>Ga0247763_1000312_pt1 | contig 27771 bp, 23 predicted proteins | sample UWRJL141409B4_FD_179926 | JGI IMG/M metagenome (GOLD analysis project Ga0247763, IMG submission 179926) | Plant litter microbial communities from Arlington Agricultural Research Station in Wisconsin, United States - UWRJ-L141-409B-4 | ecosystem: Environmental > Terrestrial > Plant litter >... | reverse complement strand
CCCTCGATGCGAGCATCGCGGTGTGTCTGACGAGTTCGAACATCGACATACTAACTATTCCCGCGTGTCAGCCGGCTGATTTGCACATTTCGTGCCGAATTCCTCCTGTGTTACCTCATTGGAGCTGTACCAGGCCTGTGGCGTTGCCGACTAGCGCTGCGTCCAGCGGTGCACTGAAGTGTCGGGACGTGGTCAGCACAACTTTGAGGCAGCAAAAGTCCCCGACTCACCCGCCGCCAAAGCTACACGACATTTGCATTCGAGATGGGGCCGACAAACTACGCATACAAGCTGTCTGATTTAAAACCCACGACCCGTGGGCGGTGAGTGAGATGCCAATGCAGCCTTGCAGCCAATTTTCGTAAGATTGCATCCATCCTGGGCCGTCGAGCTGATGCAGCCTCCCTGATTCTAGTCCAGCACCCAGCCGCTTATCATCGTAGCGCGGCGGATGCTGTAGTTCAGACCTAATTCTCCTTCCACCATCGCAAACTCGCTCTCGCACACACACACCGTTCAAGATGAGCCTCACATTCTAGTGCGCATTCGGTCGACGATGATCGACGATTCAGTTCTATGGTTTGGTGTGGCTACACTTCTCGCATCCCCCTCCGGCTTCGGGCGTGGAGACGGGCATCTCCTGCCCAGCATTGGGGCTCAAGAAAATGGAGGCCATCCTTCCCGTCTTGGCGAACGCATATCGACCTCAGCCAAGAGATGCCTTGACGACGCCCCCTCGAGAACTTCCCGGATACTCACTGGTCGACGCCGATGCTTGCACACAGCCTGTTTCCGGTTTTCGTCCAGTATTGGGTGCGATGGGAATCTCGTCCCCGCCCTTCCCCGCAGATCGATCCCCAAATACAGACTGCCATCGAACACTGTCAATTGACTCAAGCTAAATTGGGTTCGATAGTTGACCTTTGAGGATCAGGGGTGAGTGGGCGAAGCGGTAATTGCCATGTGCGTTGCCAGCTCCAACCGCCCGAAATATCGGTGGCAGGACGGAGTCGGTTGGCCGCAGCGGCGCTCGAAGCTATATTCGTCGGGCCAATCTCGAAACCGGAATGCATCTTAGCACCCCCGCTAACAGCAGCCTGGATCTGGCGCGACAAGCTTAGCACGTGGACGTCACGCAGTCCTACCGGATAGCTGCTCACGAGCTGTCATTGCAGATGTGATGCAGAGTTTGCAGATTGAGCGGGACACACTTCTTGAGCAATGGAGGCTAGCAGATAAGCTCGTCAGAGGTCTCTTCTCACGTCTTTACTTGGGGGTCGAGGCTTGAGCATCCTCCCAGCCTTGGTTAGCCAAGGGATGGATAGACCCCGCTGAACAACCTTTGTAGTGTCGCAAGCCATCGACAAGCTGGGTTCGGACATACTGTGCGCTAGCGAAGAACCCTCTTGACCTCCTGGCCTGGGGAGCGAATCAATTCATCAACTCCGGAAACCGAGTTACTCTATAGGTGGTGTCAGCAGGGATGTGTGACCCCGGACCCTGTCAGTCTTGGAGTCAGACTTCCGTTCTTCGATGCATGCCTTCTCGAGGTCGCGGCCAGTTATTCCGAAAGGCGCAGGCATTGAAGCATCACGGCGGCTGCCAACCACGCGCTGGCCGGTCCCCCCTTCCCGCACGCGTAAAGGCCGTAGTAGACCGGATGCTCTCGCACCTGTCTCGACAGTTGTTTTGGGCGAGCCGGTTATTGAGTGGCACTTTGTTCAATCTGTCTAGAATGGGAACTGAGACACGGTGACGCCCCAACGGTACAGACATTATCTGCGTTATCTGGTTGGCGCCATTTATCTAGCAGCATGCATACCAGGCATTCCTGGACACCCAGGAACATCCCGAATGTTGACCCGTCTGCTCTCGGGGCGTGACGAGGAGCTGCAGCACAAACTACCCGGCCGATTAAGGAGGATGGGTTGGTGTCCCCCCCAAGCCATCCGAGCGATCACAACTGAGGATTCTAGCCGTTCTAGAAACACAGGCTTTCCCGGTCCACGACTGAGACGAAAGCTGTGGACCCGTGACCACACTACGTCGATACCCGGCCTCCCGGTGCCCGGACGCTGTGCCTCGCAAACCTGAGCGGGGCCTGGACATGCACCCCAGGAGAGGGTTTGAGTATGATGGAATACGGACACCAAGAGACGGCTGCGGACGCCAGAATTAGTATCCCTGCCGGTGAGCGCCAATAGTCATGTTCTCGCTTCTCTTTTTCCCCCTTTTCCCTTGTTTTAAAAATTCAAGCTATTCGACAGACGGCTTGTCGGCGAGACTACCCTGTTGACATTTTTAAGCATTCCCCTCCTCCGCAATTGCCAGTTGCCCCGCGCCGAACATCTCGCTCGTCGACAACCAATTGCCGTCCAACCACCCCCTCCTCAACACCAATCGGCTTACCAAGCCACGCCGCAGGCTGGCAGATCGAGGTATCATCGCCCAGCTTATTCCCGAATTCGGCTGTCGCCCCTGAGCTTGGTTTCCCACACTTTTCTGCAACCTTCACGTTAACTTTCCTCGGCCGTCCCCGCATCCCACCCTCCTTGACTCAACAACGCGACGTCAACCTCGCGGCCAAGTGTGGAGTAAACACCCGCACCATAGAGTGCCTGCCCTGCCCAAGGGCTTTCGTCCAAACATGAACAAGATGGGTGAGCAAAGTTCCACGCTTTGGCGTTGCAAGTTTGGTTTCCCCTCACGCGGATCCAAATCCCCAAAGTCCATGTAAATTGCACATGTGCCGCTCCCGTCTGTAGCATCTCCATTTCCATCTCCATCTCTCCTCTTCAATTGCCACAACAGTTTGCGTTTTGAACGCTTCTCGCCCATCCTCGCCCGATCTCGTCCGATTTCCACTTCCAGTAACAATCTCCCGAATTGGCGCACGAGAATACTTCCGAGGCGGCTAACACGGTTGCTCCCTGCCGCCTGCAGCAAGTATCATCAAGAAGCCGAGCGAGAGGTGGTACATCCTCGAATATACGGTGAACATGGCCGACGATAAAGAACGTCAGTCAAGCAACGAGGTTCAGCAGAGCCAGGATGAAGTGTGGACGGATCCGGATGCCCATCTGACAGCTGCCGAAAGGTCCGAAATCGTAAGTTCACTGCCCGCCGCGCGCTGAAATGTCACGCACCCGATCGCTGACGGATTAAACGTAGGATAAGAAACTTCTGTGGCGTTTAGATGTGAAGCTCATTCCCTGGGTATGATCCGAAAGCAGGCTCCTTGGTCCAAGGAGTATCTTGACATGACGCTCGCTGACTCGAGGAAAGCTCTGCCTCTTGTACCTGCTCGCTTTCTTGGACAGAACCAACATTGGCAATGCCAAAATCGCTGGCCTTAGTCGCGAACTTCACTTAACGACGTCAGGTTACAACGCGACGCTTACTATTTTCTTCGTTTCGTACGCGGTTTTCGAGCCATTAACGAATGTCCTCCTCAAGAAGTTGAAGCCGTCTATCTTCATCCCGGTAACCATGTAAGACATCCTACGGGGTTTCCTCCCCCCCCCTCCCCCCTCCCCCCTTTATCTGGGGTAGACCCACGCACTTACACATGTTGTCTATATAGGATCCTTTGGGGTGGCAGCATGTTGGGCATGGGCTTCGTGACGAATTGGTCTGGCCTTATGGCAGCACGATGGTTCTTGGGCTTGACCGAGGCTGGTCTGTTTCCCGGAGTGAACTATTATCTCTCGTGTTGGTACAAACGCTCAGAATTTGGCATCCGGGCCGCCATCTTCTTTTCAGCTGCCGCCCTCTCCGGTTCCTTTGGTGGCCTTCTTGCAGCGGGCATCGAAAGGATGGATGGTGTGGGGAATATTGCAGGCTGGGCCTGGATTTTTATTCTGGAAGGTCTATTGACCATCCTGGTCGGGATTGCTTCCTTCTGGATGGTGCACGACTTTCCCAGCGAGGCCAAGTTTCTTTCCAGTGAAGATCGCGCTCGAGTGGTTCGCCGTCTCAAGGCGGATATGCAGGCGTCGGCCCATCACGAGGAGTTCAAAATGTCGTACCTCTTGGACGCTCTGAAAGATTGGAAGATGTGGACCGGCATGGCAATATATATGGGGTGCGACATGCCGCTTTACGCCTTCTCCCTCTTCCTGCCCACCATCATCAACAGCCTTGGCTGGGGTGAGTCGGTTGTGCGTTCCCAACTAATGTCGGTCCCCCCTTACGCTGTGGCCGCCGTTGCGACGGTGGCTGTTGGCTTTGTTGCTGACCGTACCGGCTCCCGTGGTATTTGCAATATCACTATGTCGCTCTTTGGCGTCGTCGGCTTCGCCATGCTGCTCGGCTCCACAGTACCCGGAGTGCAATATGCCGGGACATTCCTAGGCGCTCTGGGCATCTATCCGTGTATCGCCAATACCATCACCTGGGTCTCTAACAACACCGAGGGCGTCTACAAGCGCGGCGTCGTACTAGGCTTTGTTATCGGCTGGGGAAATCTCAATGGTGTTGTCAGCAGCAACATCTACTTCGACGGGCCCCGGTTTCCCCAAGGCCATGGTACCGTCCTGGGCTATTTGACCATGTTTCTGTTCGGCGGTTCCGTTCTCATGCATATACTTCTACGCCAGGAAAACGCCCGCCGACGCCGCGGCGAGCGGGATCATTGGGTCGTGGGGAAAACCCTGCAAGAGATTGACGCACTGGGTGACATGCGTCCAGATTTCCTTTACACCATCTGACAGGCCTGTTGTTACCTTTTTGCTTGGAACGATCATTTCTAGTGCCATTTTCTTCCTCCTGCCGCTGCCGGGGATTACATGGGGCTGCTCTTGGGCAATAGGATCTCGGACTTTGGCGGGAAGACGTGTTTGATTTAGGGGTCTTTTCACTTGGTGTCGGAGTACGGCCTGTTTTTCTGCATCTAGGCGGACATGCGAGTGAAAGAAGAGATGCAATCTTGGCGTTTTGTTGTAGTTTGGAAATTTTCAACCCAAGCGTTTGCCTTGGTACCTATGCAAATGGGCTCACTCTTCTCATGCATGTTGCTGCTCAAGCTTGAATGATTTGCTGCTTTGCCTTCCATTCTGTTCTTGCAATGAATTTGTTGTTTTCTTACCACATGAACATATATGTATTTAAGGGGGTCTGACATTGAGGGCATGAAGGAAGTTTGGGATTGCTGCAGATTTAGCGTCCAGCGCTTGACATCAATACCCTGCACGTAGGCAAGTACCCAGTTACTCTATTCAAGTTGCCGTTCCGCCTTCCATGCCAGTCATTAGTCAGTTGCGCCCAGGCACCGACTGTGATGTGAAAGCAACACTCACCTGAAATATGAACTATACCTACTTCGTATCAATGAACTTGTCCCAGCAACCTTGCCTCCCACATTCCTCTGCGCAAAAATCATCATTGCTAGCTCGCTAACACAACCCCCCTGAAGCCACTGAGTAATAGCCCACCCCTGTTACCCTGTACCCCGTATGGGCGCGTCTTCGGTTCCCATTGAGGCGGCGTTGAGCTAGTGTGTATCAAATGTAGTGGAAGCTAAACCCCAATCATGTTAGTTACAAAGAGCTCACACGCCATGACATGACATGCCTTTTTGGTTGAGTGTTGAGTGTTGAGTGTCAAGAGCTGATGTTGACTAGATCCTTCCTCTTAGCCATCAGTCACCAGTCACAAGTCACTAGTTACACCACCAGACTTGCAAGGAATCTCAATCCTGAAAAAATGAGGTAACGTAATTGTACAGTTTTTTAAACAGGTTTAACCCCTGAATGGGCTGGACTTGGGCTGGCCTTGGCTTTACCGTGGCTTTTGATGGTCACATAGCACATGGTATGGGTGATGGTGGTAGCAGTGATGGTGATATTGGAACCTGACTATGAATGACGGAAAAAGAAGAAAAGTGGGGGAAAAAAAATCTACGCTCCTCCATCAGCTCACCTACCTACCTAGCTACCTAGGTAGGTATACAGTGCAACGACACAATGATAAGTTCAACATTGGAGCTATACAAGTCCGGATCGGGTGGGATCATCTCATGGGGATAAAAAAATTCTCCAGAACCTAGAACTTGACATTGATAGTATCAAAAAAATCATTTCTCTCGAAAGAAAAATTTACCATAGACCTTGCGGTTCCCGTCTTTGTTAACCGTTCAGTAATGCCAAGCAAGCAAGCAAGCAAGCAGCCCTGGGTCTCTCTTCAAAATTTGTTATTATTAATCTTACACCGCAGAGGACCTCTGGTCCTCGCCCCAGTGGGCAAGCGGTCCCTCTATCTATCTGTTTAGGCACCGTGGGTGCTTCTTCAAAATTTGTTATTGGGCTCAGTTTCATTTTGAGAATGCTAAATAGGTTGCAGGATTCAAAAGTAAAGTGTGTGGTTGTATCCCAGTTGGCGACTTTAAGCGCGTTGTACGTGTTGTGGAAAGAGAGCCAGAGGAAGGGAGAGGGGGCGCAACATGATTTCTCCACGGTAGTCCCTTATGGATAGACTTTATAGACTCGGTGTTTTTAGAATTTTTACCTTTTTTTTTTTTGAGGTTTGTATTTTTGTGTGTTTTTCTTACGTTTGCACTGCAGAAAGGCTGTGGCTCTACCTGACATGTACAAAAAAAAACCTATAATACCTCACCTGGAATTTTCTACCTGTCCTCAAGAGAGATTGCAAGAATTCGCTCGCAACCCTTCAGGCAATAGTAGTACATTACCTAGCTATCAGAGGCTTTAACTATCTGCAACCTTATATGAACCACCGTGCAGTCTAATCAACGAGACAAATCTTTCCAAGCTGAAAGCTCTCAATTTTTTTTTTAAAAAAAAACCTTGCTCCTAGATCCGCTTCAGTGTGGCAGAGGCACGTCCAGGAGGCGTTTCATGCCTGGCCGTTGAACAAGTATAACCGAGTCGCACAAAGGGACTTGTCCCTGTACCGTGGGCTTGATAATGTTGGCACGGTACATCAAGTCCCGGGGAACTATAGCAAGGACAAGATATAACATCTACGCAATAATTCCGACGCCAGCTATGGAAAGGGTGCCCAGTTTGGATGGACCTGCATTCAAAAACCATTCTCCCGATGGACACGTATCTGTCCATCATACGATTCTCGATATGGACATGGATCTCACCTCCTAGACCGAGCGAGCCAACTGTAGCTGGCCTAAAAGGTCTGATGATCATCCCGCTTCTGGAAATAGGAGGAGGACAAATTTGAGACGCAGAGACAAATTCCCTCCGGGTGCTGCGCCGGATGGTGGGCCGCGCGCGGTGGCCACGCAAGCTGTCGGTGAGGAGAAAACTGCACGCGGGTTGGTGTGGTACATGGCCACTGTATGCTTTGCCCGGAACTTGGCACGTTTCCTTTCTCTCTCCTTGGCTCATTTACCAGGTGGTGTAGCCTGGGAGGCGGGGGTTGTTTGGGCCGCAGCGATTTCTTTGCGGGACGGTCCTCCCGCAGCCATAAGGCGTTTGCCCCAGATTCCAGAACAACATGCACATTGCAACCCTGCCATATCACTGCCTCCATTCTACACTTTAGGCCTATCTCACGAAGTTGCCTTGTTGTAGCATCCCAAAGACTCCCCGAAACACCTCACGCTGACAAATGCGTCGAAGCAGATCCGAGTAGTCGACACCAACGGATGACGTGTGTAGCCAGGAATGCCGCCTCCGGTGACAGGTAACACGAGCTCACCAAGGCACTGCATCTCGGTGATGCAGAGGCGACAGATGTCACCACAGACAGACATGTCCGGTGGACGAGTGGGGACTCGAGACGAGAAATCGCTCAGGTTACTGGGGCACCGTGAGTAATCAATTGCCTATCAGTTCCAGGATGTGTACGAGGTTGTGGTGGTGGTCGTGGTCGTGCCACACGGTGGGGATGCAGGCCACCTGATTTGGGGCCTTCATTTGGCAGCCCTATAATACCCTCCAAGGCACAGACATGTGGCCTGGAATCCCTATTAGACGAGATGATTAATATACCTCAAACAAGGATGACGCTTCTGTGCGGTCTTTCAGGGTCTGGCAAGGCAAAGATGTCGCCTAAGTGACAAACAAGGATCGACTGGCAGCTTTCGTTACAGGAAGACAGTGAGGAAATACAGTACTGTACAATACCCGGCGAGAGGAGAAGGCACATTCTTTGCTCCCACGGGGTAGATCCCTCTACACGCGATCGGGCAATGGTGCAGGGGGAAGAATGGGTTGCACTGAGTAGTGTCGTGCTGTGCCGTATCGCCGTGTTCCGTGCGCACTGCTAATGCAGGTGCTTCGTGATGAAATGGTGTGGTGTGTGGGTAGTTGTGGTGTGTAGGCCTTGCCTGTCGTGCACTGCACTGTGTAACAGTGGCGTTGAGCGGGCAGCGACAGCGAGCGACCTCGGAAGCCCCAGTAGGGGGTAAAAAGACGAGGAAATGCACCAGCTTGGGAGTCAAGGAATCGGCCTGCTTGGTGGAGGAGGAAATGGGCTGTGCCGGAAAGAGATGGTGGCTGTGGAATGAAGATCCCTCTTGGTGGTGATTTTGATGCCCGGTGCGGCAAGTTCCACACGAGCGGGCTTGACAAGGCTTGCAAAGCAGCGGGTCGATCAACGAAAATTGAGGCATAATGCCATGTCAGGTGAGGTGTCAGTCTCCGGATGGCATGGTGGTCTCTTTGTTATGGTGTTCCGGACCTCCAGTGTCCGGACATCCCAAAGCGTGCTGCGATTGTGCGGTGTTTGCTCAGCCAGCTCTTGTGCATTGTGTCATGAATGTGTGATGGCTTCGGCGGGCAAAGGTGCAATGTACCAACAAGAGTGTGGCAGCGGCACGGCAATCGGCCCAGCGTAGTTGTGCGCGCTGCACAGACAAACTCACCGAAAACAGCGTTGCGTCGCAGTCCTCAGCACCACAGTGATTTCCTCACGTTGATCTTGGCAGGGGGCCGTGTGCAGTGCATTCTCTCAAATGGGTGTGTGTTTGCATCGTTTGCTTGGTGTGCTGGCAGAAAAAGGGTTGCGTCAATGGGTTGGGCCGAAATGAAATGCTTCAAGTGTCGAGAAATGAATCAATGGGAAAACTACAAAAAAAGGGGCGGAAGGGGCTTTGATCAGAAAATTTGCCCAAGGGCAGACCGCAATCTCAGTTGGGGAAAGAGCACGTTCAGGGATGAGAAAGGTACCCCATAGTACGAAGTACGTACCCCAGATTCTCGGTGAGTCATCATACTTTGTGCAGGTGTGCTCTTGTTCGCAGCTTCCTCCCCTGCAACAAGTCCCTGGGCGTCTCCAAGATTCTCAGCGCGCACCCAGCGAACTCGTCAGCGCACACAGCGCAGACCGGGCGGCGCTGATGCACTGATCCCAGGGCTTCACCGCCCTACCCTTGTCACTGTCAAGTGAGCTGTCGGTTTGTCCATGCATCCATGCCGACCCATGTTCCGGATACCATTCCAGCGATCCTTTGATCGGTCCCAAGAGTCGGGCAGGGCTTGCGCGCACGTCCTTTCTTTTTCTTGAGGTCTGATTGATAGATATCTGCCATTCTGGACCTCCATGCCGAACCCCCCTAGAAAAACAGGTCGTTGACTTTCGCCTAGAAAGCGCACCTCTAGGCGATTTCTTGACGTACCCTTCCTCGTTTTTGGCTTTCCAGCTCTGCCTTACTAGAGGTATTCTCTGAGAGCCAAGCTTGGACTGGACTCTTTCGTTCTCTCATCAGTCCCTCGGCCTCCTGCCTTCCTGCCCTCCATCCACGGTACATAAGTCCAAGCACATCCTCGCCTCATACATTTAAACTCTCTAGACAATTACATTAGATCAAGAATCTCGGCAACTCAACAGACTTTAGTCCTTTCACCACTTTCTTCAACCCATCTTAAGACACCTCGACACCTTCCCTTATTCTTGACAACATAGTCCAGCATGGCCACCAAGGACGGCAACAAGAGTCCTGTCAACGCTGCTGCCACCAGCGAGAAGTCCACCGGCACATCCTCCGCAGCTACCGGCACCTACTACAGCTATGGCGAAAGCAGCTCGTCAACACAAGCTAATTATCAGTGTGGCGGCCGCATATATGCGTGTGGTTGCAGAGTGTGCTACTGCGGCGCCACTGTCAAGTGCCCCGGCGACCTGTGCTCGCCATGTAGCAAACACTGTTTCTAATACTCTCGGGTATGTATTCTCTATAATAGCTATTCTGGAAATGGTTGCGCTGACTCTGTCGGCCTGATAGTTCCCACCCAACAGCACCACATCCCGCTGCCTCGACAAGACCCCAGACACATTTCTAAACGGGCAACCAGGCGTTTGATATTTGACTTGATTTGATGGGACGACGGCGTTGACAGCGGCGTTATCTGACATGAGGCTATCGGATCTGGTGCCAACGACTTGGGTATGAAAATCAAAGGAACCTGGTGGAACGAGGAGGAGATGGGAAGGTTATCGGCGTATGGAATATCGGACTTGCTTCACAGCGACAAACCTGGACTGCACATCCCAATTTGGTGGAAGGAATATATCAACTGGCAACCTGGATTATCATCATCACCAATGGTACTTGACCCAACGTGATGATCCTCCGCACTTGATTCCTAGTTTAGTGCCGGCTATCAGTGTCTTGCCGATCCCGAACTGATCACAAATCAAGAAAATCTCTAATCAGCTTGCCACACTTGTCCAGAAGATAACAGGGAATTCGGCCAAGTGCCTGCGACCCAAGACCACGGTAACCATAAGCCGCAATCTCGTTGAGAAGCTTGGTATTCTTAGGGCGCATAAACGCCCAGGCGATAACTAGTGGATGGACTAGTGATCGATGACGACAAGTAACGTTCAAGGGAGGTTCCAATGGTGGTCCCAAACTCTAACAAGGTTTTGTTATCTCTTGCCGGTCTCCAATACCGAGAACTCGCGTAAAAAAGTAACACCGAATCACTATCACGATCCTCGCTCCATCAGAGACGGCTGGAACATGGCTATTTTCCAGCTATCAACGTGGGGTTTTGCTTCAGCTCTCGCAAACCCTTGGAGACGCGGCCCAACTCCGTACCTACCGAGGTAGACAAAGCTCAAGGTCAGCATCCTTCCAAAAACTGCCCTATCAATAGCTCGAAAATCCCCAATATTGTTCCATCAAAAGCGTTCGCACTAACGTTGATCAGGGGTTGAGGGCGCACTGTCCCCTACCCGCGCCAATTGTGGGCGTTGCCAGCGGGGATACCAAATCGTCGGGTACCTTGGCCGTTTGCCGGCTCCTAGTCTGCGGCGCGCGCGCGCCGTGGGTGTGGACATGCAAGGGACTCCCCTGAGACTGGACCGCAGACGGCCACCCGTGAAGGGATCCCCACCCTTTCCGCTCACCACATTTTCACATTTGTGACGGCAGGAAGGGTTGGTTGGGTGGGGGGACTGTACAGGGACGGACTAGACACAGCGGCGGGTTGGTTCACCCAAGCAGCGCGCCCGTCCGGGCACCTGGGGCACACCCCCCAAAAAAAGTTGGGGGTCATCATCGCATGTTGTTGCCAACTGGAGCCTGAACTCCGCATGCACGTCGTCACAAGTTCCTACAGAAAAAGGGACATCCAGTTCCTTTTCGGTTCCATTTCAAGAAACTCTTGACCACGTTCACCGCACCCAGCCAGATGACTGGTCAACTCAACTCTCCAACAACCGCGATTACCAAGGACGTTCGGGAATTCGTCTTGGCAAGATGACCCAATTCTTGATGCCAAGCCGCCTTGGCAAAGGCAAGCGCAGCCGGCAAGGCGGCGAGAGGGGCAAAGCCTGAGGAGAGAGAGGGGCGGTCATTTCGGCAGCAACCAGAAGCGAGGGGAGGCTCGGCGGGAAAGAAAAACAGCGGGCGGGCGCGAAAACGGGAAAACAGGCCCAGGACTCCGGGTGAACAATGCAAATTCTCACACCTTCTAGTGTGACGTTGGCAGTCCTTTGACTTTTCCTCCTCTCGCTAGACATTCGTGTCATTTCCAAGTATACAGCAATATTATCATCACCAAAACTTGCAGAGTTCTCGATCCAGATCCAACGAATCGTGTTGGTTCCGTGGTAATTGCATCCCCTCCCCCCCTTGTCACCAAATACCAATCGGTGATCGGCACCCCTCGTTTTAGTGGCCTGGTCCCCCACAATCACCAGCCATGAAGGTAGCCGTTTTCAGCGCAAAGCCGTACGACAAGGAGTACCTCTCATGCGTTCGAGACCGAGCCCACGAATCGGTCGAGCTGAACTTTCACGAGTTTGCCCTAGGCCCCAAGACGGTAGCCTTAGCTCAAGACGCCGATGCCGTTTGCGTCTTTGTCAACGATGTCCTGACGGCCGATGTGCTCGAGAAACTCCACGATGCCGGGGTCCGCGCTATCCTTCTCCGATGCGCCGGCTATAACAATGTCGACCTCAAGGCCGCCGAGCGCCTAGGCTTGTTTGTCGCCAACGTCCCGTCGTACTCACCCGAGGCCGTCGCCGAGTTTGCGGTCGCCTTGCTGCAGACGCTGAACAGGAAAACACATCGCGCCTATAACCGCGTCCGTGAAGGCAACTTCAGCCTGGATGGCCTGCTTGGACGAAATCTATACGGGAAGACGGTTGGCATTGTGGGCGTTGGTAAGATTGGTTTGGCGTTTGCGCGCATCCTCCGCGGCTTCGGCTGCAAGCTCATTGCCTACGACCCTTTTCCGCTCGATGCGTTCCGTGAATACGGTGACTATGTCTCCCTCGAGGAACTCCTCCCGCAGTCCGACTTTGTTTCGCTTCACTGCCCGTTGATGGACAGCACACGGCACATTATCAACGAGAAGACGCTAGCCCAGATGAAGAAGGGCGCCATCCTCATCAACACGTCGCGCGGTGGACTCATCAAGACCAAGAGTGTCATTAGGGCACTCAAGTCGGGCCATTTGGGTGGATTGGCGCTTGACGTCTATGAGAAGGAGGGCGAGCTTTTCTACCAGGATCACAGCGGCGAAGTCATTCAGGATGATGAGCTGATGCGCCTCATGACGTTTCCCAATGTCATTATGTGCGGACATCAAGCCTTTTTCACTGAGGAGGCGCTGACGGAGATTTCTGAGTGTACGTTGCGCAACCTGGACGACTTTGTCAACAAGGTGTCGTGCAAGAACTCGCTCGTGCACCAGCTGAAGGTGAAGAGACGGGATTCGATTCCGGTTCGGATTTAGGTGGATAGATTCTTCCTCTCGCCACTCAACTCAACAACGGATTAATGATGAAATGATCACTACTCAGCCATAGATATATAAATACATCTTTTTCCTGATCATTTAGATGTCTGGTCGCCAAGCGTACCTTATTGTGGTGACAACCCCTGACCCCTGAGCATGTCAACAAAAGCACATCAACAAGCGATGAGCGCAGCAACAAACGGTGTCAACTCCGGCAAATACTCTTTGTAAAACAGAACTCATATTGGGGGTCCTGCTAGTTTACATTTCAGCCAAATTCCCATTAAAAGCAATGCGATTCGGCGATCCCTTCCCCGCATCCTTGACCATGCCTACTGTGGCCAACCCTTCGATTCTCGCCCGCATTTTGGCCGGGGTGTGTGGGCCGTAGAGGTGAATGAAGTATGCCGCTAATCCAGCGACATGGGGCGACGCCATACTCGTACCACTCATGAGTGCCGTGTCATTATTTTTTCTTCCTGGGATTTCCTTTCCTGAGATTCCTGAGGTTCCTGGGATTGGTCCTGGTGGTCCTGGTCCCGGTATCGCAGAGAGAATATCCTCCCCCGGGGCAAAAACACTGAGACTTTCTCCCCAATTGCTAAACCCACATCTCGTGTCTGCGCTATCAATGGCGCCAACGGTAATAGCTCCCTCTGCACTCGCGGGACTTAGTAGCGTGGCGTTGTCATTGTTGTTTCCGGCGGCAACGACGATGATTAGCCCGGCGGATACGGCGGCGTTTACGGCAGCGTTGAGCACGGGGGAGTGCCCTATTCCGAGGGACATGTTTATTATGGAATATCCTCTTCCTTTACTAGCACTAGGAACGCCTCCGTTGGTCGTGGAGGCGTTGGCTGCGGAGCCGTTGCTGTTAGCGTTGACCGTGGCGTTGTCGTTGGCGTTGCTGGTAAAAGTGCCGTTGGTGTAGACAGGGTTGACTGTGGAGGTAGAAGTGGAAGTGGAGGACAGAGAAGTGGAAGAGACAGTAGCATAAGCGATCGCCGCCAACAGAGCCGACAGCGACGACGAGCCATTTGAAGAAAATATCTGGAGCGAAACAATCTGAGAGGACGGCGCAATTCCGAGAGTACGCCCCGCGATGGTGGCCGCTACATGTGTCCCGTGAGGAAGAAAATGATGATCCTCAGGATCCCCAGGATCAGAAGAAGAGGAAGAGGGAGAGGGGAAAGAAAAGGGGGAGAAGTTGGGCCCGAGTCGTGCTCGAGATATCCTATCCCCTCTCACTCCCACTTCTGTATCGGTCTCTGTTTCGGGCCCGGGACCATACCAGCGAGAGTTATTTTTGAAGTTCTCAGAATCGTAAAAAGGAGACGTAAACTGCCAATGACCAATATCCACCCCCGTATCAATGACATATACCGTAGGCGCCGGTGCTGTTTCGTAAACGTACGATGGAGAAGCAGGTCGGTGGCGGTGAGAAATCCGTGCTTGGCCCCAGGCAGAAGCGTGAACAGTGCGGACATTATTGGGAGGAGGAGGGAGTTTTTCGGTGATGCCGATTTTAGGAGGTAGAGAACTGGAGGAGGAGGACATGAGGTGGATGTATATGTCAGGGGTGATGGTCTTGACCTATAGGTAGATATCCAATCAGTATAACACCCCCCAGTCTTGTTGGAGGTTAAAATGAGTAGACGGGAAAGACAAGAAAGCAAGGAAGTAAACACACCAGCTCGGACTCCCCCAACTGCACAACCTGCTCCGGATGCAGCTCGCCGTGATATCCAGAAAACTCTCCAATAGTGTACTTCCTCTTGACCCCTGCGTACCGAATATCATGAGAACTAAAACGGACGGCAGCCTGATGCGTAGTCGCCATGTCTCGTTCCCTGGTCTTGGCGTCGACGCCATCGTGATACTCCACAATATAGCGGTTCGGTATGGGCTGAGATGTTTCGAAACGAGCGACCGGACCGGGTTTCGAAGTTTGTTGGCGTGGTTCATGTTGTGGCTTGTTGGTGATAGGCCTGCTTGTGTCTTGAAGGGGAGATGCCGTAGCGAGGGCAAAGAGTGTCGCGTTAAGAAAGAAGGACAACATCATGGTGGCGATGTGAAAAAGGTCTGTTTCTCAGAGTACCAGACTCGGTTGTTGCTGTGACGAAAAGAACAAGGGTCGAGTTGCGGGTCGAGTTGCTGGTCGAGTTGCGCGTACTTAAATTGGCATTGCGAGAAAGAGAGAAAAGCAAGAAAAGAAATGGCAACTAGAGAAACAGCGTGTTGAGTTATCGACATCTGGGTTCGAAACGGACTCACGGAGAACCGCTTCCATTCAGGTGCTGTTACAGGTGGCCTTTGTATTCAGGGGCATGTCTATTCAGGACGCCATGTCTGGTCTGGGTCCATTTTGGGATGAGCTCAGCCAAGTCAAACACAATAGGTCTTGTATGATGCGGCGGCTGTTCGGCACGTGGGGGCTATTGGTAGTCAGAAGCTTTCATCTCAATACCACAATCCCACCTTCAATATCTGAACAACAACTGGATGGCTATTATTGTTAATGATAAAAGTGGAGCGGCTTGGGAGGAGGCGGACTGGACTTTTAAAGTAAAAAGAACTCCAAGGTTTACGTTTACGTAGTTTGACAAGGGAACCAATTGTTCACGTCGATGACATGCGTGGAGAGCAATCCACAAGTTTCAACCTTTGTGTTGTGAGTTGTATTCCAATTTCGCCTGAGTCTGACAGCGCTAACGGCTGAACTATGAAACAAATAACATATCAACTTCGATTTGTGGCATTTAGGACTACGTAAGGCTTATCCAAATTCCATCTGCTGCGCCTCAGCCTCGCGATGCAACCTTGCGCTGTCTTCGAGTGTAATCCTCCATGTTGACCGGGGAACGATCGGGCGGGGCATAGGGGTTGTTGTTGTAGCTAGGGTAGTGGAACTCTCCCGATTCGTGGCTTGCACGTGTTGCTGACCGTTGAACTCCTGCTGGAGTCCCCCCCTCGGTGCGTACCTTTTCTGGCCGAGGCGGCGGTGGTGGCGGCTGTTGTGGGGCCCGCGAAGAACCGTATGGATCATCTAATGGGTCGGCAAGGGGCACCGGTCTCTCAACTCTCGGCGTGTCAAAGGCACTTTCCCCTGTAGTTCTCGGCGGTATAGGATAACTCGGCGTATCTGGGGTGCGGGGTGCAGGTTCTTCACGACTTTGCCGTACCGGCCGTCGTGGGTGTCTTGGGGAGGGGACCCCGGGCACCCTCATAGACGCGTCCACTCCTTCCTCATCAGAGCTGTCCACGTCATCCATGTGTTCTTCGGCATACTGTTGCGCTCGTAAGTATGTGGTCCACAAATCGCTGACAGAATCACTTACAGTTCTCAGTTCCTTCCGCATTGCAAGACTGGCGCAGATATCCTTAGCCTCCTCGATCGCCTTCTTCTGGACCTTGAGCGTCTGTCTCCGATCCCTAGTCTCCCGGTTCTCGGCAGCTATTGCTTCAATCACTTCGGTGCTCATGCTCAAGACTTCTACCGAGTTAAAGATGCCGTACATGCCCTGGAGAAGATGACGCTCCACCACCTGGACGATGGTGTTCCTGATGAACGACTTGGCCGAGAGATCATAATAGATCAACATCTTCTCAAGCACCTCCTCGGCCTCGGAGAAGCGAGCACCGGCTTTGGACACTTCGGTCTGCCAGTTGCGCAACCGATCCTCATACTCGGGGTCGTAAGGCTGAACCTCGAGGTTCATGTCTTCTGTCAGTCGGTCGAGCTCTTTTTGGGCCTTATCCATGAGGTCCTTCATGTTTGGCTCCAGGAAATGTCTCCGGAGGGGCTCGCGCATGCGCTTCGGCCATGCATAGTCGATTAACTCACTCAAAAACTCGTTGCAAACAACACCGAGGTTGTCTTTGTGCTCTTGAGCGAGTTTTGGCCAGTACTCCGAGTACTGCTGGAACAGCATGTAGACAGCTCGGGGTTTTGGGTCCATAGGGAACTCGGAGCCGCGGATCTGTCGCAACAGAGCCTCGACCTCTTGGCGGACAAATTCGCGCTTCATGCCCGTCTGTTGGACTGCGTCTGCGGTCTGAGGGGAACCAGAGAAGTTGAACTTGCGGCCGTGGGCCCGGACCTTGAGTGCGAATCGGTCATTTTCCTCGGCGGCCCGCGCCCGCAGGTTCTGGGCCGGGGTTCCTTTAGGATCGGCCGTGACGCGGAAAAAGTTCTTTCCAGGCGGATTCTTGTAAAAGCCATAAACAGCCGGAATGACGAGCTCCTTGGAGGTAGAAAAGAGCTGGACAAGGTCGATTCGCATCTCTTCGGGTGTATCTCGCCCAATACCAAGCGACTTCAATTCGGCTTCGCAGTCGTCCAGGGCTTTCTGGATTTGCTTGCGCAGAACGCCGACGTGTCTGCCAATGTGGCCTTGCAGCTGGATGCTGAGCTGCCGCATCAAGGCGCTTGCACCACATGCCGAGTCCGGCAAAGAGCTCCATTTGCCTCTGCTGAAGAAGTCCAGCTCGGCTTTGCGGCGTTCCTGAGCTGTCGGCCACGGCTGGCCTTGCTCCCGTGGCCCGGGGTTCAACAAGACGTACCAACCAAGGCGAAACTCATTCCTCTTGTCCTTGTTCTTGACGAGTTCGAGAAACTTGTCTTCGAGCCCGATAGACTCGGTAAGGTCGGGCTTGGTGAGCACGCCAATGGTTCTTGAGCCATTTGGATCGAAGTGACGGGCCTTGGTGAGAATCGGCGCCTGAACGTAGTCGGAATTGCCGCCTACTACAGCGAGAATGATGGTGCGCGAACTCTTCATGTACCGGTCGGAGAGGGATTCGATGGTCTTGATGTCCTCGAGGGACTGGTCATTGTTCGCATTCCTAACCAGGCCGGGAAGATCGACGAGGGTCAAAAGGGGCATATCAGGTCCGCGCTTCTCAACGACGAGGATGTCTCGGGCGGCAAAACGACCAGGGATGTTCTTGGGGGCGATGAGGTCGACAGCAGCACGCATCAAAGTCTCGAAAGACATGTTGGCGTCAACTTTGCCACCGAACTCACGCATCCGCTCCTGATCCCTGAAGTTGCGGTTCTTGTCAGGGATGATGGAGACGGTGATGCTCGACTCTAGAGACCTCCGTAGCCTGATCTCAGTAGCGAATCTGGTGCAAGCACCAGCATCACGGGGGAAGGGGGTGCCAGTGATGGCCTCGAGAACTGAACTCTTGCCGGCTGACTGATCACCAACGACGACAATCTGGGGAAGCTTGACATTGTCGAGCTGAGCAAATTGAAGTTTCTCAATGAGGTCCAAAAGGGCCCGTTGATCCCCAGCCAGCTCCTGGGCATCCAGGGCCGAGTCAAGGGGTTTGGTAACCATTCTGGGGCTCTCAAGTATGGGTACAGATGGTCTCGCTGGAAAAAGTGGGAGAGAAATAGAGAAACAAGGCAAGGAGAAAAGAGCTTCAAGAGAAGGCTCTAGGATTAGAGTGTATTTAAAGAAGAGCTGATAGCTGCAGGACTAGTTCAATAAGTCGGGCGATGTTGCCCAAACGTGCAGGCTGGAGCCGCGTGGCGGATTGGCCCAGACAACATTGGGAGAGAGCCCTGTGGATGTTGCGGGTGCGATGACGAAGGAGACGACAAAGCGGGCAACGCGTCCCACTCCCGCACTCTGCAGCACCTTGCGGCCGAGTGGCGAGCGGGGGAAATCGAGAACCGCCCATGAAATCCCGATCTTGGCACGGATAGGGCGAACATACTGGTTGGATGCGTTGGTTGCCTCTGTGTTCAGCAGTTTGGAAGAGGCTGTGACCAGTTGGGCAGAGATGGGCGAGTCGAGAGTGCAGCGATTGCAGTAGTGGAGGGAGGGCTCCGGTGGCCTCCACAGTTCCAACAGCTGCGTCCCGGGTCGGTCTTGGCAATGTATGACGGAACGGAACCCCCACTGAGGGGCAAGCCACATGTTACCAGCCTCAACAGGAGTTGTTTCTAAGGGTTGAACCTCGTGAAAATTTGGACCAGAACCATGCCAGCCTCCGATGTCTGAAGCCGAAGCAAGTGATCCCGCATCTGCAAAATCTTGGAGCCTTCTGTGAATTCTGGGCTGTGGGAGGCGAGAAGCGATGACGCCACATGTGGCTGTGTAGCGACTTGACGGCTTGACGGCTCGGCGATAGCTAAGCACGTGCCAGTTGCAGGTGCCTGCGGACTCACGTCACCACGCATCGTCGACACGGTCTTGGCAGCCAGTGGGCGTGACCTCGGTCCCCGCAACAACACCAGTTTCAGTCGGCAACGGCTCCTTGATGTCGACAAAACAGCCCGACAGACTCCGGTCCGAAACCCGTTCTGGTTACCGCAACCATGGACATCTTCAGTGATGGCGATCCGCCCAAGGATGACAAGTGCAAAAGCGACTTCGACTTCAAACCAGGAAGCAAAGACACAGAGTTCCAATTCCTTGTCTCGGTCACCATCGGCCTGTCGGCTTTTTTGGCCTTTTGCGTACGTTGCTCTGCTGCATTGGTAGGGAAGGCAAACTGACGCTCGATCCAACATTTAGGCCCTGCGTCCACGATGGAAGTCCCTCTACTCAGCTCGAAAGCGCCGTCTCGACCCCTCGATCGGCCTCCCCGCGCTTCCCGATACCTTCTTCGGTTGGATGCCAGCTCTGTACAAGGTAACTGAGCAGCAGGTTCTGGCATCTGCCGGACTCGATGCCTTCGTCTTTCTGGCCTTCTTCAAGATGGCCATAAAGCTGTTTGCCGTCATGTTTCTCTTCGCCGCCGTCGTGCTCGAGCCTATCAACCGCGCCTATACCCCCAACACTGCCCAGCACCGAGTTTCGGGCAGCGAGTTCAAGCTCTTTCCCCAGTATTCGACATGGTGCGATCTTGCCGGTGCCCGTCCGTTCGACAAGGGAACCGACGACGATGACGATGACACGAGCTTCAACCGCAACATGGGCTATCTGTGGTCGTACCTGGTCTTCACATACTTTTTCACTGGACTCACTCTCTATATTATGGATAAGGAAACGTTTAGGGTTATACGGGTGCGACAGGATTATCTGGGTACCCAGTCAACTATCACCGACCGCACCTTCAGGCTGTCAGGTATCCCCAAGGAACTGCGAACCGAAGCGGCCATCAAGGATTTAGTCGAGCGACTTGAGATCGGCAAAGTGGAATGCATAACATTATGTCGAAACTGGAAGGAGATAGATGATCTCATGGATCAAAGACGGAGTCTTCTCGCAAAGCTCGAAGAGGCATGGAGCGTCTACCTCAACCAAAAACCTCTCCGCCCAGCGGACAGTTCTTCGTCAAGGGATGAGAATACCAACAACGGAAATGGCGGCGCTCCTGAAATTCTCGACGAAGAGGCAGCGGTATCCCGGGCAGTCGAAAGCGATCAGCTCCTTAGGAGCTCATCTCACAATCCGTGGATAGATCGACCCCGTCCTCAAACGAGGTTTTGGTACGGCTTCCTCCGACTGCAAAGTCGCAAGACGGATGCGATCGATTACTATACAGAAAAGCTGCGTCTTTTGGACGAGAAGATCCGCGTGGCTAGGAAGAAGAAGTATGACGCCACAAACACTGCCTTCGTGACCATGGACTCGATCGCAGCTTGCCAGATGGCCATCCAAGCCCTCATTGATCCGCATCCTGGTCGACTCCTGACGAAACCTGCACCCTCCCCGTCCGACATTGTCTGGAGGAACACGTACGCTTCACGAGCTTCCCGCCGAGCCCGTTCTTGGGCTATCACCATTTTTGTCGGCATCCTCAGCATTGTCTGGTTGGTACCCGTTGCGACACTTGCTTCCGCGTTGAGCATATGCACCATCGAGACGGCCTTCCCCTCTCTTGCCCAGACCCTCAAGGAGCACGAGCTCGTCAGGACACTGGTGCAGACGGGTCTGCCTACTGCTAGCATTTCGCTCCTCAACATTGCTATTCCCTACCTCTATGACTACCTCACGTACCATCAGGGCATGATCTCCCGCGGCGACATCGTGCTGTCGGTCGTCAGCAAGAACTTTTTCTTTACTTTCTTCAACATTTTTCTGATATTCACCGTCTTTGGTGCAGTCACGTCTATCATCGCTGTACTGCGCCAGAGTCTTAAGGACACGACCTACATTGCCTTGACCCTGGCACGCCAAATAGAAGACTTGGCTGTCTTCTACGCCAACTTCATCATGCTCCAGGGTATAGGACTATTCCCCTTCAGACTCCTCGAGTTTGGGAGCGTGTCTCTCTATCCCATCTATCGCCTCGGTGCCAAGACGCCTCGTGATTTCGCTGAGATGATTGAACCCCCCATGTTCTATTACGGCTTCTACCTACCCACCGCCCTCTTAGTCTTCATTCTGTGCCTCGTGTACAGCGTCATCCCGGGCGGCTTCCCGGTGCTGGGGCTCGGTCTGGTCTACTTCTCGCTTGGCTACTTCACCTACAAGTACCAGCTCTTGTACGCGATGGACCAGCCTCAGCATGCAACAGGCGGCGCTTGGCGCATGATTTGCTACCGCATCTTGCTCGGTCTTCTCGTCTTCCAACTCACCATGTCGGGGTACCTAGCTCTACGGCTAGCTTACACGATTGCGCTTCTCATCACGCCTCTCGTGCTGATCACGCTGTGGTACAGCTACTTCTTCAAGCGTCATTTCGAGCCCCTCACTCGGTTCATTTCGCTGCGGAGTATCAGGCAAGGCGAAGAGCTCTGCGGGGATGCCATCCTCGATGAAGATTTGGGACGTCCGGGCAGTGGACGGGAGGAAAGGGAGGCGATAAGACGGCTGAGCACTATTGATGAAGACCGTGAGAAGGGGCTGCGGTTTGTGAATCCCAATTTGGTAACACCGTGAGTCTTCCCATACAACAGACCGACTGGCCGTTGACTGACGCGTAATAGACTGGAGCAGCCGTGGATATATAAGGATCCCCCACTGTCTGTGTCCAGGTCGGACACCATTGAGGGTGTGGAATACGAGCCGCCGGGGGAAGATGGAGAGTATGAGTTTGGTCCAGAGGTGTCAGCCGGTGTGGAAGGGAGATCCAGCCGCGCAACGAGTGCGAGTCGGAACTCTTCAAGTTCTGTCAGTTTAGGAGATACCCACATTTGGAGGGATGGCTGAGATGGCTATCTCCGTTGGTGTTGAGCATAAGGGCATACGTACATAGTTTCAACGTGGCTTGCAGTAAGAGTAGCGTACATGGGTTTGCCGAGGGCGATGAGATTGATACCTAGAATAATTAATGCAATGTTTCAGAGATTTTATCGATATCTACAGGCTGTGGGGTCAAGACAGGTAATGCGACTCTGGTGCCCAGCAAAGTACCAACAGACAGGTGGATATTATCAACTACTCTCAAAATCCCAAACATCTCCCAACAAAATCACCTTGCCTACAAAAATGGTGTTATCACCATATACGCCTTAGCGCTGAACCATCCCTGGCCGAGACTCCGGAAGCCCCCTATTCTGATCCGACTGGGCTATCTCACCACCGTAGTCCGCCGCTTTCCTGCCGCACCGCCTTTCACTCAAGTTTTCTTACGAACACCGGTTCCCCGGCATCTTCGACCATCCTATTCCTCGGTCTTGCCTCACGGTTCCTCTCAAGCCAATCATCGTCAGAAAGCGAGTCCGAGATCGCGCGGGGACGGGGGTGAGGGCACGAGTTATAATCTGCAGCTTGAACTGTCGCTTGTCTCGTAGCTGGTTCTGCTGCTTGTCTGGCTGCTTGGCCCATAGCTTGTACCGTAGCTTGTACCGTGGTTGGACCCGCTACTTGCCTAGCTGCTTGTCCCACTGCTCGTCCCGTTGCCTGTCCCGTTGCTTGACCCGTGAGTTGTGCGGCAGCTCGTCCCGCTGCTTGTCTGGCTGCTTGAACTGTCACTTGTCCCGTAGCTGGTTCTGCTGCTTGTCTCGCTGCTTGTGTTGTTTTTTGACCCGTAGCTCGTCCCGCTGGTTGTACCGTAGTTGGACCCGCTGCTTGTCTGGGAGCTTGACCCGTTGCTTGTCCGGCCGCTCGTCCCGTTACTCGTACCGTAGCTTGTCCCGCTGCTTGACCCGTAGCTTGTCTCGCTCCTTGAGCTTGTCTCGGAGCTTGACCCGGAGCTTGATCCGCCGCGGCTGGTTGCCTGGGTTGAGACCCCCCAAAGCCAAAACCACGACTGGCACCAAAACCATGGTTGCCGGCACCAAGATCGCGCTTGATGCCAAGGTAAGGGCCGGCACTAGAACTATACCCGGCAGTAAAATTATTCCTTGCACCTGAACTGGGCCTGGCACCAAAGGTATACCTTGCATCTGAACTAGGTCCGGCAACAAAGGTATACCTTGCATCTGAACTAGGTCCGGCAACAAAGGTGTGCCCGCTGAATGCACCATGTGAGCTTTCTTCGGGGCGTTGGACAGGCTCACTCTGCGGTGGCGGGGGTTTCTGGGGGACAATCTCGGCCCCGGCCGACCGGAAGAAATGGAGGCTCTCGTTCTCGGCGGCACGTTCTGCGTTGTAGCTGCGCTCAAGTTCCTTCCATTCCTCGGCGAAGTTCCGGGACCGTGTTTGCGGTTGGGTAGCAGGATCTTGACCGTAGAGGTGGAACTGGTTTGGAGGGTTTGCTGGAATTGGTGCGCTTTGGGCGGGAAAAGAAAACTGATTGTGAGTTTGGCGCTGGTTTTGGTATTGATGTACGTCAACTTTGTGGTACGCGTGGGTTAGGTAACGGCGCCTCTCCTCTTGCTGGCGTCTCTCCTCCTGCTGGCGTCTTTCATCCTTCTGGCGTTCCTCCTCCTCCTCCTCTTCGGCCATTTCTCGGTAGTACCTTTCGGTTCCCCGCATGATCAGGTCCGTGATATCGTAGCGGAGCGAGCTGCCCTTGCGAGGGCCACGGTTTCGGCGGCGTTCGGCGGCGGCTACTCTGCTCTCGCGCCGAGGTTGTGGGGGCGTTCCACCTCTTTGGTTCGGGACCTCTTGGTTTGGTTGAGGGTTTAGTACTACAGCCCGAGACGGTGGTCCTTCGGGTCGAGAAAGTGGTACCCCAGGTCGAGGTGGTGGTATTATCCTTGGAGACAGAGGCGCCCCAGGTCGATATGAGGGTCCCTCGGATCGAGGCGGCGGCATTGCCCGTTGAGACGGCAGTACCCCAGGTTGAGGCGGCGGTATTCTCCATGGAGGCGGTGATGCCCCAGGTCGAGGTGGTGGTATTGCCCGTGGAGACAGTGGCGGCCCAGGTCGATGTGAGGGCCCCCCAGGTTGAGAGGGTGATACTATAGGCCGAGGCGGTGGAAACCTACCAGGTTGAGGCGCTGAAACACGAGGCTGAGATGCTAAAGGCTCAGATTGGGGCCTTTGAAAACCAGGAGGCGTCTGAGATTGGATTTGACGGTTTTCGAGACCATAATGACGGTGTGGAGGAGTCCCTAGCGCCACCCGAGGGAACCGATGCTCTCTCTTGTAAAAGTGTCGTAGAATAGGATCCTCGAGCATGGCATCCCTTTCGGTCTTATGCGAGTGCTCTTTGTCTTGTTTAGACTGCCGCCCATGGTGGTCCTTGTGATGGGATTTGTGCCGCTTAGACTCATGTCGTTGCCGATGAGTACTCTCTGACTTCCGCTTGGATTTTGTGCGGTGGGATTCGCCTCTCTCCGGTTCTTTTTGACGAGATCTCTCCCTCTCACGGTGTCGAGATCTCTCCTTCTCACGGTGTCGGGATCTCTCCCTCTCGCGGTGTCGAGATCTCTCTCTCTCGCGTTGGCTCTGTCTCTCGGCCTCCCTTCTCAGTCTCTTAGAGTCGCGCAAGAACGCTTTTTCTGCTTCTCGTCTACGAGATCTGCTGGATCTGGTCTTTTCGGCTCCGGGATGAAGAGCCTCTTTAGCCTCACGCTTCCGAGCTTTCTCAATAGCTCGGCGACTCGCCCTCTGGCTCCTGATCAGCCACAGTTTGATGAGCATCTGGCGCTTGATGGGCTTGGGCAAATCCAGGCCTTGCAACGGTCGGGGCGTCTCTTTGCCCTGGCGTGGTCTGAGACGAGGGGCGCAATCCTCGCAGTATTGATTCCTTCCCATCACACGCTTCTCTTCATACCTGGCACGGCGTCTCAGCTTTTTCAAGTATTTCTCGCTTGGCTTCTTGAACGTGGGCTTGCGTGGCTTTTTGATCTTCTTGGCCCGTTTCTTGCCAGTTCTGGACGCTGATTTTCCCTTCTTGCGGCTGGTCCTCTTGGGCATGCTCTTTTTGTTCTTGTTGTCTTGTTCAACTTCGTCCAAGCCTCTGTCTTGAGACCCATCTACATGCGTCGCTTCAGCCTCATCGGTAGCAAGTGCAGGGCTCTGGGGCTGTTTGTTAGACGAGGTCTTCAGCTGTCGCTGCTCGTTGACATCTGGCCTGGTATCGCCTTGGGCTGCCGTTCCCGAATGTTCCTGAGAGTTTTCAACATGCCCCGAGGGGGGTTCAATTCTCTCCGACTCGGCCACTCCCGTGGGCTCCTGCGTCTCTGAGACCTTGTGTTTGGGTCGCTTCGACTTTGTCTTCTTCACCTTCTTGCCAGACTTGGTTTTCGCCTTTTTAGCTTTAGCTTTGGCATTGTCCGTCCTCTTGGATTGGTTCGCCTCCATGGACTTGGCAGGGCCACCAGTACCCTCGCCCTCGCCCTCGGCCTCTGCCGTCTCAAGGATCTTGAATAGTTGGCGAACATATGAAGCTCGGAGGTTGTCCAGATAGGACGCCAAAGGCGCAGGGTCCATGGCCGAGCGGGCAACAGCCTTCAGCTGGTCCGGCAGCGGCAGCAACAGCCGGTTTTGGCGCTTTTGGAGCGTCATTGGCCCCTCCACAAACTTTGCGCTGGTGCCGTGGAGGAGGCGGGCGGCTCTGCTGGCATTTTTCATGACATGCCGTGGGAAAAACTGCCGAGCCAGCTGAAGGCCGTAGTCCTTGTCGGTGACTGGTCCGCCAGCGATCTTGTGCGGAAGTTTGACCTCGTGGGTTTTCCCGACTCGGTTGTGAACCCCCGTAAGGTGGGAGTTCACAACCGAGCCGGAAAACTGGTCACCGAGCACCAGGCCTGCAAAGGATCATTAGACAAGTTGAAGCTGCGATTGGGTACTCCCACTTCATCACTCACCAACGGTTACAAAGTGCGTCGCAAAAAAGACCCGGCACCTCATCTCGATCATCTTCTCACACATGGCGAGGGCAAGAGCTTGGCCCTCCTGTGGGGAGGTGCCCCGGCCCAGCTCGTCAATGATGATCAAGCTCTTCTTGGTTGCTTGTCTGAATACAAGAGAGGGGCTGTTAGTCCTTTGACAGGCTCGCCCATTGACCATTGGAGCATACCTCAAGATTACGTTCATCTCGGACATTTCGACAGAAAAAGCGCCCATGTTTCTCTCAGGCTTGTCTTCTGTCGACAGCCTCGTGAATATGCCGTCGCAGACTGGGACAGTGGCGGCCTCGGCTGGCACCCAGCACCCCATCTGGGCCATGATCTGGGCTAGGGCAATGGCCCTGATGTAGGTGCTTTTGCCGCTCATGTTGCTTCCGGTGATGACATGGAATCGGAAGTTCCTGTCGCCAGAGTAGACGGTGTTGGGAACGAACATGGCGTCCCGCACCGACAAAACAGGATGCCTCAGGGCTGTATGGACAAGGAATGAGCCCAAAGTCGGCTTCACATAGTTTCTTGACGCTGAAAGACGCGCAAACGAGCAGATCATGTCCAGGGGACCAATCGCCTCGCTAATGCCCATCAGGATCTCCGAATGGTCTAGGAGCCGACTTTTCACCGACTCGACCGTCTCGTCGCTTTGGGCTGTGACGATGTCGGCCTGGCGCTGGATGGTGACGCTCAGCTCCAAAAGACTACGCGTCTGGCAGTGATAGTGTAGCTTCGTCCGATGGCCATTGATGGTATTGATACCAGCAATCTCAACGCTCGATGGAACAAAATCCCAACGCCCGGTCGCACGCTGAGCCCCCAGAATCAGGTGCTCGATATCTGACCATTGAAAGCGAAGGTAGTAGTGCCGGTCACTGTCCAGGTGTAGTTCGGCTTCGTAGCCTAGCCGTTCTGTTGATGCAAGGCCCATTAGCAAATGACTCCCAGCCAGTCAGCAGGGAGAGGAACACGCCGATACTTACCACTAAATTCCCGATTGAGACACGCGAAATAGCCGTTCAGTTCGTTCAGACCGTTGCGGAACCGGGTACGAGCTGTTTCAAAGACGCTGCCAGCTGGCGCCTATAATCAATGTCAACACAACATATCAGAGAAGAGAAATAAGTGACATGATGGCGGGTACCTTGATTGCCCAAAGCCTATTGTTCCGGATGGCGGCAGGGGCCTTGCTATAGGCAGCATCCCCCTCGACCGAGCTTTCGATACATTCCATGAGGAATCGTAACCGGTCGGGCGCGCAGCTTGTCCGAAACTCGGTCAACACCTGACTTTTGCACCCGGCTGATTGGATCGCATCATGCAGGGCTTTAATTGGGCCGAGGTATTGTTTCAGCATCAGGATGTTGTTTAGTTCTCTTTCGGCATGCGTGAGCTCCTCGTGGCACGGCCAGATATATTGATGGACGCCTTCATAGTATGCGAGCTTGGGATCCGGCAGTCGCG
>Ga0247763_1000311_pt1 | contig 27811 bp, 23 predicted proteins | sample UWRJL141409B4_FD_179926 | JGI IMG/M metagenome (GOLD analysis project Ga0247763, IMG submission 179926) | Plant litter microbial communities from Arlington Agricultural Research Station in Wisconsin, United States - UWRJ-L141-409B-4 | ecosystem: Environmental > Terrestrial > Plant litter >... | reverse complement strand
TCTCCCGTCGCCGGTGACGACCATCGACGACATCGATGAGCTGCTCGAGTTCCTCGGCACCATCGACACGCCGAACGAGGCGGCGCTCGTCATGTTTGCCCACGGGCGCCAGCTCACGACCTGCGCCATGGGACGCGACGGGGCAGACTTCCTCGCGACGGACACCTGGCAGATCAATAACTGCCCCATCACCACCCAGCGTTTCGAGGTGCGGGTGACGACGGACGGCGTCTTCTCCGAGGTGGCGCTCGGCAGCCCGAACGACACCGGACTCTGTGTCGGCCGCCGTCCGGACGGGCTCTGCGGCAGCGAGGCCGCGCGCGACGAGATCGCGCACGCCGAGCGCATGACGGCGCTCGCCCGCGCCCGCGGCGCCGAGCCTCCGCCCGCGGTCGTGGTCCCGCCCGCCCGACGCAGCCTCCTCGAGATCGCGCTGGAGAACACCGTCGAGGGTTGTGTGCGCGAGTGCTGGGGCGCCCTGTGTGCGCGCTTTCAGGCCGCCGCGGCGCAGGCCCCCGACGTGCGCGCTGCCTTTGGGCGCATCGCCCGCGAAGAGGCCGAACACGCCGAACTCTCGCGCGACGTCGCGATCTGGCTCGATGGGCGCCTCGGGCCCGCCGAGCGCGCCCGCGTGGCCAGCGCTCGAGCGCGAGCCATCGTCGACTTGCGCCGCGAGCTCGATCGGGAGCCGCCCGAACGCTGGAGCGCCGAGCTGGGCTTGCCCACGCGCGAGCAGGCACTGGCGGCGTTCGATGCGCTCGAGGGCGCGGGCCTCCTCGCCGCCTGAGCTCGCTGGGCGGGTTACGGTGCGGCGGGCTTCACCTGACACATGATGTGCTGAAGCAGTTCGGCCTCTCCCCTCGCGCGCTTCGTCTCCCTTCGCCGTGAAGGGCGTCCCCCCGAGGTGATGGGCATCGGCCCCAAGGAGGCCATCCCCGCCAGCGGCGCCCGTGGTTAGGGCCGCATCACGCGCTCTTGCGCACCTTGGACTCGACGGCCTCGGCGCCGTCCGCGTAGCGCTGCGCGATGGCATCGAAAACGCCGTGGTTTGCGAGGAACGCCTGAGTCATTGCGGGATCGAAATGCGAGCCGTTGCCTTTTCGGATGATCTCGACGGCGGCCTCGTGTGACATTGGCTCCTTGTAGACCCGGCGGCTGATCAGCGCATCGTACACATCGGCGATGGCCATGAGTCGGGCGGATATGGGAATTTGCTCGCCAGCGAGCCCCTGCGGGTAGCCCGAGCCATCCCATTTCTCCTGATGCGAGTAGGCAATCTCTCTCGCGCATTCGAGAAAGGAGTGTGGCGTATCGAGCAGGCGCTCTGCGACGGCAATGGCATCGCGGCCCAGCGTCGTATGCGTCTTCATCACATCGAACTCCTCGGGCGTGAGCTTGCCCGGCTTGAGCAGGATGTCGTCCGGAATCCCGACCTTGCCGATGTCATGGAGCGGAGCGGACTTGTAGAGGATGCGTACCCGCACGGGGCTGAGATAGTCGGCGAATTTGCCCTCGTCGAGCAGCTGAAGCGCCAACGCCTCGACATAGCGCTGAGTGCGTCGAATGTGGTTGCCTGTCTCGTTGTCGCGGGTCTCCGCCAGTGAGGCCATGGCCATGATGGTCACGTCCTGGATGCTGGAGACCTCGCGCGTGCGCCGCTCCACCTCGGCCTCGAGGTATGCGTTCTTGTCTTGGAGAAAGTCGGCCATCGACTTGAGTATCAGCTGGGCCTTGACGCGTGCGAGCAGGATGGGAGGGCTGATCGGCTTTGTGATGTAGTCCACGGCGCCCAGGCTGAAGCCCATCTGCTCACTCTCGACGTCAGCCTTGGCCGTGAGGAAGATCACCGGAATGCGGGCGGTGATAGGCTCTGCCTTGAGCTGACGGCAGGTCTCGTAGCCGTCGAGGCCGGGCATCATGACGTCGAGCAGAATGAGGTCAGGCGGCTCCGCGGACCTGGCGATGCGTAGTCCACGCTCGCCGCTGTTGGCGGCCTTGACCTTGTAGGGTCCTTTGAGGAGACCGCTGACGAGCGACAGGTTGTCCGCCGTGTCATCCACCACCAGCACCGTCGGCTTGCCTCCCGAGTTCATCGCGTCCCCCATGGTTACCTCACTGTTGATGCGCCATGCCCGGTTTCACCCTGCCGCGCTGCCGTTGCCGAACGGAGCGCGGTCAGGGCCGTCTCGAAATCGAATGCCCTAACCGCATCATCGATTCGACCGTAGTGCTGCGGGAAGGCAGCGTTGAGCAGGTCGGCGTGGGCTGACAGGACATCGCCGGCTGCGGTGTCATCTTCGCTGAGCAGGTCCTCGAGCGACGCGCAGACGGCCTCGAGCTTCGCCTCATCCATCTCCACGGCCAGCTCGGGCATGGCTTCTGGCGGCAACGCGCGCTCCAGCGCAGCGAGCAGCGGCTCGAGTTTGGCGCGGGCGTCAGCGAGGCTCGCGTCCACCGTCGCGCGCGGGTCTGCCTTGCCGATCGCCCGCTCGAGCTGGCTCGCGGCAGCCTGCACCTCGAGCGCGCCGATATTGCCAGCGACCCCCTTGAGGGTGTGCGCCAGCCGCTCTGCCGTCTTCCAGTCGCCGGTGTCGAGCGCGAGCGCGACCTGGGCCGGGAGATCCTGCTGACCCTTCACGAACTTCCGCAGCATCGCGACGTACAGGTGCCGCTTGCCGAGCATTCGCCGCAGACCCCCTTCCATGTCCAGGCCCGGCACACCCGCCGGAAGCTCGGCGTCGGCGACGGGCTTGACCTGCTGGCGTTCTGCGAGCGACGCACCCAGCCCTTCACGCGGCTTGATCCACGCGAGCAGCTGGCGCCACAGCTCCTCGGGCTCGATCGGCTTCGGCAGGTGGTCGTTCATCCCGGCGGCGAGGCAGCGTTCCTTGTCGCTCTGCATCGCGTTCGCGGTCATGGCGACGATGGGCCAGTCGCGCGCCCGCTCCAGCTTGCGCATCTCGGCGGTCGCGGCAAGGCCATCCATCTCCGGCATCTGCATGTCCATGAGCACGATATCGAAGTCGGACGCGCGCGCCCGCTCGAGCGCTACGAGGCCGTTCTCTGCGACTTCGACGAGGAAGCCCGCGTCCTTCAGCAACTCTGTCGCCACCTCGCGGTTGAGCGCGTTGTCTTCCACCAGCAGCACGCGCGCACCCTTGATCGTTGCGAGATTCTCCATCATCGCGGATACTCGCTCCTGGCCAGACTCGCGGCGCTCCGTTTGTTTGCAACCGAGCACGCGTGCGACCTCATCGAACAGGATCGACGGGCTCACCGGTTTGAAGAGCACGCTCTCGATCCCAGTCTTGTCAGCACCGCGGACGGCTTCTTCGCGACCGTGCGCCGTCACCATCACGAGGTGGGGCTGCTTCTGCAGCGGGGCGGCGCGCGCACGCCGGGCCACCTCAATCCCGTCGATGCCGGGCATCTGCCAGTCGAGCAGCACCAGGTCGTAGGCTCGGCTGCCGTGGTCAGCGCTCTCGATTCGCGTCAGCGCCTGCGCGCCCGACTCGGCCTCGTCCACCTGCAGGTTCATGCCCTCGAGCAGGCCGCGCAGCACCTGGCGCGCGTTGTCATTGTCGTCCACCACGAGTACCCGCCGGCCTTGAAGGTCGGGGCTCAGCACTCTGGCCCGCGCCTTGCCACTCGCCTTGCCGAGGCGTGCGGTGAACCAGAACGTCGAGCCCTTGCCCAGCTCGCTGTCCACGCCCACGCTGCCGCCCATCAGGGTTGCCAGCTTCTTGGATATAGCGAGCCCGAGCCCGGTGCCTCCGTACTTTCGCGTGGTCGAGGTGTCCGCCTGCTGAAAGCTCTGGAAGAGAAGCGCGCGCTGCTCTTCGGTGAGCCCGATCCCGGAGTCCTTGACGGCAAAATGCAAGAGCACGTCGTTCTCGGTCTCGTCGTGCTTGCGCACCAGGACATCGATCTCCCCCCGCTCGGTGAACTTGACGGCGTTGTTCGCGTAGTTGATCAGCACCTGCCCGAGGCGCAACGGGTCGCCCCGGAGGTCGTAGGGCACGCCGCGTTCAACGTCGAAGACGAGCTCCAACCCCTTGGCGGCGGCCTTCTCTGCCAGCAGGTTGGCCACGTTTTCCATGACCTTGTCGAGCTGGAACTCTGTCTGCTCGACAGAGAGCTTGCCCGCCTCGATCTTGGAAAAGTCCATGATGTCGTTGATGATGCCCAGCAGGTGCTGAGCGGAGGTCTGGATCTTCTTCACATAGTCGCGCTGGCGCGGCGTCAGGTCGGTCTTCAGCGCGAGGTGCGACATGCCGATGATGGCGTTCATCGGCGTGCGGATCTCGTGGCTCATGTTGGCCAAGAATTCGCTCTTGGCGCGGGTCGCAGCCTCGGCGAGCCCTTTGGCGTGAGCGATCTCCCGCTGGGCGAGCACATACTCGGTGATGTCCTGCGCGACGCCGTACATGTCCGTGGGCTTGCCGCTCGCATCCTTCGCAACGCTGCCGAAGGCGTGGATCCAGACGACGCGGCCGTCGACCGGACGCTTGTAGGGGTAGATGGAATCGTAGGCCGGCGCCCTGCCTGCGACCGCGTCCTGGAAGTGCTCCCCGGTCTTCTTGGCGTGTTCCGGGCTGCAAGCCTCGATGTTGCTGAGCCAGTCCTCCACGACGCGATAGCGATCGTCGTCGTTCGGGATATCGCCGAAGATGCCGACGGCTCGCGGCGACGAGTTGTATACGCCCGAACCGTCGAGCGGCACGTGCCAGTATCCGGCACGGGTGAGCCCCAGCGCCTGGTCGCTGAGGAAGTTGCTGTGGCGGAGCCGCTCCTCGACCGCTTTGCGCTGAGTAATGTCGCGCACCGTCGCTGCGACCATGGCTTTGCGCCCGGCCACGGCGGGCAGCGGCCCGAGGCTGACCTCGAGTGGAATGCGCCGCCCGTCGGCGTGGACACCCTCGAGCCTTCCGGCACCGGTGCCCATCGCACGCCCCGTTGGCGCCTGGAAGAACGTGTGGGGCAACCCCGCATGCGTCGCCTCGAGCTCCGGAGGTAGCAACACCGTTACCTCCCGGCCGACGAGGGCCTCCGGGGTGTAGCCGAAGATGTGCTCCACTCCGCGATTGGCGATTTGGATGATGCCGTCGCCATCGACCACCAGCATGCCGTCGGGCGCCGACTCCAGGATGCAGCGGTACCACTGCTCGGTGTCACGCAGCCGTGCCTGCGCGAGTCGCTGCTCCGTCATGTCCCGGGAGTCGACGACGGTCCCCTGCGCATTGCATTCGATGAGCGGTGGTGTCTCGGCTGCTCGACGCTCGACATCGCGCGCACGCTCCTCGTGCACGTCGACCTCGACGCTCTCCGCCAACGCGCCGAGGTGCGCGCCTTCCGCCTGGTCCGGCCTCTCGACGCGAAGGTCTCCTGACATCAGCCCCCTTCCACCGCTGACGCGATTCGCGTCAACGGCACCGCGCACGACGCGCCCCGAGGGCATTGTGGCACGATCAGCATCTGTTGCAGCCTGCTTCGCCTCGAAATCGCCACGCTAGCCATGAGCGTGCCGCGATGGCGCGATCAGTTTGGACTGTGCAACGGCATCGCGTGGCATGTTGCGACGCCCAATGAGAGCCCACGGACCTGCCGAGCGCCCTCCAAAATTTTGCTCGCGCCGCCGCTCTCACATGCGTGATGGCGCTGAGCCGCCGTCCCGGATCGAGATGCCCTTGATGCTCTCACTTCGCGCGATACTCGAAGACGCCGCGCAGATCCTCCGACTTGGATATCGGTGTAGTCACCCCGCTTCGGTCGCGGAACGAGATGACCCGGAACTGGGAGGCCATGCCCGGCGGCATGCCCCACGTCCAGCTCTCGGGCAGCGCGAAGATCAGCCAGGTGCTGGCGTTCAGCCTGTCGCTGGACGGCGGCGCGTGGCGGGCATGTACCTCGGCGGCTGCAACGAAGACCACTCGCGGCTGCTGCTCGCTGAGTTCCCGGCGGTGAAGGAGCGCCCCTCAGAGATGGCGGTCTTTCTGAGTGTCGGCGAGGAGGATCGCATCGCGCCGCCCGCGGCGGTGCGAGAGGTTGCGGACCATCTGCGCCGCTCGGGGGTGCAACAGGTGGAGTTATGAGCCAAGGTATTTCAAACCGATCCGGCCCTGTCTTCCGACACCCACGCCACCCGAGCGCCTCGCGACCGCGATGTCCAGCTGCCCATCGGCTTCGAAGTCGCCGGCTACCAGCGCGGCAGGTTGATCGCCAACGGGCAACGTCAGCGCCGCAGCAAAGCCCGAGGAGCCCTGGTTGAGCAGCACGCTCACGCTGTCGTCGTTCGAGTTGGCCACCAGCAGATCGCTGCGGCCATCGGCGTTCCAATCGCGCGCAGCGATGGCCTCTGGCGCGGAACCGACGCTGAACTTCGTCACCGGGCCCAGCTGGCCGAGCCCGTCGTTGAGCAGCACGCTCGCGCCATTGCCGAAGTAGTTGGCGACGGCGAGATCGCGGCTGCCATCCGCGTCGACGTCTGCCGTGGTGATCATTTGCGCGAAATCACCGGGGAAACTCGTGCCGTCATTGAGCTCGTGGAAGACGTCGCGCGGGAAGGTCCCGTCGCCTCGATTCAGCAGCACACTGACGTCGTTGCCGCCGCCGTTCGCGACTGCCAGATCGGCTCGGCCGCACCGTTCAGATCCAAGGCGGCGATGGCTGACGGGCGAGGGCCCACGCCGTACGGCTGCGCGCCAGCGAAGCCCAAGCTCCCCTCGTCGAGCCGCACAGCGAGCTGGCTCGAGCGAGCCAAGAGCGTGATGTCCAATCGACCGTCCGCGTTCAGATCCGCGATGGCAAGGCGCAGGATCGCCTCTGAGGCCTCGAGCGCCGTGGCGCTGCCGAAGCTGCCCTCGCCGGCGTTGGCGAGCACGCTCACGCCTGGCGCGCTCACCACCATCAAATCCAGGTCGGCGTCGCCGTCGAAGTCTGACGCACCGAGCTCGCTCGGATAGCTCGGCACAGGGTAGGTCGACCCGTCATCGAACGTGCCGTCGCCTCGATTGAGGCGCACGCGCACCGCCGTCGAATCATAGCCGACGCTCACCAGACCAGCGCACCGTCGGCGTCGACGTCGACCAGCATGGCCTGCAGCGGCCGTACGTCATCAGGATAGCTCACGGCGTTGGCGAAACGCCCATCCCCGGTGTTGAAGAGCACGCTCAGGTCGTCGCTTCTGAAGTTGGCCGTGACCAGCTCGGGCAGGCCGTCGCCGTTCAAATCGCCCAAGGCGATGGACTGCCCGTCAGGGCCGATCGCATAGTCGACCCCCGGAGCGAAGCCTGAGCCTTCGCGATTGATGAACACGCTCGCCGTGCCGACCTCGCCGGCGACGGCGATGTCGAGCCAGCCATCCGCGTTCAGGTCGGCGAGCGCGACGTCGTGAGGACGCAGCGGGGGGCCAGCAGCGACGTGGGCTGAAACGTGCCATTGCCTCGCCCCTTCAGCACGATGAGGTCAGCGCTCGCGTAGTTCGCGATCCGTCGGGCAGGCGCGCTCCCCGCCTGGCCCCAGCCCTGCGGGAGGGTGTGTCGCAGGCTCAGGCCCCAACCACCACCGCTCCCGCTGCTGACAGTGCCCTCAATAGATGGGGTTGTTCAGTGGCCCGCCATACTTGATGTACGAGCGGCTGCTGTGCGGAACACCCATGACGACCAGCAAGTCACTGAAACCGTCGGCGTCGATGTCGCCCAGGGGCGCGAAACCGGTGGGGCCGGTGGGCGCCTCGGGGTCGCGCAGCGCCAGGTCTGGGCGAAGCGTGGTCGTCGCGTAGCTGCCGGAATAGCGCTGGGATGTTCCGGGAATGATCCGAGCCTCGCCGGTCCAGAGCGGATCGTCGGAATACCAGCATTCGCTGCACGGCTCGTCACCACGACGGACCGATTGCCGGAAGCTGAGGTCAGCATAGCCGTCTCCGTTCCAGTCACCCACCGGAGCGAGCTCTGCGGGCACGCGGTCGAGCGAGAAGCGGGCCTCGGCGAGCTCGGGGTCGAGCGGAGCATTCAGTAGCGCAGGCCCGCCGTAGAACAGGTCAGCGTGGAACAGGTAAGTCGCCACGTCATCATAGCCTCGACGAGTCACGACGAAGTCGTCGCAGCCGTCGAGGTCGAGATCGCCGGCGCCTTGCACCAGGGTCATGTCGTCGATCGCTCCGATTGGGGTCGCCGACGCGAAGATGTCCACGTCGCCGGCGAGCCGCTGCGCGGCACCCCGCACGAGTGACGCCGCGGTGACGCCCAGCAGGTTGCTTCGAGGACCTCTCACCTGGAACTCCGGATAGCCGTCACCATCGACGTCGCCCAGCGCACCGACTCCCCCAGCGCCCAGCAGGCGCGCTGCCGGTGCCATGGCTGAGCCGCTCGCGGGCAGCTGTGTCGCGCCGCCGTAGTACACATACGTGCGAGTCTCTTCGCTGCCGCTCGGCCCGTATGAAAAGCCGAAGTCCGCGTAGCCGTCGGCGTCGATGTCTCCGACGGAGTCGGGCACGACCTCTTGCGACCGACCGTGGCCTACCGCTTCGAGATCGATACGCTCCGTGAGCTCGATGGCGAACCCTTCGCTCGCCTCGAGCGCGAGGTCAGCCTGCTGCGGGCGGCCCTGCCCACCGTACCAGAGATAGGCGCGCGGCGGTCGGTCGAGCTTCCACGGCCGCGGCGTCACGCTGACGAACACGTCGGCGTAGCCGTCACCGTTCACGTCGCCTGCCGCGGTCACTCTCCAACCGGTATTCCCGTCTGCCACTGCGCCCGCGGAGGAGAAGTCAGTGGTGCTGACGTCGGCGTCCACGAAGTTGCCCGCGGGGCCAGGAGGCCCGCCATAGACGAGCTGCGGAATGAGGTATGAGTTCGCCCAGTCGTCATAACCATCCCCGTCGACGTCGCCGATGGCGCGGCTACGGAAATCGCCGTGCGTCGTCACGCCGTCGGTGTCCTCCGCGCGATTGACGATCATGACGGCCAGAGAATCCAGCCCCGGGCTCGACTCTTCGTTATCGAGCGTCTGCGCCGTCTCCCCCAGCTGGTAACGATCGCCGCAGCCCGCGGCCATGAGCCCGAGCACCAGCGCGGGCAGCGCAGAGAGGGCGCGGCGCCGCGCCCGATGTGAGCTCGAATTGCATGCGTGCAACATGGAAGAGACCTTTGACTGTTCGTGAGAAACCATCTGCTTCACCTCGCCTCTTCAATGTCGCGTCCGCTCTCGCTTGATCCCCCGACGAGCGAGCGCGCGCGCTCCTCGAGCCGGCGCGCCTCCCGGCTGAGCACACCTTGGGGAAACTGCGCGGAGTAGCGGCGGAGCTGCACCAGGGCGAGGCTCGCATCGGAGGCCGCGATCGCCGCTCGGGCTCGATCGAGCGCTGCCACCTCCTCGAGCAGACGGCTGTCCGCGCGCGTCGCGGCGGCTCGACCGGGCTGAGCGCTGCCGGCTCGACGCGGCTTCACGGCGCGAGCATTCGACACACGCTGCTCGGGCTCGGCTTCCGCTCTCGGCACCGGCGGCGGCGTGGGCTCCTCCAACGCGACGGACGGCAGCGGCGAGTCCGCCGCGGCGAGCTGGGACGACGCGGTCGGCGCGGGCTCGAGCTCGACAGAGGGCGCCGCGACGTGGCTCGCTGAGCTCGTCGATTCCGAGCGAGCGGGCTCGCCCTCCGATCCACCGAGAAACACCAGCGCCGCGAGACCGCCGGCGAGCACCACCCAGAGCGGCGCGCTCCCGGCCCCCAGCGCTTTGCCCGCCCCGCCGCCGGCGGCCAACGCGCCCGTAGCGTGCCCCGAGCTCGCCAGCTCCGGAGCTGAGGCTCCGCCAATTCCGGCGCCGCCCGCAGGCACGCCGACGCCGAGTGCCAGGGCGACGCGTTGCCGCGAGCGCTCGGGCACGGCGTCGGCGCGAGCGGAATCGAACAGCGCGCGCTCGAACAGGTCGCTCGTGCGTTGATCAGCATCGAGGGGCGTTGGATGTCTCGGGTCTGCCATGATCGAAGCTCACTGATGTTCGGGCCACTTGGAGCGCAAGCGCGCCGCGGCCTTCGAGAATTTATCGCGCGCGCGTCGGAGGCGCGAGCCCACGGTGCCCATCGGCAGCTGCAGCAACTCGGCGATCTCGGCCGCGCTGAAGCCCTCGACCTCGTGCAACACGAGCACGCTGCGCTGCTCGGGCGGCAACGCGTCGAGCGCGACGTCGAGCAACTCGCGCAGCTGCTTCTGCGCGAGCAGCTGCTCGGCGTCGGCGGGCCCGGGCGAGCTGCCTTCATGCGTCAACTCGCTCGTGCGCTCGCGCCGCAGCTTCTGGCGACGGCGCTGGTTGGCGCACACCCGCACCGTCACGCCGATCAAGAAGGCCCGCTCGCTGCCGCGCGCGATCTCGGCGGCGCGCTGGTCTGCCGTGATGAACGCCTCCTGCACGACGTCGTCCACGCTCTCTTCGGGTACACCGAGTCGAAACGCCAGACGCCAGAGGGTGTCGAAGTGGTCACGGAACCAGCCCTCGAGTCGCCCGGGCGACTGCCGCGAGTCTAGAGTGGGCTCAGCGTCGACCTCGGGGGCAGCCGCTGCCGACGCCTCCAGCGCGGGGAGTGCACCGCCCCAGAAGAGGGCTGCCGGCTGAGGTTTGGACGACAAGGAAATGGCCCCGCCCTCCTCATGTCGCGCGGGGCGGCGGCTTGATCCTCAAAACGCCACGGCCGCTCGCGCCGAAGCGCGCCAACCCAGCGTCGGCGCTTCGAAGGCCTCGATATCCGGAGCGAAATAGAACTCGTGCCGGAACAGCGGCAGGAACCCGCCGAGGGTCGTTGCCAGCTCGACGGGGCCCCCAAACGGTGCAACGGCCGCGCGCACCGACAGCCCGCTCGTCGCCCAGGGCGCGTGCCGCTCCTGCGCGCGAATGACACCCCGTCCCCTACCCGACACGCTCAGCCGTCCAGCCTCGATATCGAGACACGGCCGCAATGACCAGGGCCCAGCACCGAGCCGCAGGGGGCAATAGCTGGCGCTCGCGACCCATGCCTCGAACCGGGCCAGGAGCTGCCCGCTGGACAGCGTCGCATCGGGCCCGACAAAGCGCGTCCCGCTGAGCTCGAAGCGCGGGCTCCAGAGCTCGTTCGGCTGCGACTCGAAGGCGGCACCCAGGCCCACACCGAGCAGAGGATCCGGAGCGAGCGCGCTCTGCAGAGAGGCGAACAGCAGCGGCCCGATGGCGATCGAGTCACTCCGCGAGGGAAGCGCTGGCTCGACGGGCTCGTCCGCGAAAGGATCGGGGGCCGCGCCCCATTCGGCGCCGGCCGCTACCGGCGCGCGCTGCGCTTCCAGCGCACGACTCGCCGGCGCCGATTCATCCGTGCTCAGGGCCACGACCAGGCTCAACGCCTGCATCAGCGCCGAGCAGGACGGATCGGCGAGCTCGCGCTCCACCCGACCCCCCGCTGCATCGTCTACCTGCAGCGCCCCGACGAACGAGCCTTCTTCGCGTGTGATGTCGACGCGCACCCGCAGCCGCTCGAGCACATCGCCCGTACCCACCATCCGCCGCTGCACGAGCGCTCGAAAGGTAGGCGCCTCTGCACAGCTCGCGCTGGCCTCGTAGTGCTCGAGCCAATCATTGTCACCCCGCGCAGACGCCGTCGTTCCGATGCCAGCGACGAACGCGGCGCAGGCCAGCGTCCAGCGGCATCCAAACCTTCTCGGCTGCGCGGACTCTGGCTGCGGAGAACCCAAGCGCCTACGGTAGCACGCGCCGCGGCGTTCGCTGCTGTGCGCAGTCGAGGCTCATGTTGCGTCGAGCACGCGGTGAACACTCTCGATCGGCGACCAGCCCCGGGACGGAACAGGTGTGTCGCGAGCAAGCGCCGGGACGACCACCATGCGACCGACGTCGGCTTCCGGTGCGTCGCCGATAGGGCCGCGTCACCCCCGTAGCCTGCACTTGCTTACTCGTCCGGTGCCGAAGCGCCCGAAGGCGACGTCGGCAGAAGGGACCCCGCCCGCGGCGCATCGACGGGGTCGAGGTAACGCCGGCGAAATGTTCGAACCCACTCCGCATCCGTTGCTCCTTCCATCAGGCCAACGATTTCCTCCAGCGTACTCGCCTCGAAGCTGCTCGCCGCCGCCGGGTCGAGCACCCGCGCATACGCCTCGACCGCCGCGCGACAGCTGGTATTCACCTCGGGATACGTCACGACGAAGAGGCCGCTGTCGAGAGCATGCACTTCTCGAGTCACGAGCAGCAGGAGATGGTCGAGCCAGACTTGCTGCAACCAGCCACTCTCGACTCGTGGCTGCGCGTCGGCCAGAGACGCACGCGATGACGCCGCCACCTCGTGGTACCGCGGCTTCAGCGCGTAGCTGCTCGCCTGCATGTCCTTCGTATACTTCGTCTCGATGAAGATGACGCCGGACCCGCCGCTCGGCGTCGAATGGAACACGGCGATGTCGGCAGCGGTGCCGTTGTCGAGGTAGCGAGAGTCGCGCCGCCCCGGCGACCACTCGAACTCGATGCGCGTGACCGTGTCGACCCCAGCAGGCCAGAGCCGCCGGCACACCCGCGTTGCGGCCGGTAAATCCTGCGCCAGCTCGTCGAACAGATTGAACGCGAGCGGCTGTGACGACAGCAGGTTGTCGAAGAGCCGTGGACACGCGGCCTAGCTCGATCGCGCGCAACGACGAGCCCGATGCGGTCGGCGTCGAGGCATGCCGACTGTGACCTCGAGGCGCACCGAAGCGGATCGCGGCAGTTGGGTATTCTGATCGGGTGTTGCCTTCGCGACCCTATCGCGTGTGGCGAGGGGCCGTGGTAGGACTGTCTGCACCGCGTCGGTCTGCCTCGACTGCTCCGTCCGGTGTACTGCGCCTTCCTGATGCTGCGGCATGCCGCTGGTGAAGGCGATCGCTTCCGGACCCGTCTGGCGTGAATGTCACTGTCCAGATGTCTGCGGGAGCCGAATGCGGACAATGCGCCAGGCTCAATGGCAGCGGCCGCACGACTCCAGGTCGTCGCGATCGAAGCGCTCACTTCGGGTTCGTCGATTCGCTCGAGCCGCTGTCGTCCGATACAGGTTTGCCCGCCTGCGTTCCAATGAACTGAAACTCGTTCACGAGCCCGAGCAGCACAGGCTCGTTGGCCGGGAATGGGTTCGCGCTCATCAGTTACCGCTTTCCCCGCGTCGCGAGCAGGATGGAAGCTTCGAGTCGATGTATCGGCTCGGCGCCACCTTCGGTTAGCGTGCAGAAGCCATGCGCTGGGTCTGGGGCTGACTTCAGCGCGCCGCTTCGTGGTTCTCGAGCCATTCCTCGATCTTTGAGTCGCTCGCGCCGTCTTGCTTCCAGAGCGCCTTGGCTTCTTTGACGAGGGCTACAGCGCGAGCACGTCGCTCCGGAAGCAACCACAGGACCTTGGCCAGATAGAAGGCTTGAAAACCGATGTTCGACGGCGTGTCCCCGATATCGCGCCGTCCCTGGAGCGCCCGCTCGAGGTGGATGATCGCCTCCTCCGTCTGATGATCATCGGCCAGGCAAGTGCCGAGCAAGCTGAGCACATACATCGTGCGGGAGTGGTCGGCTCCATAAGCGGCACTGAAGCGCGCGAGCGCCTTGCGCAAGAAGGGCACCGCCCGCCCGCACTCGCCCAGGTTTTGCCACACCTCTCCCTCGATCTGGTCCAGGTTCTCGAGCCTTGGCTCGCTCGGCGGCATCGTCGCCGCCAGGCGTCGCATCTCCGCGATGGCGTCCAGCGCTTCATCCCGACGACGGGCGCGCGACAGCGTTCGGGCGAGATTCACGAGCCCGACGAGCACGCGCGGGTGACTGGCGCCAAAAGTCGCGCGCAGACCATCGAGCGAGCGCCGCTGTGCAGCGATGGCCGCCGCGTGGTCACCCAGCTCCGAATAGATGGAGGCTTGCTTGCTGGATGCGTTGAAGCCGTACTGGCGTACTTCGCTGTCTACGTCGGGCGCCAGTCGAATCACCTCGTCCAGCGTCTCGATCGCCTCGGCCAGCTGCATGTGCTCGGTCTGGATCGCCGCCTTGCCCGTCAACAGCTCGATGCGCGGTTCGGGCTCGTCTCCGCTCAGCGCGATGACCCCTTCCACGGCCGGCAGCATGGCTTCGGCCTCCGGAATGCGGCGTTGCGAGTAGGCGACGGTGACGAACAGAAAGCTCGAGTTGCGCGCCAACAAGGGCCCGTCACCGGCGGCCGCGGCACGTTGAATCGCCTCTTTCATCAGCGCCTCGGCCGCCGCCTTCTCTCCGGCCGTGCGCGCCGTAGCCCAACTCGCGCGCGCGAACTGAGACATTGCCGTCGCCAGCGCGCGCGGGTGGTCGATGCTGCGCGCGAGCTCGAGGGTGCGCGTCGCGCGGACCATCGCCTCCGCGGCGCGGCCGGCAGTGATGAGCGTCCGCGTGATGGCGACGCCTAGCTCGACCTCCTCCATCTTTGCCCGGAGCGCTGGGTCTGTCGGCTGCGAGTCAGCCTCGTCTGGAGCGAACTCCGCGCAAGCCGCCAGCGACGGCGGCATGCCTCCCGCCACGTCATCGAGCTTGACCGCATCCACCTCCGTGAACGCAGTGACCAGCGCCTTGGCCGCCTCCCGCGCTCGATCCAAGCAGCCGGCGCGCAACGCCATGACGCGTTCGGGCTGCTCTCCTCGAACATGGGTGGCCTCGCAAGAGGCGCGCCGAATCGCGAGCCATTGCTGGGTGAAGGCGTCCAACCTGGCCGCGACGAGCTCGAACGCTTCGCGCGCGTTGCTGCGCCCCGTGGCGCGAAACGCTTGCTCCACCGCCGCGCGACGCAGCGGATCCCAGACATCACGGAACACGGATTCGTCGACGCTGCATGTCGCCCGGGCGGCGGCAGCGCGCCACAGGACGCTGGCAATCACCAGGCTGACGCAGGCTGCCGCCATCAGCCCCAACAGCAGGGTCCTGCGCCGGAGCTGCGACGCCGCGCGCTCCAGGTCAGCGACCAGCGCTGCAACGGACGGATAGCGATCCTCCGCTCTCGCAGCCAGTCCACGCTCGACGATGCGACGGAGCCGGCGCGGGACCGACGCGGGCCAGGTCGGCGTCGCGGCGTAGGCCGGCGCCGACCCGTTCGCGGCGAGCACTTTCAAACGCGGCTTGGCGCCGACCAGTGCGACGAATGCCGTCACCGCGAAGCTGAACTGATCGCTGCCGCTGTCCGCCGCCTTGCCCAGAAGTTGCTCGGGTGCCATGTAGCCGGGAGTTCCGCTCAGCGTGCTGGACCGGTTCGAGTCGAGCGTCGTTGCGGCGCCCGTCGACGCCCGCCCAGACTCGTCGCGCTCGCCGTCGGGGTCGGAGGCTGCGCTCGCCCTCGCCTCGAAGGGCTCCGCGGCGCTACTGTTTCGAGCCAGGCCGAAGTCCACGACACGCACTCGCCCGTCACGCGACACCATCACGTTGGCAGGCTTGAAATCGCGATGCACGACGCCGGCGGCGTGAGCGGCCGCGAGCCCACGGCCGGCGGCGATCAACACGCTCGAGATCTGGGCGCGGGAATGCGCTCGACGCAGCCACTCGGACAGTGACACACCATCGATGAGCTCCATCACGATATAGACGAGACGATCGTGGACCCCGATATCGTAGGCCGCGACGATGTTGGGGTGGGAGAGCCGCGCCAGAATCTGGGCTTCTTTGAACAGCTGGGCTTCGGTGCCCCGAGGTACGGAGGAGTCTGTGCTCGCGATGAACTTCAGCGCGACCGCCCGGGCGAGCTCTGGGTCGTACGCGCGATAGACGACGCCATTGCCGCCCCTTCCGATGAGCGCCACGATCTCATATCGACCGACTCGGGTGCCGGGGGCTAGCCCGCCCGAATCCGAAGCAAATTCTTCAGCCGTAGACCTCGTCGCGACCTCGTCGCGAGGACGATCATCAGCGTCTGAACGACGTTCGGCGGTGTGTGTGTCCTCGGGGCGACCGCCAGACGAGCCCGGCTTCCTCGCTGCCGGCAACCGGTCATGACCTCCCATTGTCGCCGAAATATATACTGCTGCCCCGATGGCCAGCGGGAATGCTGTCTGGGGTCGAGGCCCAAGGTCGTGGGGCCGAGGCCTGCGAACGACGGGTTCGCGAGCCGCGGGCCTCGCATCGAACGAAGGCGCGACGACGTCGGCCGTTTCACCGTCGACCGTTTCCGTCGGCATTCTTCACACGCTGCGCTTCTGGCTCGAAGCTGAGCCAGCGGTCGAGGTGCGAGGCCAACATCGGCGTTCGGATCATCGAGCAGGCGGCCGCAGCCAAGGTGCGCCGAGCACCGCGGAAGAAGGGAAACCGAATGACTCGTCGATGCCGGCAACTTCGTGCTCTGGCGAGGCCGGGAGGCGGCCACGACGCGGCCCGGCACGACGTTCATCGAGGTCTGGCGCACGCAGCGCGATCCGGCGCTCATTACTGCGAGCGAGTCGAGCGAGCCGACGTTGCATCCTCGCAGCCTCGGGCCCACGGAGCGTACGGCGATGGTCGTCACGATCGATCAGCGCGGGCAGAGCAAAATGGCCGAAGACCCACTTCTCCTTCGGCACGTAGGCTTCGAACCGATGCTCGTAGCCGAAGATGAGCTGCGAGCGCTTGCGCTGGTTGACGAGCGGATCGAAGGGGGAAAGGATGTGGACGCGGTCCTCCCCGGGCGTGAGGCGCTCCTCCAGTCACTATCCGCGACGTGAGGCGGGGGAGGCGCCCTGGCGGCGGAGCTCGGTGTCGCTCACCGCTGAGCAGGCTTGACGGGGTCGCTCGTCGTGCGTTGGGGTAGTGGTGGCCATGCCCGCCAAGCTCTTCCAGCGCCGCGCGCTCCGCGCCGTGGCGCTCGCACTCCTCGCTGCCTGCGCCGCGGCGCCACACCGTCTCGTGCTGCCCTACGCCGCCTTCGGCCCGCAGGCGATGTCCTTCGAGACGCTCGGCTTCGAGTGGTGGCAATGGCAACCCCACGGTGACTCGAGGCCACGCCATTACGACGTGCGCGTGGTCGTGTATCGCGGCCTCTCGGAAGCGCAGATCAGGCGGGAGTATCCGGTGGATGCGGCGAGGGAAAAGGACTATCGCTACATCGAGTACGGGAAGGCGCTCGAGTACGTGGACGCGAACATCGCCGAAGCCGAGTCGGACGGCATGACGGAGCTGGCGGGGGCGCTGCGGAGAACGCGGCGCGCGATCGTGGAGGGCTTCGGCGACTGAGGGGAGGCTAGGTGCGTCCTCGAATCCGGCGCGTACACGTGCCCGCGCCCGAAAGACGCGACGGCCGAGGGTCAGCGGCTGATAGTCGGGCACTGATCGAGCGGCTGCCGTGCGGGCGGAGCCATCTGTGTGACCAGTTCACACGCGCGTCGACGTCCATCGTGCTCAACCTGGCTGAACGCGCCGGCAAGCATTCAAAGCCCGACAAGCGGCGCTACTACCTGACGGCGCGAGGGTCGGCGACCGAGTCGGCGGCACTGCTCGATATCTGCTGGATGTTGGCGGCGCGCGAAAGATTTGCTGCGCATCGAACCGATGCCACAGATCTCGATGATTCCAATCGGCTCGAGACGGGTACAGGATTGGAGCGCGGCCGGGTAACCAGTTTCGGCTGTTCGAGTCGCGGCCGTCCAGGGCGGACATCGCGCAAAGGGTCGATGTGGCCGTCGAGATACGTTGCGTTACTCAGCGACTGCGTCGAGCGCTCGTTGTCGGCACGCAAAGGAGGCGTACTCGGTCGCGCTCGTTCACTGCGGGCGCTCGCAAACCACCGGAAGCGAAGTATCGATCTCGCGCTTCGAGCCTCGTGCCTGCTGCTTTGCGACAGGACCAGCTACGCGTCGTCAGAACTTGCGAGAGCCTCGATGTCATGTTGGCTAGATTCCGCGCCTCGTCCACCGCACCGAGCCGTCCCGAAGCCTCAACAGGTTCGCTGCCGGGGCTTGAGGAATTTGTTGAAGAGTGACGCCGAGCAAACCTCGGCGCGAGCGGCCGGACCCCCCTTTTTGCGAGGAATGTCCAGAGTTGCGCCTGAATCGAATGATCGGCTAGGACCGCGGGCCCGCTCGAATTTAGCCGAACGAGAAGCAACTGCTCAGTACGGTGGCCGACCAGTCTTGATACGCAGGGAGCCATGGCTCACGTCACGCAGGACACCTCATGGTGCACCATCGACATCGACACCACAGCGGGCAAGATCGTCCTGCTGGAGCGGTGGCAGTACGTCTGGCTCTTGGAGTCGGCGCGAACGAAGCGGTGGACGCCAGCAGAGAGGCAAGCGTTTCACAGGCGATCGAGCCGCGCCATCTGGAATGCCTGGAGCAACCGGGCGATGCTCAAAGTGGAGGGCAGCTCGGAGTTACCAAGCGCTTCCGCGGGCGTGAGATCCCTGTCTTCATGGATGTTCGATGGGTGACCGCGAAGCCCCACTGGACCGTCTACGTCACCAAGGTCGGAAAGAAGAGCGTGCTCGAGAGTACCGTCGGCTGGGCCGTGCGCCAGATCTACTTGGACACGAACGACTTTGTCGAAAGAGAGGAATGTTTCGGCTCCCCGAAGGATCTGTGCGTTGCTCAGGTGCCTGTAGTCCACGAGTTCGGGCACACGCTCGGAAATATCGGTGGAGTTCACGGGGGGGCGAGCGATGAATACGATGAGCGGAGCTTGTTCTCCGGCGACGTCGCCAGCATCATGAATCGGGGAGATGAACTTCGCGCACGTCACTTCAACCACATCTTGGACGAGCTGCGCGAGACGCTGCCCGACACCGTATTCTCTATTGGGCGCCTCCAATGAGGATGGGTGCCTGGGTCGATGTAATGCTCGTTTTGCTCGCGTCGTGCCATCGCGGCCAGCCGCAGCCGAAGACTGAGGCCCCTCCCGAAGCGAAGGCTACCGCAACGACGACGGTCGCTCCGTCGGCGCCGGAGACCACGCCGTCACCGGCCGAGGCCGTGCCGCATCCAAAGCCGGGGGCATTCCCCGCATGCCCGGGGGCACGTGCGTTCTCGCTCGATCTGACAGGCTTGTCGCAGGGGCGAGTGTCCGAGCGTTTTGGCCCCCCCGCGGAGCGCGAGACATATCGAGCGGGTGATCGTGGAGGTGAGTTCTACGTCGGGCTCCAAAACGTGTATCCGTCCAAAATCCCCGGCAACCGAGACTTCCCGATCGAAGAGTGGACCTGGACGTCTGGCGATTGCCTTCTGACCGTGTGGTTCCATCGCGTGGACGGCGTGTGGACGTCCCTCGACGACGTCTATCGGAACAAGGACGTCGCGTTCTGACCTCGGGGGCGACGGAGTAGCGCACCGTAGCGCGCCGCCTGGCGCTCCTCGGCCACTGCCCGGGCCGCGTGACGTTCGCAGGCAGCCAACGGGAAGCTCGGTGATCGACGTCGCGCCTCATCGCCGGGCGATCACGATGTGGAAGGCCTATCGCACCGACGATCCCTCCGCGCTGTTCGAACTCGTCATGACGAAGACGAACACTCTTGGCTTCTCGGCGCCGCCGTGTTCCGCCCAGCGCTGGAGCTCACCCACGCCGAGGCTGCCTTGCAGGCAGCGCATCCACGCGAGTCGGTGTCCGCGCTTCCATTCGGGCGCCGTGGTCGCCATCCAGAGGACGGACTCTGCGCTCCGGCTCAATGTCCACCTGCACGTCCTGGCGCTCGATGGGGTTTACGTGCGCGAGCCCCCAGGGGGCACTGGTGTTCCATGCGTTGCCCACTCCCGAGCTCCGAAGAAGTCGCCGAGATCGCACGGCGCACGGCCAGCGTCTGGGGCACGCCTTCGAGGCCCTGGGCCGCCCGAACCCCCGGCAACCGGGCGCTGGCACCTGTAAGAGATCCGACGGGTTGTTCACGAGGCGACGGGTCGAAGGGGCCGACGCCGACGCCGCTGACGCTGACGACGCCGCTCAGTGCCCCAGCTGGAAGCGCTCGAAGCGATGCAGGGCCGCCTCGATCTGCTGCTTTCGCGCACGGCGCCCGCGCGGGGTGAGCCAGGTCCAGCGCTGCAGCCGCAGCTTCTGCGCTCCGCGGTCTGTCTTCAGGTCGAGCAGCGCCACGAACTCGTCACCGATCAGCACGGGTAGAGCAAAATAGCCGAAGACCCGCTTCTCCTTCGGCACGTAGGCTTCGAACCGATGCTCGTAGCCGAAGAAGAGCTGCGAGCGCTTGCGCTGGTTGACGAGCGGATCGAAGGGCGAAAGGATGTGGACGCGGTCCTCCCCGGGCGTGAGGCGCTCCTCCAGCGTCTCGGGCCGCGCCCAGTGGAGCACCTTCGAGGCGCCCTCGATCTCGACCGGCACGAGCTCTCCGCGCCGCACGCGGGCCTCGATCAGCTGCCGCATCGCGGGCTTCACGCCGCGCGCCAGATACGTCGCCGAGTCGACGCTCACGACGCCCTGCGCGCGCAGCGCGCGGTCGAGCTGGTAGGCCAGGCCTTCGCGCTCCGTGGCGCTCTTGGGCAGGCGTTGCCAGCCGAAGTGGCGCCGGGTCAAGTCGTACGTCTTCAACATCCCCGAGCGCTGGCTCACCGTGACGATGCCGCGGTAGAAGGCGAGCTGGAGCGCTCGCTTCGACGGCTTGCGGCTCGCCCAGGCGTGCTCCTTCTCCACCAGCACGTCGTCGTCGATGTCGCGGATCGTGAGCGGGCCTCGATCGAGCAGCCGCAGCACCTTGCGAAGATCGGCGTCCGAGACGCCAGCGAACCAGACGCTGCGCTCGAGCCAGTGCCGCTTCATCGCGCGCACGAAGAAGCGCACGTCGCGCACCGGCACGTACGAAAGCGCGTGCGTCCAGTACTCGAACACGGTCCTGTCGATGCTCTGAACCTGCTGCAGATCGCTGCGCCGGTACTCGGGGATGCGGCTGTAGAGGATGTGGTGATGGCAGCGCTCGATGACGTGGATGGTGTCGATCTGCACGTAGCCGAGCTGCTCGATGGCGGCGAGCGTGGCCGCCGGGCCCTCGCCGAAGGGCGCGTCGCTGTCCAGCCGCTGCGCGCGCAACCAGATGGCGCGAGCGCGCGCCCCGTCGAGTGCGTAAGCTGGTCTGTTACCCGGCATCGTCGGCCGCCGAGTTTCGATCGTCCCGCGCGGCTGTCCACGAAATTCGGCCGATTTCCTGGGCGTCCCCGGGCCGGCCGCCGTCGATCGAGGAAATGTGCGATCGACGGCGTCGCGTCGACCGCGGCCGTCGCGGCTCGGATCAGTTGTCGATGTGCTGGTTGTTGGTCATCGTCAGGTTGATGGGCACCCGGGCGGAGCCGCCCACGCGGATCTCGGGCTGGTTGACCAGCACGTTGTCGCGAATGACGATGGGTTGCCCGTTGTAGCCGACGTGCACGCCCAGGGAGATGCCCGTATCCTCGTTGTCCTCGACGTGGTTGCTCGCGAAGAGGACCTCGCCGGTCGTGTCTGCCGTGAGGCCCACGCGGCAGCGGGCGACGGAGTTGTTGGTGGCCGTGATCGTGCCCCGAACGGTGACGCCGCCCAGGCGGATGCCATGTGCCCTCGTGTCGGCCACGGCGTTGCGGCTCACCGTCATGCCATTGGTGTCTTGCACGTAGATGCCGGTGTTCGTTTCGGTCACCCTGTTGCGGCTGACCTCTGCGTCCTGGCCCTGGAAGACCCAGATGCCGATGACCGGGCCGGGTTCCACTTCGTTTGCAATGATGGAGATGTCGCGCGAGCGTAGCGCGGTGATGCCCACCCCAGCGGGGTTGGCCTCCACTATATTGCCCGAGGCGGTGACGAAGCGAGCGTCGGTGATGTCGATCGTGGATTCGTCGTGGGTGGTCGCGAGCACGTTGTTGCTGATGAGGATGTCGCTCTGCGCGTCGCCCGTGGCGCCGCTGACGCGCACCGCGAACGTGACGACGCTGATGTCGTTGTTCTCGATCACGATGCCAGGCCCGACGGCGCGGGATGTGATGACGACGCCGTCGAGGGCGCTGCGGATGACGCAGTTGCGGATGGTGACCGAGTGGGATGCGATCTGAAGCGCGCCGGAAATCCCGAAGGCGCGGACGGTGTGCCCGTTGCAATCGATGCCGCTGTCGGGCGTGGTGAATACGAGCGGTTCCGCGAGTTCCAGGTCGCCGCCGAGGGAGATCGGGTCGGCGTGGGCGGTGGCCGGTGCTCCTACGAGTGCGAGGAGCGCGACGAAAGTCGTGACACCGAGCCGGGCGATCTCTGACAGTCTGAAACGGGGCATTCTCAAAACACTTCTCCTGCTCACGGGGCGAGCGCCCGCATCTCTTCGTGGCTGGGGAGAGGTCGGTCGGCGGCAGACCGGGTTGCCGATCGCGCGCGCGATAGCGGTGAGCGAAGAGGGCGACGATCGGCAGAGCTGCGGCTCTCCACGGTGAGACAAAGCAGAGGCGCCGGCTCCCCCTCTCTCGAGGAAGCCGGCGCCGAAGGATCCGAGCGTCAGGCTCGGCACGCCGCGTCGCACAGGACGCGGCGGACGCGTCGCTCAGTGGATGGTTCCGCTCTCGCCGCGGCAGATCGAGCTGCAACCATCGCCGCTCGTGCGGTTATTGTCGTCGCACTGCTCGCCGGCGCTGGCTTGCACCACGCCGTCGCCGCAGCGCGCTCCGAGGCGGCAGCCGAGGGCGCACTCGCCGTAGCCGCCGTCGTTGGCGGCGTCGTCGCACTGCTCGCCGGCGCTGGCTTGCACGATGCCGTCACCGCAGCGGGGGCCGACGACGCAGCGAGACTGGCACTCGCCGTAGCCGCCGTCGTTGACGCCGTCGTCGCACTGCTCGCCCTGGGTCGACTGCAGCACGCCGTCGCCGCAGCGCGGACCGAGCTGGCAGCTCGACTGGCAGGTGCCGTAGGCGCCGGTGTTCTGGCCGTCGTCGCACTGCTCGCCCTTGCTGGCCTGGGTCTGGCCGTCGCCGCAGCGCGGACCGAGCACGCAGCCCGGCGCGCAGTGGCCGTAGCTGCCGTCGTTGACGCCGTCGTCGCACTGCTCGCCGGCGCCAGCTTGCACGAGGCCGTCGCCGCAGCGCGGACCGAGCTGGCAGCTCGGGGTGCACGAGCCGTAGCTGCCGTTGTTGACGCCGTCGTCGCAGTTCTCTCCGAAGCTCGCGTCGACCTGGGCGTCGCCGCAGCGGCTCGGCAGCTTGCAGCCGCGCGCGCAGCCCGCTTCGCCGTAGCCGGCCTGGTTGACGCCGTCGTCGCACTGCTCGCCGCCCGCGGCCTGCGTGGCGTGGTCGCCGCAGTGGGGGCCGCGGCCGCAGCTCGCCGTGCAGGAGCCGTAGCTGCCGTCGTTGACGCCGTCGTCGCAGGCCTCGTCTGGCGTGCGAACGCCGTCGCCGCACACGCTCGCGCACTCGCTCTGCGTGCTGACGAAGCCGCCCAGCGTGAGATCGAAGTTGGACTGGCTGGTCTTGCGCTCGGCGTGGAAGAGCGACACCTCGTACACCTTGCCGACGGTCAGGTCGAGGTCGCGCGTCGGGGTCGCGCAGGGCTGGGTGCCCGCCACGTCCTTGCTGCAGTGGGCCTCGCCCGTGTCCGCGTCGAGCACGATGGTGCTCTGCAGGCGCGAGTGCAGGCCGCCGAGGTCGAGCGCGAGCTTGCCGTTGATGAACACCCACACGTCGTCGTCGCCCGAGAAGGTGAGCCGCTCGCCGCCCTTGAACTCGAACCAGTGGCGGATCTCGCTCGTGAACGAGAAGTTGTGGCCGGAGCTCGCGTTCTCGAAGCCGGCCTGGACCCAGCCGCGCCCGTCGAGCGGGAAGAACTGGGTGCCGAACGTGGCCGGGAACTGATACACGTCGCCCGCCTGCTTGCCCATCGAGAGCGTCGTCACCCGCGTCTTGTTCACGCTGGAGACGTCGCGGTACCACTGGTCGAAGTTGGCCTCGGTGGTCGTCTGCCCGCCGGAGGGGCAGGTGGTCGAGGTCGCCGCACCGGAGGGGCAGGTGCCGGTGTAGACGGGCTTCTTGTCGCTGCCGAGCTCGGTCTCGACCAGCCCCGGCGTGCCCGAGCCGCTGAAGATCTGGAAGTCGGGGTGGCGGCTGGCGCCGTTCGCGGGCAGCGCGATGAAGTCGCGGAAGGTGACGGGCAGCTCGAGCGTGTCGGGCAGCTCGCCCTCGACCAGCGTGCACTCGAAGCCGGGCTCGATCTGGCAGGTGGGCGAGCAGCCGTCGCCCGCCAGCGTGTTGCCGTCGTCGCACGCCTCGTCGTCGTCGGGCAGCATCATGCCGTCGCCGCACGCGGAGCGGCAGCCTTGCACGCCGCAGCTCGGCTCGACCTGGCAGAAGGGGTTGCAGCCGTCGCCGACGACGTCGTTGCCGTCGTCGCACGCCTCGCTGCCTTCCTGGATGTCGTCGTTGCAGAGCGTGCGGTGGCAGGTCGACGGCGGCGAGCTGAGCGGGCTCGTGCTGCACGCGAAGGCCGCCTCGCGCCGGCAATCGAGGCAGCCGTCGCCCGCGGCAGTGTTGCCGTCTTCACACTGCTCGTCGCCGGCGATGAAGCCGTCGCCGCAGCCGGCCGCTTCACACGGCGAGCCGATCACCGGGCAATCCCAGCCGGACTCGAGCTGGCAGGAGGTGCCGCAGCCGTCGCCGCCGGCGTCGTTGCCGTCGTCGCACTGCTCGTCACCGAGCAGGACGCCGTCGCCGCACTCGACGAGGTAGACGCAGGGCTGGCCCGCCACGTCGCAGGCGTAGTCTGCCTCGCGGAAGCAGCCAGCGGTGCAGCCGTCGCCGCCGGCGGTGTTGCCGTCGTCGCACTGTTCGCCCGCGGAGCGGCGCCCGTCGCCGCACACCACGGGCTGCACGCACGCCTGCCCCGGCTGCGCGCAGCTGTAGCCCGCGGCGATGCTCACGCACGTCGCGCTGCAGCCGTCGCCGTCGGCGCTGTTGCCGTCGTCGCAGACCTCGGCGCCGGTGACGCGCCCGTCGCCGCACACCACGTTCGTGGCGCAGGGGCCGCCGTTCGGCGGACAGGAGAACTCGGCCTCGATCGCGTCGCACTCGGCGCTGCAGCCGTCGCCGCTGACGGTGTTGCCGTCGTCGCACAGCTCGGCGCCGACGCGCTCGCCGTCGCCACATCGGATGGACGACACGCACGCCTGCCCGGGCTCGGGGCACGTGAAGTTGGGTTCGAGCTGGCAGGCGCCGGAGCAGCCGTCGCCCGGGGTTCCGTTGCCGTCGTCGCACGTCTCGCCCGCGACCACGACAGCGTCGCCGCAGGTGGGGCCGGCGTCGCCCACCGGCACCTCGAGACAGCCGGCGTCCGCGCCCGCGCACGGATCGGGCGGATCGACCTCATCCGGCGGAAAATCCTCGGTCAGGATCGGGGGTTTGTCGCTCGAGCCAGGGCCCGTGCCCGGCTCGGGGAGAGTGGGTTCGTCGCCGGGTGGATCCGCGCCTGGATCAGGGTCGCCGACGAGGTGCTGCGGGGAGGTGCCTTGGCCACACGCGACGAGCAGGAGAGCAACAACGGAGCAGTGTTTGAGTTTCACAGTGCAACTTGCGTTAAAATCGCTGAACGCGACTCAAGAGATGATGATCGATCGCCGCAAGGGCGCCACTCGTTACACTGAATATTTTCAACCCGCGTATCACCCTACGGGCGACCACATCGGGCCCTGTCTCGCTTTGCTGCAAACGACGTGAGCCGGCGCCTCCTCGTCGCGGCCCTCCACGTTTAGTTCAAACATTGAACTACCTGTTCCCTCGCCACAGCCCAACCGCGGCCCCAACCGACCCTGGGCGCCCCTGCTCTGGCAGCGAGGCGATCGGGCTCGCGCCATGGCGACGGTAGCGAGCGCGGGTGCGCCAGCTTTCGCTCCCGTGCTTGCATCCCGCTCTTCGCCGGGATGAAACTGGTCGGGTGAGCTCGACCAGAAGACGACCCGCCTCCTGCGCCGGCGCAGCCACTCGACGGGGTTCGAGGCGGCGGCCGAGGTGTGTGGCGGTGCTGCTGGGCGCATCGCTCGGGCTCTGCAGCAGTGGGCTCGCGCTCGCAGCGAGCACGGCGCAGGTCGTGGACTGGGAGGCCCCCGAGAGCTGCCCCGGCGCGCTGGAGGTGTACGATCGGCTGCAGCACTCGGTCGGAGACGTTCGAGATCGGCTGGGCGAGCTAGGGCGCGTGCGCGGTGTGGTGGTGCCTGGCGAGCGCGGCTACCGGCTGGCGCTCGAGGTGCTCCAGCGGGATCTCCGCAGCTCGCGCGTGCTGGAAGCGGAGGACTGCAACGACCTGGTCGACGCCGCCGTGCTCGCCATCACCCTCGCGCTCGGCGAAGCGCGCGGGCGAGACGATGCAGGCCTCGCCATCGAGCCGGCGCCCGCGCAGGGAGAGCCGGCGCGTTCGACGACGGACGTCCCCCCGCCTGTGGGCAACGCCCCCGACGTTCGCACGGACGCGGAAGAGGCGGGCTCTGTGCTCGGTGGCTTTCTTTCGGTCGGCGCGCTGATGGAGATCGGCGCCCTGCCGAGCGCCACGGCAGGCCTCGGTCTGGGCGGTGGCCTGCGGCGAGGCTCTCTCACACTCGCTGCGCATGGGGCCTTGCTCGCGACCCAGCGCTCGAGCGTGGGACCCGACGAGAGCGTCGAGCTCGGTCTTTGGTTCGCGGGCCTCCGCGGCTGCTACGCGCCGCTCGAAGGGCCCTTCCGCATCGATGCGTGTGGCGGACTCCAGCTCGGGCGGTACCACGCGTCGGGCATCGCCCTTCGATCGGCACGCGACGTCGAAGACAGCTGGGTCGCGCCCGAGGCATCGCTCGCCCTTGCCTTCCCGGTCTCCAGCTCGTTCAGCGTGACGAGCGGCGTCGCCCTCGCCGTTCCGCTGTCGCGTCATCGTTACACCATCAACGTCAGCGAATCGATCCATGAGCCCGCGTGGGCGAGCCTGACCTTTCACCTCGCCGTCGCGCTGAACTCGGGAGCCGAACGACCGGCACCACGATGACAAAATAAACGACCCTCGTGGTCCAGATCGCTCCGTCGGTGGACACGCACCCGAGCCTTGGCCTCATCCTTTCGCCCCGCCGCGCTGCCACAGGTCGCGCCAGCTGCCGAACAGCCGATAGCGAGCACCGGCGCGGCATTTCGCGCGCTGTACCGGCGGCATGGCGCCTTCACCTGGCGCAGCCTGCGCTACCTGGGCGTCGCGCCAGGACAGCTCGACGACGCGATGCAGGAGGTCTGGATGGTGGTCTATCGCCGGCTGTCCGATTTCGAAGGGCGCTCCGACATCGAGACGTGGCTGTTTGGCATCGCGCTCAACGTGCAGCGCAACCTGCGCCGCAGCGACCGGCGGCGAGAGCCGCTGCAGCCTCTCACCGACGATCTGGTCTCCAGGCTCGCCGATCCAGCGCTCGAGAGCGAAGGGCAGGAGGCGTGGCGGCTGGTGCAAGAGTTCTTGTCCACGCTCGACGACACGCGCCGCACCATCTTCGCGGCGTGCTTGCTGGAGGGGCTGTCAGCCCCGGAGGGTGCGCAGATCACGGGCCTGGACGTGGACACCATCTACAATCGCATCCGCGCCCTGCGCCGCTCCTTTCAGCGCTGGGCCGCGGCTCGCCGGGAGGCACCATGACTCGCGACGACGCGCGCTGGGCCGACGTGCTGCTGGAGCGGGTACGCGTCGGCGTCGAGCCGTCGCCGACCGAGCTGGCGCGCAGCCTCGAGGCCGTCGAACGCCGACTCTCCGGGCTCGCGCCCACTGCAGATAGAGCTGCTGCCGGCGATGCCGCGCCAGACAACGCCAGCGTCGCGGGTCGCCTCGCCACCACCGGCGCGGCGCTGCGCGCCCTGCCCCGGGCGGGCGTCGCACGTCCGGCACCCGTCGTTGGCGTCGCGGGCTCGCTCGCAAAGTCATGGCTG
>Ga0247763_1000310_pt1 | contig 27814 bp, 18 predicted proteins | sample UWRJL141409B4_FD_179926 | JGI IMG/M metagenome (GOLD analysis project Ga0247763, IMG submission 179926) | Plant litter microbial communities from Arlington Agricultural Research Station in Wisconsin, United States - UWRJ-L141-409B-4 | ecosystem: Environmental > Terrestrial > Plant litter >... | reverse complement strand
GGTTCGGGCTCGAGCGCCGCGACGGGGTCGCTCGCGAGCATCACGAGCAGGACTCCGATGAAGTGTCGCGCGACCCGTGACGGCGCTTTTTGTCCCGGTGACGCCGAGGCACAGAGGCCACGCGAGTCCTGGGTGCGCGAGCCGTGGTCGGCCACCCACGTCATCGACGCTCGGGCGCGCTTCGGCGACGAGTAGCGGGTTCGGCGCCGGCGCGCGCGATCATTCGCGGTGCTGGTAGGGGGTGCGGACATTCCAGTGGGAGAGCCGCGCACGACCTGGCCGTGCCCAGTCGAGCGGCGACGCTATCTCATGCTACCCGAGCCTCGCGCCGCAAGCGGCCAGGTGTCACCCGCCTCGCGACCGCGTGCTGTTTCGAGAACAGGATTGTGAGGCTCAGACGATCCAGCGCGCGAGGACGCACGTGACGTTGTCAGGGCCGCCTTTTTCGTTGGCAGCGTGGATCAACGCTTGGGTCGCGGTCGACAGATCAGGCGTGGAATCGATGATGTCGAGGATCTCGTTGTCGGTGCAGGGCCCGGCGAGGCCGTCGCTGCAGAGCAGCACGGTGTCACCCTCCTGGGGGTGCTCGAAGCGCGTGTCGACCTTCACGCTCTCCTTCATGCCCAGAGCGCGAACGATCACGTTCTTGTGCGGGAAGTTGGCGATCTCCTCGTCGGTGAGGCGCTTCATCTTCCGGTAGTCGTTCAAGAGCGAGTGATCTTCCGTCAGCTGCTCCATCTGGTGGTTGCGGATGCGGTAGACGCGGCTGTCGCCCACGTGCGCGATGTGGATGCCATCCTCCACGGCAAAGATCGCCACCATCGTCGTGCCCATGCCGCGCTGCTTGTGGTTGCTCTGCGCCGTCTCGAAAATGCGCAGGTTGCTGAGCTTGATGGCCGTGACGAGCCGGTTCTCTTCGTAGCCCCGGCTGTGGTCCATCTTATACGGCCACGTGCGCTCCGGGTCTTCGTCGGTCATCTCGAAGAACTCGCGCATGGTTTGCACCGCGAGCTGTGATGCCACCTCGCCCGAAGCGTGGCCGCCCATCCCGTCGGCGACGAGGTACAGGCCGTGCTCCGAATAAATGGCGAAGCTATCCTCGTTATGCTTCCGCTTGCGCCCGACGTCGGTCTGACCCGCTACTTCGATTCTCAGGGGAGGAGGCACTACGCTAGGCAGTCTTGACCAGGAACGAATCGCACGTCAATCGCTTTGGAGGCGCCCGCTGGGCGCGCTCGGGCCTGTCCTTTCCGTGAGCCGCGCGAGCGCGGCGTGGGTGTCGGCGCGGCGGGGTTGCGTGCCGCTGCCGCATACGTTCAATTTGCCTCGACCGAAGTCCTGGACTTATTGGCGGGCGCCGGCGGTGCCGTTAGCGCCATGCGGCTGTGGCGGCGTGTGTTCGCGCGGAGCACCCTGCCCGCTCGGTGACGCGGGTTGTGGGTTCGCGGTTCCCACCGGCGGCACCGGCGGCGCAGGCACGGCCTCTGGCAACTGGCGCGGCGCTCTCACGGGCAGCGAGACTTCGCGAAACTTTCCAGACCCAAAGACCAACAGGCGCACGCGACGCTCGCCGGCGTCCGACGTTGCATCCAACTTCGGCGGCGTTCCTTGGGTATTCGCCGGCGGCTTCGCGGGGCTGAAAGCGAACCGGTTGATGGCGTCTCTCATTTCCTCCGGCGTCGTCACCGGGGCGTCTTGCACGGCGACGATCAAGTCGGAGCTCGATGCTTCCGCGGCCGCCGTCGTGCCTTTTGCGCTTCCCTCGCCGCGCAGGCCAGCCCGCGCCGCTGGGCCGTTCGGCTCGACCGTGAGAATGCGCACGCCCGCGACCGACCCCTCGTGCGCCGCGACGCCGCGAAAGCCGAGCCACGCGGCAGGCAGGGGTTCACGCGGCGGCGCCCTGCGCAGGAACTGCTTGAGCGCGCTCACCGGCGCGCCGAAAGCCCCGAGCTGGCAGCTGCTCGGCCCCGCCGGGGCGCACGCCTGCACCACGATCGCAGCGACCTCTCCGCGCTCGTCGAACAGCGGAGCGCCGAGCTCGTCGTCAGCGGGGCGACTCGACAACACCAGGGCGTCGCTCAGGGCCGCGCCGTCGCGGCCGAGCAGCGTCTGCGCCATCGACACGGTCAGCGTGCCCTCCTCCAGCCGCCCGCCGCGCGCCCGGAACCGGTGCAGCACGGTGCCCGCTGGCGGCTGATCGAGCACGGAAGGCCGCACGCCGAGAGTCCAGTGCCCGCCTTCCGGCGCGAGCAGCGCGAGGTCCCAGGCGCGGTCGGTCTGCACGACGCGCACGCCGAGCACGCTGCCATCGGCGAAGCGGGCCTCGATGAAGTTGCCGTGCCCGAGCGCCGACAGCGCGCTGAGTATGCGCCCGTCGGAGCGCAATACCGAGCCCATGCCGATGGGACGGCCACCGCGCTCGAGACGCACGACGCCCTGCCGGACGCCGGCGGCGTTCGCCAGGCCAGGAGCGCCCTGCGTGGAGCGCGGCGCGGCTGGCGTCGCCGGCGCCGCAGGCGCGTTCGGAGCCCCGGGCGCGCTGGCGGTGGATGGTGGCGCATTCCGAGCGCTCGGCGCCGATGATGCAGCGGGTGACGGGGCCGCCGGTGGCGGGGCCGCTGGCGACGGCGATGCCGCTCCAGAGGGGGGAGCGGCGGGCTGCGCCGGAGCCGACGTTGCGATCGTGGCCACCCCGACCATGAGAAGCGCCACGCCGATGGTGCGATACTTTCGCATGTCGACGAGTGTAGCGCGTCGGGCACGAAACGGGAGGCCGGTCACCGCGGCGACCACGCGGGGCGCCTGGCGGCGTCGGGTTCCGCTCGAAAAGCGGCGCGCCCTTGCTCCCGGACGGGGCTCAGAGCGAGCCTGGGGGGCGCAGCTGACGCACACCGTCAGCTCCCGCCACCACGACGATGTCTGTGCGCGCGATAAATAAGCCGGTCTCCACGACGCCAGGGATCGAACGAAGCGCGATGTCGAGTGCCCGAGGATCGTCGATCGCGCCGGCGCGCACGTCGTAGATGAAGTTGCCGGCATCGGTCATGAAGGGCCGGCCCGCGCGCTCGCGCAGGCTCACGCGCCCATGACTCTCGAGCCACTGGCGCGTGCTCTCCAGCCCAAAGCGCAGGACCTCGACCGGCACGGCCCATTTCTCGCCCAGGCGGCGACTGAGCTTTGACTCGTCGACGACGATCACATTGGTGCGTGAGGCGTGGCTCACGATCTTCTCTCGGCTGTGGCAGCCGCCACCACCCTTGATCAGATCGAGAGAGTCGCTCACCTCGTCGGCTCCGTCGACGCACACGTCGATCTCCCACGGCCCGCTGTCATCGAGCAGCGGGATACCGAGGGCCGCCGCCTGCTTGCGGCTGGCTTCACTGGTCGGTACGCCCACGAGCTCGCGACCCGCCGCGACCAGGCGCCCCACCTCCTCGATGAACAGCTCCGCGGTCGAGCCGCTGCCGAGCCCCACGACGCCGCGCTCTGGCAAAAGCCCGAGCGCCGCTCGCGCGGCCTCTCGTTTCGCTTGTGACACCCTCAGTTCCTCGCGGTGCGACCGTCCATGGAGGCGTCCATGACATAGAAGAAGTCGCGCTGGGAAGGCCTCCGCAGGTATTCGTTCTCCGTGTACTCGAAGCCCTGGGCGAGCGGCACCGCGACCTTCAGCTTCGTGGCGGCCGATTCGCGGAAGGTGACGAACTTCGGGAAGGAGAAGTTGATGTCGAGCTGCGCGATCGAGACGGCGCCAGCGTGGCGCATGCCGCGCGCGATGGCCGGCGCGGTGGTGTGGTTCGATATCCCGACGAAGAGCGTGGTGCCCGCCGCGTCGAGGCCCATCGCCGAGCGCCGAATCACGGTCTCGCCGTCGATGGTCGAGCCCCACTTGCTCACGCGCCCGCCCGCGAGGCGGGGGTTGATCTTGCCGTTCTCGTACATGCAGCCCGGAGTCTGCCGCCACCACGCGCCCTCACGAGCCTCTCGCTCGAGCTTCGACCAGGTCGCGATGCGCAGGGTGTTGTCTTTGGTCAGGGCGATCGTGCACGTGTCGGTGAGCGGCGGCACCACGGTGACGCCGTTCAAGAAGGTGCCGTAGTGGCCGTGCTCGGTCTTGAAGCCCCCGTTGAACGCGGCGATCACGCTGCCGTGATACTCGTCAGGCACGCGCCCCGGCCGCGGCAGCTCGAGCGCTTCGTCGACCGTCGCCTGCGGCTCCAGCGTACCGGGCACGAAGTGCAGCCGCACGCGCCGCAGATCGAGCGCCACCACGAACAGCTCCGCCCACGCGCGTTCGACGTCGGGGTGAAGCAGCGTCTTGTACATGCGCGCGTCACCCCCGACGTCGTCGGCGAGCACGACCCAGCGGCCATCGCCCGGCGCGTCGAGCTCGGCGAACATGGGGCCCACGTTGCTCGGCCGAAAGCGAGGCAGGTTGAGCTGCCGCGGCGACGCAGCCGGCGCCTGCATGGCGGAGACCGGAAGCGCAGACAAAGACAGCTCGGACGCCGCGACTGCTTGGGCGGCAACTGCTTGGGCGGCTGCTGCGGGGCCAGCCAGGGCGCTCGGCAGCGCTTCGACCAGAGAGGGAGCGGCGACCGCGGGCCCCACGAGCGCGCCCGCGGCTCGCGCGCGCGCCGGCGCTTCGGGCGGCACCTCCCAGTAGGCGCGAGGCTTCTCGCCGTGGCGCAGCACCGCGTTCATGCGATCTTCGACGCCGTATACGGTCTCTTCGAGACGAGCTACGCCCTCGACCCCGATCACGCGTCGCAGGCTATCCGCGAGCCACGGACCAAAGCCCGAGATGCGGTGCACGGCGATCCACGCGAAGATGGCCAGCGCGGGAACGAGCATGGTGACGCCCACGGCGCTGCTCGCACGATCGGACAGTGCAAAGAACCGTGGGCCGGGGACCCTCCCAGCAGGCGTCACGCTCCTGACCATATCACCACAACGTAGCCGATCATTGTCTTCTAGGCCTATTTGTCCGATCGACTGCTAAAAGACGGCCGCATGCCCGCACCGCGGACCCTCTGGAGCACCTCGTTCTCGGGGAGGGTGGTGGGATGGGTCTCGGCATGGCTGCTGGTCTGGCTCGTGGGGTCAGCGGCGGCGCAGAACGTGGGCAACGGCAATCCCGAGGGGCCGATGTCGGTGAAACTCTCGCCCCCGAACGATTTGCCCGCAGACCTGACGGGGCGTCCCGTACTGAAGGTCGACGTGGTGACCGCCGGCGGGCGCTGGCAGGTGAGCGAGCAGCTGCGGCGCACCCGCTTGGGTCAGCCTCTGAGCGCTGCGTATGCGCGAGCGATCGTGCGCGAGCTCTTGAGCACCGGCCGTTACGCCGACGCCCGGGTGGCGGCCTACCCGAGCGGCAGCGGCGTGGGACTGCGCGTCAACGTCGTGCCACGCCGGGTCGTGGCTCAGGTGCGGGTGTCGGGCGGAGGCCTCGACGAGGCCCTGATCCTGGAAGCGGCGGGCGTCGCGCCCGGGGATGACGTGACACTCGCTACGCTGCCCGAGATCGACGAGCGGGTGCGAGCGCTGTTCCGCCGCCGCGGTTTCCCGGATGCCGCCGTGCAGACGGAGGCGATCGACACCGACGAGCCGATGCGCGTGGTCGTGCACCTGAGCGTCCGCGCCGGTGATCCCCTGACGGTCACCCGCCGGGCCTTCGAGGTGCACCCGCGCCGGAGCGCCGAGCTCGGGCGCATGATCGACGAATATCCCGTCGAGGCGGGCGACCGCATCGACGACGAGGAGCTGAAGCGAGCCGACCTGGAGCTCCTGCACCAGCTGCAGGGCGCGGGCTACCGCGGCGCCGCCGTCGAGCACCGCATCGAGTGGAAAAATCTGGGCTGGGAGCTCACGGTGGTGGTCTGGGCGGGAGCCCTGGTACGGCTCCGCTTCGAGGGCAACGAGAGCTTCGACGAGGACGAGTTGCGCGCTGCGCTGGAGCTCGACGCTGACGTCGAGAGCTCGCCGGACGTGCTGGAGCGAAAGCTGCGCGAGTTCTACGTGCAGCGGGGCTTCTTCGACGTGAGCGTGCGCTACGACCAGCGCGAAGCGAGCGATGGCAGCCAGATCGACTACTGGTTCAAATTGAACGAGCACCAGCGCGTGACGGTGAGGGCGCGGCACTTTCCGTGCCTCACCGGCGAGCGCAGCGCGGCCGATGTGGCCGCGGAGATCGACGGCGTGCTCTCGGAGGCGCTGCCCGCGACGGGGCTGTTCGGCCCCGTCGACCCGAACCTGCTCGACCAGAAGCTCGCGCCCCAGTCGACGGCGTCTCGGCACGTGACGCCGCTGACGCTCGACCCGTGGACCACCTATGACCCGGGCGCCTACGACAAGGCGCTCGATCACGTGCGGGCGCTGTACCGTTCCGAGGGTTACCTCTCCGCGGAGGTCGGCCCCGTGGTGGTGCTGCGCCGCGCCTGCGATCTACGCTCGCAGGTCGGGCGCTGTATCCCCGTCGGTCCGGCGCCGGCCCCCGCGCCCGCTTGCGGCACGCCGCCCGCGGCGAGCGCCCCCGAGGCGACCGGAGGTCCCTGGTCGTGTGTGCCCGACCTCGCGCGCGGCAAGACCTGCGAGCCCGAGGTGGACCTTTCGATCCCCGTCCTGCTCGGGCCGCGCGCCCAGCTCTGGGACATGGGCTTCGAGGGCAACCGCATGCTGGTCGAGTCGGAGCTGCACGAGGTGACGGGGCTCACGCTCGGCGGGCCCGTGTCGCAGCTGGAGCTGGAGGAGGCGCGCCGGCGCATCGTCGAGCGCTACGCCGAGGAGGGCCATGTCTTCGCCGGCGTCGAGGTCGATCTGGAGCTCTCTCCCGACCGCACCCGTGCCAAGGCCAAGTTCATCATCAGCGAGCGCGAGCCGGTGCGCGTGCGGGACGTGGTGGTCCGTGGCGCCCATTTCACCGACACCGAGCTGATCGTGAGCCGCGCCGCCATCCGCCCCGGCGAGCTCTACCGCCGCAGCCTGGTGCGCGCGACCGAGGAGCGCCTGGCCACCCTCGGCGTGTTCACCAGCGTCACCGTCGATCTCGAAGACCCCGAGGTGCCGGCGCGCGAGAAGGTGGCCGTGATCCGCGTGCAAGAGCGCCTGCCGCAATACCTCGATGTGCGGCCGGGGTTCAGCACCGGTGAAGGCCTGCGCATCGCCTTCGAATACGGCCACCGCAACCTGGCGCGCCGCGCGATCCAGCTCAGCCTGCGCGTGCAACTCGGCTACTTGCCTCCACCGCTGATCATCGACGACGAGCTGCGGAACAAGTTTGAGAACCTGCTCGACCAGCAGTCGATCCTGTTCCTGCTCGAGCGCCGCAACTCGGCCACCATCGAGTTCCCCGAGGTGGGGCTCGGGCCGCTCTATCGCCTGAGCGTGGAGGGGGTCGATCTGCGCGACATCACGCGCGACTTCGCGCTGGAGAAGCGCGCGACCATCGTCACGCTCAACTACCGGCCCGATCGCTCGGTGAGCATCTCGCTCGGCGCGTCACTCGAGCTGAACGAGGCAGACGTCTTCATCAACGACGAGGGCCTCGACACGCTCGAGGAGCTCATCGCCCAGCGCCCCAACGACCGCCTGCTGCGCCAGCTGCTGAACATCCCGGAAGGGCTGACGCTCGCCATCTCGCAGCGCGTCGGCTTCACCTGGGACCGGCGCGACAACTCCGTCGCCGCCACTCGCGGCACCCTGCTCAGCCTCAACCTCGAGCACGTCAACGCCTTCCCCGTCGAGCAGGCTGGGCAGCTCTCGGTCGAGCAAGCCGAGTACTACGGCCACTTCATGCAGTACACGGGGCGCATCGCGGGCTACCTCAGGCTCAGCGAGCGGGGTATGGCGCTCGCAACCAGCCTGCGCTTCGGCTTGAACCAGCAGCTCGAGGACGACTCGACCACCTACCCCGATCGCCTGTTCTACCTCGGCGGCGTCGACTCGCTGAGGGGCTTCCCGCTCTGGTCCGTGATCCCGGAAGACGTGTACCAGCGCCAGATCGGAGAGACGAACATCCCCATCAGCGGCGGCGATCTGCTGCTCAACCCTCGCATGGAGCTGCGGATACCCGTCGTCGGCATCTGGCAGACGGCCGTCTTCCTCGACACGGGCAACGTCTGGGCCGTCTCCAGCGAGGTCGTCGACAGGTTCCGGCTGCGCTACTCGGCAGGCCTCGGCCTGCGCGTCTCGACCCCCGTGGGCCCGCTCGCGCTCGACTACGGCATCAACCTGGATCCACGACCCAACGAGGACTTCGGAGCGGTGCACTTCAGCATCGGGCTCTTCTGAGCCGCCTCGCTGACGATTCCGCCCCTGGGCCAACTTTGCGCCAACCAGCGACTCGACATCGCCCGCACGGGGCCCCATGCCAGGCCGATTCGACTCGGGGTTGGCCCGCGCTCGGGGTCCGCCGTTAGATCGGGGTCGCCTTTTGGGGCGGCATCATAGTAGGAAACGCAGCCATTTCTTCCTGGATCGCACGACTTGGGCGCGGCACTTTCGCGCGCCGACTCAGCCCCGAGCAGGTACCGACGGGCCTTTGGGCGCAGCTGCGCCGCAACACCGTCAACTACTCGCTCGGCGTCCTGCTGCTCGCCGCCTACAACTACTGTCAATACGCCATCGATCTGTTGCTCGCCGACGCGATGAACGGGCTCCTGTCGGGTGCACTCGGCACGTCACGGACGATCGGCATCGCGATGGTGCTGCTGGCGGCGGTGGCGTTCGGCACGCGCGTGCTCTCGCGGCTGACGATCTTCAACGCCGGGCGCTTCGCGGAATACGAGCTGCGTACGGCGCTCTTGCACCACCTGCACCGGCTCGGCCCGTCATTCTACCGGCGCATGAGCACGGGCGACATCATGAGCCGGGTCACGAACGACCTGCAGCAGGTGCGCGGCCTGCTCGGCTTCGGCGTGCTCAACCTGTTCAACACCGCCTTCGGGCTGGTCAGCGCGCTCGCCGTGATGGTGCAGTTCTCGCTGAAGCTGACGCTCGCGTCGCTCGCGCCCCTGCCCTTGCTGCTGCTCGTGATGCGGCTCTATTCGAAGAGCCTCTACGTGCGCCAGCGAGAAAACCAAGACTCGCTCGGCGAGCTCGGCGGGCGCGTCCAGTCGAGCATCGCGGGCGTGCGCGTGGTGCGCGCGTTCTCGCTCGAAGAGGCCGAGCTCGCGAGCTTCGACAAGTCCAACGAGACCTACCTCGAAAAGTCGCTCATCCTGGCCAAGATCCGCGGCTCGATGTGGCCGGTGATGCAGGCCATCACCATGCTCGGCGTGCTGGTGGTCTTCTGGTATGGCGGGCGGCTCATCGTGTCCGGCGAGTTCAAGGCCGAGCAGTTCCTGTCGTTCTACCGGGCCCTGTTCCGGCTCACCTGGCCGCTCGCGGCGCTCGGCTTCCTGGTGAGCGTGCTGCAGCGCGGGCTCGCGGGCTACGCGCGGTTGAAAGAGGTCTTCGACGCCCGGCCCGATGTGGTCGACGGCGCGGCCCTCCCCCCGCGCGTCGAGGGGCGCCTCGAGGTGAAGCACCTCACGTTCGGCTATCTGCCCGATCAGCCCGTCCTCGTGGACCTGACGTTGAGCGTCGAGCCCGGTGAGCGGGTGGCGATCGTCGGGCGCACCGGCTCGGGCAAGAGCACGCTCGGTGCGCTGCTCGCGCGGCTGCACTCGACCCCGCGCGGCAGCATCTTCCTGGATGGCGTCGACGTGTGCGACCTGCCGCTCGCCAAGCTGCGGCAGGCCATCCTCTACAACCAGCAGCTGCCCTTCCTGTTCTCGACCACGGTCGGCCGAAACGTGGCCTACGTGCTCGAGCACCCCGAGACGGAAGAGGGCGAACGCAGCATCCTTTACGCCGCGCGCGAGGCGCAGATTCACGACGAGATAGCGGCGCTGCCCGAGGGCTTCGACACTGTCGTCGGCGAGCGCGGCGTCCAGCTCTCGGGCGGCCAGAAGCAGCGCGTTGCCCTGGCGCGCGCGTTCCTCGCGCGGCCCAAGGTGCTCGTGCTGGATGACCCGCTCTCCGCCGTCGACGCCAAGACGGAGTCGGCCCTGATCGACGCGCTCGATCGGCACTGCGCCGAGAGCACGCTGCTGCTCATCACCCACCGGGTGAGCGCGGCGGCCCGCTGCGATCGCATTCTGGTGATGGACAAGGGGCGCGTGGTCGAGCAAGGCCGGCACGACGTGCTGGCGCGCGCCGGCGGCCTCTACTCGCGCTTCGTCGAGGAGCAGCGCCGCGAGCGCGAGCTCTCGAAGCTGAAAGACCTGGAGCTCGACGACGCCGACGCGCGCGCCCTGGAGACGGTATGAGCTCGGCCCGCCCCGCTACGGCCAAATCGAAGACGGCCAAGGTGCTCGAGGCCTTCCATGAGGAAGGCGCGCTCGGCAAGGCCTACGACTGGCCCCTCCTGCGCCGGCTCTGGCCGTATGTCGCGCCGTACCGCGCGATGATCTACGTGTCGCTCGGCGCCGGCGTGCTCACCGCGGCGAGCTCGCTCTTGCAGCCGCTGTACATGCGCATGCTGCTCGACGAGGGCGCGCTGGCCAAGAACCTCGGGCGGCTCACCGAGGGCGCCCTCTACCTGTGCGCGCTCACCATCGCCGAGCGCGTGCTCACCTTCGTGCAGGTTTACTCGGTGCAGGTCGCCGGCGCGCGCGCGATCTCGGCCATGCGGCGCCACATCTTCGAGTTCCTGCACGGGCTGCCGCTGCGCTTCTTCGACCGCCAGCCCGTGGGCAGGCTCGTCACCCGCGTCACCAACGACACCGACGCCATCCTCGAGCTGTTCGCCTCGGGGGCGCTCAACGCCTTCTCCGATCTGTTGCGCCTCCTGGGCATCGTCGTGTTCATGCTCGTGCTCGACTGGCAGCTCGCGCTGATCGCGTTCGCCGCGGGCCCGCCCGTCACGTTCATCGTGCTGATGGTGCGCACCCGCGCGCGCGCCGCGTTCCGCGAGATCCGCGCCAAGACCTCGCGCATGAACGCCAACATGGCCGAGCAGGTCAACGGGATGACCACGGTGCAGGCGTTCGGACAGCAGCGCGCCGCTGCCGCCGAGTTCGACGAGATCAACCAGAGCTACCGCGACGCGATCATCCGCTCGATCAAGTACGAGGCCGTGCAAGACGCGGCGATCGACATGATCGCCGCGATGTGCCTCGCCTTCATGGTGATCTCGGTCGGCTACCACTCGGCGAGCTACGGCACGCTCGTCGCCTTCAACGCCTACGTGCTGCGCTTCTTCGAGCCGATCGCTGCACTGGCTCAGCGCTACACCCTGCTGCAGAGCGCCATGGCCGGCGCCGAGCGCGTGTTCTCGCTGCTCGACTTGCCCGAGCGCGACGCCACGCCCGAGCACGCCGCTCCCGACGGCGACCCGAGCCTATCCGTCAGCTTCGAGGACGTGAGCTTTGGTTACAAGCCCGGCGTGCCGGTGCTCCGCAACGTGAGCTTCGGCGTGCGCCGCGGCGAAAAGGTCGCCCTCGTTGGCGCCACCGGCGCGGGCAAGACGACGGTCGCGTCGCTCCTGCTCCGCCTCTATTCGGTCGACGAGGGCGTTGTGCGCGTGCACGGTAAGGACGTGCGCGGCCTCGACCGCACCACCCTCCGCAACAACTTCGCCGTCGTCCCCCAGGACGTCGTGCTCTTCCCCGGCACCATCGCCAGCAACATCGCCGCGAGCCCCCAGCCCGACCTGCTCGCCGTCGAGTCGACGCTGCGCCAGATCGGCGCGGACGACATCTTTCGCGATCGCCCGGGCGGCATGCTCGCCCCCGTCGACGAGCGGGGCGAGAACTTCTCCGCCGGCGAGCGCCAGCTGATCGCCTTCGCCCGCGCGCTCTACCGCAACGCGGAGATCATCGTGCTCGACGAGGCCACGGCCAGCGTCGACAGCAACACCGAGTCCCGCATCCAGCGCGCCATGGATAAGCTGCTCGAGAATCGCACCGCGCTCATCATCGCCCACCGCCTCAGCACCATTCAGGCCGCCGATCGCGTGCTCAGCTTTCACCACGGCCGCCTCGTCGAGTCGGGCACGCACGAGGAGTTGCTCGCGCTCGGCGGCATCTACGCGAAGCTGCACGGGTTGCACTTCGGCGAGGGCGCGTCGGCCTCGGCCTGAGCGCCGCTGGCTCGCTCTATGGCTTCCCGCCCGGAGTCCTACCGCGTCGCGGGCTCCGAGCCCGAGAATCTGCCAGCCATGAGCGCCAGGGCGCCCGCCTCGGGCAGCAGCTCGGCGCGCACCCGAGCGCCCAGGCGCAGCACCTGCTGGCGATCGGAGGGCCACGCCGGGAGCCCTGGCCCGTTGGGGTCGCCGCTGCGGATGAAGTTGACCCAGTAGCTCGCCATCGTGTTCGCGAGCTCGCGGTCGATGGGCTCCCAAGGGCGATCGAGCTTCTGGAGGTTGTCGAACACATAGGGGAGCTCCGCCGAATGGAACGCCTGGTATCGGGGCTGCTCCGGCCACGGTATGGCGCGCTCGAAGTAGTAGGCGTAGTCGGATGCCCTGCCGCTCTTGCTGCGCATCTCGCGCCAGGCGCGGAGCTTGGTCAGGCCCTCGTCGCGGGAGAGCTGCTTCTGGCTCTCCGAGAGGTTGGCATGGGCGGGCCCGGCATAGCGTGCGAGGAGATCCTTCGTTCGCTCCGGAAAGCGCTTCTGCACGAGCTCTTCGAAGCCCTTCGCGTCGAGCGTGCCGTACCAGCCCTGAGAGCTCTCTTCGTCTGCCGTCAGACCCGTCAAGAGCGGCACGTCGCTCTGCTGGCCGCGCTCGTAGAGGGCAGACACCTGATCGGGAAGCACCCAACCATCGACGATCGGCCGAGTCTGGGCGCCGGCAGCGAGCGCCTCGTCGCGCAGCGCCTCGGCGGGCAGCGCGCGAAGCGCGGCGAGGGGGCGGCCGTGCGCGAGCTCGAGGCCGACCTTCTCGGCCTCGGCGCGCTGCGGCAGGCGCTGCCGCCTATCCCAGGGCCCGCTCTGCGCGATGGCGCGCCGAAACAGGCCGCGCGCGAGCGGCGAGGCCGTGAGCAAGTGCACCGAGCCGGCGCCTGCCGATTGGCCCGCGACGGTGACGTTCTGGGGGTCGCCGCCGAACGCCGCGATGTTGCGCTGCACCCAGCCGAGCGCCGCGATCTGGTCGAGCAAGCCGTAGTTACCAGAGGCGTCGTGCCCCGACTGCTCGCTGAGCTCGGGGTGCGCGAAAAACCCGAAGATACCGACGCGGTAGTTGAGCGTGACGACGACGACACCGCGCGCCGCGAGCGCCTCGCCGTCGTAGAGCAGCACGTCTCCCGAGCCGCCGGTGTAGGCGCCGCCGTGGATGTAGACCAGCACGGGGCGGCGCTCGGCGTCGCTCGCGGCGCCGGTCCACACGTTGAGCGCGAGGCAATCTTCGCTCATTTCGCCCTGCGGCATGTATTCCTCGGTCCAGGGCAGGAGCCGCCGCTGCACCCGTTGCACGCAGCTGCGCGAGAACGCGGCGGCGCTGCGCGTGCCCGTCCATGGCGACGGCGGCTCGGGAGGGCGCCAGCGCCGGTCGCCGACCGGCGGCGCGGCGTAGGGGATGCCTCGGAACACGGACAGCGCGGAGTTGCTGCCCCGCGCGCCTTCGAGCGCGCCCGCGTCGACGCGCACGGCCAGGAGTGCGCCGGCGGCTCTCGATTCCGTTGCGCTGGTCGTGGCGGGGGCGGCGTCGGAGCGCGGCTCGTTGGCACACGCGAGCGAGAGCGGCACGAGCATCGCGATAAATCGCTTCATGGCGACGCCGCACCCTAGTCGAAGCCGTGGCTCGCTGCCGGGGAAAGACCCGCGCAGAACCTGCCGACCCCGGGCTGGCCCCGCGGCGACTCTCCGTTTCGAGCCCCTCCCGGCCTCCCCCTGGGGGACGCGCCCCGGGGCGGTCGCCTCATCCGGGGGTGAGGTGCGACACGGGCTGCCCGAGCGCGGCGCGGCTCGGGGTGGCGCCAGGATGGCGCTCGGGCAACACCAGGATGGCACCCGACATTGCCAGCGCTTCCGGTGGCCGTCTAAGATCGATGATGCACGTGATGGTGACCGGGACGCGAACGGGGGGTGATCTTTGACGACGTTGGCCGCATGAGCAGTCTGGGATTGCTGATCGCGTCCGCTCTCCTGTTGCTGCTCGGCGGCGCCCTGGCCTACCTGGGCCCACGCCGGCGCAGCGTGGCGCTGCTGCACGCGGCCGCGATCCTGTGCTTCGTGGTGCTGACGACGCTGTTCCTCGCCGCCGATGCCTTCACGGGTCGAGGTATCGATGATTCGGTTCTCTATCACACGGCGTATGGGCTCGCGGGCGCCGGCTTCGGCGAGTACGCGCTGCAGATCGCGACCGCCGCGCTGGTGCTGATGGCGGGCGCCGCCGCCGCTTTTGCTTTCAGCCGGAGCTTGCTGCGATCGAGCCGCAGCAAGGCCTTGCCGACGGCCCACGTCTCGATCGCCGTCGCCCTGCTCGCGTGCGCCGTCAATCCGGCCACGCGCGACCTGGCCGAGGTCTTCGAACTGCGCGAGCGGCTCGGCCTCGATGGCGCGGATGCCCGGGGCGGGTCGAGCTTCGAGGCACACTACCGGAGGCCCGAGATCGGCCGCGATCCGCTGCGGCGCCGGAACCTCGTGTTCATCTACGCGGAGGGCCTCGAGCAGACGTACATGGACGAGGCGCTCTTTCCGGGTTTGATGGTCGGCTTGCGAGGGTTGCGAGCCTCCGGCACGGCGTTCACGAACGTCCAGCAGACGATGGGCACCTCGTTCACGATAGGCGGTATCGTCGGCAGCCAGTGCGGCATCCCCCTGGTGACGGCGTCGCATGTCAACAGCATGGCAGCCATGCACGAGTTCTTGCCCGAAGCCCGCTGCCTGGGAGACCTGCTCGCCTCTCGGGGCTACCATCTCTCCTACCTCGGCGGCGCAGATCTGAATTTTGCCGGCAAGGGCAAGTTCCTGAGCGGGCACGGCTTCAAAGAGGTGCTGGGGCGGGACGCTCTGCTGCCCGCCCTGAAGGACCAGGGCTACCGCTCCGCCTGGGGCCTCCACGACGACACCCTCCTCGATCTCGCCTATGACAAGTTCGCTCAGCTCGCGGCCGGATCGACACCGTTCGGGCTGTTCCTGTTGACGCTCGATACGCATCACCCGAACGGTCACGTCTCGCGGGCCGCAGCTGACATAAAGTACGAAGGCGGCCGGACGCCGATCTTGAACGCGGTCGCTGGCTCCGATCGGTTGTTGACGCGGTTCGTCGAGCGTTTGCTCGAACCCGCGAAAGAAACGAACACCCTCATCGTCATCGTTTCGGATCATCTCGCGCTCGAGAACGGCGCGACGAAGCGCCTGGAGCGCGGCGAGCGGCGCCTGCTGTTCATGCTCATCGACCCACGCCACCCGGAGCCGCGTGAGGTCCCCAAACCGGGCACGACGCTCGACATCGGGCCCACGGTGCTCCAGGCCCTGGGCTACGATGGCGAGATCGGGCTCGGGCGAAGCCTCCTCGGGAGCGACGCTTCCCTGCGTGAAGAGCTGCCGAGCTTCGACGTCGCCTTGAACGGGTGGCGCCGAGAGCTGTCGGACTTCTGGGGCCTCTCCCTCGACCGCGGGGTCTCGGTGCACGCAAAGGAGCGGCGCGTCAGCGTCGGCGGCAGGGTGCTCTACGCTCCGGCGCTGCTGGCGTTCAACGATGACCTGAACGTCGACGTCTTCTTGCCGCGGACGCACGCCGCCGGGTTGTTCGAGCACCTCCGGGGCCTGAAGCAAGGCAGCGCCTTTCTCCTCATTGACCGGTGCAGCAGCGTCGAGATTTACACGGGGGCTGAGATCTCCTCCGGGCGAGGCGAGCTGTGCGTCATGGCCGCGCGGCGCGGGGGCGAGCCGCTCTTTCTGAAGCGCGCGAGCGAGGTAGAGCAGCTCTCCCGAAGCGAGCTGGAGGCGGTTCTGGTGGCGCCGGTCGATCCGGAGATCCACGCCGCGCAATCGGCGCGGCTCCTCGAGCTGCTGCTGCCCAAGGGGCTTCCGCTCCTCGCCGAGACAATCCCCCAGGGCAGCGCGATCTACGCCTCGAAGCACGACCGCTCGCTGCGCCACGCCAAGACCTACTTCGAGCTGTCGCGCGCGTCTGCCAAGAACGTCGAGTGGATCGATGAGCTCCCCAAGGACCGCGAGTTCTATTTCACGGCGCCCGGCCTCAGGCGCGTGCGACGCAGCGGTCGCTACGAGATCGAACGCCTGGCGCTCGGTGATGACCTGGCGACGCTCGTCGAAGGAGCGTCTGAGACGGTGGTGCTCGCGCTCAAGGGAGACATCGAGGCGCTGACCGAGCCCACCCTCCAGCGCCTCGAGAAGCTGGGGCTAAAGCTCGACGCCGCGGACAGGAGCGCGTCGTTTGCGGCAGTCCTGGATCGCGGAGTGATCATCGCCCAGTCTCGATCGAGCGACGGCCCCGTGGTCCTCGAGGGTCAGGAGCTCACGGCCCGCGGCATCGATCGCGTCACGAGCGGCGGCCTACGCCACGGCGACCAAGCCAGCATCCTGGTCGGAGGCAAGGAGCTGTCGGCGAACAGCCGCGGAGTCAACATCGCGCTGCTGAATCGCCGAAAGAAGCCCGTGGTCTTGGCGATCGACACCCACGTCACCGAGCGCGCTCGAGCGGACGTGTTCAAGGCGAGGCCCCTGCTCTGAGCCGCGCTGCTGCGGTCGCAGAGCGATCGAGAGCCCTCGCGATCAGAGCGACGCTCGTCGATGCGCGGCCGCCTCGGCGAGAGACTCGTAGCGCCAGCCGTGCGGGCTCGAGACGGTCACGGGTGGCGGCTCGACCGCCAGCTCGTAGAGGTGCACCACGGGATCGGCGATCTCGGGCAGCTCGAGGAAGGCTCGCAGCTCCTGCCGTGCCGCGGGGATCTGATCCAGGTCTTCACAGACCTCCTGCTCGAGACGCTGCGCCGCCTCGCGCAGAGCGGAGAGGCCTCCCGCCGTGCACTGCGCGAGCAGCTCGGGCCAATACGGCAGCGCGACGACGAGCGAAACGACCTGCTCGAGGCTGTCGCCGACGCGGACGACGGTGCCCTTGGCGTCGATGTGTAGGTAGCATCTCATGGGGCCGCGCTCACACAACACGTAGACCGAGCCCATCCCGTTGCGGCCCACCACGGAAACTGCGGCGTCCGGGACGACGAATGCGGGTAGCCAGGAGGCCTCCGTCGCATAGGCCTCGGCGCCGAGCGGGCGCTCGAAGACCTCGAAGTCAAAGCTGTACACGAGGACGTCACTGACCTCGAGCACCCGGTTCCAGAATGGCTTTCGCTCGCCCTTCATGCTTCATGAGGCCTATTCAGAGTCGGGAAAGCACGCAACCCCCGATGTCGTCGATCAGCGAAGCTTCGGGCGAGGCGGTTGCGGACTGGGGCATGTTTGCACTCCACTCGCGAGCTTGGCGCCCCCCCTCGATTGAAGCACCGATGCCAGCGTTCGCGCCGCGGCTCGGGCGCGCCCGGCTCAGGGCGCGCCCTCGAGCTTTACAGCCCGAACGAGTCGGCGCAGGACCCGCCCGTGGGATTGGGCTGTAGATCGACGACATCGAAGATGGCGTCGGCCGCGAGCGGGAACGCGGTACCACCGCCAAAGCCGGTGACCCTGCCGATCGTGATCTCGTCTCCGTCATGGGTGCCGGTCAGCGTCCAGGGGGCTCCGTCCGGTGCGCTCTCGACGCTGACGGAGAGGCGCGGGTCGACGTTCTCGCCCTCGATCGACGAGACCTGGCCGAGGGCACAGAAGCGCTCGCCCGTCGACGCGAGGGCGTCGATCGCCTGCAGATGGGTGACGGGAAAGGTCTCGCACACGAGCACGCTCCCGCCACCCACCGGTAGCGTGTCGCCCTCGATCACTTCACCACGGGGGCCGATCGATCGGCAGGTCTGCGCGAAGAAGAAGGTCTCGAAGCCGTTGTCGAGGAGGAACTGGAGATCGACGTCGAGCGGCGCTTCCTGCGCGATCGCCGCGGAACCAGACGCGAGCGCGCAGGCCAGCGATGCGAGCGACAGACCGAGCCGCCGACGACGCGGCGACGAGCGCCCCGCCTGGAGCGCGCCGCGGCCGGTATCGTGTTTCATCCGATTATTCATTCATTGACTCCGTTCGAGTGACTCGACTCCCATCTGGCGTCTCCGACGCGCGTGTGCCCGCGGCCTGTGTCACGGCCGATGCATTGTTCGCAGCACGCTGTTCGTGGGACGCCCAGGCCCTCACCGCTCGGTGGCGACTCGATGTTCGTCGGAGTGTTAGAGCCGGCATATCCGCGGACCTTCGCGACAGATCTGATTATCGGCTGGACGGACACGGTTACGCCTCGACCCCAAAGACACGGGGCGGAACTCGCGCCGGATGGACGCCGCCAAGCGCGGGTAGCGCGAGCGCTCGTGCAACACGGGTCGCGCTGCCTGCAGCTGGACCGAACACCCGCGCGCGCGAGCACCACGTCACGCGGCGGCGAGCGGTTCGGGCGACGAGACGCAGACTCGAGCCCTGGCCCGTTTCGGGGCTCCACGTCCTGACGGGGCCGAGGCCAAGCCTCGCGAGCGTCCAGCTCGAGGGCCAGGGGCGCTGGTCCCTCGAGCTTGCCTTGGGGGCCATTCAGCCCGCGGGGGCCGGCGCCGTTGAAGACAGTGGGGTCGCATGAACACCGCCGCCATCCGCGTGGGCCGGTTGCTCGAGATTCGGGCGTTTTCGTATCGGAGCAAGGCGGAGGTGGCGGCTCTGTTCAAGACGATCGGTACGGAGCTCGGGCGGGTGCCGAGCAGCACACAGATCGTGACAGTTACCGACTGGCGCTATTGCCCCGTGATGGAGAGCGACGCCGCCGAGTTTGCTCTCGCCGGGATGACGAAGAATAACCCGCGCGTGCTGCGGAGCGGCGCGCTGGCGTCGCAGGACTCTTCGATCGCGGTGCTGCAGTTCCTGCGGCTCGTGCGCGAGAGCAAGCTCGAATCGCGCCGGCTGTTCTTCGACGCGGAGGAGCTGACGCGCTGGCTCGGGGAGGTGTTGACCGACGCCGAGAAGGCGAGGCTGCTCGAGTTCCTACACGAGCCGGTCGAGCGCTTGCGGCGCTAGGTAGCGCGATGTAATGGGGCGTCTCGCCCGCGAACGGCAAGAGCGCGAGCCCCCCATTCCGTCAGCGAACCGTCCCCGTCAGCGAACCGTCCCCGTCAGCGAACCATGCCCGTCAGATCGAGCAGGCCGCGGGCGATGACGAGCCGCTGCACCTCGCTCGTGCCCTCCCCGATGGTGCCGAGCTTCGCGTCGCGCAGGAAGCGCTCGACCGGGAACTCCTTGGTGTAGCCGTAGCCGCCGTGGATCTGCACGGCGTCCATCGCCACCTCGACCGCCGCCTCGCTCGCGTAGAGCTTGGCCATCGACGACTCGACGGTGTGCTCTTGCCCCGAGTCGCGCAGCGCGGCGGCGCGGCGTGTGAGCAGGCGCGCGGCGTCGACCTTCACCGCCATGTCGGCGATCTTCCACTGGATGGCCTGGAAATCTGCGATGGCGTGGCCGAACTGACGCCGCTCCTTGGCGTAGCGGAGCGAGGCCTCCAGCGCCGCCTGCGCGATACCGAGCGAGAACGCGGCGATGCCGATGCGCCCGCGGTCGAGGATGCGCAGCGTGTCGATGAAGCCGTGGCCGGGCTCGCCCAGCAGGTTGTTCGCCGGCACGCGGCAGTTCTCGAGCTCGAGCTCGCGTGTGTCGCTCGAGCGCACGCCGAGCTTGTCAATCTTCTTGCCCGCGCGAAACCCCGGCGTGCCGCGCTCGATGATGAACGCCGAGATGCCGCGCTTGCCCTGCGCCGGGTCGGTGACGGCCATCACCACCGCGATGTCCGCGACCCCCGCGTTGGTGATGAAGTTCTTCGAGCCGTTGATCACCCAGCCGTCTCCGTCTTTGACGGCGCGTGTGCGCGTGCTGCCCGCGTCGGAGCCGGCGCCCGCCTCGGTCAGCCCCCAGCAACCGACCTTCTCACCCTTGGCGAGGGGTACCAGGTAACGCTGCTTCTGCTCCTCGGTACCTGCCAGGAAGATGTGGCCCGAGGCCAGGCTGTGGTGCGCCGCCAGCGACAGCGCGACGCCAGCGTCGGCCCGCGCCAGCTCTTCGATGATGATGGAGTAGTCGAGCGTGGAGAGGCCCGCGCCGCCATACTCGTGCGGCCACACGGCGCCCATCACCCCCAGTTCGCCGAGGCCGTCGAAGACGGACCGCGGAAACGCCTGCTGCTCATCCCACTCGCTCGCGTGCGGGGCGAGCTTCTGCTCGGCAAAGTCGCGGATGGTTTTTCGAAGCAACTTCTGATCGTCGTTCAGCTCGAAGTCCACGCTGGCTCTCCCTGATGATGGATGGGCTCCCTGACATTTACGGCAGATCGCGCCCGGTGGCTTCGGGCCCGCCCGCGCAATGGCGTACCTTCGCCCGTTCGATGCGCCGGCGCTCGGGCCAGCCAGCCCTTGACTCGGGCCGGCAGGCTCCGGTTAATGGGGGCCGTGCCGAAATCGGGCCAGCTCTGGGACCCGCGATTCCTGGAGCGAAGCCCCCTGCTCGGAGAGCTGCGCGCGCTCGCCGAGCCGCTGCTTCGCGGGGAGAGCTGGCCCGGCCTGGAGGCGTGCGGCGCCTTGGTCGAGGCCGAGCGGCGCGAGCGGGCCGCCGATCTGGCTCCCGTGCGCTTCGCGCCGCCGACCGCTCGCAGGCGCTCGCAAAAGATCGACATCGGGCAGCTGTACGACGGGCGTATCGCCCTGCACGGCGAGGTGCCGTGCCTCGGAACGAGCTATCATGACCTTTTGAACGTGCTGGTCTGGGCAGCGTTTCCAAGGGCCAAGCGGGCGCTGCACGCGCGGCAGTATCACGCGCTCGAGGCCTGGCTTCCCCCCGCGGCGGCGCGGCTGCCGAACCGGCGCACGCGCGAGCAAGACGCGCTCGCGCTGTTCGACGAGGGCGGCTCGGTGCTGGTGGTGCCCTCTCCACACGTCGACGCGCTCCGTGCAGCGCTCGCGACGGGCGGGGACGCGGCCGAGAGGCTAGTGCGCGAGCCGGGGGCCGCGCGCATACTGCTCTTCGGGCACGCCGTGATGGAGCACGTTTGCTTCGAGTCGGCCGCGCTGAGCTCGGCGGCCCTCGTGGTGTGCCTGGAGCCGCCGCTGTGCGGAGGTCGCGAGCTGCTCGATCGGGTCGACCGCGCGCTCGCGGCTCGCCTGGCGGACCCGCGGGAGCTGTCGGTGCCTGACTTCGACGCGGTGCTCGCGATCGAGCCTCCTGACAGGGCGTGGCCGAGAGCGGAGAGCGCCGGATGAACCAGCAGACCCCGAGCCCCCTGGATGAAGCGCAGCTCGCCGTGCTCGGGCAGGCGCGCGCCGCCCGGGGCAAGCTGCGCTTCGCGAGCTTCCTCGCCCTCAGCAACGTGATCGGGCTCGGGACGTTTGCCTTCCTGTCGCTCGCTCTCGGGCTGTTTGATCTGAGCCTGTCGCCCATGGCCATCGCGCTCGGCGTGCTGGCGTGGAACGAGGCGCGCGGGCGGCGGCTCTTGCTCGATGGCAACACGCAGGGGCCGCGGCGGCTGATGTTCAATCAGGTGGCGCTGTTCGTGTGTGTGCTGGCGCACTGCATTTACAGCGCTGTCGTGGCCTGGACGGGGCCGAGCCTGCTCGACAGCATGTCGCTGGTCGACCCGTCGCTGCCCGAAATGCTGGGCGACGCGGCGTCGGGCGCGGGCACCAGCCTCGACGAGCTGAGCCAGTGGGGGCGCACGGCCGCGGTCGTGGTCTACGGCGGCGTGGTGATCGTCAGCGCCGCCGTGCAGGGGCTCACAGCCTTCTACTATTCATCGCTGGGGCCTGCGGTCGCTGCGCTCGCGGCGACGCCTGCATGGGCCAAAGAGCTCAGCAGGTAGGTCGCCACGACCTCGCGCGAGCCGACGTGCGCGTCCAGCCAGAGCATGGCGGGCGGGCTCATGTGGCCCGCCCGCGCCGTGCTCACAGTCCGAACACGCGCTCGCGCTTGACCATCGGCACCTTGGCGAGGGCGTCGCGGGTGTCGACGATGAGGAAGGCCTCGCGCGCGAGGCTCTCGCGATCGAGGGCGTCGTGATCGGTGACCACGATCACCACGTCGAACGAGCCGAAATCGGGGCTGACGCCCTTGACCTCGCCGCGGGGCAGCTCGATGCTCGGCACGAACGGATCGGTGAACGACACGAGCGCGCCCTTCTTCTCGAGCTCTTCGATGATCTCGAAGGCCGGCGACTCGCGCACGTCGTTCACGTTCTTCTTGTAGGCCACGCCGTAGATCAAGACCTTGGCGCCCTTCAATGAACGGCCGTATTCGTTCAGCGCGCTGACGGCCCGCTCGACCACATAGCTCGGCATGCCGCTGTTGATCGAGTCGGCGAGCTCGATGAAGCGAGCCTGGCCCTTGAGGGCCTTGAGCTTCCACGAGAGATAGAGCGGATCGACCGGGATGCAGTGGCCTCCGAGGCCGGGCCCCGGGAAGAACGGCATGAACCCGAACGGCTTGGTCGCCGCGGCGCGGATGACCTCGAACGGGTTCACGCCGAGCTTGCGGCTCATGATCGCGATCTCGTTGGCCAGGCCGATGTTGACGGCGCGGAAGGTGTTCTCGAGCAGCTTGACCATCTCCGCGGTCTCGGTCGAGCTGACCGGGACGAGCGTGTCGATGATGTGTGAGTAGAGCGCCTGGGCCGCCTCGAGGCACTGCGCCGTGGAGCCGCCGATGACCTTCGGCGTGTTGCGCGTCTTGAAGACCTCGTTGGCCGGGTCGACCCGCTCGGGCGAGAAGGCGACGAACACGTCTTTGCCGAGCACGAAGCCGTTTTCCGTTAGCTTCGGCACCAGCAACTCGGTGGTGGTGCCCGGGTACGTGGTCGACTCGAGCACGATCAACATGCCGGCATGCTGATGCTTCGCGATCTGCTCGGTGGCCTCGACGATGAAGCGCATGTCCGGGTCTTTGGACTTGTTGAGCGGGGTGGGCACGCAGACGATCACGGCGTCCGCCTCGCGCAGCACGCCGGGATCGGTCGTCGCGTCGAGCAGGCCCGCCTTGACGTGGGGTGCCAGGTCAGCCACGGGCACGTCGCGAATGTAGGACTCCCCGTGGTTGAGCAACTCGACCTTCTTGGCGTCGTAGTCGAGCCCGGTGACCCGGAAGCCTTCGCGCGCAAACTCCGCGACGAGCGGCAGGCCGACATAGCCAATGCCCACCACGACGATCCGGGCACGCTTCTCGGCAAATCTCTGTAGTAGTTCCACCACGCAGTCTCTCTTTCCGTACGCGCGGCACCTCATGGCCACGCAACCATCACTGTCTCCCCCGAAAGGGGACGCCGGGTGACAATATCGGCGACTGGAACACTATCTGTTTTGTCACGAGTGCGCTCTCGGAACTTGTAAGGCCGCGTGCGCTTTTTGCCGGGCGTTCGCGGGAGGCATCGCCACCAAGCGGAGTCACCAGCATCGAGCAGAGCACGCGTCCACCCGCTGGAACAGCCGGTGCCGCCGTTCGGGTCGAGCGGGCCGCGCCGGCGTCCATCGAGATCGCGCTCGCCCATGAGATCGCGGTCACTCGAGCGCAATCTTCGCGTACGCCAGCAGCGCCGAATTCCAGCTAAACCGGTGCCACGGGGGAGCGAGCAGCGCTAAGGTCAATGCAGCGGTGCATTTGCGCCACGAAAAGCCCGAGCTCGCTCGGCTCGATCCCATGCGATCTGCTTCGGTTGACTGCTCTCGCGACGCCTTGCGCGCCTTCACGGCGTCGGTGGTCGCACGCGAGACGCTGAAAGATGTGGCGACCGTGCTCGGTGCGCGTGGTATTCCGGTAATGCCGCTGAAGGGGGCGTTGTTTCAGCTGTTCCTCTATTCAGACCCGGCCGAGCGGCGTCTCAGCGACGTGGACGTGCTGGTGCCGGAGGCGTGCTTCGCCGAGGCGATCGAGATCTTGATGCAACACGGCTATCGGCCGGCGAGCGCCGGCCCCAGCTGGATCGAGGCAGCCTTCGAGTCGCCGCGAGGCTTGCCCGTCGACTTGCACCGCCGAATCTTCTGCGCTCGGCGCTACCGAATGCCCACCGAAGAGCAGTTCGCTCGGGCCACGCTCGACGAGGCCCGGCTAGGCGTTGCGCTCCACGTACAGCACCCGCTCGACAGCCTGGCTCACCTGGTCGGCAAGGTCGTGTCCGATCACGTGCACGCCGAGGTGACGGCGCGCCTCGAGGAGATCGAGAGGCTCGTCGACCACCACGGCATCGGGCCTGCGGCTGCCGCCGAGCACCTCGAGCGCTGCGGGCTCGCGCGCGCGGCGCGCTACGTATTTCGTCGCGCCGCCCGCGAGCGCGAGCACGGCTTTCACCCCACGGTGCTCCGCTCGCTGCCGGGCGGCGCCGCCGCGACGCTCGTGGTGGGCCTCGCCGGCGCGCTCGCCCGGCGCTTCGAGCGCGGGCCGCTGGCGCCGCTCTCGGCCCACCTGCTCAACACGTCGCTCTGGCGCGGAGCGAGCTCGCTGCTCCTGGCCGTGGCGTATGCCGGCGAGCACGCCCGCCTGCGCCACGCGCGCGGGAGGCGAGGCGGTTACTGGGCGCCGTTCTTCTCCGTCGCGAGCAGCTCGGCGCGGCGGCGGGCCTCGTCGGCGCGCGCCGTCTGACCGAGCGCCGCCCAAGCGTTGGCGAGCGATCGCCAGTTGTCGATCGTCGGCCACTCCTGGGTGGCCTGGCGAAAGTGGTTCTGCGCGTCGTGCCACTGCCCGAGCGCGGCGTACTGATCGCCGAGGTGGGAGTGGGTGGCGGCGCACTGTTCGCGGGTGGAACAGCCGGCGGCGATCAGCGCCCGCACGGCTCGCGCCGCCCGCTCGCTGCGGTTCTTCAGCGCCAGCGTCGCCGCCGCGCGCGCGCACCCCTCGTCCGCCGGGAACGCCGCGCAGGCCTCGACGAGCCGCTCTTCCGCCGCGCGCGGCCCCTGCGACAGCTCGAGCAGCTGCGCCTCGAGCACGGCGACCTGTGCGCTCGCGGGCCCGGCTCGCGACAGCTGCTCGAGGGCACGCCGCAGGCACTCGTCGCGACGCCCCCGGCACACGACAGACGCTTCGCCGAGAGCGAGGTCGCGTGCGAGCTCGAGCGCGATGGCGTAGCGGATCGCGCCGTCATCCGACGCGCGGGCGAGCGCCTCGTCGAGCCAGTGCAGGCGCGCGGGGCCCCCCGCCGGGCTCGCGTCGGCGAGCAGCCGTAGAGGGATGACGCCGCCCGGACCATCCGGGACTGCGCGCGCGAGCAGCTCGGCGGGGAGCCGCCAGTCTGCAGCGACGCGGATCGCGGGGCCCGCGCTGTCGGGGTCGAGGTCGATGGCGCGGCGTACGGCGTCGAGGGCCTGCCCGGTCGCGCCCCGGGCGCGCAGCGCGCGCGCCAGCACCAGCTGAGCCGATGCGCTCTCGGGAGCGCGCTCGATCGCGCGCGCCGCCCACGGGACCGCGTCGCGCTGGCTCGCGAGCGCGGCCGATGCCCCCAGCAGGGCGAAGTAAGGATCTCCGGGATAGGCGAGCACCGCGCCGCGGAGCGCCTGCCAGAAGCCGTCATCGGGCGCGCCGCGGCTCTCGGCGAGGCGCGCGTGCAGCCGCTCGCGCTCGCGGGCGGGCGAGTCGCCGCCGGCGACGAGCACGAGCCCGATGCACAGCACGCTGAGCGCCAGCCCGAATGGCAGCAGCCGCGGCGTCGCCGTCTCGGCGCGCTCGCCAGAGCCGAGCGCCGCGCCGAGCAGACCCCCCAGCACACAAGCGAGCAGCGCCGCGATGGCCGTGATCTCGAGACCCAGATCGACCAGGTTCTGGGTGAGCAGCGCGACAGCGCCGATCAACGCGCAGCGCCGCACCGGGCTCGCGAACGTGCGGCGCGAGAGCACGGGCCAGAGCGACCAGGCGAGGGCCGCGAGCGCGCCCACGGCGACCGGCAGGCCCCAGCTCGCCGCCCACTCGAGCGGCAGGTTTTCGGCGTGCTCGAACACGATCGCGCCAGCGCGCGGCTGATACGGCGAAAACGCCGAACCGAACGCGCCGCGGCCCACGCCGAAGAGCGGATGATCGCCCACGAGCCGCGCCGCGCGCCCGAACAGATCGAGCTTCTCGAGCGACTCCTCGTAACCGAAGCCTCCTTTCGGGCGGGAGACGACGAGCAACGACGCGGCGCCCGCGCCGAGCAGCGCCACGATCGCGACCTGCCAGGTTCGGCTCATCTCCTCGCGCCCCGCCTCCGACGGCGGCTCGCTCGAGCGTGACACGCGCGAGAGGGGCACGAGCAACATGCCGAGCAAGAGGCAGGCGGTGCCGCCGCGCGACTGACACAGGAGCAGGTCGCTCACGAGCAGCAAAGAGCCGACGCCGATCAGCGCGCCCCGCGGGCTCGCGCCGAAGCGGAACAGCCAGCCGAGCCCGCAGAAGAAGCCGAGATTCTCGTAGCCGGCGCGGTTGTTCGGGTTCAACAGCGGCGCCACCGCCGCGGTGTCGCTCGGCGCGTAGAGGCCAAACAGGCGCTCGGCTCCGAGCGCACGGTGCGCGAGCGACACCACGGCGACCGCGAGCGCGCTGGCGAAAGCGAGTGCGGCGATGCGACCCATGCCGCGGCGCCCGAACCGAGCCGATACGTAGAAAATGACACCGTAGCTCGCCATCTTCAGGGCCTCGACCAGGGTGCGTTGAGGCGCCAGCGACAGCGTCGCAAAGTCGGGCGGCGGCGCTCCGAAGGGTCTGAGCGCCCGCTCCCAGACGTCGGCCTGGCTCGGCGCGAGCCAGGCGAGCCAGCCCAGGGGAAGCGGCAACGCTTGCAGCAAGCACACGAGCGCGAGCGCGAACCACACGCCCGCGCCGACATCCACCCGGCGTTGCACGCCCCCATCGGCCCAGCGCCATCCGCCCCGGTGAGACCCAGAAGGCGTGCGATCTCGCGATGGCCGGGTTTCTCGGGACAGGAGCAGCGCCAGAGCGCCGCTGGTGGCGACCAGGGTGGCATACGCCACGACAATGGGTAAATGTATCGCCCCGGCCGCTTGTGCACTCAAGGTGAGAGCAGCGGCGAGCGTATGAGAGTATACCTGGCTTACCTTCCGATCCGGCATTCGGCCAACCGAATAGTGCAACGCTGGATATTGGAACACGACCGCGTCGCAGCGCAACGTCTCGCGGCTGCACGCCTCGGCGTCCACCGCCCCATCATCACTCCGGAGGTGATGCCCGAGACGATGGAGTGCTCTCCCGAGCGGTCGCGTCGAGGGGAGGCACCGTAGCGATGTTCGAGAAATCCGGTCAGAACCAGCGAGCCCCCCTCGGGCGCGGCGCAAAGCGTGACGCATCGACGGCCTTCGTCGATGCCTGGAAGACGCTCCGCAAGCGCTGGCTGTGGGTGGTCACGCTGCCCATCTTGACGGTCGTCGCCGCGGCTTTCTACACGGCAGGGCAGCAACGCATCTACAGCGCCTCGTGTACGTTGCAGATCGACCCGAACCCGCCCAAGCCGCTCGGTTCGGAGGTGCAGGCGATCGTCGATGTGGGCACCGGCAGCTTCTGGGCGACCACGAACTACTACAATACGCAGTTCAAGATCATCAAGAGCCGCGCGGTCGCCGAGGAGACGGTGCGCCGCCTCGGGCTGCACCAAGACATCGCCTTCCTCGAGGGGCGCGACAAGGTGGCGCCTTCGGCCCCGCTCTCCGCCGAGGCGCGCGACGTGAAGGGCAGCATCGAGCAGGCGGCGGCGCTCATCCGCGGGCGCCTGGTCGTGGCT
>Ga0247763_1000309_pt1 | contig 27863 bp, 22 predicted proteins | sample UWRJL141409B4_FD_179926 | JGI IMG/M metagenome (GOLD analysis project Ga0247763, IMG submission 179926) | Plant litter microbial communities from Arlington Agricultural Research Station in Wisconsin, United States - UWRJ-L141-409B-4 | ecosystem: Environmental > Terrestrial > Plant litter >... | reverse complement strand
CAAGTCTGATACCAAGGAGTCATCCCGGTCCTTCCGGTCGCTCCGATCTAAGATCCCCGGCTCAGGCAAGACGGACAGTCCCCGAAGCTCAGCCATTCTCGCGAATGGAGACCCACAGGAGAAGTCGGACGCCGCTTCGGTGAAATCGGGCAAAAGTGGAAAATCCCCATTGACGCGGAGTAGTCGTGCCGATTCTCTTCCTCCTCCAAGCTCCCCTTCCTCAATTGACACGGCAACGGCGAACTCTCCGGTGAGCGATGACCAACCACCCCCATCGCCCATCCAGTCTAGCTCTTTGAAAGCGGGACACCATGACGTCTCTGCCGCCCAGGCTAGCGGCGAGGTCGACCATGTGTCGGATCAGCCTCCGTCTGCAACAGGGAACCCAACACTACCTGGGCAACAACCCGGCCAATCCATTCTCGTAAAGCGCGAGAACATGATAAACCCTGTGTCCACTGATTTCACCCCGGAATATTCCAAGGATGATCCGGCTTCCGCTGTCGCGATGAGCGACATCAAGGACATTGATCTTGATGACTTTATTAAAAGGCTTCTCGATGCCGGATATGCCGGCAAGGTTACGAAGAGCGTATGTCTCAAGAATGCTGAAATTACGGCAATCTGCCAACGGGCACGAGAATGCTTCCTTTCCCAGCCAGCTCTCCTCGAGCTTGACGCCCCGGTCAAAATTGTGGGAGACGTTCACGGTCAATACACAGATCTGATCAGGATGTTTGAGATGTGCGGGTTCCCACCAAACTCCAACTACCTCTTTCTCGGGGATTACGTCGATCGTGGCAAGCAGTCGCTTGAGACGATCCTCCTGCTCCTCTGCTACAAGCTCAAGTACCCTGAGAACTTTTTTCTCCTTCGTGGCAACCATGAGTGTGCCAATGTGACCCGTGTCTACGGCTTCTACGATGAGTGCAAGCGGAGATGCAACGTCAAAATCTGGAAGACATTTGTGGACACATTTAACACGCTCCCCATTGCCTCCATCGTTGCTGGCAAGATCTTTTGCGTCCATGGAGGACTCTCGCCTGCGCTTAGCCACATGGACGACATCCGTAACATTGCACGGCCTACTGATGTGCCTGACTACGGACTGCTCAACGACTTGCTATGGTCCGACCCTGCTGACATGGAGCAAGATTGGGAGGCCAATGAACGGGGTGTCAGTTACTGTTTTGGGAAGAAAGTTATTACGGATTTCCTCCAAACCCATGATTTTGACCTGGTCTGCCGGGCCCACATGGTAGTTGAGGACGGCTATGAGTTCTTCAATGACCGTGTACTTGTCACTGTTTTCAGTGCGCCTAATGTAAGTCCCCGCCCCATACAGACGAGCCTTGCCACTAACGCTTGACTAGTATTGCGGCGAGTTTGATAACTGGGGAGCTGTCATGTCGGTCTCCTCAGAGCTCCTCTGCAGCTTCGAGCTGCTGAAGCCGCTTGATTCGAACGCCCTGAAAAGTCATATCAAAAAGAGTAGGAACAAGAGAAACCAGCTACTCAACAGTCCTGTAAGCATCTCCCTAACCCTCATTCTGTATAAAACGCGGCTGATCGCCCGCAGCCCGCTAGTGTCTATCCCCAAAGCGTCTGAACCTGGAGGAGTCCGGTTGAGGCGAAGAAGGTATACGATACGAGCTAGAAGGAACCAAGTCTGATACCCCAAGCCAACTGCGGCGGGGTGTATCTGCTTATCAAGCAACCACCTATACGCCCGATTCGCGGATTGGGGGGTGAGCCAAGAAATGGCGCGACCGCGCAACGAAAAGTGAGCGAGAGAAATATTCCGACACGCTGTGTAGCTCAGCCAGAGATTTTTACTTTCTGGGTTCGAGGATATCGGCCCGGATTCACCGGTACTCTGAGGGCTATAGCGGATGTGGTCATCGGGTTTCAGGGATACGATTCGATTTTCGTGTGTGGGTCGTCCTGAGATGGTTTCCCAGCAAGAAGTTGAACTCTGTTCCTGTATACGGCGGTTCTCGTTGCAGCATTTTCCATCCGACGGAAATGCGTTTTCACAATCGGTCAGGGAAAAGAGAACTTCATTCTGCTGTGTCTCGCTGGGGATACAGTCAACCGAGTTGTCTTTTTCTCTTTCCTGCCAGTCCTTTTTTTCTTTCTCCACGTCTATCTTTCTCTTTCTTGGGCTCCCCTTCCTGTCTCTACCTCGCAACATACTTGGATTAGGCGGCGAAAGGAACGGCCGAAGGTGAACGGTATATATGAAGGCAAGCAGGACATGTTTTGTACGGTTGTCATGTATGATGAATTCCCAGGAGTGCTCGGCTGCTGTGTCTGTGTGTGTGGAGTTGCTGCCTATATGGGGATGAGTTGGAAGATGGTTTTATGCAGCGTGAGGTGTTGCGGTTTGCCTTATTGTTTTTCATTTGAAGAAAGCGCCGGGCACGGAGCTAACCAGCTAGGTAGCTCGGTGTCTCCGACGGTTATAATGCAGAAGTGAGAAGGAGGGGTGGAGTGGTGGATCGGAGACAGACAATTTGGAGCGATGCTATACGGAACACGTGATGAATTCGCAATCAATAGGCCGTTAAATCTAGTGGTGTATCGACCGCCTGGTGATGATCTGGTGCTTGCCCTGATCTACATGCCTGATGCACGTAGTATCTCCATCCCATTCTCACAACGCAAGTTGGCAAGCTGGCAAGGTAATATCGCAACGCGCTTCTGGCCGAATATAGGGAGGTTTAACCGAACAGAGTTTACAAATTACATGCAACCGACCCAAAGCCCACAGGCCTCCCAGTTTTCTTCCTGAGCGTGCTCTGGGCGAGTTACAATCCACTTTTCGAACTAATGAATAACGGCCTTGATAAGCCAGCTTCAAACGTTCCAAGGTTATTCAAGCCTTTGGGTTGTGGCTTGCCCAGCCGTGCCGATAGCCGCAGGCGAACGCCGACAGTTCCTGTGATGATACCTAGCTTGAGATGTCGAGAGGTTTGACCGAACTTCAAGTTCGCGCCGGTAGTGATATTTCCTTACCTTGAAGAGGCTTCTAGCTCAATTTCGCCAACCCAGTCCGGCCAAGATGCAGGCACATATGTACATGCACATATTAGAGTGTGCCAACTGGAAACCCGCACAAACAGTATTCTTGTTCCCCCCGCCTATGGTCAGTAATTCTTTCAGGTCCCGTAACGCAACGATAGATAGACTGCAACATGTAGCAACTCGAGTATGGCGGCTCGCTGTTATACCAGTCTTTGAAGGACTTGACTAGTTTCAGGTACCTAGGCAAGATACCTGTAACCAATGCGTATATGCCCGGTTATCCTGCCACAAACACTCCTCTGTCACCCCCTGCAGTCACGGGCAGACTGAGAACTGCTCCTCGTCCCAGACAACCCCCTACGCCTAGAGTATGATGACCATGTGCTCGGAGCCAGCGGAAATAGCAACGAAAACCCCAGCAACTCCCCCCCGACTGGACTGCTCCACCAGCGGCGTTTGATATTGTACAGGATATACCACACCCTGTCAGCATTAATTGATTGTTTGTCTACCTGCCTTCATTTTGGCAGGTTGAACTCCCAACCGCTAGTTGGTATTCAGAAAGCCCAAACCAGCAAAGTTTTCTGTTCCCAACACCAAAGATTTAGACACTGAACTTCAAATGCAAGATGGATCAAGGATAAAATAAATGAAACGAGAACCCTTTCAACGCTCGTCGTTGCGATAACGTGCTGGCTTTTGTCTCTTCCGTGCTTGACGGTCGACGACATCATCACTGTCGTCATCGTCGACGGGCTGAAACTGGTCCTCGCGGTAGGGGAACGCACTGTGCATCTCGGTCATGGACGCAGTCGCGTTGCTCCTACTCCACGCCGTGCTCGCCGTAATTTCGGCCTCAACTCCGTCCTTCTCCATCTCGGTTGCTTTTCGCTTGCGCCCTGTCGGGTCTATTGCGACCCCGATCTCGTCTGCCACGGCAGCAATTGCATTAGAAGAAGTACTAGCTCCAGAAGCTGAAACGGTTGGCTCGCCAAGCCCGCGACTTCGACCTGAGAGTACCGAGCTCATGAGCGGCACATCCTCAGAGTCACTGCTGGGGCTGATCTTACCATCTGTCGCACCGCTCGGCTTCTTATTGGCGGGTGGGGCTGCGGCTCCGGGATCCGATGCGGTTCCTGCTGGGATCACAGCTAGAGGCTTGGGGTTTTTCGGTTTCCGGCCTGCACCAGGCCGCGCACCACCACGTTTCGAGACCTTCTTCACTGGCGGCTGAGCAGTCGCTCCTTTTGAGCTTTCGGCAGCACCTTCGACAGCAACACCATTCGCTGAACCGATCGCGCCGCTGGCGCTTTTTGGCTGGCGGCGGCGGGTTGGTGTGTTGACCACGAGGCTGCTGTCGGCGCTGCCTGGTTGGCTGTCGGGGATTTCGCTGCGGTTCTTGTCGTTCTCTGCAACTGGCTGTTTCTTCTTTCGGCCGGCGCCTGGACGGCGCCCGCCGCGCTTCTTGCGCTTCTTTACAGCACCCTCGTCGTACGAGTCGGCCATGTCATCATCTTCGTGCTTGATGTCGCCAGTAAGCCACTCGACAGGATCCTCATCCGAACTCTCCCCATCCGCCGCCAACTTCTTCCCTTTACCACCCCGAATTGTTCCATTGTTTTTCGTCGTCGTCTTGCGCGCAGTGTCACCACGGCGGGCACCACCCTTGCGCTTGTTATCAGCACCCTCACCCGGGTTCTCCTCCAACAGTTTCTTGGTGAGGTTGGGGAAGTTGTCGCCATAGTTGAAGAAGAGCTCTTCACCAGCCTTGATGTCGCGTAGGGCGGTAAACTTGATGCGGTATTCGTGGTTGACGTACATAATCTTGGGCAGGATATTGGCGCCCTTTTCGCCTCCCTCGGCCGCGTGGTTGATATAGCGACTTAGGTTTCCATATATTGCTGCATCTACCCAGATGCCCTCGTGTTCCAGCAGCGTAAACAGATAGGAGCTGGTCGACTCTTCGTCAAAGACATCTCCTCGTCGAGCCTCACGACGAACACCCTCATCGTGAGTGATGAGCTCACCCGTGTACTCGATGATAAATTCATCTTGAGCGATATCTTCAGCAGTGAAAAGGCCGTAGCCGCAGCCTTCAAGCTGAGATTTGCCAAGCAAAACCACTTTAGATGCTCCACGTTGAAGAGGAACATTCTGGCAGCCTGTTGAATGCAGATGCTCATCATGCGCATTTTCGGGATCTGCCCTCTTCTGGGCCCCACACCCTTTGCACAATACTGGATCACACTCTCGATTCAACTGAACGCAGATACAGGGTCTTCCTTCCTTTTGTCTCTGCAAACACGTCTTACCAGACGAATGGCAGGCACAACCGGTGAACTTGAGCCCGCATGTCTCAGCAGTGCAGTGGCAGAAACGCTCGCAGAGAACGCCATTTCCTGCGCAAGGACAAGCCTTGTTGTCTGCGGAACAAGGACCTTCATGATGGCACGGCTCACTAAGCTCGCGCACGGCATGGAGGTGGGTTGTTGTGCTGTCTTTCCAGTCAGGTCCCAACTGTTTCTTCTTGCGGTCGTACCAAGGGACCGTCTTGACTTTGACTTCGGCTCGGGGTTCAGCAGGGGGTAGCTGAAGATTGAGCTCTTTGAATTTGCGGTATACATCCCAGCACTTTCGGCCAAGGAGGGCAGCCACAAAGCAGTGAGCATTCAGGGTCGTGCTGTATCCGACAGTAACGAATACGCTCTTGAGGACCTCAGTCTCGCTCTGGCCCCAGGGCTCGACTGGATGGGCGGGATTGCCCACGTCATAGCTGCGGTAGCAATGGTTCCTACATGGCTGGTGGTGCACCACCTTGGTAGATAGACCGTTTTGTTCGTCATGCTTTTGTGCTTCGAGCTGCGCGGCCCATTTGCACTTGAGAGCCTGGAGGACGCCTCCAGTTCCCTCTATAGAAAAAGTCCCTCGCTGGTTGTCATTATCGAACTCGCCATGCTCGCAGTCATGGCTAAAGCATATCAGACACCCGAGGACCGAGTAGCTCGCTAGGTCAGCTTCTATCTTCGCCATCATGTCCTCGTCCCGGGGTTTCTGAGAGCCGGGCGCATCCTTGGCTCGCTTGTCTTCGACAATTGTTTCAACTGACTTGTCGAGGAGCAGAATATCGCGCAGAGTAACACGTAGAGGCATCTGGGGACTGTCAAAAACGCTATCAAAGGCTTCGGTAAACATTTTTGCGCCCCTCGAAGCCTGAGGTGTGCCCGCGTCGAGGCTGACCGTATTGAGAATGGTCGACTTTTGCTGGGGCGTGATGGCGTCATCGGGTTGGGGTTGGCTGGCCATGTAGCGGATCAGAGTTGCCTTGGTGCAGCCCTCGATGTTCAGTTTTCTCAACCAGGGTCCGAGATACATGGACACGGTCGCAGCATACTCGTCTCGTTTCCTTTTAATGAATTTTTGGGCGCGATCCTGTGTTTTGAAGCCGGACTGGGTATCCAGCTTATCGAGTTCGCTGAGCCAATTGCTGTACTTTCTCTCCTCGGCCGAGTTAGGGTCCACATCGCGAAGATGAGGCACGAAATTAAGCATGGTGTTAGGAGTGAGAATGTTTTTGCGGATCTCGACATGGTGGAATCTGTATCTGGGCACCGCATCCTTGTTCGTTTTGACACAGATGACTGGAAAGATGGATCGCTTTCCGCTGCCCTTTGTCTTCCCGTCTCCTCCGTGCTGCTGTTTCATGTGTTAGAGCTTCATCGAAGCAAGGCACCAAAAGAGAAAAAAAAACTAAAACTTTCCTTGAACTTTACGGCCATTGTCTCAATATCCGGATCCGGAGCAGCTGTAGGGTCCATCAGAGTCGACTTCATGTCGGCAAAGTGGTCAGTTGGGCAGATATATCTCCGCTGAGGCGCCTTGCGCTCGGCCTCCTCGAGCATAAACTCGACGAGGCGGGCATGGCCCTGGCCGACATCGTCAACAAATGTGGTCAGCTTCGCAGCGATCTGGTCTGCGGTCCAGTCCGATCGCTTGCTCGGGGTCTGCATCGTCATCCCTCGGCGATCAGGAAGCGGCGGCGGGGATATCTGTCGCGAGGCGGAGACGGCGGCTGGTTGACCGTGGCTGTGGGCGTTTAGGTTGTGGATTTGGTTCTCGAGTAAAAGCTGAGTTTGCGAAGGTGAAATAGAATCGTCACTCTCAACAAGGTTTGGTGGCTGCGGTTGCTCCTTCCAACTGGCAGCGCCGCTATCTTTGCGAAGCGCAGGGTCTCCGACAATGACAGCCGGAAAGAACATCCGGTGCCGGGCCTGGTCCTCCTGGTCCTCCTGGTCCTGGTCCATCATCAATACGTTGTTCGCCTCTTCCGTCATGTCTACAAGGACAGGAGCCATGGCGCTCTCTCTTTATGAGTGAGTCGCACCATGAGATTTCGGCTTTGTGGTAATTCTTTGCCAATATGTCAGGTTGCTGCAAATTGATTATGGGGCCTCTTTTTTTCACATACAGATGGGATGAGATATGGATTCGTGACTGTCGGAAGCTGAGGATGGGCTTCAATGTTGATAAATATCTTCTTCCCTGTCGTTGAGATCGCTCAAGTCCAAGACGCGCTCCCGTCAGCGCGGAATCCTCGAAACGCGTGTTCTGGCGGCTTGCAGGGACCTCGCTTGGCATTCAGCCCCAGTCCGGCGAGCGGGGCTACCCCTGGGAGATTCTCTTCTAGATACGAAGAGTACAGAAGGGTTAGGGTTTTGAGATGCCTCGACTTCTTTTACATTTCGTGTTACCAGACACAACACATCAAGAAAACATTATGACACACTACCTCATGTACAGATATATGACACCAGATGCTCCTAGTTATACAAGCAATCAACGCTTTATGAAAACGCGGCCTAATTCGGCTTTTGAAACTCAACCTCTCCAAGTCAACCACGCAAAAAGCAACAGGACCATCCAGGCAACTCGAAAGACTGTTGCCCACATCTCTAAGAGAGCCACCCTCAACGATGACTGCTTTTTGATGGTCGCCGCCTTCCATTTACCTCCATCGTACAACTCTTCACTCTCACTGGGGATCTGGATCCGGGGTACCCGAGGTCCCGTCCATCCCCACTTCCCCCCGAAGCTCTTGCCGTGGCTTTTCTTGGTGCTGCTACCAGCGCTTCGGACTTGTGCCGCCAGCCCATTAACATTGAACCTGGCCCCCGGCGTAAACGACCCGCTCCGATCTCGCGTGTGTGAGCCCTGGTGAGAGCGCGACGCTGAGAAGCCAGCTGCGGGTAGCGCGTATTCATCGTAATCTTCCATCTTGGCTTTGAAAACGGGCAGAATCGCTCGCCCCGTCGGCTCGGGGTCCAAGGCAAAACGCTGCAGTTTGAACAGCGGCACCATGAAGGCCCGCACCGCCAGCGCGATGATGCTGATAGCGGCAAAGCTTGCGTAACGGATATAGGTTGATAGCTGTGAAGGAAGCAGACAGAGATGTGTCTGAATTGTAGGGTTTCGCTCCCCAGCAAGAAGTGGCCTTCCCTTGTCGTCGAGGGGGTTGTACAGGCTAAGCATCAAAAACCCTGGCTTCGCGACTCCCATGACCATGCTGATGCTCTTTACTGTGATCTCGCGCACGTTCCCCTGATTTGCGTCGTGTACAACTTCGCAGTAGTCATGGTCATCGCCAGAGAAAGCGTGCACAACGTTGCCAACCTTCTTGACCAGATCGGCCGAGTCCTGTTGAGAGAGGACATTCTGATACTGATATCCCCTAGTGATCTTGATAGCATTGCGTTCGTCTGGAATGACGGGGCCCGTCCCTCTCTTTTCCGGTTTTGTCGGCGGGTATTTTTCGCGCATCGGGCCGCATGGCGTCCCCGCGGGGCGAAAGAGCGGAACGTGTGTCAACAGGATAGTTGGGAGCTCTGGAGCTTCTCTCCCAAAGCTCGGCTTGTCAGAGAAGTCAGCCTTCCCGGCCTCTTCTATCCTGTGGTCGAACCGAGCCTCCATCACCTCGCCACGCTGGAAACGCAGTTCCTTCTCAACAGCTTTCTGCTTCGTGCGCTTCATGTTGTGCAAGAAGATCTCGGTTGGCATATAAATCGGCTTCAGGTCGTGGAGCGAAGCCTCCTCCGAATGGGCGGCGCTCATCGAGACAGTATCGACCGAAACAAACGTGTGATTACCCACAACGTCCACCCTGTTGCCTTCGCCAAAATACGTTTCGAAACGATCCCGGACCGCAACCTTAATCTCAGACCCAAAGCCCAGATCGTGATTTCCAGGCAAGCTGGCCACAAGTTTTCGTCTCTTGTCGAGGGCGCCCGGCAATCTCCCAGCCTCCTTCCAGGGGTTGAAGAAAATGTCGCCGAAGCGCGCATACTCGGCAAGCCAAAAATCCTCGCCGTACTTCTTATTCCACATCTTGACGTAGGGTTTTTCCCGCTCCGGATGTTGGCCCCAGGCCGGGTCCCGGAAATCACCGTGCGCCGTCTTCCACTCTCTACCACCATCGAACAAATCGCCGAGGAAGAACACGCTGTCGGGTTGGAGCTGCCACTGCAGCTGGTTATATGATCGCCGCAGGTAGTTGTCGGTAATCAAGACCGTCAACGAACTCAGCGGCCATGGCCGCCCGGGGTACGAGTGCGGGTCGACGAGCTGGGGATCGGCAACAAGGGCGACGCGATGAGGGGTTACGCCAGAAGGCTACAAGAAACAAACGCAATCAGTATCAAAACAAGAAGCACCATGCGCGCGCAAACTGCATCAAAACATACCCATTTCTCCCAGTTGTCCCAGTTGCAGTTCTCAACCTTACTGTGAAACACCCACCTCTCCCCCCAGAGCAGGGCCAATACCCAAAGCACAACCAGCAGATGAGGGAAGCTGAACAGCCGATCATAAGTGAGGTTGCTCCGCAGGCCACGCAAGAACGAAACCATGGCGGCCAGCAACAAGTGACGGCCGCGTTCGTTCCAGAACTGCCACAGTGAGCGGATGCTGTAGGCGAAAAAGGCCTTCAGGTCGTCCAACAGAGAGGAGTCCGAGCTGCGGCGGTGGATCTTGGGCCGGTAGGAGTTGTTGGATGCACCGAAGCCGCCGTAGGGAGAAGATCGACGGCCATTGCTGCTATAATGCTGCGCCATTTCGAGGAGCAGCCATTGCCCGCCCCACTTGAATGAGTAGGTGCTCGACAGGATCGGTGCGCTCTGTCTGGGTGTTCCGGAATGTGGTTTGTGAAGTGAGGAAAGGGCAAGGGAGGTAGTGTAGTCAAGAGCGGAAAGGAGGCCACCTGCACCTAGTTAACGAACGATCCTTGTAATGCATGCAGCCGCAGCCGCAGCCGCAGCCACTAAAAGGAGCAAAATGAGTAAGCTGCAAAAAGGAACTGCGAAGAAATCCCAAGTAAAATGAAAATGTAACAACCACGTATTGAAAGCGCGCGAGAATTGAATTCAGCTCGGGGGCACTAGTCTGCTAGGTAAGTAAGTACCTACCTAAATATAAGATTCTAAGTTGAAGCCACTCATGCTCCACTAACCGCCCTGAAACTTGGACTAGCAGAATACCCAGGCGGCTAACCAAGGTGGTGCCTCTCATGGAACCCGACAGGGGTCTTAACTATATAATGTAGCCACCAGCACGACGCAGGTTCTTCACTAAGGAGATGGAATTGAGCCTCGGGGAAGGGAAAACCTGGACAATGAATTTGCATGATTGCCCTATATTTTTCATTCATGCAGAGGCGTAAACTTATCTGTGACTTGCCACTGATACTTCTCATTTTTACGATTCCCCGTGTTGCTGAGCTGAGCTAGGCACTTCTCCAGTCCCCTCCTTCATTCACCAATGGACCGCGACCGAGACAGTGTCAGCTGGCAACCAAGATAGTCCCCTGTTCATCTGAGGGAAGAAGAAGTCCAATGCAGACACTAGCAGATTCGATATCCCATTTCTCACCTACAAGGGCCGAATTTCAGGTAAAACAACGCAAGATGGGGGGGCTGGATGCGGCCCCCTGTGTTTAACTGCCCAAAGAAGAAGCGTAGATAAATACCGCCACGCAACATAAAGGAAGGTAGTCAATGAATCGATCAGAAAACGGAAAGAGATACAGATGCTAGTCGAGGAATAGCCCCAGAGAGATTATGTTGAAGATGGAGAAAAAACCCAAATAAAATAAGAGGAAGATGCAACCTCGGCTAGTACAATACCTATCCAAGAATGCCTCAGATAGGTACCTGCCTACCGATCTGCCGGGGTAGGTAGGCGGGCTTGCATTTGCCATGCCTTAGCCCTCAAAATTTCCAGCTAAATGTCTCCTTTACTTCAAACGACACGGAATACCTGGTACCCCGTTAGCGAATGGGTTGACGAAACTTAGACCAAAGATCCGCTGAGACCGAAACCTTACCTTATATCTTCCGCTGATGCGCCCACCAGAACGTTGAATACCCCCACCTCAGCAACCCACCTCCCCACCGACGTATCGTAGTATCCCACCGCGTTCTTATCCAACTGTATTCTCACATGCTTCGTCTCATCCGCATCAAGGGTGACTTTTTCAAACGCCACAAGCTCCTTCTCAGGGCGAGTGAGGCGCGACTTCTCGTCCCTGATGTAAATCTGCGCGGTCTCGGAGCCAGGGATGTTGCCAACGTTGGTAATGCCGAAAATCAACTCAATAGACTCGTATTGGCGAAGGACCTTTGTCCTAAGTGAGGGGCGTCCGTACTCGAAGGTTGTGTAAGACAGACCGTGGCCGAAGGGAAAGAGTGGAGGGATGCCTACGCGATCGTAATGGCGGTAGCCGATGTAGAGACCCTCGCCATAAACGACCTCAAGGTTTTCGCCAGGCCAGTTATGGTAAGCTGGCGTGTCTTGAAGGCGGCGGGGGAAGGTACACTGTGATAAGGCTAGGTAAGCATCTCAAGAGAAAGGCTGAAAATAGGCGTGCGCTGACTTACTGGTAGCTTTCCGCTCGGGTTCTTCAGTCCGAAGAGGACATCAGCCAGCGCATTACCAGCTTCTTGTCCCTGGTATCACGCCTGTAGGATGGCGGGCACCTCGTCAGCCCACGGCATTGTCACCGGGGAGCCTGATTGATTGACAACGACGGTTCTAGGATTAGCTTCAAGCACAGCCTGAATGAGGCGGTCTTGACTTCCGTCCAAAGGCAGGTCCAAAGTCTGCCGATCGTACCCTTCTGATTCCCATTCAGCGTCCAATCCAACAATAACAATAGCGACGTCAGCAGCCTTCGCTTTGTCGACCGCTTCCTGCAGGTAATCGATCTGGTCTTCTTCCTTGAACCCAATCCGACAACCACCGTACCTATGCGTCATATTGAGTTCCCTCTGCTTGGTTAGCGGCCGGAGCTCGTTGGTCATCTCAACACGCAGTTCGACAGCCTTGTGCGTCTCCATGTCCAATTCAAACAGGTAATCCACCGAACCATCAAACATGGCCTCGCCTTCCTCGGTCCAGTTCCAGAGATCGAGTGCAAGTTCTCCGTTGACAAAGAGCCGGCCAGGGCCGACTGACATGAATGAAATGACGTGCTTCCCAGTTGTTGTAGCGGTTAAACTTGCCAGGACGATTGCCGACCACTCCGGGCCAACCTCAGCCAAAGGCGCCGAATCCCAGAGGAACAAGTCGGTGTTAGTCCGGTGTTGGCTGACTGACGGCTCTCGGAACTGATCACCCCTGAACCACTCAATGGTTACTCCCTGTCTTCCCTCCTTGTCAGTGCAGAATGGCGAGGCTACGGGGAGCCATTTGTGGATATGGCAGCCCATGGCGTATGAAACAGGCAGCTGCGCAGCCTTCTGGATACCCTCAAGAGGGAGCGTGTTGTAATAAGGATTGAGACTGGCACTTCCGCCGCCCCCAGCAATTGCCCTGTTGGCATTCGGACCAATAACGGCAACCTTGGAAGTTTGAGGATTGATAGGGAGGATTGACCCTTCATTCTTGAGCAGGGTAAGTCCCTGAACACCTGCCTCGCGGATGAGCTTCCTCGTCTCTTCCCGGTTATCCTCTCTTTCATTGGCCTCGGCGGATAAGTCACTGCCTTTGGTTCGCTCGACAAGGGTCAAGACATTCTCAGCTGCCTTGTCGATGTAGTCCTGTGTTATCTGTCCGTTCTTGAGCGCCTCTAGAACCTTTCCGAAGCGCCATTTCGTTGAAAACGGAAACTCGACATCACAGCCAGCACTGAGCGATTCTGCTGTTGAGTTTGTGCCTCCCCAGTCCGAAATGACAGTCCTGTACAAGGATCAATAAGCTGCGGCGCTTCATATTCAGTGTTGCCCCTTACCCATCATATTTCCAGCCCCCCCGGAGAATATCCTTCAATAGGTGGGTGTTCATGTCAGCATGGACCCCATTAACCAGGTTATAGGAAGACATGATGGCCCACGGGTTGGCTTCGCGGATTGCAATCTCTAAGGGACGCAGATATAGCTCACGCAGCGGCCTTTCAGCAATTATCGAGTCGATCGTCAGCCTGTTTGTTTCCTGCTCGTTTCCCACAAAATCTTTCCGATGTCAGCCGCCGAGAGCAAGAAGAGTTGGCGAGGTCAATCATAACTAGACTTACGTTTGACGGTAGCGGCCACTCCTCGTTCCTGAAGGCCACGGATGTATTGGGCAGCTAGCTTTCCTGTCAGGAGGGGATCCTCAGAGAATGATTCAAAGTTCCTTCCGCCGAGCGGATGTCTGTGGAGGCAAATCGTGGGCGCGAGAAGAACATTCGCAGACCGGGCCCTAGCCTCTTCGGCAAGGTGCTGACCGACCTGGTAAAGAATGCCCTTGTTCCAAGTGGCAGCCAATGACACACCGCAGGGGAATAGCGCCGCCTATAGAGGGGTCAGCACATCTATACGAGCGACGTTTGGGTCTTAAATAGTATAGGGCACCATCGTCAACTTACCTTGGTCCCGCCAGCAAATATCCCCCCCCGGGCGCCATTTGGCCCATCACTAACCTTGACAGCGGGAATATTCTTAGACGGGATAGATTTCGTTCTCCAAAAATCGGCGGCAGTCAGCAGTGAGACCTGCTCAGTGTCAGCTTCGCATGTGCTGTGGACATTAGCCTTACCTTTTCATCTTGGGTCAAGCTGTGTAATTTGGTTCTCCACAAACGGCAGTCGCACCTTCATAGAATAGACGGTCTAGAGGGGCAGCTGTATATGTAGCTTTCCAGGTTCCAAGACCGATAAACAAGAGCAGAATTGCACCGTACACGGGAGAAGGTAGCCAGGGAAAGGCATGGTTAGATGGCTAGGCACCTAGGTAAGGTAGGCAAAGTAACTAATAAGCCAGCTCCCGAACATTAGCCGTCGGATGTAGAGGTGATCTAACAGAGTTATCCATAGATCTGGGCAGGGGAGAATAGTGTAGAGCAACAATTGCGATGAAGTAAAAGAAGGCTAAGTCCCAGATGGGTAATAGCGTAACAATCGAGGGCATCTGATCATCCCTTTCCCCACTACAAGCACGGACAACTCGTTCGAGCTGTTAGTATACGCAATACTATGGGTATAGAGACGGGTGATGGCCAAAACAGGAAGACAGGGCGTTGGCGAGGACGCGGGTGTGATTGAGATGGGTGGAGGTATACCACTTGACAAATTAAAACAAGTTTGGCGACAAGCACTAGATAAAACGAGAGGCAACATCCGGTACTTGAGGCGCCGTTTCGTTCAGACACTTGCTCAAGAAGCTGACCACCCTGACGTGAGAGTATAAAAGGGCAAAGCCGAACTCTACCACGCCCTGCGGAACGCAGCCGGCGACCACGAGCTTCTAGGCTCTGCAGATCGCCCAGCCCTGGACAGGATTCGGATTGGCGGTCATGGCGAGACTGACATCCATCTGTGAAGCAACACTAGAGCTCACGCTCGCGGCGCTCACAGTGTTCTCCTTCTCTGGTGGGAGAGATTAGAAACGGCAAAGGCCGAAAAACGGCAATGATCGACACGGCCTGGAAGCGACGGTCGACGAACGACAAGCAAGACGGAGACAGAGGATGGTCAAGATGGCCCTTCGGATCAAAAGTCGATGTTTCGAAAGCTCATCAACGACGATGGCGGGACTACGGGCCGAGGTTCCACTGAACAGCGGGTCAAGGATGCGGGATAGCGAAGACATGAGACTGATCTTCGGGGCCAGCATGATGCGCAACTCCATCAAACACGTTTGCCGCGTTGTCGCTATCGGTCCTAATGTTGAGAATCACCACTGCCTGCATTTTACGCAGCGGTGCGAGGTTAGTACCCAGTGTTGAGGCTGCATCTTGTGCGGATCTAGAACGGGCAACATGAGCCTCAAACGGCACAAAATTAGGCTCATCTTTCTGCTCCCCAACAGACTGGGAATATTTCAGGATGTCCTCAGCTTGTGGGTTGCAAAAAATGGTGGGGTAGCAAACAAGGGCACGTTACCAAGATGCCTTGGGTACACTACGTAGGGCATCAGATGGAACGACCCATCAACCAGATTTCGGAGTGTTGCATCGTGAACTATCCTCAGCCAAGCGGAACGAGTCCTTCGCCTTAGCTCGCGGATAGCGTGTGTACTGTAACGCGCACTGCGTATTAGACAAGGACGCCGCCAAATGCCTTGGATACTTCCGTACGTCGGATGATTAAAAATGATCCGGATGGTTCGGCATAAAGTCGACTGATCGGAGAAAACCGTCAGTTCAAGGTAGGCGCTCTTCAGTTATGTCGTAGGGTTAGGCAAAACCCGGATCTGGCACCTTCCAACTTTGGTAACTTCAACACCACATGCTGCCATGACTCGTGAGGTTGCTTTGATGCATGGCGGCACTTGCCATATGGAATCCATTTGGGGCCAGAATCAAAGAACTTGCCGTGCCTGCACATATAACCGGCTGTCTCGATCAATGCCCAACAGACGGCAGTGTTGGCTTATTAATAATATTTGCGGCCTTGGCTGCCCCGTGTCTCGGATACCGGCAGCTGACTGTCGTGGTTCCTCAAGTCAAACTGCTGTTCTGTCAGTACGTTCAACTGCCAGGTGGGACAAGACCTAATGGGGTGCTTCCTCCCGCCCCTTCTCAGGAAACAGTTCAAGCTAGATCTTATCTCCTTTGACCTATCGGGATGCTATCCCGCCCTCTTCGATGTTGGTGATACCAAGCGTGGGACCGGCAGGTGAGCAGCTGACATCCTGTTCGCAGTATTCGCCCTTCCCACGTCCCACGAGGGTCTGCAACAAGGGACTTCAGATTGAGAAATTGTCGTGATAGGTTCCTACCGGTTGGCCATCGCCAGCAAGCCAGGAAATTATTAGATTTGTCTACATTACAGATCAGCTATCCTCAGAGGTAGTAGCTGAGTAATTGTCACCAGATTCGCAGTGGCTGCTACTGTTCTAGTTCGTTTGAGCCAGGGAGCTGAACGAAAGAAAGGGAGGATATGATTAAATCCGTAGAGACGAATGAAGTACATCCGATAAATGCATGTCTCGACTCGCAAGCAAGCAGCGCCCCTCCGCCGCCGCCCCCCAGAAAAAACCCTCGAACTAAGTCGAGACGAGGGTGAAATTAAATTAAGTTGCCTAACATGGGCGAGATTTGGATTGCCTACTTTACCAAAGGTTGGTACCTCCTTAGACACATATATATCTAACTCTCATTAGTTAAGTTACGTCTGGTAGCTAGAACCAGTAAGGGAATATGTAAAGTTGAAAGGTGCCTATCCAGACTTGAATCCCAAGCTAAGAAAAACTTGACTTAGAATTGGCTGGATTTTGGCTTGACTGAGGCAAGTTTTGTTTTATATGAACTTGGCTTGATCCGGCTCCCATTACCTCGAATTGGGGGTCTTGCTCGCGACGTTTCAATTGATGCATATTCATCTTCTGGAGAGTTACCTACATCATTCCGAGCGGGTGGCCCCATAAAATTAGCATACAAGCAGCCAATCAGAACCCCGAGAACAATTTGTGGGCTAGCATCCCGACTTTGTTGCACCGCGGCTTTTCCCAGAGCTCATCATCGCCAGCTCAACAAGACACTCGACATACGCGCCACCATGCACCGGCAGGCTGTCCACACCGCCCTCGGGCGCGGTAGCCTCGCCATTGATAGCTGCTGGGTAGCGTCCACAGTCACAGCGCAATGTCGCGGCCGACAAACCTTCTCGACCTCGGTATCTCGCCGCAACGACGACGACTCAAAACCCAAAGATGCCGCCACCAACAACGAAAATGGCCGCCCCCGAAGTCACGAGCGATCCAAAGCTGCCGCCTCCGCCATCCGCAAGCTCAATACCTCCCCTCGAGCCCCCGGCGATGCCCTGCGCTCGACGGGCAGCATTGACGCACGCTCCCTCGGTAACATGATCAACACGATTTTTGCAGAAAGCCCCAGGGTCATCCGCATCCAGAAAAGCCCGGAAAAACTAGCCTCTGGATCGAGAACGGGCATCCGTAAGGCTGTGGTTGAACCCCCTCCTGGAGGGCTGCGAGCCCGGTTCCCCCAGCGGATAAGCCAAGTGACTGAAGGAGTGCAAGCCCCGGAAGGATCCCAGTTCAAGATCGTGAGAATCCCGACAAGATCCCAGGCCAATAACGTGAATGTCCCGGCGAGACTCCAGGGCGGTGGCGGGTTCCGAGCGACAGGTCGCGGCACACGTCCGGTTGGCGGCCGGTTTGTGCCGGGTCGCGGGAGAAAGTCGGCTGTCGGTAAAAGGGAGAGGAAGCCCAAGGCTGTTGAGGCTTCGGGCGGTAAGATGAGATTCACAGCCGCGGAGAAGGAAGTTATGGATCGGATAGACCAGGGCGAAGTGACCGAGTACAAGCCGCACGTGACACTCGATGATCTGGAGGGATACGGACCGGCTGTGGCGTCGGATTCACCATTTGGCAAGATCGAATCGGCGATGCAGGCGATGCGTATCATGGGCGGCGGCGCGGCTTTCAACTCGGATCTGAGCCCGACCATGGACTACGAGGGTGCCTACAAGCGCTACATCCGCGAGAAGAAGCCCGTTTTCTTCAACAGCGCCGCCGAGAAGGCGTGGGTGCACTCAGCCTGGGGCGGATTCACAGTCAGCAAGCCTTCGGTGGTGACCACGGATGCGATTATTGATTTGACCATCCGGGGCAAGTACGAAGATACAACGAGCTTCGTGGATCTCTCGGATACCAAGGCGACGGTTGCCAACTACCATTCACAGACCTTCTCGTACAGGCCATCGGATTCCAAGGCATTTATAGACAAGCTTGAGGCTTTGCTGCCAGCCGAGCAGAAGCCCTAGCCTGTCGCTCCCTCGAAAAATTAATACCACGGAGGACTAAAGATGAGTCGGCAGGCGGACTACGCATGGTAGCACAGGAAGGACATGCGCCACTATACACCATAGAAGCTGCATATATGTAACATCATTCTACAAGCCCAATTTCGTTTTGCGGAGAGCATGCATTGTACGAGAAGTGTCTGTATTTACAGGTATTTTACATGATGGATATAGTACAGGAGACTTCTTCACTCACCTCCCACTAGCCCGCTCGACGCTGGCCAGCACCTCCTTCTCCTTCTGCGCAATCTTTTTCATGACGTCATCCTGCAGCTTCTGCGTCTTCTCCTTGAGTTTGGCAAGATCATCCTTGGTAATCAAATTGCTCTTCTGCCACTGGCCGAAGAGCGTTAAGCGCTTGCGCGTCTTGGGGCGCACCAACTCACGCCACGTCTGGCACATGGCCTTGACGCGCTTAGTCTGCTCCCCAGGCGACTCGGGGTCCATAGTCAGCGTCATCTCCAGCGGATTCTCTGGGTTGCGCTGCGGCTGCTGGTTGAACTTGGTACTGTTCTGGATGCCGCTGAGGATGGGCTTCACGTAAGCCTCCTCATAGACCAGAATCGACCATCGCCGGCCCCCAATCGGCGCTACCGTTGCCAACTCCCGTATCTGCCGCTCTTCGCCTGTCTTGCGATCCATCAGGCACCGCACCTTGCCAATGTGGTCGGCGTCGGCCCGTGGACCCTGCGCCACTTCGTTGAGCTCCTTGATCCAGCGCTCGCCGACTCGGTCCCACTGCCAGAGCAGATCAGTGAAGTCATAGGGGTTTTCGGGATCCGGTTGCGGCCGGTTGGGATCGTGCGCCTCTTCGGCATCGTGACTCTCCGTTGATTCCTCGACTGACGTGGTAGGGGTCCCCTTCTCCTTTTTTGCCTTGCTATTCTTGCCTCTGCGGAGCGCTGTCTGCGAGAAGTACCGGGCCGGTTGGACCGCTATGCGGGTGGAGCTTTGAGCGATATCATTTTGGCAGGTGCCGCTAAGGAGGGACTGGCGGTGCTGCGAGGTGAGAGCTGTATAGAGGAGGGCGAAGTCAGGTCCAGGTATGCTTGACAAACATGAAAGTTAGACATCCGGACTGGATACCGAAGTTTGGGGATACGAACCGTGCAGTAGAGACGCACGCTCTCTGGCTACCTCGCAGCAGCGAATTGGCCACCCGAAAATGCTTCATGGTAACCGAGGTTGCGATTTAGGGATACACAGGAGGCATTGCGCTAGTGCTTAAACTTGAGGATCGCAAAGTCTGTCGGTTGTAACCCTAACCCTTGTTTTCGAATTTCGCTTTCAGCAGTTTGGATGAATTATGCAAGTGTGAGAGATACAGCCTCCTCCAGCTTGGTACCTTGGATGCTTCACCGAATGTGTTCCATTAGGTACCACTACTCCTCCGTCAGCAGATGACCTTGAGCTTGAGCCCTGCATCTTTTTTCAACGGCGAGAGACATTGATGCTCAAGTCAGGGTTAGGGTCTGCAATAAAAACCTGAGTCACCCACAGCATCACTACCCCCTACTTTTTAGACGACGTACACCAGTCGGCTCGGGACAAATGGATAATCAAAGACTGGGACGAAAATCCGATCGGATAGGTCTCTCAGAAGCTCTGGACAAAATGCCTATTTTTAACTCGATGGCAAGTACGCCAATCCAGGAGAGGGGGCCCTGATGGTTTCTTCATGTCCCACTTGGTGTAAGACACTGGCTGACCTAGCTAATTCCTCTAGAATCAAACCACCCCGAAACTTCAACACAATTTTCTGCTGAACGCCGTCACTGCGCTGGCATTTTATCATGGCGCACCCGGCCGCGTTTTGCTTCTTGCGGGCGAGGACGTTTGGCTCAAAGTTTACAATGTCGATACACGCAAACTCATCAGCCAGTTGAGGGTCTTTCATTCCCAATCCATCCATGGCATTTATGTTTCTCAAGCAGAGGGCACTCCTGAAAGCGGCCATGCTCAAATACTCATGTGGGGTGGTCGTTCTGTGGCCGTATTGTCCTACGAAGCTCTCCGAATCCTCGTTGAGAAAGGCTTACCCCAGTCACCCAAGGAACTCAAGGCGCCAGACTGGATCTACGACGGCATTCTCTTTCCTCCTGAAAGCTCTAGCTCTGGGGTGCTTGTCACAGCACATAATGAAATCGTCCCGATTTTAGAAGAGAGCGATGGGAAAGTCTGCTACTTAGGACCGCTGACCTCTCCTTCAAGGCCAATTCTCTACTCGGCGAACCTCTGCCTCCTTGACCCGGACACGGTGCTTATAGCAGGAGGCACGGTGTTCGGTGAGATTATTGTCTGGAAATGCAATGTTGAAGCAGCTAGGCCGCCGCGCTACGAGGTTCTCTTTGTTTTCACTGGCCACGAGGGTTCTGTATTTGGCGTCTCCATCTCGCCCGAGCTTGAACTGGCACCTGATGTCAAGGTCAGACTACTTGCAAGCTGCAGTGATGACAGAACCATCCGGATCTGGGATATTACGGACCGTACTAGGAGTGCGCTCCATCACCAGGGTGACACATACTCAAAGACGTTGACTGAGGCCAGGGAAACGGGATTTGGGGATAACTCCGAGGCCAAAGCAGAGAATAGCGACGACTCTTCCAGATGTATAGCCGTTGAAATGGGCCATGCTTCTAGGATATGGCATGCCAAGTTTACGGGTCAGACAAACCATCATCTGCCACAAGCCAGCCCCGTTGAGATTTATTCATTTGGAGAGGATGCCTCGAGGCAGAGATGGGAGTTGAGTCTAGATTTGTCGCAGTTACGATCTGCACCAACCTCAAGCAACCACCGAGCAGGGTCCGGATCACGGCGGATAGGAACCCTCAAAAACTGCAGTATCAGTGTTTGTCACGTTGGAAAGAACATTTGGTCAACTGCCGTGTTGACCACCGTCAACTCCTTGCTGATTGCTTCAGGCGGATCTGACGGAAGGGTCGTGATTTCAGAGAAACAAAACGATTCACAAGCCACGTTGAATGGACAGCATTGCAGAGGAAGTAGGCGCAAACTGAAGAAGTGCGGAGATATTGATGTCAGCCTCCAGTTCAAAGACTTCATCCAGTCCGTGATACCTGTGGTGGTCGAGGGCGGTGCTCCGGAAGCAAACTACGTCACTGAGCCAGCGAAAGAGGGCTTTCATCGCTATGCCTTTCTATCGGAAGATACTCTGTTGGTCACATCCGCTTCGGGGAGGCTTTTCCTTGGTTCCATCGGGGACAGCTTGGAGTGGAAGGAGTATCAAGTAGCTCGTGCTATCAGATTGGATCTCTCTTCTTTCCAGGTCGTCAAGAGCCCAGCCCCGGGGGTTGCTATGCTTGGGAGCGCTTCTGGAAAGCTATACGTATTTACCGAGTCTCTTGGTATCAGAGAACTGGCCAGCTTTTCTTCCAAGATCACAGATATAATCCCACTTGGCCGTGGCGACGGACTGCCGAAGAAGGACAGCATTGTCGTCACGGTGCTGGGTCAGGACCACGCAGAAATTCTCCATTATGACGGCGCCGCCGGAACTGCAACAAAAGACTCGAGGAATTTGAGGTTTGATGAGAACTATTCTCATTATGTCCTGACATCCGCGAGTTATTGCGGAAGAAGAAGGCTTTTGCTGGGCTCTCGGGTTGGTGTCCTCACACTCTACGCGAGCACTGACGACTGCTTCAGTATTCTCGACTCTCGCAAGGACCCCAAGAACAAAGATGCTGTCACAGCCATCCTACCCCTCCCGGGGAGCTCGACTTCCTTTCTAGCCACGTGCAGAGATGGAAGGTACCGCATTTACAACATTTGCGACTCCGGCGGAAATGCAAAGTTGGTTCTTCAGCATGAGATCTCGCCTCCCGTTAGTATTATCGAGGGGGCGTCTTTCGCTCCAAGTACCACTGGGTCTCTCGACCTTGTCTTGTATGGCTTCCGGAGCCAGAAATTTGTCGTCTGGAATGAAACAGCGCGCCACGAACTCGTGGCAATCGAGTGCGGAGGTGCACACCGACCTTTCGACTGCGTCTGGCCGCCAGGCGACCCAGGGAAACTTCGGTTCGTTTGCACCAAAACTTCCCAGATGTTATTCCGCTCCCAATCGCAGCCACACCTTCAGGTACTGAAAGAGGGCGGTCATGGACGAGAGATACGATCAGTTGCTGCATGTAGTGACTACGTGGCTACAGCCGCCGAGGATACCACGATCAGGATATGGCAATACCGGGATAACCCAGACGCGAGATGGAGAGGGTTCGACTGCCTCGCGGTCCTCGAGAAGCACTCGGCAGGGATTCAGACTCTCAAGTGGCATGGGAATAACCACCTCCTAAGCAGTGCTGGTAACGAGGAGCTCTATATCTGGCATGTCACGCGGCTTGAATCCGACTACCAAGCCTTGGCAGTGGTTTGTGAGGCAGTATATCCCGACCGGTCTGCAGATGGAGACCTGCGGATCATGAATTTCGACGTGCAGGGTTGGAGTGCAGCAACAACGAGGGGTTGTTGCTCATCTCCCTGGCCCTGTCCAACTCCATCTTTAAAACATACCTGTACTCAAAAGAGATAGGCTTCCGACTTCTATCAACCGGTCATTACACCGGTGCATGCTTGACGCAACTGCGCCACTTGAGCATCGGCGAAGACGCGATCCACGTCCTGACTGCCGCCACAGACGGATATATTGCCATCTGGACTTCCCGCCGGAAACACGAGGGTGCCGAGAAGCTCGATTTTGACGAATTCGGTCTCACGGCCATTACAAAGCTCCACCAGAGCACGATCAAAAGCCTCGACATATGCATCGAAGAATCCACGTCAGGCTCGCGATGGCTAGTCGTGACAGGCGGCGATGACAACATTCTAGGTTTCCTGGATCTCGAGGGGATCAATGCGCTAGGGGAAGTACGCATCCTGGGCAAATACCGCATCAAGAGTGCCCACGCGGCGGCTGTCACTGGGCTAAGTATCCTGCGGGCGAAGGCAGGCGTGATGGATGTGGCTACGGCGAGCAATGATCAGCGCGTCAAGGTTTGGAGAGCAGCACGAAACGGGCATAGCGGTAGGCATGTGATGCGGGTGGCGATGGTCGAGAACCGCTATAGCTCGGTAGCGGATGCTGGGGATTTGGAAGTGATTGCTCCTGGGAGGTTGATGGTTGGGGGGGTCGGAATGGAAGTGTGGGATGTTTGAATTGTATAGTTCAAGGTTATTAGACACAAAAGATCATGACCTCCACAAACATGCCGGTGTGTGACAAAAAGGGAAACGTGTGAATACAAGTACTAGTTATGAAGAAGCTAGAAGAACAAAAAGGCAAAAACAAATGACCCCAGCAGGGATCGAACCTGCGACCCTTTGCGATCACAAGTGTCCTGAAGAAGCTTGTAAAGCAAATGTGATAACCACTACACCATGAGGCCTGTTGCATGATTGAATGAATCCTTATCTACACTTCTGTACGGAGTAGCCCGGATCAAAGTGGATTCGACTTCATCACCGAACACTCCTCCACCATCGTTGACACCTATTTACATCTAACTAATATATCTGGGAAGCGGCAAATGGCAAACCCAAAGATACCTACAGTGTACTTGAATACTTTTAACTTTATAGTCAGCAAAGGTAGCTGCGGTTTACGACCAAGCCTTTGCCCTAACCAAAGAGTCGGACTACCGAGCGATTTCGATGGCCGCCGACCAGGCCAGGCAGGCCAGGCTCAGCATCCTTTATGGGTAGAATCCTCCACTCAGCCCGGTTCACCAGGGTCGGGATTTTTGCAATGTCTTTTGCATCGTACCGCAGTATATCCGTAGTTACATACAACATACATCCAGGTGATTTTCCTTGCGCGTTTTCAACGCTACCTTCCTCCCTCCTGGTTTTTACATCTGTGTTCAATTCCAACGTAGGTACTTTGTAGGTAGCTTGTAAAGGCTGACAGGTTTGAATGTACCCACACTAACTAAGTTGTCAGTAGGTGGTAGGTAGGTAGTTATAGGACGTCTGAAAATCGTAGAGCACACGCACGCACGCAGAGAGAAAAAAACATCGAGTCGAGAGGTCCCACACGAAATGACAGTCCGGTGACAGGATCTCCGCCTGTCAGGACAGCCCGCTCTCAAACAGGGCTGTTCTGTCAGTCAGCCAGTGATTTAACCTTAACTGTGTAAGACCCCACCCCATTCTCACTGAACCTGGGCTACTTGGGCTCTACCGTAAGCAACACCGGACTTTTGTACGGATAACTCAGACTTTGGTTGCTTTGCTTCTATTTTTGCTCTCCCTGTGATGGATGGACCTAGCATAATATATCAAAACCGCTCCCCCCCTCACGAGATTACCCTTCTGCAGTACTCTTCCTCAGCAGTATAGTGTACGCCGTTATGGTTCAAGAAAATATATTCCCGTCCCAGGCGGCCAGGGTTTCGAGACTTCGATTTGAATTGTCTGCCCATAACGGAACGGCATGGCAGATACTAGGGAATACCTTGGGTAGGGGGGGGCAGCTAGCGGGTAAGCTGACGGTGGAGGATCCGCCCCGCCCGCGCTGGCCCATCTTATTACAGTCCTTGAAAGGCAATTTCGACGTCGAACTGCGTAGTCTTCACCTTTGATGCATGTGTGAGCGGTTGATTGGGTGATTGGTTTGTTATTTGCAGTATCCCCGAAATCGCGCGGTCTTGGAATTTCAAAATGTTGCTCGTTGCTGCCTGACCCTGTCCGAGACTCGCCAACGTCCAGGCTTGTAGCGGGCTGATGCGACTGGAAGGATTGGGACGGAGGATTTGGCGTCCAGAGTTAAAGTCATTGGGGACCCTCAATTGGTGGCTGTGCAAGGGTGTCAGACCGCAAAACTTATTTGACAAGACCGAGTATGAAGCGCGATTTGCAGAACTTCAAAACAGTCGAGAAAGGAAACAATGTAATATTCATGCGAGTTAAAAGGCAAGAACCGCCATACCAAACTCTATCCCATCCAAGACCCTCAACGGGTATCGTACCAAATTCATCATGGCCATTAGCCGCATCCACTGCCCGCCTGCTGCTACACCAATATAATTTTGTCGAGTACCCGGATACCCCGCCAACGCCGTGTGAATGCAATAGTGTTGACAATAAACCTGAAACACGTAGAGCCTCCCCAACTGAGATTTGCTGCTTTCTGCTCATGCAGCCCGCACCACACATTACTGCACCACCTTTAAGAACGAGAGTGCGAATATGGCTCGTATGCGAGGTCGCGCTGGGGTTGAGCGTAGCTGGGACCGCTGGCATAGCGGCTGCCGCTCTGGTCCCCGAGAGGCTGGTAAGGCCCGGGAATCAGCTTCTCCCCGTCACCATGGCGGGAGCGACGGGATGAGCGCGAATGATCGGGCTTGCAGCAGCAGATGGTGAACAGCCAGAAGAACCCAGCGGCGAGAGCAAAAGCGGCGGAGATCCATACGGTGGCGAGAAACCTGGTATTGAACTCTCCACCTACACCATAGAACCTAGCGGTGCCCTTGATGGTGCCGACGATAACCACCGATGTCGCCGTTGCAAGAGCGGCGAAAGCGCAAACGGCGACGGAAGCGACGGTAGCGACGATGAACGTCACACACGAGAAGGCGCGGCTGCAGTTGGCAAAAATGCCAAACAGCAGGGCGACAGCCAGCGCCACAAACGATATGATCAGGACGATCTGCGTCCAGCGGGAGACATTGGTAAAGGCGTCCATGGCATCGGTGACTGCCTTGGGAATGGTGACGTTTTTGCCAGAGAGCGTGATAAGGGAATTGATGTCTCCAGTCGTCTCGTTGAAGAGAGTATGGGCCCAGTTGAAGGCAGGTTTGGTACAATCGCGCGAGCCATTACGGGGAGTGTAGCAGTAGCCCCAGATACCGACATCGTAGAGGTCAAAAAGGCCGAGATCAGCGGCGGTGATGTTACCCGATCCCGCTTTGCTGCCCGAAGTGCCGGCGCCGGTCACAGGCTTCAGTGCATCCGAAATAATGCCTTCAACGTTGTGGAAAGTTTGTCGTGGGCCTAGAATGCTGCTGACACTGCTGGGCGAGATAGAGAGGTCTGTCAAGTTCGCCCTAAACATGTACAACGACTTGTCCGTGACTCCGGCAAGAGCGGCGGCAAGCAGAGCGATCAGCGATGCCGATGTAAGCAGCAATGGCATCGCCACGCAAACGAAGCGTCCGAAGTTGGCCATGGTGATGATCGATTGTTGGGTCGCTGTCCCTCGATTATTTGGGTCTCAGCTCACCTCAGTGGGGAGAAGGCGTCGGGTTCCAGAGGGTTCGGGAAGTCGCGGCCTTGAAACGAGTGAAAAGGCGCTCGATTGGGGAGAGCGAAAATCGAGTGACGATTGGTTGGAGGATGGGTATTGAAAAATGGCAGAGATGGGTTCGAGGGGATGATTCCAGATAAATAATAAATGCACTCTTTGAACAACCTGGTGCTTACCCTTTTTTTTTTTTTACTGCGAGGGGCCTGGGGCCGCGCAGCAAGTCGCTTGGTGGCGCAGCGCACTTCATTCCCGCCTTCCGAATGGATCCCGCCCGCTGCGCTCCAACACAGCCCCGCCAAGTGATCCGACTAACCTTAGCGGGCAACCATTGCTGTGAGAGGGCTCCGACGCCAAGTTCCCGGAAACCTTACACCACAACTCACTAGCACGTGCGCAATGCTTTCTTGAAGCCCAACACACGGGAAAGGAAAAAAAGAAAGAAAAAAAGATAGAGCAAAGGATCTTGAAGCAGAAATAATATTTCTAGCTGTCTACAACTAGTGTGATTTTGGTCTTGTGGTAGTACCCAACCGGAGAATACTCGTAATGCCAGGATCGGATGGAGGATGGGAATGTAATTCAGCTGCCTTGAAGCTCAATGTCCACATCCTGGGCTGGATGTCAGCTCAAGACCTACTGGAACCCTAGGCCCTGGGGAATGGGTCGGAGATGCCCCACGGGTGTGTGAAGTCAGACGGGGGGTAGTGTATATCGTAAGACTATGCGTTTAACATCTGCAGCTGGCTTGCGTCAACGCGACCATCTGCACCTGAAAGAGTGCAGCTCTTACACCGACACTCTGGCAGTGGCATCGAGGAAAGAGATCCAAGTGGCCGAAGCTCTGAAAGCAGAGACTTCAAGCACCGAACGCGCAAGACGCCACGATGTAAAGTGGGTGGTGAAACCCCCGGCCGTTGTGCCAGTCCGCGCAAGCCGGGGCTGAGCACGCGACTTGTCGCCGCATTTGCCAGCCTTGGGCTCGGGGCAAGTCTCCAAACAGTAGTAAAATGCTGCTCTATCGTCATCCAATCCTGGCTTGGTCAGTTGACAAGTATAGGCGTTTGATCGCCCAGTTCATTCTTGTGCTTTTGACAAGTCATGGTTTACAGTTTCCGAGAACTTGGACCATCCACGCTTGACCGGCTGTTGTCTCCTTTGTTTGACCATTGCTCCTCCTACCAATCATCAATTTTTTGGACGACATCATATGAATTGAAGCCAGCATAGCTGTTTTCAATCACAAAAGCGCTGGGGTGCTGATGTCGCCTAAGTTATTAGCAAAAC
>Ga0247763_1000306_pt1 | contig 27947 bp, 17 predicted proteins | sample UWRJL141409B4_FD_179926 | JGI IMG/M metagenome (GOLD analysis project Ga0247763, IMG submission 179926) | Plant litter microbial communities from Arlington Agricultural Research Station in Wisconsin, United States - UWRJ-L141-409B-4 | ecosystem: Environmental > Terrestrial > Plant litter >... | reverse complement strand
AGTGATCCAGCCGACGTCACCGCCGCAGAAATACCGATAGGTTGGATGAATGTCAAAGACATACTTGCCTGTCGCCGCAGCGCCGACCAGGTATCCTCCAGTTGTGTGCATGACACCCTTGGGCTTGCCTGTAGACCCGGAGGTGTACAAGAGGAAGAGCGGGTCCTCCGAGTTCATCGCCTCAGGCGCGATGTAGGATGGCCACTTTTCAACCTCCTCGTGCCACCAATGATCGCGGCCTGGAGTCATGGGGACATCGGCACCAGTCCTCTTGAAGACGAGTACATTCTTCACGTCCGGGCACTGCTTGAGGGCATCGTCAACAATCTTCTTGGTGCCGATCAGCTTTCCACCGCGCTTGCCCTCGTCCGTGGTAATGACGATCTTGCTATCGGCGTCGAGAACGCGGTCGCGCAACGAGTCCGACGAGAAGCCAGCGAAAACGACCGAGTGGATAGCGCCGATCCTAGAACAGGCGAGGAAGGCAACCAGAGCCTCGGGGATCATGGGGAGGTAGATGGCGACCGTGTCTCCCTTCCGCACGCCCATCGACTTGAGGACGTAGGCAAGCTTCGAGACTTCGCGGAGGAGCTCGCCATAGGTCACGGTGCGACCATCATTGGGCTCGTCGGCCTCATAGATAATGGCCACCTTGTTAGGGTCCTTGAAGGCGTGACGGTCGACGCAATTGTATGAAGCGTTGAGCTCGCCCTCAAGGAACCAAGCGTTGTCGCCCGTGTCGAGCGAGCCATTGTGTACCGTCTGGAAATCCTTGCTCCATGTTAGGAGTTCGCGGGCAAGTCTCCCCCAGAATTGGTGCGGTTCTGTGATGGACTCCTTGTACAGGTTCTGGTACTCCTCGAGGCCTGCAGCGCGGATACACAGCGCATCAGCTCGATCTCCGAAGCATGCGGTGTGGGTGATTTGGAGGGTTGCATTGCGACTTACAGGAAATGTGAGGCTTGCTGGGGTGCTCTATCGCATCTGGGTTAGCGTATTCTCCTCACGTTTTTTTTTTCCTCCCTTCGCCCAGCTGTGCCCCGCACACTGCGCCAGATCTTGGCGGTTACGTACTTTCTAACATCTTCTGTGGAGGGTCTGGAAACCATCAGCGTCATAGCCTCCGGGGGGACCAAGTAGGACGAGGTCCAATTGGCAGCTCGCCGTTGATTATAACTTACGGAAGGTGTCAACTTCATGAGCCTCGGCCACCACGGGGGCTTTGGGGGATCCAGAAGCCATTTCGGACGGGCGGGAGCGTAAGAACGCGGGGTGCGATGCTCGAGCTGTGCCGCGGGGTAGCGAGCAGAGAGGCCTGCAAAACTTCAACACAGCCAACAGGTAGGGATGGCGGCGGCGCTCGAGTAAGGATACCACGAGCTAAAGATTATCGTTTGCACGAAATACTCCTGGAACCCGGCGGCGGATGCAGACGATCGAGCAGAGAAGGGAGAAGAGAAGGAGGGGATGCGTAAAGCAGCCGGTTTCGTGAGGGATGGGACGAAGCGGACACTTTTGTATTATGGCAGAAATGGGAAATCAAGCATACCCGCCTGGATGGGCCAAACTGTCCCACGGGTTGCACGGATGATGGGTGTAGTCTCTCGTTGGAGCCTGTGGGCGGGTTTTCCCACCGACCGGGCCGGACCTGGCTCAGGTACTGGTACACACAACTACACCCGTGGTTGCCGCTTCTGGGCGAGCATGCCCAGCGTCGTGCTGCTCGAGAGGGTGGATTTCCTTCCGCCCGATCACCTCCCTGGACGATGTCGCCATACCTTAGGGATAAGTATGGAGGGCCCATGTTTCCGGGAATGTAAAACGGCCTGAGACAAATGAGATAGGCCGCACTGTGCGAAATAAGTATCGGGGGCACAAGATCTTGCTCCCCCTTATCGCCTCCTTTGTTGGCGATTCAACAAAAGGAGAACGCCATGGAACACCTGTGACCAGTGCTTGTGCTAACAATATGGGACAGCCTTGGCAAGCTTTCGCTGAATTGACGGGCCTGACCGGCAATCGATGCTCAAAACATGGAGTTGACGGTCCATTGCCCCCAAACACGGCAAAGCTCCACTGGCAGAGGGTAGCCTCTTTTGGGTGGAGTTCCGGTTCTCGGTTCAAGCCTGTGGACCACATAGCCATGGGTTGTTCCTGCTTCAAGTGGGTTGCGTCTCCCTTGCTTTCGACGTGGAGGCAGGCACGCAAGGTAAATTGCCTGGTTTGTTCCTGCTAATCAACCGAGGATATTCCCGGCGGTGCAAACCAACTATCCAACTTGTGCTACCCTTCCTCCATCATGACAAAAAAGCCGAACTCACAAACTCGCATAGAGCCCCACAGGGTACTTATAGCGACGATCCCCTGTAAACCTCAGCCTACAACAAGAGGAAAGCTCTAATTCAGTAGATTAGAATATTGAAAAAACAAGTTGGCAATTGTGAAGACAGTGGTACCAGCTACTATGCAATCATTTTTGATGCACTTTAATTGTGTTTTGGGTGTGATTTGCAACATTGTCCTCGTCTGGGCAGGTTTGTAGGTTTGGCTTTTTTTTGTCATGATGGAGCTTTCACACTTTCAGCAAAAGCGAGACAGAGCCAAATGCCAGCACCGCCCGTCAACTGGGGAAGGCCGTGAGTGGGCAATGGCAAGGTGGTGTCCATTTATTTTTGAGGCGGGGCATAGCCTCTGGCAAAATGGCACTATGGCAAACAGAAGAAGCAATCTTGACGGTGCCGCGAGAGCCCGGTCGAATCGCCAGAGCTCCGCGGAGACAGAGGTCAGCGGCTCGAATATCGCCGCCGTCTCATGGTTGGCTAACGGGTTGGACCGGTTGGCACCTGGGATGCAAGGACGGCAGACCGAATGCTTGATCCAGCCACCTTGCAACCACGACCCGGCAATGACCCGCGATACCCCATATATGTATGGGCAACGCGTGGATTTATAGTGTATGGCCCGCGAAGTGCGTCTCTCCTGTAAGTCGATGCCCTCCGGGGTTGGTTCAATGGGCAGCAAGGTGCACCCCTCGGGCCGTCCGGTTCGAGCAGCGGGAGATGAAGACGTGCGGGGCAAGTGAGGGCCGTCTTAGATGCCCAATCTGTTGCTCGAGTCACAAGAACCCCCAGGAGCCGGTGTTGTCCATCTTTTCCATCATGGGGCATCCTAGAATGTCTGCCAGTGGGGACGAAGGTGTGGTCACTACCCCGCATTGACCGTCCCCTCACCTTGGTCCGATCTGTGTCTTGGCCTCTTGGCCTGCCGTTTCCGGAGCAATTCGCTGGGCAGTGACGGAATGGGCACCGTGGACTACCATGGGCGTGATGCTAGCGATCATCGCTCCTGACGAACGCCCAGACAATGCTCCTTGGACCCATTGGCCCCCGAGTGGTCTCTTCATCTGGTTCGTGGGCAATACTTCAACCCGAAAGGTTTTTACCAAATGCAAATCTGCCAGGAGACGCAAGACAAGAGAAGCAGGCCGGTTTGCGGCGGCTGGACGGTGGCGGTACTGGTACTTGGACATAAAGTCGAACAGGGGGACGATGACTATTCTCCGCCCTCATCTCCAGGCTCCAAATACCAGGCTCCCACCCTCCCGGCCTGTCAGTAGCTGGGTTTCACCATGAAGATAGATAACGGCATTCAGGGTCCAGATGCCCTGTTCCCGGTCTGCGTCGACTGGAAACCCCCTCATATCTCATTCACAACCGCAGTCCTGGGACCGAAGGCTGGATCATTGAGCGAGAGTCGGTACACAATCGGCAAGCAAAGCTGGTGCCGTAGCATCCGGAGAGGGTGAAGGGATGAGCTATTGCCCCAGGCACCTCGGATAATATGACGAAGGTATTGGGTCGCCAATGTTTCTTCCCATCTCTCGCATATGGTGACCACACCCTCCCCCCCACCCCGCAGCATGGGAGGAACATAGCCTGGCGTATTTGGGAAAGGGGGAGGGGGGGGAGGGTGCCACTTCCCCCACTCTTCGAAGTTGGTCTTATCACCTTGCTTCGCTCAAGCTCACTATGACGGCCTCGTAACCGATTGTTCAGGGTTTGTAGCCCCCGTGTTCCGTAAGACCGAGCGTCGGTACGGGCACGCTTCGGCAGCACAAAGGGGAATTGGATCGACCCTCACAGCTAGCGTACGGTGGTGTGGGTGGCTACCTTCCCCGGACACAAACTCATAGCGATGATGGCATTGCAAGCAACAATTAGGAATAACCTTGCCTGTTCGCTTGCTTCGCTCCTAAGACAAATGTGTCACGTCACAGGCAGCCTGTATGGTTTGTCCAGGTTGTGTGTTATAATCAGGGATATCAAATTCTTCCCAAAACTCTCTCTGGTCTACACAATCCATGTGCCTCTAAACCCGCATCCACACCCAACGTCCCATGTTCTTCTTTCTGCCCTGGGTTGTCGTGTTCTCGCTTTGAAACAAATATCCTTTCCAAATCCATCCATCATGTGTATCTAGGCATGTAGAGGCGTGATATCCCGCACCGAAGAATGAAAACTAACAAACGTGCCGCCGTCTGGAATATTAACTAGGGAAGAGAAGATAGGACTGGGACAAGAGGAAACATGTCGAATGGAAAGAAAGGAAACACAGAGGGGGAATAGTTGAAGGAAAACACAAAAGCACCGGCCGTGGTCGCGTTCTTTGGTTGCTCGGTTCAGTTCAGTTCAGTTCAGTCAGTCAGTCCATTCAAAGTCTTGTTCAACGCTAGCTGAACACTGGCTGAGCAAGCAAGATAATCCTTCCTTTCGTCCCTTTCCTTCCATTCCGTTGGTTGCTTTTTCTTCCCGGCTTCTTCCTCTTGCCGTTGCCGACAAGGAAAGAGAAGCGCCAAAACCGCACTGTATCCCCCTCTCCTCCCCTCCGCCTCGACTGGGGGGGTTGAGAAGGGGAATAGGAAGATACAAAAGCAACAAAAAAGGCTCACTCTCTCAACTCCAGGTCTCTCTTTCGCTCTTTCCTAGACGGGTAACAGTAGTCGCCATCTTCCGTCATAACAAAAAGAAAACAAAAACAGGGGAATCAGCAAAGGAGGGGGAATATACAGAGCAAGAACCATCAAAGAGAGCCGACATTTGATACATGATCCACGTAAACAGACAGACACGTAAGGTAGCCTGCTTTGGTATAAAAGGCGTGAAAGGGTTTAGAGCGAAAAGGAGTCTAACCCCTCAGCCAATGCGCAAAACACCCCCTGAGCAAAAATTCGCCCACCCATAAATAAAATTGGGTAGCGCCACCACACTGCTAACAGTAAAAGCCCGGCTACCGTAGCCAGCGTCAGCACCCAAGCGAGGATAATCGTGCGCGGCAACAACCAGCCGCGCTCCTAGAAGCAGTTGAGGCTGCCCTTCTTCTTCTTCTTGGAGATGGTATTCATGCGTTCCTCGAGGCGTGCGTGCGCGATCTCGGCATCGCGCCGCTTCCTGCGCTCCTCCTCGACTTGCTGGAGGCTCCACCGGTTGTCCTGCTGCGGTTTTTCCTTGAGCTCCTTGATCTCCGTCTCGAGCTCGTTGGCCCGACGGCGCCATGCGTCGCAGTCGGCTTTGATCTTGTTTTGCTGCCGTTCGAGGTCCGTAAGGGCCTCCTCGAGAGTAGCTGTAAGCTGCTTCTCGGCCATGAGATGCTTCTCGATGAGACGGATGCGTGCTTCCTGGTCCTCCTGGATCTGCGAAATGGCGATGTCTTTGCTCGGCGGGCGTGGTGTAGGCGAAACAGCACCGCCGGATGAGCTCCCAGCAGGAAGAGGGGGGAGGGGAATGGCAGGAGGTGGGGAAGGGAGAGAAACGACGGAGGCGCTCTTGCGCAAATGTCCGTTGGAGTTGGAGCGTTGAGGACCATCACCCGAAATGACACCGTCGTACTTAGCCTGCGTGTGGTCAGTTCGGGGGCCATCAATTCTTTCTTGCAATGAACGTACCTGGAGAGAAGCGTATTCCTCCTTGACGGTTTCGAGTTCGGTCTGCAACTTGAGCCTGGCAGCATTGGCCTCCTCCAGCTGGGCATTACGCTCCGACTGGAGGGTGGAGAGGCGATTGGTTGTGATCTGGGCCTGGTCGAAGTTGTTCTGGAGTTGGTCCTCGAGTTCCTCAATGAGGCGGGAGTTCTTCTTGTTCTTTGTCTCGAGGTCGACAATCTTCTTCTTGACCAAGGCCACCTGCTCCTTGACACCGTTGGCCTTGCCACTGTCGGTTGCAAGCACCTCGACCAGTGTAGACTTGACTGCTTCCAGATCTCGCATAATTGTGTCGTTGATGCTGGATAAGTCAACAACGTGCCTCTCAAGTTCTGCACGCTTCTTCTGTTCCTGACCTAGCGCCTTCTGGTCCGCAATGAGATCGTCAATGCGCTCTGTGATCTTCTCTACGCTGACATCGAGCCCCAAGGCAAAGGCAACCTGAGTGGCGACCTTCATGAGCTCCTCGCGGGCTTCTGTAAGGTCGCCCTCAAGAAGTTTGATTTGATGCGAGTATTCATCCTTGAGATGGGCCAGCTGCTGGTCATGCTCCTGTTTCGAGGATGCCCGAAGCTCGTCGAGCTCTTTGACGTGTCTCGACTGGAGCTCATGCAAACTCTCTTGGTGCTTCTTAACAGTGTCTTCGTGGTCTTCCAGCTGCATCTCCAGTTTGGAAATCAGATCCTTGTGGGTTGCCGCCTCCTTCGATGCTGAATCGCGGTCTTTGGTCGCTTGATCCAGAAGCACCTTGGTTGTATTGTGTTGCTGTTCGACATCAGCGACTTTTGCGGCGTTGGCGTTGATAATCGCCTTGTACTCGTCGATTTCGCTTCGCAGAAATTCAGTCAACTTTTCGTGCTTCGATTCCAACTCCTTGAGGTTCAGCTCGTGTTCTGGCGTCTTCTCTTCAACCTCGGCGAGTTTAGCGTTGAAAGACGTCACTTGGCTTTCAAGCTCCTGGATGGTGTTCTTGAGCTCATCCTCGGCTGCTTGCATCTTTTGCAGAGCTGATGCGTGCTTTTCCTCCCAACCCGAAAGCTCGCCCTCCAATTCAGCAATCTTCTCCGCTTGGGCTTCTCGCTGCGCCAGAAGTTCTTCGTCGGGCTGAGCACGCTCCTGGGCGGAATCTGTTGACTGCCTTATTGTCTCGTGCAGTTCGGTAAGCTGTGCTTGAAGCTCCGCTTCGCGGGTCTCGTGTGCATGTTGCAACGCCTTGAGTTCCTTCTCGCTCTTGGCGAGCTGCTCTCGCAGCGTCGAAACCACCGCCATATCCATCGGAGAAGCGGCTTTCAGACTTGATCGCTCGCGGGTCAAACCAGAGATGATGGCCATCTTGGTCTCCATCTCCTTCTTGGCCGAGGCAACATCAGCTTCAAGCTCCTGTATCCGCTCTGAGCGAGCATGGAGCTCGTGCATAGCAGCGTTCAGGTTGAGCTCGAAATTTTGCATGACGTCAGGTTGGTTTTCGAAGTTTTCAGTTGCAATGTTCCGGAGTGAAGCGAAGGACCGATGGGCCCGGTCAATGATCATAACATTTTGACTGGACTTGCGACGGATAACGGGAGTACTGGTCCTTGGTGATGAGCCTTCCGTGTTCGCAAGTTGCGCCTTGGCCACCTCAGTCTTGAGTTCTTCGACCATATCCAGCGTTTGCTGGTGCTTTTGCTCGAGTTGGGCATAGCGTTCAGCAAGCTCTCTTTCAGCTGACTCCTTTTGGATCGCGATCGACTTGAGGCGACCAAGCTCGGCGGTCAAATCATCGTGATTGTTTACATCAATGGCTGACTCGGATTTGGGAACAGCAGTCTCAGCATCAGACTCAAGCACAGTGGCTGGAGACTCCATAGCTGACGACAACTCTGACGAGAGTGACCGCGAAGATGAGAAATGAGTACCGTCCTTGGTCTCACTGGATCTCGCGTCCGACAGATAGGATGGGGGTCTTGTTTGAATGGGCGACGCGATGGAGAGCATCGAATCCCGTGGCCGGTGGGGATGCTTTGCCTCGTCTACCACATCCTGAAGCTCGGCCAGGGCACGAAGAGCCTCTTCGTATTTGCGATGCAGCATATCATACTCGTATACTGTGCTTTCATGTTCAACCCGCAGGTCAACAAGCTCCTGCGTGACAGACTCCAGCTTGTCAGCCACAAACTTGGACTGCGCCGGGCTCTGGGGGTAGTCGAGAGAGTCGACTCTCTCAGTAAGCGCCAAGTGCGAACCCTTGGGGGTGGCGCCCTTGGCAGACGACTGTTCTCGTATGGTATTGTCGGTTGTTTCTTCCTCGGGAAGGTCCTCCTCGCCGCTCTCCAGGATGGGTTCCTCCATATGGCTGTGGCGGCTGACATGGCTCTGGCTGCGCGAGTGGTCGCCGATATTCCGGCTGGCCGTGCGACGGTGACCGGCGCCATTGCTGACAGCTGGTTCAGGTTCAGGTTCGGTTGGTGCAGTCTCATGTTGGATATGGTCGAGCTCGTACAGTAACGAGTCGAGTTTCCCGAGACTTCGCTGGCGCTCAACTACCTGCTCCAGCCGGTCGATCTCGCGCTGCATCAGCTCAGCATCCTGGTCAGCCTCGGCGAGGCGCTCTTCGAGTGTCGAGATGTAGTCCTCGCAGGCCGCCTCGTTCTCACGAACGCGGGCAATCTCCTTGCGCAGCTCAAGGATGATGGTGGCATTCTTCTCCTCGCCGGAAGTGTGGCCGTCAAGTTTTGCCTCGAGGTCGTGGAGGTAGTGCTCGGTGCTGGCCTCGCGGTCCATGAGCTTCTGCAGACGGAGCTCGAGCTGTTTGTTGATAGTCTCGTTGTAGGCGCATTTGGTCTCCTTCTCGAGCAGCGTCGTCTCCGTGTTGGCCAGGGTTGAGCGGGTGCTGGCTAGCGACTGCTCGAGTGCCTGTATGGTTTTTTCGTACTCGAGGACGACCTGTTCGACGGCTTGCGCAAAACTGTTGGACCGATTTAAGCGCTCTGTCGCGCTGTCGCCCAGGGCACCCTCGAGCTGCTGGTTCTCGGCCAGCTCGTTGTCCCGGGCCTTGGCCATTTCGGCAATGAGCTTCGCATGGCGCTGGCCGAGCGTCGTGTAATTTTCCTGGGCATCCAGTAGCTGGTTCTGGAGTTCGACCTCCCGCTCGCTCTGCCGCTCGGACCTCTCGCCTGCTGCCATTGTGCGTCGCTCACCCCCGCCCCGTTCTGCACTCCGGATCTGCTCTCGCAGGAATGCCACCTCGGCCTTCAGACGATCGATTATGGCCTGCTTGTCGCCCTCCTCCACTTGTTGGATCCGGGGTTTGCTCTGTATCGCACGGGCCCTCTGCGCATATTGCACCGTATTGAGCGTCTCGCTGAGGTGGAATTCGGCCGGCGTGACGCAGGCAATCATGTACGTGATTGCGTTTCCGCCCAGTGAGTCCTGCAGTAATCGGGTAAGCTTCGAGTCCCGGTACGACACGTGCGACCCGGGATGGCGTGATGACAGCTGCGAGATGACCTTGCCAAGCGCAGCCAGCCCCGCGTTGATCGAAATGCCCTCCTTCGCCCGCTCTCCCTGCGCGCCCGTGTTCTTGAGACGTTCGCTGCCGGCTAAATCCACAAAGTGCATTTTGCTGTCCGTCGTGACCCAGCTCTCAGTCCCAGTCATGGCCTCAAGCGGCACCGAGAACCGCTTCTCGGCACCCCCCGTCATCTTGGGCTTCCGCTGTACCAGATTGAGACTGAAAACGGCATGCGACCGTGATGACCGTGCGTTTATTGCTGTCGCATCCGTCTGCCGGAGCGTTGACCCTTGGTTCAGTGCGTTCATGAGGTCCTCCACCGAGTTGATCTCGACTTGCCGCAGCCCCGTCAGGATGATGTTGCCCTTGACATCTTCACGAATCGTGACAGTGCCCCGCTCATGTGCTGGCACGTGTTCTGGTATCAAGAGATCCCGGAGCTGTTCGTTATAGATCTCGACATACGTGGCTTTGAGCGCCCAGTTCTTCTCGCCCCGGGGGACACTCGCGGGCTGCTGCGAGTACCGGGCCGGAGCGCGGAGCTGCGACATTGATGACCTGTTAGGGTTGCCCTTGGGTCCATCCAGCTTCTCAAAGAGTGCAAAGGCGGCGCGAGGAATAACACCTGTAGCACAGATCTGTCAGCATAAATCACACTGCGCCGCGACGAGGTTTTTGCGACGGCGGGCGGGAGTGCAAAAGCACTACAGTATTCTGATGCTTGACGTACCCATAATTTCCAAGTCATCCTGCTCTAACGGGCCAGATGTTCCCATGGTATATGATTTGCCAGCGCCCGACTGGCCATATGCAAGAAGCGAAACATTGTAGCCTTGTGTGAAGGCGTTTACGCAGTCATCGAGATATTCCCAAATCCCGGCTTGGTCGACATCGGGTCCAAAAACACGATCAAAAACGAATAGTTTGCGGCCTTGAGGCGAATCAATCGATAAACTCGTTGATGAATTGACCTGGACCATGGACCGCTGGAATCGCTGTGGTATGAGTTCATAGCCTGGATCGGTGGGCCTCAGCGGAGGGCGGACCCGGACAGCTGTGGTTGGGGGAGAGGACAAAGTCAGAGACCGCGGGCACGCGAGACACGCAGACACGAAAGCGTAAAAAGGGTGCGGGTAACGATGCACTCACCAACTTTGACCGAGGTCCTGCCATCTTCGTCGGAGGCTCTGCTGCCACCGCCCGCCTTGCTGTGCATGCTCATCCGGCTGTTGCTTCTCGGCGCTGGACGGACCATGGCGCTCAGTGGCCGTTGCGGGAGGGTTCCCGGCGAAGCTGGTGGTGAGCTTGCCATTTTTTCCGGGGGCGATCTTGTTATGTACTGGTATGCCTGCTAGCCTGAAGTCCCAAGTCGCCAGAGGCGTTCGACGGCGTGGCCCACAGGCTTGTCCCGGGTTCCACAGACAGGGTCGCCGAGCCCACTGGTCTCAGTCCAGGCAATATTCAATCAGGCGGCTGGCTTCGCGGCGACAGGCCTGGAAGAGTCGGCAGAGACACCTTGTTGGCGCTGTGTTGGGCCCGGTTTCTGGCTATTTTGTCTCGAATGCGGAGGCAGAATTCAGCAGCGGTCAAACCCCGCTGGTGAGGCTTATGCTTTGGCTCCCGTAGGCGTCATACGGGATGGTCCCAGGAGGCCAGAAACGAGGATTTCCTGTCTTGTCGCGCGGGTATTTTTGGGGAAAATGCTCTGGCCAGAGGCGTTTGGGAATCCCCTTGTTTATTTGATTGCGCTGACCGGGGTGGCGCAAATTACAGACGCGTCCCCTGAACAGGCGCTGGGGGTCGTTCGACGTGCCTGGGGTAGCTGATTGGGATCCCGCAGTCTCAATAGAGTTATCAGAGCTGCGTCGCGAGCTGGAAGTTTGCGATTGGGACTCTGTTCCAAGCAAGAAAGACACGGCTGAGACGCGACTCAGCTATTTCGATGACTCGGGATGCGCGGCTGCCGTGCTTGATCAGGTCCCGGAATTTCCACGCAAAATCTGTAGGCAATTGGCAACAATGAATTTTTTTTTCATTCCTACCACCACCCCAAGCAAAATGTCTTTATCGCCTGCACTAAAACCAGGCGAGAGGAAGGGGGATTGCAGAAAAAAGGAAAAAAGGGACTGAGCAAAAAGGAGGGATGCAGCCAGTCAAGAAACGGCTGGGTGAAAATTCAGCACGCTTCGGGACCGCTGAGGTGTGCGACCAAAAGTGTCAATGCAGCAACGAAAAAGGGGACTTGGCTTGCAAGTGGGGATGCCAGGAGCGAGGGTGCGAAGGTGGGCGGCATGCCGCAGGCGAGAGAGGCAGGCCGCTTGAGGTCCATGCGGGCGTTAGTTCTACCCTGTACGGATGGCTCAAACCCAATTCAGGACTAGCGACGGCATGCCTCAGACCTCAGACGAACATTCGAAGCTCATGATGAGTGCCGGGATGGCTGCCCGGGACGCTGCGAGTTGAAGACGACGGCCAACCGTTACGCCCTCCCCTGAAACCTTGTTTACTCTGTATTGTCGACACAACGAGGAGCTCAGCATCGACTCCACCTCTCGGCCCGCGACACTCCCAGCGTCCAAGCTCCGGGCTTCCAGCTCGTCATCTCCAGGGTTCCTGCGTCACATCTCGGGTGGTCAGGGGTGCAGCGAGAGCAACCTCAGAATCAGACGTGAGTGGGCAGGATGATTTAGCGGCATTGCTCTCCCACCACTCAAGAAAGCTCAAGACCGGCGCGAAGAGGTGTGGGGATCCCACGACTCCATCTGGAGGCACACACTGCTGATTGTCCAATGAACTGGATGACCTTTGCCATCGATGCGTTCTGTGCGTTCGATGAGCAACCCAAAGATTTTGCGGCCTCTGGATGGCTTCACTTGGTATACTCATTTTCCCCGTCACGAACGCTCCTTTCTCAGGGGCGCCTCAACCACTGAATCCCGCATCAGCAACCAGCCTAGAGCCAAGTACAATGTGACAAAGCAGAGTGAGAAAAAGAAAGTGTATGGTGGGGCGGGTTATCGCAGGTTCTGAGTCCTGAAGAAGTTGCGTGGGTAGGTACATTCCCCCCACCTTCCAAAGCAAAGACAGGATGCCAAACGCTTTGAAGAAATACGTCGCCTCGCGCCCGCTTGTTCTCCGGCGCAGTGCACGCCGCCGACAGACATATTAGGAATGCTGACATATGTCCGACATCACCATCCACGCCTCACGGGAGTGATGGATTCCCTAACAATCTCAATGCTCGTGGAGCACACACTATGGACCAAGCAGGAGCAATGTTTGACCTCCCAGCCACACCACTAGAGACAAACGGCCCACCAAAGACGGATCTTGGCCGCTCCGTTAACATAGGCCCGTGTTAATAAGTGTCTGCGGCAGTAAACGGAGTAGACTCGTTCTCGAATGTCTACCGATAACTACACTGCAACTAGATTGCGGGGAAGTGGCGAGAATCAACCCCAACTAGGACGGTCCGTGAGCCACAATCCCAACCGACGTGATAGGTCAAACCAAACATCTGAATCTCCGGACACCGGCACATCACGCATCCGCAGTATACGCAAGTAGGTACACCATGTATGTACGCCATGACCGTTTGCGCGACTTCTTCAACAAGCTCGCATGAAATGCACCACACTTCTATGTTTGACACGCAGGGATGGTGGCCTGCTATCAAACCCGGCTCGTGCGCCATCTCGGGAGTTGGCTTCGAGAAACGTGCGGCATATGGATGTGGTGCGGGAGCACCAGCCACTGCGGCGATCACCATTCCGCCGTCTGCAGTGCTTCGCAGCATAAAACTGGTTTGTTGGTGTTTGTAAATTTGATACACAGTATACGCCCGAACACAGCGGCCGACCTGCCCTTGTTGAGGTCATGATCACTTGCCATCAGGATCATTGAAATCCCAGTTGGTGCCACACCAAAAGCAACCCCAGCGATCCGAGCCCTCTCTTCTCGACAAGCCTCAGACTGTCAGGGGAGGGGCGTCAGAAGGGCCGAGATGAAATGTGGCGGGATTTGGAGCCACGGAGCCAAGCACCAGCGGGCAGGCAGAGTTCAGATGCCACGACGTCAACACCTGCGCTCTGGCAACGTCTTGACTTGCTGTCGTTGCAGCAGTTGAGCTTCCCAAAGAGGTCCTCCCGGCTTTGAGATTGTGGTGTTACAAATCGGATAGTTATCGATACCACCAAGCGCGCTGCACCTCCCAGTCACCAGTTGAGGAACCCCTCTTGCCCCGTGCGCATCGCTGGGGTGTGAGGGCACATCGAGACACAGGTCGAGCCGATAACATCAAGGTGAGCGAGGGTTCTGATCCCAATGTCTCATCAGCCCCACGTGTGAGGAATTTCCCGACGTCCAAAAAAGGGAGGCAGAGTGGGCTCACATGAGGCGTGTAGCACGGTGGCCGTATCAGGACCGAGGGCTGACCGAATGTCGGAGGCTCGGATTGTGTGGAATGCCTGGCCTCAATCCGATTTGTCCCCCAACTTGTGCAATGAAGGCAGAATCGTCAAAGCGCAACGCACGTCGTCAGCAGCAGCAGCCCTCTCGAGTCTGTTGAACCAATCTCTCTCACAGCGACAACCGTATCAGGAAGATTTATCGACTCCTGGTTTTTGTGACTTACCATTTTCCACACACCTTTTCTCAAAAACAAACTTGCCGCGGCAACGCGCGTGATGGGTCACGAAGGAATACCATCCTATGAGAATCATTTTCCCAGTGTCGATGATGTGATGTGAAAGCAGGGAGGGCTGAGGAGGCGAGTGAGGGCACTTGACAATCGAAGATAAATTTGGCAGTCACGTGAGTCGTGACTGACTGGCGCGTCCCTGTCGCGTCCCCCGTCAACTAGACCCCGTTCTCGCAATGGGATGGACCTTCGAATGGCATTCCAGGCTGCGCACTCTCCCTCTTGATCGCAAGAGTCTGGTGAATGAATACATAACCTAACGGGTTTTTGGCGCTGACGAGATGGCCCCCGAGGTCATCTCGCTCGTTTCGAGTCCAGACATTGGTCCGTCTCGCGCAACCCGCCAGCCCTCATCCCCACTCGGCTCAGAACGACGTCACGGTGCGAGAGAGATTTCGACACGATTCAGCCTCGACGACGACCTCGATATTGCGACTTTCGACCTAACGGCAGATCCAAGGGAGTACAGCCATCCACCCAGAGTCCGAAGCAACGTCAGGTCCACCGATCCAATATCCCTGTTGTCCGAGGATGACCCCCCAAGTCCGCAAATTCGCCGCAAATCCAGCATCGACATCGAAGACGACGCTCCTACCCCCAAGAGGCGACGCCAAAATTGTCAAGCTGTCGGAGCTTTCAGGTCTGAAACATTCCAGTCGTGGAGCTTCAGCCGGTTGAACTCGGCAGAGTCCGCGCATTCGGGCGCTGGGTCGAGGCCCGATTCTGTCGATGTCAACAACAATCCCTGTGTCTCGTCCCCTCCCCAGCCTATCGCCGCCAGGAGGACTCCGTCTTGGGCAAAGCCCACAAACGCCAGCACAACGGACGATATCGACTTCATTGCCAGCAGTCCACCCGTATCTAGGTTTTACTCGGGGCAGGAACTGCCCAGAAAGGCGGTTGCATGGGATCCTATTTCTAGCTCTGCGCCCCTCCATGACAATGGCCGAGACACTCGCCAAGCACAACAGCTGCGAAGAACTCAGTCTGACGTCATCACCCTCGACAGCGACAGTTCGGCAGCATCCGACGTAGAGGAAGACCCCAAGTACGGGGACGTTGACGTTGATAATGACGATGATGACGACCTCCCGGATCTGGCCACCATGGATCCTGCCAAACTCCGTGCCATGAAAACCCAGAGCAAACCACCGCCACGCCTGCCTCTGAAATCTCAGAGCAGCAAAACAAGCGATAAGCCAAAAGCCCCAGCTCTGAAAAAGACCACGGCGGAGAGGGAGGGAGATAAGGCGCAAAAGGCTGCCGCGCGGGAGGCGGAGAAGAGGCGTAAGCTAAAGGAAAAGGAATGGCAGCGGGAAGAAAAAGCCATGGCGAAGCGGAGAGCCGCTGCATTGGCTGAGGTGAACAAGATCCGGACAGATAAGAAGATCTCTACGCCGGAGATGATTGTCGACCTCCCTGCCAATCTCGACCCCACTATCAAGATGCAGGCTGAGACGCTTCTAGAAGATCTGGGCGTTGAGGCATGCGATTGGACGTCACCGGTCCAAAATGTAGTCAAGTGGCGGAGAAAAGTGAAAAGTCGGTACAACGAGGAGCTCGAGCATTGGGAGCCTATTCCTCCCCGGATCGACCCGGAGACATATGCTATGGTCTTGATGCCCGCCGCTCGGTTTGTTAAGCTCGCACTAGGCGAGGAGGGCGAGACTTTAGAATCGCATGTCCTCGCGATGCGAACCCATTTCAACGACCATAATATTATCTACCTTCTCGAAGGTATGACCCCGTGGCTACGGAGGAATCGCAACCTCCGCAACCGCCAGTTTGTCTCTGCTGTCCGCAGCGGTCTTGGGGAGGAGCCCTCGGATTCTCAACAACCCAGCGGCAGCCAAGTAACGCGACGCCGCAAACCCGCAGCCGCCCCGCAGCAGTATATCGACGAAGATGCCATTGAGGACGCTCTCCTCCAGCTTCAAGTCCTCCATGGCATGCTGATACACCACACCAACGCCCCCGTCGAGTCGGCGCAGTGGATTGCGACATTTACCCAGCACATCAGCACCGTCCCGTACCGTCGCCAGCGCGAAGACATGAACGCCGCTTCGGCAGGATTCTGCATGGAGACAGGCCAGGTCCGCACGGGTGATGGACCCAAGGATACCTATCTGCGCATGCTGCAGGAGATTGGGCGAATCACGGCACCCATTGCCTACGGCATTGCTAGCGAGTTTGAGTCTGTCAGCCGCCTAGTCAAGGGTCTCGAAGAGGGTGGCCCTTTAACACTCGAAGGGGTGCGCAAGAGTGCCAACAAGGACGGCGCATACTCCGATCGGGCAGTGGGACAGGCCGTGAGTCGGAGGGTCTACAAGATTTTCACGGGGAGAGACGAGACCAGCACGGAGATTTAGATGGTGCTGTGTTTCTAGTACAGAACCTAGCATTTTAAGAGAGCGGTGGGTAATTTTATGGGACATGCCAGCATCGGCTATATGATCTGGGTAGAGGCGTTGGGCACACAAAGCACAAGGGTCGTTCATGGCGTTGGTTGTTGCCATTGGCATTTTTCGGTCCTAGGTAGGCAGGTTACACAACTGACGTGATAGTGTCCATCCTCTGGGAGATTCAAAGCATATGGTATCGGCTTAGTTTGCCTTTTAAGGCGGGTTAGAATCGCGTTTCTCTCCGATTTTTTCACATGATACCTATTCTCAAAGCCTCGGTAGTAAAGTTTACGGCTGCCAGCGAAAGCACCGTGTCTTCAGTTCTTCTCACTAAGACCCAAATGACGTTAACGCAGGAGTAACTTGAACGCAATGGAGTCTCCATAGATAAGTGGTCTCTCCGCCTGATAAGCCCTTCAGCCTGCACCTTGACAAGAGACGCAATGAGATCTGGGTGCTCGTCTTATTGACCCGCGGCGTCTTCAAGAAGCGCTTTTCCGTTTGGCATCCCGGCCATCGGTTCTTCCGGAAATGAGAGTTTGGAGACGCCCATTCCGGGTAGGACTTCCCACATGGCTCTGGTACGAAGATATCTAGGGCGGAACCAGGGCGGGGTTCTCAAGGCCCTCTTCATCCGGCCATCCGTTGCCGCGATCAAGCTCAGGGAAACCAATGCTGAGAAGTGCAGATTCGAGCATGTCTCTCATCTTCCTCGACGTTGCGGAAGATCAAACTAGCGCTTTCATGTTCACCGGCCCGACTGGCAGCCAGTATCACACCTCAGATTGATTTAAGGTTCTATTATTCATTTTGAGCTTCCCCATCGAGGTCAAATACAAATCTAGCTACCTCTGTATGCCCTCTGAATAATGCCAGAGCCCATTTTCTTTGTCAACAACGTAAGAATGGGACGGTTTTATTGAGTTGACCAGTTTTGTGCATCCTAGAAGGGTAGTAATTAGCCCGTATGCCACCACCCAAAACATCATCTGTATTTTTGCTATAGCTGAGTCCAGATGCAAACGTAAAATGGTTACCACAGCCAGGCTCGGGGTAGTCCCAGACGCGAGCGACATCCTACTGTGACTCACAGAGAATCGCCACGCCCTCCAGGCTACCGAGAGGCCTTCAGTCCACCTGAATACCCCCAGGAAATAAAGCCTTGAGCGCCTGGGCCGCAATCTCAACCACCTCTGCTCTCCGACTATCCCGGAGACACTTGATCAACACCGCTTTCCCGTCAGCGGCTAGCAGCTTCTGCCTCGCTAATTCGCCCGCTGAGCCCTCTGCCGATGCCATATTGTAGACTATGAACACGCCCCGGTGCCGAAGATCCTCGTTGACATCGCCACAAAGCCCAAGCACGATCTCAGGACCACGATTCCGCTTCGCAATGGCGCGAACAACGGCCTCCTGATTCGTGAGACTCGCGAGGGCCCCACCTGCTGCGCTCCTTGTTGGGGTGTCCTCAGCGTCAGCTAGGGCGACAAGAATGCTCAATCGGTTGTCGGCCTGCGCCTTCCCACTTCCGTACAGAGCCACGGCGTCGGTAGCGCTCTGAACAAGATTGCAGATGAGTTCCACAGCAGCGGTTGTGATGCGCGGGTTGGAGCTCATGAGTTGCTCTTCTATATCATTCCAGGCGACGCGCACAATGCTGTGGCGGGTATCGTCGTCAGTCGAGGCCAGGTTAGTGAGGGCCATGAGGGCTTCAAAGGTGGGCAGGAGGTCCCTGGTGTCGCTGTCATGATCCGATGCTACCAGGGATGCCAGCGGCCTGATGGCGTTACTTTGGGAAATGAGACGTGTCCCTCCAAACACGAGAGTTGGATTTGTGGTGATCAATATACGGGCTAAGCCTTGGGCGGCAGTTCGTCGTGGCTTGCGCTCGGCTTCGGGGAGAGCCAACCAAGCGGCTATAAGCAGGCGAACTGCTCCTTGTTGGGCGAGCTGGCCACGGAGGGATGGTGTCATGGAGATCGAATAAATAATGGAAACGATCAAGGACAACGAGTTCTTTGAGCCAGCTTTGCTGTGGGCAACAAGAGCAGGAATGACACCGACCTCAAATACACGCTTGCATCGCTCCGTGACATGGTCGTGGTCACTTAGGGGATCCGGTTGTATCTTGCCCGCGGCATTCGCATATGCCTTGAGCTGTTGCATTTTCTTCTCTTCTTCCGACAAGACGGGCTGGTAAGCGGTTAGGTTGACGAGGATACTTAGTGCACCGTACGCTAAGGGCGACTTCGCAGGCGCGCCCTCGAGCGTCTTCACTAGGCACTTTAGGAACTCCTTGTCCTTTGACAAGCTCTCCCTGACCTTTGGCCGTATCGAGGCGTACGCTAGGCCCTCGATGGAAGATTGGGAGAGCTCCGGGTTGCTGATAAGAACCCTGGTAAACATCTTGGAGAGGTCCTCGACACTTGTTTCCGCCAGCTGGATCCGAGCTTCAGATGAATCTGCCCGGTCGGGCTGGGGTTTTGCGCTTTGAACTGCCTTCACGCCTGATGTCAGCGGGACATCAGAACGAGACAGTGGCAGCATCCAAAGGAGGTGTATGAACGGTATTGCTAACCCTGAGCTTTGCTAAAACCACAGCAGCGAGGTTCTGGACCTGCAAGGAATGTCTCCTCATGGAGATGGACCCTTCCTGCACGTGGACATCGGGATCGGCAGCATGCATGCTCTTGACAACCTCTTCTGGGTCCTGGTCGACAATTTCTTCCAACCACTCAGCACAATATTTCTGGACGGCTTCGCGGCATTGAGAGTGTGTGCAGGCAGCGTTGAGCATTTCTAGGCATGCGGTTTCGACTTTCCTGCTTTTCCATTTCCGCCTCATAAGTGGGCCTAGACTGCCCAGGAAGCCCTCGCTGAGGAATAACTCGGATGTGAGATCGGGAACGATAGGGAAGATGGCTGCGGCGACGCAGAAGGCTACAATGTAGTCATCGTACGTAGCTCTGCGGACTCGCTCGCGGAAGAAGCCGGCAAGTTTCCTGTTTCCCTCTTCGCCGGCAGCCTTGAGATAGGCTGATGTGCAGAGGGCAGCGTGTCCCCGTACGATGTCTGGTTGCCTCATATCGAGGTAGCATAGAATGGTGTCGACACAGTCGCCATCAATGATGCTGGTGATAGACGGCTCGCCCTTCTTAACCAGCTCGACGTCGTCCGTAAGTAGCTTGGTGAGTTTTCCGAGTTCCGTGACCGTCTCTTCGTCCTCGAGGCCGCCCTCCATCAAGCGCGCAAACACGAGCAATGTCTGGTCTTGCCTCCCGAGCTCCGCTTGCTGGGGAGCCGTCGTGGCCGCCGTGGCTGTCGCCATGGCTGGATGTTGAAATTAGGGGTGAAGAGAGATGGCAAGGATGGCGAATCGGTACTCGGGTACAGTGCGCGCCTCTGCGTGAGTCTGCTGGGGAACGCGAACAAGATTCGGCGAATTTGGTCAATGTAGTGGGAGGACGGGATGGTGCCAGTGGGGAGTGAGAGATGGGGCCTTATCTCCCCTTGGAGGTGACCGTCTCCCGCTGTCAACTCTAGCTCTAAATCCCCCGGCTTGGCTCTTAATAGGTGAAACCAAGGAAGCGAGCTGAGATAGCGGCTCTGGCGTGATCTAGAATCCCGGGTATGCACCTACCTTGCACGCCACAGCAAATGCTTCTCTAGGGATCTCAAGGACGTGGAATGTCCCTGGGAAGGATGGGCCCAGAAGCAGCTGATTGCCCCGCCATTCATTCCCACTGTCTTCATGCCAAGCAATTTGTGGGGCGGCTATTCCATCACGCTGCAGCCTACGAGCACGTGTCGACGTGGATAATGGCATGCAGGTCTCGCTAAATGCTGTCTTGACTTCGCGTCTCGCGGTCTGTTCTCCCGACTCTTTGCTATCATCGAGTCAGGAACTGTAGCGACAAGGGATCATTTTCGACGCACTCCACCCCGTTTGCACCAGCTCCATGTTTGGCCCCTCGGCGGGTTGATCGCTGCGCCGGGACTGGGGTGGTTAGCTCAAAGCGCGTGCACACAATTGGAAGCATTTGGCGGTGGCGGCTGTTGTTGCTGCTGACCTTCGCCAGAAACGTTGCAAGCAGCACACGACAGCGAGAGCACAACATCACGCCGCCAAGATGAGTGCCCAGGATGTGGTTGACGCCTCAGAGCACTACGATGTGTACAACACGGAGGACATACCTTCGCTGTTGACCATCATCATCGATACCAATCCGCGTGCCTGGGCAGCTCTCACCAACGTCTTGCCCCTCTCGAAAGCCATGGCCAATATCATTATTTTTGTCAACGCCCATCTTGCCTTCAACAACTCCAACCAGGTCGCGTTAATAGCCTCCCACTGCAATCGTGCCATGTGGCTCTACCCGTCTCCCCCAAGCGCCGCCAGTTCCCTACCCGAGGATGTCGAAATGCGCGATGCTGGTCCTGGTGGTCCTAAGGCTCACCAGCCACTATCACTCTCTGCGAACAAGCACCCGCAATATGCTCAGATCGAGACCGCTCTGCTCAATTCACTTCGGAACCTAATCGACGATACCACCGCTGCCGATGTGTCATCCACAACGACGTCCCAAATTTCGGGTGCCCTCAGCCTCGCCCTCGGTCACATCCAGAAGACTGCCCTGTCCTTCACCGCAGATAGCGCACTGGGGGCCGGCCCACCAGCGGCTGGCACCCTTGCCGGTCTCCACGCCCGAATACTTGTCATATCTGTGAGCGATAGCAGCGCCTCACAATACATTCCGACTATGAATTCAATCTTTGCCGCAGCTCACGCGCACATCGCCATCGACACTTTGTGTCTGCGAGGGAGCGCGACGTTTCTTGAGCAAGCGAGCTTCATAACCCGGGGCACCTTCGTACGAGCAAAAGAGCCCCAGGGGTTGCTACAGTACCTTATGCTCGGCTTCAGCAGCGGGAGCATCCCATCCCTCCCTTCAGGGGCTGCTGAGCACGGCAAGAAAGGGCAGGCCGGTAAAGGACCGAAGACGGGAGCAAAGGCGGACAAAATCGGAGGACGACAACTCGACCAGGGAGCGAGCGTGGCAAAGTTGCTAGTGACACCGACTGCCGACTCTGTCGATTTCCGTGCAGCATGCTTCTGCCACCGGAAAGTTGTCGACATGGGATTCGTCTGCAGTGTCTGTCTGTGCATCTTCTGCGACGTTCCGGAGGACGGGAGTTGTCTGACGTGCGGCACGAAGCTGGCGCTGCGCAACTGTGGTGCTCGGCCGGTGGTGTCACCAAACGCGAAGCGAAAAGCCACGAAGGCGAATGGGGAGGTATAAAATGGGCAAGGCTCAAATAAGTCATAAAACGAACTGTTTGACTACCGATACCGTGGTGCTTGGGTGGGAAAATATGTCTTTTTTGGTTTCTGCGGGCTTGAATGGAAAATGGGTTAGCGAGGATACACCGGCGGCGTTGTTCAGCGAGGGTGGGTGTACTTATACATGTTTAAAGATTAGATGAGTAGATCTGATAGAAAGGCGGTTGCACCCAACGGCCAAGATGGCTGGATCTGGCTCTGGCTGCAACCCGGTGACCGAACACCATATCGATCAATTACTGCACCAACACATCTCGGGGAAAATAGAGATTCCGCCCAAAGCCAGCGTCTACCCATTAGGATGATCTGTCTGCAATTCTATCTAATCTCTATCGTGAGCACGGCTTGCGAAGCTGTCTCTCTAATGCTATATTGGCTGTCGCTCTTCCTCTAGCAGTGAGCCAAGCAAAACTGAATCTCTCAGTTCTTAACGCGAACCTTCCTCCCACCCTGGGCAACGGGCCGGATCTTACCCAGCCGCGACATGACGCAGAGTGGCTCACGCTCCGTCGACGACATGGAAGCCAAGGCAAACGAGTCGGTGTTGTGAGCGAAGTAGAAATAGATACCCGTCCGGTCCTTCTTGACCGCCATGACCCCAATGGCACTAGTCGAGGGCTGGCCTCTCACCCCAGGGTGGCCCATGAAGTCATTGAGAATAAACGATTCCAGGAGAGCGTGTTCGTCTGGCTCCTCGATGCTTCGCCCACCGGGTCCTCGCCGAGTCCCATTGAAGAGCCTCTCCGCACACTTGGCCGAGGCTATGGTGGTAGCCATGTGTTCGCCCGTTCCGCTGGTGACTGCAGCAACCGTGGCCTGTTCCTCGTCTTCGAGATCCTCGGGGATGATGGCAGTCCCAATCCCTACTAATGCGGCGGGGCCGATGCGGCCTTTGTGCTTCATGCCGATGCCGCCCGACGATGAGCCAGCGGCGATGTTTCCGTGAAGATCAATAGCAATGGCACCAATAGTGTCCGTCACAAAGTCTGCCTCTCCGTCTTCCGCGCGGCGCTTCCTGCCGTCGCGGTCGGTGGTTGCGGTCTCTCCCATCAGTAGGTCGCTGGTGGAGCTGAGCGCAACCGTATCTTGAATACCCATGGCCGCAGAGAAATACTCGTCGACACTTATAGACCCATCATGTACCGATGTTGCTGGAGACCCAGGTTTGCCCCACGCCCCAGAACAAAAGTCATGTGTAGAATCATCACTGAGACTCTTATGGGTCTTGGCACGCTTCACCGAGCCTGCGCCCGAGCGGGTCTGCAGTGCGGCTGTCATGAATCCGAGGGAGTTTCGCTCCGAGGACTTGCCTATACTTCCATGAGCCCTTGGTAAGGCTGGGAGGCGGGCTGTGGCGGGAATGGTGTTTAACATGGGGTTCCCCGCCTCCCCTGAGGGTGAGTCTGGTTGGCCTTCATTCCATACACCTGTCAGGATCGCACTTGCGTGATCTCGTCGTTGAGCCTGGCCGGCTGGGTCTGCCGCCTGTTCGTAGTCGCCGGGAGATGGGCTCCTAGGTTCAGCCTCGACATGTTTTTGGGTGGAGAAGGTGGGGGCTAGCATCCTGCCTTCGGCTTTCTTGAGGTCTACGGTCCAGCGGACATAGCGGTCTTTGGCATTCTTTGAGATCAGATTCTCGTTGGTGGCGACTGCCATGCCGTGCTCTTCAGCAAATTGCCTAGCACCGATTCCTACAAGGATGTTTGGGGGCACCCGGCGCAGTGACAGCGGCTGGCTGCTCTTGTCCAGGATGAGTTTTGCGAGTGAAATAGGATTTCTAATGCCTGTGGTAACATGTCAGCTCACAGAATTTCCATCGATAGGTTGCAGGCTTCTCGCACCAGGAACAGCACCGCAAGCCCCGCTTCTGCCCAAGTGGTCAACAATGGTAGCGTCGCACTCGACGATGCCGTCCATGTTGAGGTTGCTTCCATAGCCAGCATTGGTGATCTCCTTATCCTCCAGGCACTTGATGGCGGCTTCGACAGCCTCGGGAGCGGATGCGCCAGATTTGAGGAATTTCATGCCAACCCTGGCAGCCCTAAACTGGTTTGTTAGCCATCTCATTCAAGACCGTCCTCCGAACTCGACTCACTCGCTGCAGGCCTCGAGATGAATTTTCTCATTCGTCACGCTGTGGTAGCCGGCACCGGCATGGATAAAGATAGCGGCAACCGGCCTACCACCACGCTTCCAGATTCTGTCGGTAGCTCCATCTTGCCCGGCTGCAACGGCCTTATTTCTCAGCAGTCGTGATGCCATGTCAATGATGTTTATGCGGACGGGGCCAAGGAACAGGCTGAGGGAGTGATATGATAGGCGTCAAGTCTGTCGCAGGCCGGCTCCTTTGCCTCTACGGCCATTCGTCGGAAGGGCGCCTGAATATCAAGCCATGAGTTTTGTGAAATCTTAGGACGGTAATGAGGGCGATAGATGTCTTTTCCGGAATCGTGGGGGTCAAGCGACGCAAAAAGCGATGAGGATATAATGAATGAAGCCGAGGTATATTTCCTAGAGATACTTTACTTGCGTTGTTGGGCTGCTTTACTCCCTTTGGGAAGTGGGCGAGAACCCGGTGGTTGTGAGACCGAATCTAGGAGAGTTGAGGCTTGGAGCCAAGGAATGCAGACGCGAAGAGGTGACTGAAAAAAAAGGAATAGAACGGAAATGGCGTTGTTTGGATTGCGGAAGACCCCCCAACGTCATCAGAACCCATCACTGGCTGTCCGCAGTTGAGGCAGGAGAGATGAGTTGGGGTGGAGTGGTAATAGTGATGGCAAGGACAAGCCCATCGCATTGTCCTTGCCAAATGTCATGATTTTGAGGGGAAAGGACACCTGCGTAGACCAAAGAAGATCAGGGTTTCGCCAGCCCTGAGGTCAGTCATGAGAAATACAGTTGTGCCTCACGTATATCATGAAATTTAAAACATTAGGAGTTGGCGTGAAAGGAGGCACTGTCTGAAAATAGGATTGATACTGTGCTTTGAAGGAAATTGCACGTGCGCTTGTTATGCGTGGCCGTAGTGCGGGCTGGCGGGGCTGTCTCGCACAGTCCCCACAAGAGAGCTTGACAAGGCACGTAATCTTGGACCTCAACCTCACTCTCCCCGCTCCCTTTCTTACGCTGCCAACGACGCCTGTTTCCGAAGCTCGCAGTTCCTGTTGCGCAATCAAGACAGCGATAGCTGCGCGCTGCTGGGATCCGTCAAAATGGCCAACCAAACCCCCGCCGTTGTCATGGACAAGTATGTGCTGCGCAAGACCCAACCCCGCCTCGAACAGAGACTACGTCCACTGCCGCCTGGTACTGACTGGTGATATCTGCATAGCGGCACGGGATTCTCCAAATTGGGTTAGCATTCCGTTGTGTCTGTTTGCGAAGGCTCCCTAATCCTGCCTCTCTAGGTTTTGCCGGCAATGACTCCCCCTCGTTTGTCTTCCCGACCGCGATTGCGACCAAAGGCCCTGCCAGCGGCGCGGCCGGCTCCGGCTCCGGCCGTCCCGCTGTCGCAAACAAGCCCTCGTTTTTGACGGGAGGCGCCGGCCCATCCGGTCATCTATCGGCGAAGCGCGGAACCGAAGACCTCGATTTCTTTATCGGCGACGAAGCGATCTCAGCTGCATCTGGCCCTGGTGAGTTTGGGTCGGCAGGGGGTGGACTTTCTGGCTGATAAGATTAGGCTACGGCCTACACTATCCCATCAGACACGGCCAGATAGAGAATTGGGTGGGTGAAGGTGCTGCTGCTCAAGGCAGATCAAGCTGACTAGGAGCCATAGGACCATATGGAAAGGTTCTGGTCCAACTCGATCTTCAAGTACTTGAGGGTTGAGCCCGAGGACCATTTCTTCTTGCTTACCGAGCCCGTTAGTATGTCTGGGGTGTCCTGGACAAAGGATGCTGACATGGAACCAGCCACTGAACCCGCCCGAGAATCGAGAAAACACGGCCGAGATCTTTTTCGAATCCTTCAACTGTGCTGGTCTCTACATCGCCGTTCAGGCCGTGCTGGCGTTGGCGGCATCGTGGACGTCGTCAAAGGTACAAGACAGATCTCTTACAGGCACGGTCATCGATTCCGGTGACGGTGTTACCCACGTCATCCCGGTTGCCGAGGGCTACGTCATTGGCTCTTCGATCAAGTCGATTCCGATCGCCGGTCGAGATATTACCTACTTCGTACAGTCGCTTTTGCGAGACCGTGGCGAGCCGGACTCGTCGCTCAAGACGGCTCAGGAGATTAAGGAGGAGTATTGCTACGTCTGTCCCGATATTGTGAAGGAGTTTGCCCGTTTCGACCGAGATCGCAGCCGGTTCCAGAAGCATGTTGTGGCGCACCCCGGCGGCCGTCAAGTCACAGTCGACGTTGGATACGAGCGTTTCCTCGCACCCGAGATTTTCTTCAACCCCGAGATCTACTCTTCGGATTTCCTGACGCCACTGCCTGTGGTCGTCGACGGCGTGATCCAGTCGTCGCCAATCGATGTCCGCCGCGGCCTCTACAAAAATATTGTCCTCTCTGGAGGAAGCACGCTTTATAAGGATTTCGGCCGTAGGTTACAGCGCGACATCAAACAGCTTGTGGACGCGAGAATCCGAGCCAGTGAGGTCCGCAGCGGTGGTGCCAAGAGCGGTGGGTTGGAAGTTCAGGTTATTACACACAAGAGGCAACGGCACGGCCCTTGGTTCGGAGGTAGCTTACTCGGTCAAACGCCCGAGTTCCGGTCGTATTGCCATACCAAGGCAGAGGTATGTGGCGACCTGAATTGCCTGTACGTGGCTAACTCTGTGATAGTACCAAGAGTATGGACCGGGCATTGTCCGGAGATTTGCGTTGTTGGGAGGGCCTGGTGGATCTTGAGTGATGTTGTAGAAAGCGAGCACCATGTTTATCAGGGCGATACTTAGCGGTCGGCGCAAAAAATGAACGAAAGAGACGACGTTTTATGCCGGGGACTAGAGTTGCAATGTGCATAATGATGACATGGGTGACATTGAAGGTCCAAGTTGAGTTATGGTCTTGATATGGATATGATTTGATACCTGGTCATATTCGTGCATATTTTTGTCTCGCAGACTTTCTTTGGCTACTAGCTCATTGCATGCATGAGTGGATCTGCGGGGTTCAATCCGAAGTAGAGAGCTCCTTCGCTCCAGCGGAAGCAACCCTGTTCGAGAATGGGCTGAGCTTGGGGATGAGGCCAAATCTCGTGGGCAAGTATCACCAGACCTCGGTGTGCTCGTGGTGCGTATGCTGTCAAGGTGCTGGTAACAGATTAAGGCTTGAGAAATACGCATACCAAGGAGGCGGAAAGAGATACAATCCAACCCCTGAAAGATTGTGAGTGCGGGACTTGGTAAGTATTTAGTAGAGGTTTGTTTAAATAACTGCGAGACTACTTGCGAGGAGCTTAATTAGAATATCAAGGCCTTGGACCTTATTGCCGAGACTTTTAAAAACAATTTTCATTTTTTATTGAAGCCTTAGTTTTTTATTTTCAAGCCCCTGGAAAAAAACGAGATGGCCGGCCTCAGTTTAGGCTACCCATCGGCCGCCGCCAAGCCGTGGAGTAACTACCGCGCGAACAATCTTTCAGGGAGGGAGGAGGGTGTTGGATTGTAATAAAACCAGATGTTCTCATGACGATTCTTGCCGGTCACAATGATTCTTCGGACCTTGAAATCCTCCCCTGGCCTACGAATACCACCCGGCGGTTTCCATCGGGCCGTTCCGCCGTCGGCCGAAAGCCGAGAAATCTGCTACATACCTAGGTACCTAGGGTACTTTACCTAGGTAGTTACCTAGGTAGGTAGGTAGGTAGGTTAGATAGCGGGTGACGCGGGCGGGGTGGAGGGAGCGGAGAATTTCTGTGCCCTTTGTGGGTTTTTTTTTTGCTTTTGCTTCTCGTCTGCCGCCTTGGATCAGGCCACCTCTACCTCCACCAACTAAACCGACTAAACTGACCTGACTTGATTGAAGAATTCGGCGAGTCCGGATGTACGTACGGCGCTCTCAGTTTCTCCATTGGGACGGTT
>Ga0247763_1000305_pt1 | contig 27962 bp, 19 predicted proteins | sample UWRJL141409B4_FD_179926 | JGI IMG/M metagenome (GOLD analysis project Ga0247763, IMG submission 179926) | Plant litter microbial communities from Arlington Agricultural Research Station in Wisconsin, United States - UWRJ-L141-409B-4 | ecosystem: Environmental > Terrestrial > Plant litter >... | reverse complement strand
GCGCGCGAGCGCCCCGCTGCTGTTGAACGCCAGCGTCGGCATGCCCGAGCTCACGGCCCGCATCAGCGACGTGACGAGCGATGGCCGGCCGTCGCGCGTCGAGTTCCGGTTCGACGAGCCCCTCGCCAACGGGCGCTTCGTGTTCCTCGCCCTGCGCGGCGACCGTTACGAGCGCGTAGAGCCCGCCGATCTCGATCGGCTGCACCTCGAGCCTGCCCCTTCCCTCTCGGCGTTTCTGTCGAGCCCAGCCCGGAATTGAGATGAGCATGAACCTATCCGCCAGCGCCAACTCACCCGCCAGCGCCACCCCGGTCGCGGGCGGGGCCGTGCCCCCGCGCGCGGCCGTGCCCCCGCGCGCCGCCCTTCATTCTGCCCTCACGCCCGCGTCGCTCGCGCCGCTCGAGACCCACCTCGTCTGCGCGGTGTGCGGCGCTGGCGGGACCCGTGCCGTGGCCGAGGTGAGCGACGTCTCGAGCAACGTGAGAGCGTACGCGAGCGAGCACTTTCGAGTCTGGCGTTGCAGGGGCTGCGGCAGCATCCACGCCCAGGACGAGGTCGACCTCGGGCACTACTACACGGGGTATCCCTTCTTCGACCTGCCGATGGACTGGCGGCTGAGGGTCGCCTATCGCGAGCAGTTGCGCCGGCTGGAGGCCGCAGGCCTGCGGCGCGGCGACCGCATCCTCGACTACGGCTGTGGCTCGGGCGCGTTCCTGCGCTATCTGCGCGAGTGCGGCTACCGGAACGCGGTCGGATACGACGGCTACAGCCCGCGCTTTGCGAGTGACGCCGTGCTGCGCGACCGCTACGACTGCGTGCTCTCGCAAGACGTGCTGGAGCATGTCTCCGAGCCGCAGTCGCTGCTCGATCGCTTCCACCACCTGGCCAAGCCGGCCGGGCTCATCGCGATCGGCACGCCCAACGCGAGCGCGATCGATCTCTCGCGCCCGGAAGACTACCGGCACGCGCTGCACGCCCCCTACCACCGCCACATCTTCTCGAAGGAAGCGCTGCTGACCGCCGGCGCGGAGCGCCGCTGGGCCCTCGTGCAATACTATCCGACGCAATACGCGAACACGGCCGTGCCGTTCATGAACTCGCGCTTCTACCTGTTCTTCATGCGCACGCTCGACGACACCCTCGATTGCTTGCTCGAACAGCCGCCCCGGATCGGGCCCTGCCTGGCCCAGCTGCCCTCGGCCCTGTTCTGGGGAATGTGCGGTTCATACCGAGCGGAGGAGACGGACGTGATGGCCATTTTTCGGCGACGCTGACGGGCGCGGCGCGCGGAACTGCCACATGGCGCATCTTGGCGTGCGCCGCCGCACAGTCGACGGCCAGCCGCGTGGGGCGGAACCCCCGGTTTCTGCGCGGCGGCAGCGTGCCGCGGCCCGATCTGGATCCGGCGCGCCACCGTGGCGTCGCTGGATCGATCCTTGCTCGAGAGGGCAGCTGAAGCCCAGCGAAAGCCCGAGGTACCGCCCGCATGTCTTCTGCTCCCGCCCTGTCTATCCCGCCCGTCCCGACGTCGACCTACCGCCTGCAGTTCCACTCGAAGTTCACCCTTCGCCACGCGCTCGAGCTGGTGGATTACCTGGCTCGCCTGGGCGTGAGCCACGTGTACGCCTCTCCGATCCTGACGGCACGCCCCGGGTCGACCCACGGCTACGACATCGTCAACCACAACGAGCTCAACCCGGAGCTCGGCACGCCCGCCGACTTCGACACCTTCGTCGAGGCCCTGCACGCGCGCGGGATGGGCCTCGTGCTCGACATCGTACCGAACCACATGGGCGTCGGGGGCAAGGACAACGCCTGGTGGCTCGACACGCTCGAGTGGGGCGAGAGCTCGCCATACGCGCGCTACTTCGACATCGATTTCAAGACCCACCGGCGTGGCCTCCGAGGCAAGGTGATGATCCCGGTGCTCGGCGATCAGTACGGCAAGGTGCTCGAGAGCGGCGAGCTCACGCCGAAGTTCGACGCGGCGAGCGGCAGCTTCAGCGTCTGGTATCATGACCATCGGTTTCCGATCGATCCCCGCGACTACGGGCGCATCGTGGGCGATGCCCCCGGCGTGCCTCAGGCGCATCGCGAGCTGTTCGAGCGCTTCCAGAACCTCAATGCGCTCGAATCAGACGTGCACGCCGCGGGGCAGGCGCTCAAGCTCGAGCTCGCGCGGCGAGCCGCCGCCGACCCGGCCCTGAGCCGTGCGCTCGACGCGGCCGCCGAGGCTCTGCTCGGCACCCCCGGCGACCTCGACAGCTGGAAGCCGCTCCACTCGCTGCTGGAGAACCAGAGTTACCGCGCGGCCTACTGGCGCGCGGCCGCCGACGAGATCAACTATCGGCGCTTCTTCAACATCAACGATCTGGCTGGCATCCGCGTGGAGCAGGAGGACCTGTTCGAGGAGACGCACCGCCTCGTGCTCGACTGGGTCGCTCGAGGCAAGGTGCAGGGGCTGCGCATCGACCACATCGACGGCCTGTTTGACCCGAAGACGTACTGCGATCGCCTGCAAGCGCGAGCGGGCCGCCCGGGCGAGCCCGCCTACGTGGTGGTCGAGAAGATCCTGGCGCCGCACGAGCGGCTGCCCAGCGACTGGGCCGTCAGCGGGACCAGCGGCTACGACACCCTGAACCTGATCAACGGCGTGTTCGTCGACCCCGCGGGTGAGCACCGGCTCGACCGGGTTTACCGCCACTTCACGCGCCGGCACGCGAGCTTCGACGACGTGCTCATCACCTGCAAGAAGCTCATCATGCAGGCGGCCCTCGCGAGCGAGATGAACGTGCTCACCAGCGAGCTTCATCGCATCTCTTCCGACAACCTCCTGAGCCGCGATTTCACCCTGAACTCGATCCGCGACGCCATCGAGGAGGTGTTCGCGCAGATGCCAGTGTACCGCACCTACGTCACCGCCGACGGCAGCTCCGAGCAAGACCAGCGCTACATCGACTGGGCGATCGGCAAGGCGCGCAAGGCGTCGAGCGCCGCCGACACGAGCGTCTTCGATTTCCTGCACGCGGTGTTGATGGGTACGCTCTCGCACGCGGGCGGGCGCGAGGCGCGCCACGCGCTGCGGGTCGCGATGCGCGCGCAGCAGATCTCTGGACCGGTCATGGCCAAGGGCATGGAGGATACCTCCTTCTACCGCTACCAGCGCCTCATCTCGCTGAACGAGGTGGGCGGCGACCCGCGCCGCTTCGGTGTGTCGCTCGCGACGTTCCATCGCTCGAACAGCGACCGGCTCGAGCACTGGCCCGATGACATGCTCGCCGCCTCGACGCACGACACCAAGCGAGGCGAAGACGCGCGGGCGCGACTGAACGTGCTGAGCGAGCTGCCGATGGAATGGGCGCGGCAGGTGCGGAGCTGGATGCTCCTCAACCGGTCGCGCCGCACCGAGGTCGAGGGCGCCGAGCCGATGCCGAACGCCTCCGACGAGTATCTCTACTACCAGGCGCTGGTGGGGGCCTGGCCGTTCGAGCTCGACGTGCAGGACGCGGCGGCGATGCAAGACTTCGCCGAACGCGTGGCGGCGTTCATGCAAAAGGCGCTGCGCGAGGGCAAGGAGAGCTCGAGCTGGGACAACCCGAAGGCGGACTACGAGCGGGCGGTCGAGCAGTTCGTGCACGAGACGCTCCGGCCTTCTGCGACCAATCCCTTCCCGGAGCAGATGGGGCGCTGGATCGATCGCATCGGGCGGCTCGGCGCCATCAACAGCCTGAGCCAGACGTTGCTGCGCCTGACGATGCCCGGCGTTCCAGACACCTACCGCGGCAGCGAGCTGTGGGATCTGAGCCTGGTCGACCCCGACAACCGGCGCCCCGTCGACTACGCCGGGCGGCGCCGCCTGCTCGAGGTGACGGAGCGCGTCGCCAGCGCCCTCGACGACCCGGAGCGCCGCAGCGGCGCGCTCGCCGAGCTCGGTCGCCACTGGAAAGACGGGCGCGAGAAGCTGCACGTGCTGCGCAGCGTGCTGTCGTTCCGGCGCGAGCACGCTGCCCTGTTCCGCGCGGGCAGCTACTCCGCGCTCGCAGCATCGGGCGACCGCGCCGAGCACGTGTGCGCTTACGCCCGCAGCACGGAGCAAGAGCGAGTGATCACCATCGTCCCGCGCCTGATCGCCAAGCTCTGGACAAGCGGAGGCAACCTGAACTGGGGCAACACCACACTAGCCCTCCCCGCCGGAAACTATCGCTGCCTACTCACAGGCACCCGCTTCACCGGCGGCGCACCGGTGCCCGTCGCACAACTACTCGCCGATGTGCCTGTCGCACTGCTCACCGCAGCGTGAGGGCAGAGCTGCTCGCTCGGCACTTCCGAACCCCCTCCTGAGCCCGCGCAGGCGCTGCGCCGAGCAGGCGATTTGGAGGGGGCAGGCGCGCTTCGCGCCTGGGGGGAGGCAGCTGATCCTTCTTGCTCCTCTCCGATATCACGAGCCCTCGACCTCGAAGGCGACTGGCGCGCTCAGGGTCCGCAGGGCGTTGGTTGCCGGCTGACGGCGACGTCGTCGTGCCAGATCGAGCCGCGTGCTGTCGAACCGTAGGCGGCTCGGCCCACCTTCACGAAGAGATCGCTGCCGTCCCACACGCTCGCGCCGGCGAACTCGCGCGTCGCGACCTCGGTGCCGTCGACCGACAAGGTGAGGCTCAGGTTGACGCCGTTGCGCGTGAGGTGACCCTCGATGCAATACCAGCGCTCTGGCTCCAGCACGAAGCCGGTGCAATCGGTGCGAGAGCCCGTGGCGAGGCCGGTGCCCGTCACGTCGAGGCCAGCCACCGCGCAGATGTCGTCGGTATCGGGGCGCACGCCGATGCGAAGCTCGGGGTCGTCTTGATCGGGGCGGGCTCCGAACTCGAGCAGGCTCAGGTATTCGCCGAGCGCCTCGCCATCGCCGAGGAACACGCGGGTGCGCACGAAAAGCTCGGCCTCTCCGCTCGAGTCGGCGTGCAGCATGCACTCGGGATAGCCGCCTTCGTCGACGCGCAGCGCGCTCGTGCCGGAAAACGCGGGGCCCGCGCCGTCGACGCTGTGCGAGCCGCATCCCGACAGCTCCGGCAGCCAGCCGTCGGCGGCCGGGAAGGCGCCCGCGAGCGAGCCCTCGAAGCTATCGCAGAGGATCACGCCCTCGAGGCCGCAGGGATCGAGCGGCACCTCGGGATCCGCCGACGCTGGATCGGCCTCCATGGCCGCGGAGGCAGAGGGCACCACGGGGTTCGGTGCGATGGGCGGCGTCACGTCGCGGCCGACGCCGAAAAGTTGTTCCGGCACCAGCGTGGCGGCTGAGCCCGGATTGTTGGGCACCACAGGCATCGTGAAAGCCTCCATCTCCACTGGGGGCGGCGGCTCGAACCCGTTGTCTTCGGTAAATAAGGGCTCGCCTGTGGAAAGGCAGCCCATCGTGAGCAAAGCCAAACCTACGGCGCCATGGTACCCATCCCCTACAGCGTTCGACATGGTGGCAGCTGTCTACCACCATCACCTCCCTCTGGTGGGACAATAAATGGTGCGCTGCATTGCAGCGGCTACTCGAAGCCGACCGTTCACCGGACTGTCATCACCCGAGCAACACGGCCGACATCGACTTCGCGAAGCGCGCCATGATGCCACGGTATTTAATCGCATAGAGGGTGCGATCTGCACAGTGCGATGCGCGCGGTTGAGAATTAGCGCCGGAAGTTGCATGGCGCCCCATCGGACCCGACGCACCGGAAAAGTCGCAGTGGCTGATCCACCCAGAGAAGAATGCGGCGGGTGCCGCGCCGGCATGCAGGAGCGATCAGGGCGCGGTCTCGTCAGCGCCGGCGATCGTCTCGTCGATGCAGGCCCAGGCTCGGTCGATGCACATGCGCATTCGATCTCGTCGCCGTCGCCCATGACGTTGTCGTAGTCGCACACCTGATCGACGAGCGAGCAGGCGTCGCCCGGCGCCGGGAGCGAGCGACGGGAGCTGGGCCTGGGCCCCGCGAGCGAGGGTTCAGGGCGTCAGCAGAGCGACCGCGAGCCGACGCGTGAGCATGGTGTAGTCGTCGTGATGGCGATGGCGCAGGCTCTCGAGCACGCGCTCGGGGGTGCCCCAGTCAGACCAGCCGCACTCCTGCAGCGGAACGGCGCACAGCCCGTGTGCCCGCTGCAAAACGTCGCGCGAGAAGTCGGATACCGGCATGCAGTCGTAGACCTGCTCGAGTACCGCGCTCTCGGCGGGGCCGTCGACCATGTCCCGATAACGATCGAATAGCGACGCGGCCGCGGGCAGGTGCTCGCTCGCCAGCGCCCAGAACCGGCGCGCCGCCCCCGCCATGATGAAGGTGTTCCAGAGCGCTCCCTGCCGCAGCAGGCGCTCGGCGAGCGCCGCCGGTGGCTTTTCGCAGAAGTGGTTGACGACGCTGCCGCGCTGCGCGCCGAGCGAGCGGCCCGTCACGATCCATCCGTACTGCGTCTCCGCGTGGTCGGGCACGGCGCCGATCAGGGCGATCTGGTCGTTCGAGGCCAGCGTCGCGAGGCGGATCGAGCGCTCGAACTGCGCCTCGTCGCGCACGTAATGGTCCGAAGGCAACACCACCACGCGAGCCTCGGGATCGCGCGCGAGGACGCGCGCCAGGGGCAACAGGACGCCCGGGCCAGTGCCACGGTTGCCCGGCTGCGCCACCACGTCGACCGGCCCTTGCCCGACCAGCTGACGCCGGGCCTGAGTTTCGCGCTCGGCCGCGACCACCACGACGACGTTCTCGGGTGAGCTCCAGCGCAACGCCCGCGCGACCGTCCACTGCAAGAGCGAGCGTCCGCCATGGATCATGGCGAACTGCTTCGGACATTCTTCGCCGTGCAGCGCCCGGGTGAGCTGGCGCAGGCGCACGCCCTCGCCTCCGGCGAGAATGATGGTCCACAGTTGGCCGCGGGGTGAAGGGCTCGGGCGTTGGGGGGAATCGCTCATGGGATCGGCTTGCTCCTCGGAAATCCGGAAGCGCATATGCAACCGCGGTGCCACTAGAGTTGCAGCGCGCGCCATCCATCCTGCCCCCGTTGCATGTTGCTCCGCCCGAGCGTTTTCCCGGGGCCCCTCGAGGGGCTCATGGCTGTCAACGCCGTCGAGCACGCGGTCCCGGCGGGTGCAATGTGACTCCCTAGTGGCGAAGCGCTACGCCACAACCCAGCGGTTTCCTGCCGTGTGCCCGCGAGATCCCCTCTTCGGATTGCACAGGAAGGGCGGAAGAGCGGAAGGCAGATTCCATGAACTCTGGTCAGAGATGTCGGTGCTCGTCGATCAGCGAATGATCGCCCCCACCGTCCTATGCCCAAATCCCGATCTCTTCCGCCCTTCCGCCCTTCCTGTGCAATTCCGGTTCGTCGGCCCCGAAGAGGCGGGGCGCTGGCTCAACCCGGCTGCGCGCCGTACACGCGGAAGTTCCCGCTCACGTGCAACAGCGCCATCATGTACAACATGCCGTTGTAGTAGCGCCACTTGCCGGTGGGCGGAGAGGCGCGATACAGGGCCTCGACGAAGCGCGATGCGCGCGGATCGGTGGCGGCGAGCGCGGCGACGGCGTTGGTTGCGACCAACCCGAGCGAGTGAGCGTCATCGAGGGGCTTGCCGTCGAGCGTGTAGCGGCTCGAGTAGCTGTCGCCCTGCCCGATGAAGAAGGCGAGCACGCGGTTGCTGAGCTCGACCTGTCGCGGGTCTTTCGCCCACCAGGCGTAGTCGACGGCCCAGTTCATCGCGGTGCGCCAGGCGTCGTAACGAAAGTTCACCGTGCCCGCGTCCCAGGAAGCGGCCTTGGGGGTGCCGTCGAAGTTCGAGTAGTCGGGGGTCAACCCCGTGGTGGGATGCGCAGCTTTCACGAAATGGTCGCGGCTGGCGCGCGCCGCGTCGGCCCAGAACGCGCGATCGTCGGCGGGGCCCCAGTGCGCCCAGAGCTCGTAGAAGGCCGGCAGGTGATACGACGGGTCGCTGTGGTCGCCGTTGGTCGTGAAATTGGCGCGGTCGGGCGTGAAGCGCACCATCTTGTGCTCGGGGTTGAACAGTGCCTCTACCGTCGTCTCGCGCTCGCCCTGCACGAGGCCGGATATCGGCGGACGGTTCTTCATGTTGCCGAGCAGCTCGAGCGCTTCGCGCTCGTAGTCGAAGATGCCGGTACCGGTGCCCCAGCGGTGGGCGGCGAAGAGCAGCGCGGTGGCAAAATATTCCTCGCCGTCGGGCGCCGGCATCTCGTCGGTCAGCGTGCCGTCGGTCTTCAGCCTCCAGGCGAAGTAGCCGTTCACGGGGTGCCCCGGCTCGTTCACTTGCATGTAGGTCTTCGACCAGTTCCAGAGCGCGTCAAAGTCAGCCTTGCGGTCGAGCTGCACCGCGATCATCATGCCGTACGACATGCCCTCGGAGCGGACATCGTCGTTGCCGACATCGTGGACGTAGGCGAGCGGCCCGCGCTCGTTGCTGCCAGCGTCGAACATCACCGTCACGTCGGGTGCACCGTGAAACAGTTGCTCGTAAGCAGCGCTCACCTTGGCGTCGACGTCTCGCGCCGACTTTCCGAGCTCGGCGAACAGGTTTCTATACTTGCCGCTCGGGACGGCGCCTGCCGCGCCAGCCTGCTGCGTGGCGCCGGGCGGCGGCAGCTCGACCGACGGGGCGGCGGCGGTTTCGCGCGGCGCGGCGCTCGTGGCGGCCGTCAAACAGCTCGGGCCAGCCGCAATCGACAGGGCGAGAAGGGACAGGAAGCGAGGGGCATGCATGACGATCCGGCGTCGTAGCGACAAAACGCCTCGGAGAGAAGCGCTCGCGGCGCAGCCGCTGGTTCAATAGCGGGCAAAGCCGCTGATTCAATAGCGGGTAAAGCCGCTGATTCAATAGCGGGCAGAGCCGCCGATGAACCACGCCAGATCCGGCGCGGCCCGGGTGAGGCCGACGCGGACGCCGCTGTCGACCGCGAGGTCGTCGCCGAGCTGCAGGATGAGACCGCCGTTGGCGCCCAGCTCGCTCTCGTCGGGCGTATCGAGCGGCATGCTCGAGGCGAGCTCCACGAAGCCGCCCAGGTCATTCCAGAGGTCGTGTCCGACGCTGGCGCTGAGGATGAGGTCGGTACCGAGGCCGTCATCGCGCCGGATCTCGTCGAGCTCGACCATCGTGGAGAAGTCGATATCGCTCGGCAGCTCGAGCGCGAAGGGGAGGATGATGCCGCCCTCCACGCCGCCCGCCCCGAGCCCTGCGGAAGCGGTCGGCAGCCGCACGAAGCCGATGACCCCGAACGCCGTGTGGCCTTCGTCGTTGCCCCACAGGTTGAGCTTGGCGCGCACGGTGAGATCGCCGAAACCCGCCGTGCCCCCGGCGCGCCGCCAGGGCTCGACGATGAGGTGTAGATCGACGGCGGGCGTCAGCCCCAACCGCAGGTTGGTGGCGGCGGCCCAGAGCTCCGTTGCGCCTTCGTCGTGTTCCGCGGCGAAAGCGTCGAGCTCCAGCTGCACGTGCCCGGCGTCGACCGTGAAGGGCGACTCGGTGGTATCCGGGCGGTCCGTCACCATCTCGCGCATCGCTTCGCGCGGCGTCGGGGCGACGAAATGGGCGCGGGGCGTCGCCCCTGGCTGGCCCTCTGGCGCCAGGACTTCGGCGAGCAGGAGCGGAAGCGACCATGAGTTCGGCGCAGCCATCTCCGCAGGGTGCACCGGAACTGCAGCGAGTTCACGGCTCGAGGGGCACGCTGCCCCCACGCCCGAGCCCCGGATGGCGACTCTCGCGAGCGCAGCTCGTGCCAGGCCCAGCAATCGTGGCCCGTCGCCTCGACCGTGCATTCTCCCCCTGGCCCGGCCACGGGATGCTAACATGCCGTCCAATTGTCACGCCCGGCGCGCGCGCACGAAACGGAGGCCCGATGATGTCTTCCCGAGACAAGCTGGATGCGGACTCTTCAGAGTTCGCCGTTTCCGCCCGACGCGAGGAAGCTTCGCCCGGCGAAGGGGCGCAGCCGGGCCGACGAATCCTGGTGGTCGACGACAACGAAGACGCGGCGGAGTTGCTGCGCGAAATCCTGTGCTGCCTCGGGCATCGCGTCGAAGTGGCATATGACGGCCCGACCGCGCTCGAGCTGGCGAAGTCGTTTCGCCCCGACGTGGCGCTGCTCGACATCGGAATGCCCGTGATGAACGGCTATGAGCTGGCGGCGCGTCTGCGCCAGAGCGGCTTGCCGACACCGCGGTTGATCGCCATCACCGGCTACGGTGCCGAGGCGATCCCGGGAGAGGCGGGCTTCGATCAACACCTGATGAAGCCCTTCGACGTGAACCAGCTGCGCGATCTCATCGCCTAGCGCGGGGGCTCCCGCTCCAACCGGGGCGGGGGGTGGCGTGTAGGCAAGCCCGCCACGGCATTCTTGCGGGAGTCGACGTTCGGAATCGGGGCAAAGCCGCCGCCCCCGCGCGGACGCCGAGTGGCGGTGTTGCACGGAGCTCGCTGCGGACTGATCGACCCGCCGACGGTGGCGCGCCCGGCCGCCCCCGGAAGGCGCAACCTCGGGCTTCCGCGTGCAACCCGAGGGAGATTCTGTCGCGCCCTGCACCGCATTTTTCGGTGCCCGAGCTCGAGCGACGCACGGTTCGGCTGGATTTCAGCCTGCTCGCAGCTCGCGCCCCGTTTGGCATCGTCCTTGCGAAGGGTATTTGCAGGAAGACGCCGACACCAATCCCCCCTTCGCGGCTCTCAAGGCCGGATGAAACGGTGCGGCGACGAGAGAGATGTCAGCCATGAAAGCACTTCGATCGAGATGTTTGACCATGGCCGCTGCGCTGGCGGGCACCCTCGCCGCCGCGAGCAATGCCATCGCCGATGACACCATCCTCACCACGGCCGCTCCCCCCGCGCTGGCACTCGCCAGCGCAGCGGCGCTCACGCAGCTGGAGCCTCCGCCCGCGCCCGACCCCGCGGCGCCAACCACAGACGTGCGTCAATTGCTCACGACGCTGCCCGAAGGCTGCGCCAAGCCGTGCAGTCCGAAGCCGGTGCCGCTGCTCACGGACGATATCCTGCGAGAGCTCGGCGAGCTTCCGCTGATCGACACGGTGATGGCCCCCGTCACCCGCGGCGTCACCATCCAGACCGAGGACGGTAGCCCTGCGGTCACCTTCGCCGTCAAGCCCACCAAGATCACTCGTGGCAGCGGGCTGGTCGCGATCCGGAGGTTCTGACGTCGTCCGATCCAGCGAGGTGCGCCGCGAGTCAACCGCTCGCGGCCCGCACCTCGCGCGGAGCATCGACGTTGTTCAGCAGGCGCTTCAGGTCAGCGGAGCTCGCCGGCTTGGTGAGGTGGTGATGAAACCCCGCGACGAGGGCTCGTTCGCGATCCTCGGGCCGCCCGAATCCGCTCAGCGCGACGAGCAGCGGGCTCTCGACGCCGAGGGCGCCGCAGACCTGCCGCGCGACCTCGAATCCGTCGATGTCGGGTAGACTGATGTCGATGAACGCGACGTCGGGACGAGCCCGCAGGATGAGCTCGGCGCCCGCCGCGCCGGCGGCTGCCTGGGTCACCTGGTGGCCCCAGCTCGCGAGCACCTCGCCCAGCACGAGCCGCGCGTCGTCGTTATCATCGACCAGCGCGACGCGCAGCGCCCGCCGCGTGCCGCTCTTCGGACGCAGCGACGACGGCGCCGAGGCCACGTCGGCCGGGCACACCGGGAGCCAGACCGAGAACTCGCTCCCCATCCCCGCTCCCTCGCTCTGCGCGTGCACACGGCCGTCCTGCAGCTGCACCAGCTGTTTCACGAGCGTCAGGCCGATGCCCAGCCCGCCGATGCCGGTGCGCTCCTGCACGAACAGGTCGAAGATGCGCGGCAACAACTCCGGCGAGATGCCGCGGCCGTTGTCCTTGACCCAGAAGGTGACGCCGCCATCCTCTCGACGGCACCCGAGCGTGAGCCGACCGTGCGGCGCCGTGTACCGGGCCGCGTTGTCGAGCAGGTTGGCGACGAGCTGAATCGTCCTCGCCTCATCGACGAACAGGTCTTCATCGTCTGCCAAGCGCTCGAGCGAGAGGGCGTGCTCCTGCCGGGTCAACAGCGGGAGGGCAAGCGCGATGGCACCGTCGACGACTGCGCCCGCGCGCACGCGCGAACGGCGCAGCTCGATCTTCCCGCGGCTGACACGCGACATGTCGAGCAGCGCGTCGGCGCGGTGCACGAGGTTTCCCACCTGGCGCCGCATCACGGCGAGCGCCTCCTCCGTCGCCGTCGGGAGCAGCTCGAGGCCGCTCACCAGCGCCGCCAGCGGGTTGCGGAGCTCGTGCCCGAGCACCGCGATGAACTCGTCCTTGCGCCGATCGGCCTCGAGCAGCTGGTGGCTCAGCGCCTGAAGCTCGGCGGCGTGCGCGCGCTGCTCGTCGAGGCTGCACTTCAGCGCCTCGCCCTCGAGCCGGGCGCGCTGCTCGGCGAGCCAGGCTTCACGCTCGTTCAGCACGTGCGTACGGATCTGCGCGCTCTGCCGCTCGACCTCACGCGTGCGGCCCTGCAGCATCGAGAAGACCTCGGCCTTCGCCTGGAGGATCTCGATCGGCAGCGGCTTCGTCAGGTAGTCGACCGCGCCGAGCCGGTAGGCTTCGAGCAGCTCCGCGTCGCTCGGGGCGTGCGCCGTGAGGAAGATGATCGGCACGTGCCGCGTCCGCTCGCGATTTCGGATCATCCGAGCCGTCTCGAAGCCGTCCAGCTTGGGCATCTGAACGTCGAGGAAGATCAGCGCGAAGTCGCGCCGGAGCAGCTCGCGCAGCGCTTCTTCGCCAGAGCGGGCCATGACCAGACGACAGCTGACCCCCTCCAGGGCCACCCCCATCGCCGTCAGGTTTTCCGCCGTGTCGTCGACCACGAGGATGTCGCACAGTGCGTCAACCTCGGAGGTGGAGGAGTCCGACGTGGAGTTCACCGTATTGCGAACAAGCATACGGTTGCGGCGACGTTCCAGCAACGTGCGAGGTAGCACAGGGCAATCTCGGCTCTGGGTCGGCGTGACCCCGGAGAGAATGGCCTCAGCGCGTTTAGCGTCACCGTATTTGGGCATCACCCCTTGGCCTCAGCGCGCTTGGCTCAGCGTGTTCGCATGTAGGCTTGCATCGCACCCGCTCGGCCGCATCGGGGGTCGAGTTCGCGTCGATGAAGGGTTGATCCGGTCGCCAGAGCGCGGAGCTCCGCTGGCCGCGTTCGAGCGGATGGTTTCGCCCGGCGGCGCCCCTGAAGTCTCCCGCCGGCGAGCGCCGCTCGGCCTTTGCCTAGCCGGGTGGGCACATGATACTGAGCATAGCGCGAGTTCTGGCTCCGATGGCTGCGTTCGCGACATGACGGCTGCTCCCATCCGCGTGCTCTTGGTCGATGACCACGAGATGGTGCGCAGCGGCCTGCACGCCTTGCTCGACACCGAACCCGACATGCAGGTCGTGGGTGAAGCCGGTCAGGGGCTCGACGGCGTGAAGGCCGCGGCCGAGCTGCTCCCCGACATCGTCGTCATGGATCTGTGGATGCCGGGCATGGGCGGCCTCGAGGCCACAGAGCGCATCAGCGCGCTGTCACCGGGGGTGAGGGTGCTGGCGTTGACCGCTCTAGAAGACCAGAGCTCCGTTCAGCGCGCCGTCGCTGCCGGTGCTTGTGGCTATGTGCTCAAACGCTCCGCGAGCGAAGAGCTGGTGCGAGCGATCCGTGCAGTCGCCGCCGGCGAGATCTACCTGGACGCGAGCATGGGGGGCCGCGCGCTCGCGCCGTTGCGCCATCGACCCAAGGCGACGGCGGCCGCGCAGCTCAGCGAGCGGGAGGTCAACGTGCTGCGGCGCATCGCCGCCGGCCACACCATGAAAGAGATCGCCGCGTCGCTAGCGATCAGCGTGCGCACGCTCGAGACCTACCGCACGCGCGCCATGGACAAGCTCGGCCTGCAGAATCGCGCCGACATCGTGCGCTACGCGGTGCAGCGCGGGTGGTTCACCGAGCGGGGCTGATGGCCGCGTCCCCGAGCGCGGGCGGGTTCTGCGGCGAGAGGGACAGGGGCTCGGACTGGCCCCGAGCGTGCTCGGCGTCGGCGCGAGCCACATCGCCGAGATCATTCACCGCTTCGATCAGGCGTTCGGGTGCGAGCGGCTTGGCGAGATACATGTCAAAGCCGGCGTCCAGGGCGCGCTGGCGATCTTCCTCGCGCGCGTGAGCGCTGACGGCACAGGCGGGCAGCGGGGGTCGACCGCGAGAACGCCGCACCGTGGCCAGCTGCTCGACGAGGGCGACGCCGCTCATGTCGGGCAACCCGATCTTACTCACGAGGATCGTCACGGCGCCGGGTACGTCGGCGGCATCGAGCGACGCCAGCGCCACCACGGCAGAGCTCGCCGGGAAGACCTTCGCGCCGGCGCGCTCGAGCGTCATCTGCATGGCCGCCAGCGTGTTGCGCTCGTCCTCGACGAGCAGCACCGTGATGCCCTCGAGCGACACGGGCGCGAGCTCTGTCGCGGGCGGCGGCGCCTCGGGCACCTCGCTCGTCACGTTCGGCACGACCCAGGGCAGGCGGAAGCGAAACGTCGCGCCGCGCCCGGGCCCGTCGCTGTGCGCGCCGATCGTTCCCCCCTGCAGCTCGACGAGCTGCCGGCTCAGCGCGAGCCCGATGCCCAGGCCGCCGTGCTGCCGCCTCTCTCGCGTGTCGGACCTCGCGAAGCGGTCAAACAGGCGCGGCACCAGCTCGGGTAGAATGCCCTCGCCGTCGTCGCTGACCTCTACGTCGAGCGCCGCATCGATCTTGCGGACGCTCAGCCTCACGCTGCCGCCCTGCGGCGTGAACTTGATGGCGTTGGCCAGCAGGTTCCAGAGCACCTGCCGCAAGCGCACGGGATCGAGCATGGCGAGGCCCACGCCCTCGCCGACCTCGGACTCCAGCCATAAGCCCTTGGCCGCCGCGGTGGGAGTGACGACGCCGACCGCGGCGCGCACCACGTCAGCGACGCGGACCGGCTCGGGCTCGAGCAACAGCATCCCTGCCGTGAGCCGCGACAGGTCGAGCAGGTCGTCGATGAGCCGGGATTGGGCCTCGGCGCTCTCGACGATGGCCTCGACGGCGCGGCCGAGCTCGCTCGAGGGGACACGCCCCGACCGGAGCGCGCTGCCCCAGAGCACGATGGCGGCGAGCGGCGTGCGAAGCTCGTGACCCAGCGTCGCCAGGAACTCGTCCTTTGCCTTGTCTGCGAGCAGCAAGCGCGCCTCGCTCGCGCGCAACGCCTGCTCTGCTTCCTTGCGCGCCGTGATGTCGCTGGCGGCCCCCATCCACTCGACGATCTCGCCCTCTGCGTCAAACAGGGGGACGGCGCGCGACAGCGTCCAGCCGAGCGTGCCGTCTGTGCGGCGCACCCGGTGCTCGAGCTCGAACGGCGAGCGCTCGCTGACCGCGCGCTCGATCGCCGCGATGACCTCGGTCCTGTCGCTCGAGTCGATGTACTCGGATAGCCAGGCGCGGATGGGCTGCTGGACATCCTGAATGAATCCACGCCCGTCGAGCCGTCGCATCTCCGACCAATCGGGGCTCATGCGATAGATGGCGTATGAGCTCGCGTTGACCAGCGCGCGAAACCGCTCCTCGCTCTCCCGCAGCGCGGATTCAGTCCGTTCGAGGTCCAGGCGAGCCTCGCTCTGCTCGACCTCGGCGGCGCACGGCCTGGCCACGCGCGGCGTCACATCGGTGCAAGCACAGAATACGCCGCCCACATGCCCGGCGCCGTCTCGGATGGGGCCGTACGACATCGTCAGGTAGCGTTCCTCCGAGTGCCCGTTGCGCACGATCGGAACGGCCAGGGTCTCGGTCTGTGAGGGGCGCCCCTCTTTCATCACGGCGGCGGCTCGGGGGCTCATGCTCGGCCAGGAATTTGCCCAGACCTCCGGCGCGGGCCTTCCCAGCGCTCCGGGATGATCCCCGCCGAGGAGAGGGGCGCTGGCGTCGTTGTAGAGTTGAACCAGCTCCGGCCCCCACCAGATAAACGAGGGAACCGGGCTGCCGAGCAGGATGGACACCGCGGTCTTCAGGCTTTGTGGCCATCGCGTGGCGGCTCCGAGCGACGTGGTGCCCCAGTCGAAGGCGCCGATGAGCTCGCCCATGCCGCCCCCCCCGGCGAGGAACGCCAGCGCCTGCCGGGGGCTCCCTCCTGCGGCCATTGCGGGTCCGTAGCACGGGCCATCGGCCAGGCGCAGTCCCTTTTCGGCGAGATCGAGGTGTGGAACTTGCAGCCTCGACGAGGATGATGCCCAGCGCCGGTGAAAAGCGCGACACCATCTCCTCGGCCCCTCTGCGAGGGGCAGCGAGGGCTCTCCGGAGGTGAACCGATGAGCGCTACCAAGAAAAGGAAGGGGAAGAAGGTTCGTCGTTACGGCAAGGCCGCCTCCCGCAAGGTGGGCAAGGCGCTGCACGAGCGAAAGCGCGGGAAGTTGCGCTCCGGACGCTCGAAAAAGAAGGTGCGGAGCCGGCAGCAGGCTATCGCGATCGGCCTCTCCGAAGCTCGCCGACGGGGAGCCAAGGTGCCCCCGCCTCCGGGAAAGAAGCGGGGCGCCAAGAAGCGCAGGAAGAAGAAATCGAGCTGAGCGGGCGGCGCGCTTCCCTGCCCCGAAGGTTGAGGCGCTCGATCGCCTCGAGCTGGTGCACGCTGCCGCTGCACGACATGGGCCCGCGCGCCACATGGCTCTTCGCGCAGCCGCGAACGAAGGGTTCGTAGCGCGGATGGATACGAGCCTGGATCTTGCAGAGGCGAGCCTCCTTTGCGCCGAGCAATGGTCACTGCGGCGCGAGAGGAGCAAGCAGGCATATGGAACTAGCAGATCCGATCGATCGAGGTTCACTCCAACGGCCGCGCGCTGGATTGCGGCGCGACGACGCGCTGCACGCACCAGCCCGCCACGTGCCGAATGATCCCGCGAGCGAGAGAAAGCTCGAACGACGGGCCCTGGCGCTGGGGTGGTTCAGCATCGGGCTCGGCCTCGCAGAGCTGGTGGCGCCGCGCCAGGTCGCTCGCCTGATCGGCGCCGACGAAGACGATGCAATCACGCGCGCCATGCTGATGGGCACCGGGGTGCGCGAGCTGGCCTGCGGCGTGGGCTTGCTCTCGAAGTCGCGACCGGCGACCTGGGCGTGGGCTCGGGTCGCGGGTGACGTGATGGATATCGCACTCCTCGGTTACGTCTGGAACGCGAATCGAGTACCGCGCGAACAGATGCTCGCGGTCGGCAGCACCGTGCTCGGGGCGACGTGGGCCGATGCTCAGACGGCGGTTCAGCTCCAGCAGGCGCACGTCGAGCCGCTCGCAGACGGCGTGTCTGTCAGGCAGTCCGTCACCGTGCAGAAGACACAGGAGGAGGCGTATACCTTCTTTCGCGATCTCGAGAATCTGCCGCGCTTCATGTGGCACCTCGAGTCTGTCGTCGAGGAGAACGGCCGCTCGCGCTGGCGGGCGAAGGGGCCGCTCGGCACGCACATCGAGTGGGAAGCGGAGGTCGTGGAGGATCGACCCGGCGAGTGCCTCGCCTGGCGATCGTTGCCCGGAGCTGACGTGCCCAATCGCGGGCGCGTCGTCTTTCGACCGGCGGCGGGCGGGCGCGGCACCGAGATCGACGTGGAGCTGAGCTACGACCCGCCCGCGGGCGCCATCGGCGCCGCCTTTGCCAAGCTGTTCGGGCAGGAGCCCTCGCAACAGGTCTCCGCCGATCTGCGCCGGCTGAAGCAGCAGCTCGAGACCGGCGAGGTGCTGCACTCCGACGCGAGCATCCACCGCGGCATGCACCCGGCCCGACCGGCGTTGCCCCCGCATTCCCCCGCCGGGCAGGTGCAGTCATGAAGGCGAACTGTTGGTACGGCAAGCAAGACGTGCGCGTCGAAGACGTGCCCGAACCCCGCATCCTGAACCGGCGCGACGCCATCGTACGGGTCACCTCGACGGCGATCTGCGGCTCTGACCTGCATCTCTACAACGGCTTCGTGCCGAGCATGGAGCGGGGCGACATCCTCGGACACGAGTTCATGGGCGAGGTGATGGAGGTCGGGCCCGAGGTGAGGAACCTGCGCCCCGGCGATCGCGTGGTGGTGCCCTTTCCGATCGCGTGCGGCGGCTGCCGGGCGTGCCAGGAAGAGAACTACGCGCTGTGCGAGAACTCGAACCCCAACGCCTGGATGGCCGAAAAGCTCTGGGGCCACTCACCCGCGGGGCTTTTCGGCTATTCGCACCTGCTGGGCGGCTTCGCGGGCGGGCAAGCGGAGTTCGTGCGCGTGCCTTTCGCCGACGTCGGCCCGCTGAAGGTGCCGAGCACGCTGCGAGACGAGCAGGTCCTGTTCCTCTCCGACATCTTCCCGACGGGATACATGGGCGCCGAGATGTGCGACATCGAGCGGGGTGACGTGATCGCCGTGTGGGGGGCGGGCCCCGTCGGGCAGTTCGCCGTGAAGAGCGCGAGGATGCTCGGAGCGGAGCGCGTGATCGCGATCGACCGCTTCGACTATCGCCTCGCGCTGGCGCTGTCGAAGGGCGGAGCGACCGACATCATCAACTACGAGCACGTCGACGTCTACCAGGCCTTGCTGGAGATGACGGGCGGGCGCGGCCCCGACGCTTGCATCGACGCCGTCGGCCTGGAGTCGCACACGCACGGCCCCTTGTACGCGCTCGATCGCGCCAAGCAGATCGCGAAGATACAGCCCGATCGGCCGCTGGCGCTGCGACAGGCCATTCGCTGCTGCAAGAACGGGGGCGTCGTGTCGGTGATCGGTGTCTATGGGGGCTTGATCGACAGCTTCCCGATGGGCGCCGTCGTCAATCGCGGGCTCACCATTCGCGCCGGCCAATGTCACGTTCAGCGCTACATGCGCCCGCTGCTCGAGCGCATCGAGCGGGGCGAGATCGACCCGAGCTTCGTCGTCAGCCACGTGCTGCCCTTGAGCGAAGCGGCTCACGGCTTCGACATGTTCATGAAGAAGCACGACCACTGTGAAAAGGTCGTGCTGAAGGCAGCCTGACGAGCTCTCGCGGCCCCAGGTCAAACGGCTCGGAAGCGTGACGCTCCGAGCCCACGACTCGCAGGCACTCCGGGCGCGGCATGAGCGCCCGCGCCCGGGGTGCCGGTGTCCCCCGCCGATTCTGGCGGGATCGTATCGGGGGGGTGGCTTCAGTGCCCGCGGGAGCCCGGCGTGGCCATCTTCTGGTGCAGGCTGGCCTTGACGCCCTCCGGGACGAAGCGCGACGCCATGCCCTGTAGCTTCGTACCGATCGACGTAGCCGCGTAGACGCGATCTTTGCCGGACATCAACGCGTCGAAGCCTTGCTTGGCCACGTCAGCGGGGCTGTTCTGCTCGGCGATCTCGGCCGCCTTCGTGTCGGCGCCGCCGGCCCGATCGAAGAACTCGGTATCGGTGGGGCCCGGCAGCACGGCGGTGACGCTGACGCCCGTGTCTCTCAGCTCATGCCGCAATGAGGCCGCGAAGGAGAGGTCGAACGCCTTGGTGGCTCCGTATACCGCCTGGAGCGGGGTGGGCATCGTGCCAGCGACAGACGCGGTGATGAGAATCTTCCCGCGGCCACGCCGCACCATGTCCGATGCCGCGAGCTTCGCCAGATGCACCGTGGAGACGACGTTGAGCTGAATCATCCCGAGCTCTTCGCGCAGATCGGTCTCGCGCGCGAAATCGCCGAAGACGCCGACACCGGCGTTGATGGCGATCGCCTCGAGCGGCCGAGGGCGCTCGGCGATCGTCGCGTAGAACCGCTCGACCTCTTCATACCGACGCAGATCGAGCTGGACCGGGTAAACGGCGGCGCCGTCCGCCTCGAAGGCCTGCGCAGCCACCTGAATGCCTATATCGTCCGCGCAGACCACCAGATCATAACCGTGCTGGGCGAACTGCCGCGCCAGCTCATAGCCGATGCCGCTCGATGCGCCGGTGACCGCCGCGAGAGGCCGCTCTTGTCCCAATGTCGCCATATGTTCGCTCCTCGTCGTGAGTTTGCTGCGAGAGAAGCTCGAACAGGCAAGGGACGTGCCCTCGCTCACGCGCTGGCGGCGCGCGTGACGGTTCCGTGCGGCTCGACACGGCGCGGCAGGGGCGGCGCGCGCAGCCCCGCGCGCCGCGCCATCCTACCGCCCAGGCACACTCAAAAGCGCCCCACAGCGACGAGTCCGTAGCCGTCTCCGGCGAGGCGCGCAGGCGCCACGGCCGCGTCGCTCACGAGCGAGTCATCGTCTGCGCTGGCGACGTCGTTGCTTCCGCCGTCGATGAACATGAGTGACGCGATGAGCTGGAGCGCGCCGATGGTCTGAAACACGCCGTCGACGACGAGCAGCGTGCGGTTGATCTTGCTGTCGTCGTCGCGAGCGGCCAGGTCGAGCCAGGGCCCGACGAAGGGAGCGTACAAGTACTTGTCTTCCGAGCGATCGCTGTTGACGGCCACGACGAGCGCCGGCGTGTAGGAGAGGCCCGTGGTGATGAGCCCAGAGCTGAACAAGAAGGCGTTTGGCCCGCGCGGGCTGCTGTTGTCATCGTCATCCACGACCACCGTCTGCTGCGCTGACGCAGTGGCGCTGATGCCCAAGAGAGCCAATGCCAGTGCACTCGTCGTAAACCCCTGAACGATCTTCGTGGTTAACATCTTTGCTTCCCTTTCGCGGGGCGTTTCGCCCGAGGGTGGGCTAAGCAAGGCCAATGCCAGCGCGCCTGCCACGGGCGCACGCGGCAAACCGCGCCCTTCAGGGTCGATCAGCCTCGGCGATGCTGGCGCGCGGGTGCGGCGGAGAGCCTCGCCAAGCACTTCGTGAGCGTCTCGGACGTCACGGGCAGCGTCAGCTGATCGTCGAACCCCGCCTCTTCGACGCGGAGTCGCGTCAAGGCGCCATCGTCGCGACTGAGAGCGACCAGGCCGAGGCGCCCCGCTCCGGGCACTGCTCGGATCTGCTCGGTCAGACCGACGAGATCGACGCTCACCGAGTCGATGTCGTAGAGGATCAGGTCTGGCGGTTCTCGGCTCGACTCGCGCGCCGCCCCCTCCAGCGTGGCGAGCTCGACGGCATACCCCTCGGCCTCGAGCAGCACGGCCAGAGCGCTCGTGTCGTCGACGTCCGCAGAGAGGATCGCGACGCGCAGACGCCGAGACTCGATGGATGACTCGGGGCGCGGGGGCTGCGACGGGGGGTCCGCGCTCGAGCGCGAGTCAGCGGGGTCGTGCACGACCACGATCGCCCCGGAAGGCGCGCCGTCATCATCACGCAAGGGACGGATGCTGCAGAGCCACGAGCGACGCTCGGCGCCCGCCACGACGCTCAGCTCCAGCTGATGGATCGGTTCCCCCGTCTCGATCGAGCGCGCGAGCCAGACGGGCAGCTCTTCGGCATACAGCCGGGCGAGCCACGGCTCATGCGTGAAATGGAGGCCGTGGCGGACCGCCCCCGAGCTGTCGTGAACGGAGATGCCGATGGGCAGCGACTCGAACAGCGCCTCGAGCTCGGGCAGCGCGCGGCGCCGCGCCGTTTCGCTGAAGCGCACGTCGCTCTGCGCTCTGAGCCGATCGAAGAACGGGACGAGCCGACGCGTGATCGCCTCCAGCCCCGCCTCGATCTCGCTGTGGGGGGCGCGCAGCGCCAGCCCGGACGCGCGCAATACGGCGGCCGCCCCTGTGCGAGTCGGCACCACGAGCCAGAGCTCGCTCGGGCGTTCGGAGCCGAGCTCGGCTCGATAGAGCGGACGGCCGCGCTCGAAGAGCTCGGCAGGCCAGGGCGGTGCGACCGTCGCAGGGGAGAGCTCCGGGAAGTGTTGCTGCCAGACTGGCGCCGGCTCCGGAGTGGCGCACCAGATCTCGAGCGACTCGCCCGCCAGCGCGGAGCGCAGCGCCTGGGCCAGCCCTCGACCGAGCGTCGCGAGATCGCCCGCGCTCGCGATGACGGCGTCTACGGCGCGCTCGAGCTCGAGCCGCTGGCGCGCTCGGTCGCGCGCGCTGGCGGTGGCGAGCACGTTCGCGATGCTCTGCACGAAGCGCTGGTGCTCGGCCGCATCGATGTCGCCTCGCGAGGAGTATAACGCGATGACCCCGAGCAGGCCTTTCTCTCCGACGATGGGCCACGCGGCGCCTCCCTCGATCGGCGGCGACGCCATGCCCGACGGCCATGCGCTGCCCTCGAGCGAGCGCAACGCCTCGGCCGTGCCGGCGCTCCAGACCTCGACCCGCTGCAGCGGCTCGCCCCCGCTCGAGCGCTCGACCACGCGCTGGATCAACTCGAAGGGCGCGCCCGCCCCGCGCAGCACGCCGAGCGGATCTGGACCGAGGCCGTGCGAGGCGACGACCGCGAGAGGCGGCACGTCGCTCCGGCACTCGACGATGACCCCCGCGCGGCCGACGGGGATGTCGGCGATGAGCGTGCCCAGCGCCTCCTCGTAGAGCGTCGCCAGCGGACACGTGCCGAGCGCGAGCTCGCCGAGGCGGGCGACCCCCGCCTGCTGGTGCCGGTGCAGCAGGGCGCGGTCGGTCACGGCCTCGAGGGCGCTCACGTCCGTGAAGAGGAGCGCGAGCCGTCGGCCCGTCGCGCGCTGACCAACAGACACGCGCACGAGGTAGGTGCGAGCGCCAGACCCCAGGGCGAGCTCGCTCGTCGCGCCCGTGTCGAGCGCACGCTCGGCAGCCTGCAACAACTCGCGCCGCCCCGGCAGCCGAGGCGCGATCGCATCGAGCGTCGATCGACGCGCGTCTGCCGAGAGCCCGAACCGCCGCAGCGCGGCGTCGCTCACGTGGAGCACACGCAGCTGGTCGTCGAGTAACACCAGGGGCAGACCGATCGCCTCGACCAGCAGCTGAAGCTCGAGCTCGTCGGGTCGCGGCGCGAGCGAAGGCTGGCCCGGGCGACGCGGCGTCTGCCTCGAACGGCTCAACGCTGGTGCGGGTTCCTCCGACCCCGCGCCGACGACCGGCTCGGCGTCAGCGCGCGCTCTCTCTCGAGCCACCGGCCAGGGCCGGGCCCAGACACGAACGGGACGCGGCTGGAGGTGCCCGGCGGGCTGTAGCTCGAAGCAGCCGTTCTGGAAGTATTGCCGGTGATCGAGCGCGAACAGCACGCCTTCGTCACGCAGCGAGCACGACAACTCGCTGACCACGTCGTCTCGCTGTGAGGGGGGGACCCCCTCGAACACGCGCTGGCACACGAGCAGGTCGATGCGGGAGAACGGCGCGTGGCGCGGGAGCTTGTGCGAAGAGAAGAAGCACGCCTCGCGGAGCGCTTCGCTGGCGATGACGCCGCCGCCCTCCCCCTGCGCCGCGTCACGCAGGTATCGCGCGCGCAAGGTCGGGTCAACGCCTTCGGCGATGCCGAGCGGATAGCGCCCCGCCCGGGCGACGGCCAGCGCCTCCTCGTCCGGATCGGTACCGAAGACTTGCACGCGCTGCCCGAGCCCCACCCGCTCGACGGCTTCGTGCAACAGCATGGCGACGGCGTATGCCAACCCGCCCGTCTTGCACGCCGGCACCCACGCCCGCACCCGATCGCGCGCGGCCGCGCGCTGCACCGCGAGCGTGGCCGCCGCCTGCATACGGTGGACGACGAGGGCCGAGCAGGGGAACATCCGTTGCACGCGAAACGCCGGCGCCGCCGGACGCTGCGATCGCGGGGCCGTGCGCGAAGCGGGAGGCTCGCGCTCGCGCTCGGCTTCGCTGGGCTGATTCGACGGAGACGCCGCCTCCGGGCGGGAAACGAGGGCCATGCGCACGTCACCGCCGGCCAGGCGCACGGCGTGCATGCCCCTTTCGCCATCGGCTCCGAGCGGCTCTGGCGCGATCACGATGCTGCGACGGCCCCACGCCCGCGCCAGCGACTGCAACACGCGATCGAGCGAAGGTCGCTCGTGCGGCGAGGATGCGCCCACCCGCAAGCGCGGACCCTGGAACCACACCCGACGGTCTGCAGGCACGAGGTAGAGCGTCCCCGCCTCGAGCCGCACGCCGTCGGTGCAGGGCTCGGGGTTGAAGCCGGCGCGACGGATGATGTCGAACGACTCGGCCTCCTTGGCGGGCCCGAGATCGGCACCCCAGAAGACGACGCTCACCGCGCGGGGATCGAGCTGCGCGAGCAGCGCCGGCAGCATGGCGCCCGAGTGCGTGGTGCGCAGCAGGGCCACGGCAACCGGTGCCGCACCCCAGCCATCGATATCAAACCCCTGCCTCATCCGCCTCGAGCTGCCGTTTGATCGAGAGCTCCCGTGCTCCAGGACTCGTTACCCCGAGTTCCGTGATCCAGAGCTCTGTGAAAGCTCTCTAGTGCAAAGCGCTGTGCCCCGGAGCTCGACCGCTCCCAGCTCCCGCGTCGATCGTGGCCCCTCGGCTGCCCTGTACCATGGAACATTGGCAACGGGTGCGGACTTTCGCAGCGCGAGCGACCGGCGCATACAGCAACAGGTTCCCGGGAAGCCTGGGTTCCCGGGATCTTGACAAGCCCCTGCCGTTGCGTCGCCGTCCTCCCCGCGCGGCGTCCCCCCCCACGCGGCGTCCTCCCCGCGCGGCGTCCTCCCCGCGCGCCGCGCCATGCTCGATGCGTATCTAATGCGCGGCTGTCTTTGCTCGGTGAACTTGCCCGCTCGTGAACTTGCCCGCTCGGTGAATTTGGCGGGTGGTCTGACTGGCTGGGTCACCGCAGTGAGGGCTCGAGCAATTGACCGCAGCTGCTGAGCCGCGACACTTGCTCGCCAAGCCTTCGCCACCAGCTCCGTGCGGTAAGCGCTTACGGTGAGCGCATGGTCCAGCCTGGAACACCGCCGCAGCTGCTTCCAGGCAGGCGCGGGGCCCCTCACCGCGCATCGAACCCCGACCGAGGCCGCGCGAGCGATTCGTTTTGCCCCGGCGCGGAGGGTGGCCCGCTGCCCCTCTGGTCTAATGGTTTCGCGGCCGTCATGGAGAGAACACCCCCGGGCGCGACCCTCGCGCGAGGACTGGCATGAGCAGCAACGCATCCTCTTCCACGCAAGCGACCATCGAGGATGACAACGAGGTGACCGTCTACCACCTGGTGCGGCAGCTGCGCACACCCCTGGGAGTGATCCCCTTCGTGGGAGCCGGCATGTCGGCGCACTACGGCTTTCCTCAATGGGGTGACGTGCTCAGGAGCGCGGCACGGGTCGAGGGCGAGAGCATGGTGGCGGAGGTCGACGCGCTGCTCGCCGCGGGGGAGTTCGAGGACGCCGCAGAGGCCCTGCGCAAGCGAGGGGAAGACGAGTTCCAGCGGCGCATGGAGAAAGAGTATGGCCGCCCGCTCGACAGCGGCGAGGCGCGCGAGGGGGCGCTGACGCTGCTGCCGCTGTTGTGCTCGGGGCCAGTCATCACCACCAACTTCGACCACGTACTCGAAGAGATATTTCGCGGCTGCGGCGCGCCCTTCGACGAGCGAGTGCTCGGGCCCGAGCCCGATCGCATCCTGAAGGCCATCCACGGCAGCACGCGCGTGCTGATCAAGATGCACGGCGACTGCGAAGACCGGCGGGCGCGCTCGTTCCCCCAACGCGAGGACGATTTTCATTACGACGAGCGGCGCTCTGGCATGGGGAGCCTGGTGCGGCTGATGTTCACCAGCCGCCCGCTGCTGTTCCTCGGCTGCAGCCTGAAGGAAGACCGCACGGTCAAGATCCTGCGCGCGTTGCACGACGAGCTCGCCGCCCTCACCCACTACGCCATCGTCGAGGCGCCGCACGACGCGCAGCTCTTTCAGGAGCGCCGCCGGTCGCTTCTCGACATGGGCATCAGCCCGCTCTGGTTTCGCGAGGGCGAGTTCGAACGCATCGGTGACCTGCTCGAGCGGCTGGTGTTCGGCATGTCGGTGCGAAGCTTGCCGCGGCTGCCGCTGGCGCAGCACACGAACAACGAGGGAACGCTGCGCCCGCGCGCGGCGCGGCGGGCGTTCGGGGCTCGAGAAAAGGGTGGCACCGAGCCGCCGCGTTCCCCGAACGGCCACCTCGATCGCGTCGCGCACGCCGTGCTGGAGGGGCGCATCACCTTCGTGCTGGGGGTCGGCGCTCACCTCGGCGCGTTTCAGGCGGCGAGCCATTTCTATCAACAGCTCGCCGATCGCTTCGGCGTGCCCACCGTGCTCGGCAACGACCGCGCCGCCGTGGCGCGCCACATCGCCGACCGCTTCGGCCGCCGCGTGCTATGGGAGGCCGTGCGCAACCAGGCCGACAAGCGCGTCGAGCCCAGCGTCGTGCACCAGTTCCTCGCCGCGCTCCCGGCGTTCCTCCGCAGCCGGCAGCGGCGGGCGGTCGCCCCTCAGGTCATCATCACGACCAATCCGGACATCGTGCTCGAGCAGGCGTTCGAGGACGCGAACGAGCCTTTTCACCTGCTCTACTACTGTGGCGAAGGCGACTACGAAGGCCTGTTCATCCACCGCGACCCGCACGGCGAACGCAACATCATCGACAAGCCCGAGAACATCCGTGCGCTGTCGCCCGCCTCGATCATCATCAAGCTCAATGGCGGCATCGCCTACCCCAGCGCCGACGCTTGGCCCGAGACAGCCGTCATCGCACGGGGTGACTACGCGCGCCTGGCGAGCCGCATCCCCGACGGGCTGCCCGCCGTCGTGCGCCGGGCGATCTCCGATCGTTCTCTGTTGTTCCTCGGCCACGGTTTGACGGAGCTCGACGTGGAGGAGCTGATCCGCTTCTGTGCGGGGCCACAGCGCACCACCAAGTCGTGGGCCATCCAGTGGCCGCGAGCGAACGCGGACTACTGGGCGCAGTGCGGGCTCGAGGTGTGCGAGTATGATCTCGCCAAGTACATCCCCGATCTCGAAGCGCTGCTGCTCGCCGCGCTGCCCCGGCGCACGCAAGACCCCTCCCCGCCCTCGACCGATCTGGAGCGGCAAGCCGTCCGCGGCGGCAGCGAACGGCCGCCGCCGCTCGCGAGCGCCAGCCTCGAACGCCCCACCGCGGCGAGCATCGGACAAGAGCGAGTGCCGCTCGCGCTCGACTGACGCGGTTCCGGTGCGGGCGAGGCTCCGCGCGAGGCCGGGCTTCAGTTCGGGGTCGACGCCAGCGTCTTCACGGCGGCGACGAGATCGTCGGGGCGCACGGGCTTGCCCATGTGCAGGTTGAACCCGGCCCGCAGAGCCTTGGCTCGATCTTCGACGCGGGTGTGGGCCGTGAGCGCGATGGACGGAATGCTGCCCCCGTCTGCCACGCCGAGCGCCCGCACCCGACGGATGAGTGAATAGCCATCCTCGTCGGGCATGCTGATGTCGCTCAGCAGCAGCTGAGGCCGAAATGACCGAACCGCCGCGAAGCCGGCCGCCGCCGAGTCAGCCGCTTCGACGACGGCTCCCGCGTCTTCCAGGATGGCGGTGACCAGCTCACGCGCGTCGGTGTCGTCTTCCACGACGAGAACGCGCAGCCCCGCGAGCGCACGCGACGCATCGTGGGATGGCGGCACCGGAGGACGGCCCGACGGGTTTGCGCCCTCGCTGGGATGAAACGCGGTGCAGCCAGCGCCCGAGTGGAAGGCCGAGCGTCGTCTGACGCCGGGAAGATCCGTGCGCCCCTCGAACCTTTCCGCTTCCCAATTCGTCACGACCTGTCCCTCCATCTCCAGCAATGGGTTGGTTTCCAGAGGACTATGCTGCAACACCGTCGAGCGACGCAGGTGACGCCGCCCTCCCCTTCGCTCGAACCGATGGGATTTCTTAGCGACTCGGCGCCGAAGCAGCAAGGCATACCTCGCCGATCTTCGTCCGCCAGCCACTCCGCTGCGCGCTCGCAGCAGAGAGCCCCAGCAAAAGTGTCTCGAGCTCAATCGGCGGAGCACGACCAGTACTCCACCGCGTTCGACGGGGCAGGCCGCTGCGGGGCAGCGCGCCTCGAGAGACACCGACGAGCCATCGCCGCCTCGACCGTCCCTCTCGGCGGGCGCCTCCAGCGCCTCCGGCGAGATGCATCGGGCGACGCCACGCCCGATCGAGAGAGCGCAGCG
>Ga0247763_1000304_pt1 | contig 28007 bp, 27 predicted proteins | sample UWRJL141409B4_FD_179926 | JGI IMG/M metagenome (GOLD analysis project Ga0247763, IMG submission 179926) | Plant litter microbial communities from Arlington Agricultural Research Station in Wisconsin, United States - UWRJ-L141-409B-4 | ecosystem: Environmental > Terrestrial > Plant litter >... | reverse complement strand
TCCCGGCATCGATCGTGAGGTCGTCTCGAATGGGGGCAAAGACCGGCACGGCGCGCAGGTGCAGCACGACGCTCAGGACAGTGAGCCATCCGTAACCGGGAAGGATGACCTCATCGCCCTCGCCGACGCCGTTAGCGGTCAGCGCCGCGAGCAGCGCCGAAGTTCCGGAGTTCATCAGCAGAGCGAACCGACGCCCGAGTGCGGCGGCGAGCTCGCGCTCGCCTGCCCGCACCTCCGACGGTGTTACTAGCCCCGCACCTCGGTAGAGCGTCCGGCGCGATAGCACGAGGTCGAGCGCGCGCCGCTCTTCTTCGCCGATCGCGCGAGCGCCTGCGAACCCGATCCAAGTTGCGGTCACGCGATTCCAGGGGCCAAGGTCGTGGATTTGCTCGGCAGCCGGGCACCGTTGCCATCTCGCTGCTCGACGGTTGCCTCCAGGTAGCGGGCCAGCATGGCATCTTGCTCGAAGAAGTCATGTTCGACACCTGGATCGGCCGCGGAGGCGATGGGCGACTTGAAGTATGCCGACAGATAGCGCAGCACCCCGCTCTCTCCCCGCTCCTGCGCGTGGGCGACGAAGCGGACGAGATCGATGACGAGCGGCGCGGCCAGCACCGAGTCCTGGCAGAGGAAGTTCACCTTGAGTTGCATCGGCGTGTCGAGAAAGCCATGCAAGTCGATGTTGTCCCAGGCTTCCTTGGCGTCGCCCCGGGTCGGGTAGTAGTGGATCGAGACGACGTGGCTCGGCTCGCCGCTGTCCGACACTACGGGGTAGCCGAGGATCTGCTCCAGCGCTGCGAGCTTGGACTCTATCTTGGTTCGGCAGTTCTTCGGATCGGAGAGCGTGAGACCGTCGGTATTGCCCAGAATGTTCGTACTGAACCAACCGCGGACCACCAAGTCTCGCGCGCGAAACGCCGGAGCGAGCACGGTCTTGAGGAAGGTCTGCCCTGTCTTGCCGTCGCGCCCCGCGAACGGGATGTGTGTCCTCGCGGCGAGCTCGTGCAAAGCGTCGACCTCGATGACGTTCGGCGTGAAGTTGATGTGGCCGCAGCCCTCGCGGCACGCAGCGTAGAAGTACAGCATGCTCGGTGTCAGGGCTGGGTTCGAGGCGTCGATCGCCGCTTCGAACGCAGAGAGCGAAGCCAGCGCCGGGTCTTTTCCGACGCCTGGCCCGGTGGGCAACGCGTTCACGAGCACGACGCGCTCGACGCCGGCTGTCCGTCGGAAGGCGTCGATGTCCCGGCGGATTCGGTCGACCGCTTCGCGCGTGCTCGTCAACACCTGGCCTTCGCACCGCCACGTGCCCTCTTCCAGCGTGACGCCGGGTCGTGGCACCAGCTCCGAGAGTGGCCCCTGGAGCGCAGCCACGAGCTCATGGCTGACGATGCGATTGCGGCGAACGCTGGCCGAGACCGACTGCGGGTCCACGTCCCAACCGGAGACGTGCAGGCCTTCGAGTGGAACGAGGCCGAGCGCGTCCTTCACCAAAGCGCGGTACTTCGTGTTCTCGGGCACCCAGCTGCCATGGATCGGCATGCGCGCCGTCTCCGTGCGAATCCCTTGGGGTTTGCGCAGCCCCGCTCGCAATGCCTCGATTCCTGCGGCGACGGTGCTTCCGATCGCCCCGCCGAGCCCCGCCATCATGATGCCTGCTGATCTCTTCGTCATCGAACAATCTCCCAGTTTGAGGGTGTGTTGACTCCGGCACGCCTCACGCACGGTCTCATGCCGTGCGCCGCCGCGAAGGGTTGCTACTGCCGCCCCAGCTGACGCGCGACGGCCGCGGTGTCGAACGCGTGCCAGTGCGCGTTGAGCCGACCCTGCTCGTCGACTCGAAAGACATTGATGATCTCGAGCTCCAGCCTCCGGCCCAGCGCTGGCAGCCCGAAGAAGGCCGTCCCTCGGTGCGTGCCGTTCGCCGTCTTGCGCAGCACGACCTTGTCGCCCTCGGCTATCAGGTCCAAGACGAGCGTCTCGAGATCCGGGAACGCCGCGTAGAGTCGCTGGTAGAAGGCCCGCACGCCGGCCCGCCCGGGCGGGTGACCTGGAGGGGCGGCATGGTCGACGAAGTCCTCGGCGACGAGCTCGTCGATGACGTCGAAGCGGTGCCGATCGAGCTCCGCATAGAAGCGCCTGACCGTCTGCTTGTTTCTCTCCGTGTGGTCTCTGGACATTTCGACGAGCTCCTCCCGTTCTTTGCCGTCAGACATATTCCAGCGCTGCCTGCCCTGAGAGCTGGCGCCTGAGCCCGATCGAATCGAAGGCGTGCCAGTGTGAGGTGATCCGGCCGTCGCGAAGTCGAAACCAGTTGATGAGGCCTACGGAGACGCGGCGCCCGCTGGCTGGGATGCCCCACATCTCGCCACGATGCGTGCAGTGGCAGGTGCGCCGAACGATGACATCGTCAGCATCTGCCAGGATGTCGTGCAGGACGGTATAGGCGTCCGGAAGGCCCTTGTAGACGCGCTCGTACATCATCTTGATCCCCATCGCCGTGGGGGGAACATCTGTCGCGCCGTGATCGACGAAGTCAGCCGACAGGACCTCATCGAGCACGCTCCAGTTCTGACGGTCGATGCCCTCGTGCATGTAGCGCACCACAGCCTTGTTGCGCTCTCGAACCTCTGCGCTGCGTTGGGGTATGATCTCCAGAGGTGTGCGCGCAACGGTTGGCGTGGTAGCGCCCGAGGGCGCCTGCAACTCGCGGCTCAGCACGGCGCCGTCGTACAGGTGCCAATAGTTCGCGATGCGCCCCAGGGCCAACTGGAAGACTTCGATCGCCTCGAGCGCTACCCGGCGACCCGTCGGCGCAAAGCCGGCGAAGGCCGCGCGATGCGTCGCCTCCTGCACTCGGAGAACCATGACCCGGTCACCCTCGGCCGCCATCGCGCGGACCGTTGTCTTCGAGTCGGGCAGGGCTTGCCCGAACCGCTGCATGCAGCGCTCAAACACTTGTCGCCCCGCGCGGGCGCCCGTGACGCCGTTGTGATCCTGATCCTCGAAGTCGACGGTCAAGATCTCGTTGAGCCGGTCGAGTCGCCCTCCGTCGATCGCGTCGTAGAATCGCTGCACGATCGACTTGTTGGACTGCAGCCACTGCTCTTGCCTCGCTCGAACGTCCATGGAGGGGCTCCTTCCCGTTTGCTGACCACTGATTCACGTGCTCGCGCACATCAGGGAGTGTGCATTGCCGGTCGAACGCCGATCTGATGCATCAATCCAAGGACGTCGACCACGTGCCAGTGCGCGACAATTTTACCGTCTGCGATGCGAAACATCTTCACCGACTCGGTGTGCACGCGGCGGCCCGTCGGGGCCATTCCCATGAACTCACCGAGGTGGGTTCCATGATTGACCTTGTGCGCCATCACCATGTCTCCCTCTGCCACGACGTGCAGAAACTCCGTCTGGCCGTCGGGGAAGCCAGCGCGCAGAGATGTGAAGAACTGCTTCAGGCCTTGACGGTCAGCCGAGTAGCCCGGGGGGACCCCGTAGTTGACGAAGTCTGCGGCGACGAACTCGTCCAGCGCGTCCGTCGACGCGCCCGGCTGCTCGATCGTTCGATAGAACCGCACCACGAGGGCCTTGTTGCGTTCGAGGGGTGAGCCGCCCTCCGCCGGCGGAGTAGCGACGGCGGGGCCGCTGCTGGGAGGTGAGGCTACACCGCGCCAGCAGAGCGGCTCGATCTCATTACCATCCGGATCGAGCACGAAGGCGCCGTAATAGTTCGCCGGCATGAAGCTGCGTGGACCCGGCTCGCCGTTGTCGCGCCCGCCAGCATCGAGGCCTGCCCGGTACATCGCGTCGACCACTTCGGGGGAGGGGCACCGCAGCGCGACATGCGCTGGTCCCGTTTGATGGTGGCTCGCGGTGATCTGGAAAGGCCTGCCGGGGCCGGGAGGGCCAAACATGGCGATGCGCCCGAGCGCGGTATCTCGCGCGGGATCGCTGCCGGCGGTCGGCGCTGGGTCCATCTCGCCGAGCAGCTCGTAACCGAGGGGTTGCAGCATCTGACGGTAGAACGCCTTGCTGCGCTGGTAGTCTCGCACGAACAATCCGACATGGTCGATCATAATACCTCGCTCGAGAGATCACTTTGGCGCTCGCGGCCGTCTCGCTCCGCTCAGCCGTTTCATCATTCGCCGCTCAGAACAGCGGCTTGAACGCATTGGCCGTCAAGTCACCGAGCAGCTTGTGCCAGGGGTGGTGGGGGCTCTCTTCCACTGTCTTCACGATGTCTCGCATCTTCGCGAGGACGTCGGGCTCCTTCTCCTCGTACACGTCGCCCTGGAGCAGGGCCAGCACGTCGAGCCGATAGCGAGGGTCGCGGATGAACGCCGTGAACAGCACGTTCAGGCGATAGTAGACGGATATGAAGTTGTACCAGTTGCGAGTGCCGCGACGCAGTGTCGCCTCGTAGTTGGCAAAGCTCGCCCGCGAGCAGTCACCCGCCTCGAGCGCCGCGAGGATGTCCTTCTGGGCGAAGCGTGCGCTGTTCAGCGCGATGCTGACGCCGGTCGAAAAGATGGGATCCACGAACCGGCCGGCGTCTCCGACCATCAACCAGTTGTCGCCGGTGATCTGCGTCATCGCGTAGCTGTAGTCCCCCTCTTCGGTGAAGGGTCGCACCTGCTTGGCGCTCTTTAGCGCGGAGAGGAGATCGGCGCGGCTGGCCACGCATTCCCAGAAGAACTGACGCTTGTCTGCGGCGGCCTTGAAGTGGCGCTTCTGCGTCACGACACCGATGCTGGTGATCGTGTTGGTGATGGGGATCTGCCAGACCCAGCTGTTGGTGATGGGTAGGAAGTGAACGTAGATGTAGTCGCCCTTGTGCTTCTGGTCCGGTCCCATCGCCGCCAGGCGATCGTAGTCGTCAAACCAGGTATGGATCGCATACTGGTCGAACACGGGGTCCTTGACCTTCAGCTTCAGTCGATTGCCGAGGAACGTCTTCCGGCCGCTCGCGTCGGCGATGATGCGGCAACTGACGCTGTGCTCCTTGGCGGCGCCGACAAACTTGATTCGAGGCCACTTCGATTCGAAGTCGACGTCGCGCACGCCGGCGCCCTCGAGAACATGTGCGCCGAGTTTGGCCGCGTGCTGCAGGAGTAGCTGGTCGAACTTCCCGCGGTCGACGTGATAGGTGTAGTTTTGGTCGACGCCCGTCTGGTCGCGCTCCTCGAAGCGAATGTCGGCACGGCAGTCTGCGGCAAGGCCATCCCAGTCGTGCTCGTAGGCCCTGTCGCTGCCATTCGCCGTCCACACCGCGCCGAACTTGTGCGGGAAGCGTTCGCTCTCCATCGTCTCGAAGAACCCCAGGTCTTTGAAGACGCGCGATGATGAGGGGACCAGCGACTCGCCCACGTGTGGACGTGGAAAGAGCTCTTTCTCGAGGACGGCCACCTTTGCTCCGGCCTTGGCTAGGTAGGCAGCCAGCGCGGCCCCGCCGGGCCCACCGCCAATGATCCCCACATCGAGTTCCGGATTATCGTGCATCATGATCGTAGCTACCTCTCCACTTGATGCCGTGAGCTCACTCGCTGTCGACTGCTCGGGGTGAGCGCCAGCTGTCGAGTTCTGCCGACGAGGCTGTTCGGGGCTCGCTCGAACGCGAGCGTCTGAGCCACTCAGTGTGTTCAATGTATGCTCGCGCCTGCTTGCTGTAAATGCCGTCCCTCGTCGAAACGCGTTGCGGTGTTGATTCTTCGATGAGACACCGGACGGTGTTGGTATCACGCATGGGCGCCAAGGGCATCGCTCAGAAGAGTCGGTAAGCGTTCTGAGTGATGATCGACTCCCAGCCGGTGCCGCGATCGGCCTGCAAGCGCCAGAGTTGTGTGCCGTCATCGTGGCGCGTGATCACGTTGCGCAGTCGCTTGATCGCCGGACCCAGGAACGCAAAGCCCGTGTCGAACTGCATCTCTAGCGTGCGAGCGTCGACCCAGCTCGCCGACAGCCCATCTGCCGTTCCGAGGCTGTCGTAGTATGAGGCGCGGTACACCTCTCGCTCCGCGCTCCAGACGAGCGCGCAGTGGCTCTGATAGAACTTGAGCGGTCCGTGCGACAAGATCCGCCAGACCAGCACCTGGCCGGCGCACGTCCATTCGTACGTGTGCACGGATTTGCGGTCGGGGTACACCTGCTGCCCGTCGAAGTAGTCGCCGGAGGCGACCCACGTGCCGTGAAGCTCCTCCAGGCGCTCGAGCATCGCGTGCCGCGTGGGCCGTTCGTCGAGCAAACCGGGGACAATCATGCTCTCTCGCTGTGCTGACATGAGCTCTGAACCTGCTTTCGCGCCTCGTTGGCGTTGTGGTGGGTCGAGCGCTGCGGTCGTGGCGCACCCGTGGAGCGCGTCATCGACGAGGCTTCTCCTTTGCCGCCTCCGAGCGCCGCTCTGCGCGAGGTTCAGGGGAGGCTGCCAGATACCGTCGTGCCGTGCGACCTCGTTCACCGCTCGACGTGCGAAGCGTTGCGCGACGCTGGCGAACGACCTCGACGCTACCAGCGGGATACGACCAGAGCAACGCCAACGCCGCTCATTTCAGAGTGGGGACTCGACAATGTCGAGAGATGCCGTGGACCGATGCTGTTGAGAGATGCCGTGGGCCGATGCTATCGAGCGATGCTGATTGATGCGGTCTGGCGATACCGTCGAGCAGTGCGGCTGTGCTCCGTCGAGGGAGGCCTCGGTGTTCGTGAGCCGCCCGCCCGTGCGCTGTCCCGACGCTGGGACGCAGCAGCGTCTGCCGGTGAGGCGGCCCGATGGTGAACTTTCGAGTCAGGGCGATTGAACACCCACGGGTATGTCGCGAGCTTCGCCCGCAACGACCGGGGAAGAAGCAACCTCCGGATTCAACCGGCGCACCACCGGCGTCGTAGCGCACGTCGTCACCAGGGCCATGATGACCAGCATCGTGAAGACGCTGGGAGAGATGATCCCGAGATCCATTCCGGCGTTGAGCACCACGAGCTCCATCAGACCTCGGGTGTTCATCAGCACTCCTATGGTGCCGGCTTCGCGCCAGGGGATGCCGCTGATGCGGGCCGCCAGGGTGCCTCCGCCGGCTTTACCCGCCGTGGCGATGACCACGATGGCCAGGGTCACGAGCCAGTCCTCGGGGCGAGCGAGCAGTCCGATCTGCGTCCTCAGGCCGCTGTAGGCAAAGAACAACGGTAGCAACAGGAGCACCGTGACCGTCTCGAGCTTCTCCGAGAGACCCTTCACGACCTCGCTTTGCTTCGGCATGGCCGCGCCAAAAGCGAAAGCGCCGAAGAGCGCGTGGATTCCGATGAGCTCAGTGGCGAGGCTGCATGCGATGACGAGCATCAGGATCACGGCCAAGACGGCCGGGGTCAGCTGGTCGCGGCGTTGGATCGCTCGCCCCAAACGTCGCAGCGCCCGCCGCATCAGCTGCCACGTGAACAGGACGAAGAGCAGGGCCAGCGCCGCTGTCCACAGGGCGTGGGCGGCGCCTTGGGCGCGGGCCAAGGCCACCACGAGCGCCAGCAGACACCAGGCGGTGACGTCGTCGATGGCGGCGCATGCCATGGCGATCCTTCCGACGCGCGATGCCGAGAGGTTCTGCTCGGAGAGGATTCGGGCCAAGACGGGGAAGGCGGTCACGCTCATGGCGACGCCGAGGAACATCACGAACACCCCCAAGGGGACATGAGGCTCGGAGTAGCGCGGCCAGAGCCACAACGCCGAAGCGGCCCCGAGCGCGAACGGGACCGCGATGCTGGCGTGACTGATGAACACGACCGCGGAGGCTCTTCCCTTGAACGCCGTGGCGTCGAGCTCTAGCCCGACCAGGAACATGAACAGCACGAGTCCGAGTTGGCTCAGCTGGCGAAGTCCCGCGACCGCGGCTTCCGGGAAGAGCGCCCCCGAGAGCTGAGGCCAGAGGACCCCCACCACGGACGGACCGAGGACGATCCCAGCGACGATCTCGGCTATCACGGTCGGTTGCCCGAGAGCCCGCATCGCCACGCCCAGGACTCTGGAGAGCAGCAACACGACGCAGATGTCGGCGAAGATTATGCTGATGGAGCTGACTTCAAAGTGTGGCATGAGAGTTCCCAGTGTTTGTCCGCGAGCGGCCCCCGCCAGGGCCTACGAGTCGGCGCGTGCCAGAGGCGAGTAGTTTTGCCCCCGAATGAGCTTCGTGGGTGTGTGTCGCGTCAGGATCTAGGGTACGAGAGCTGCGACGAGGTCGTGCAAACGGAGCAACTTGCGCTGAGCGCGGTGACTTGGGCGAGGATCACCGCGACGCACGTTCCAGAGGGGTCTTGCTCGCCGAGGGAGTTCAATGCGCGCGTCGTCGTGTCGAGCTCATGCAAGACCGCGTTCCTCAAGGAGGTGATCCGGCGGATGGCCGCGCTCGTCGCGCTGCCTTTCGAGCGATTTGAGGCGGGCGCCAACGCAAGCCGGGCTTGCCGCAGCTGCCTGACAGACCAGACTCGGGCCTGGGCTTCGCGCAACAGCTTCTCTTGCGCCTCGAGCGGCAGTCCGTCCAATGCTTCGACATGGCTGACCGTGAAGTGAGGCACCGTCAGGATGGACGGCAGCCTGCGGCAGAGTTGGCAGACCATCGCGCAGCGATAGAGCTCCGACTTGCTCATGGTGCCATCGAGTGCCTCTGCGAGCCGCCGAAAGCTCGACTTGCCTCGGCCCTTTCGAATGCAGCTCACGTCCTGCGAGTCGACGAATAGCCGATCGAGGATCACTGCTCCGATCTCGAGTCGACGAGCGAACCCTGTCTCCCTGACGATTCTCGTGATCGCCGAGGCACAGGTCGCGATGTCGTGGTCGGTCGGTGTGATGGTGAACGATGGAGATCGGTGCTCGATGCTCGATGTGTTTGCGCGCGTGCGCTCCAATGCGGAGACTGTCACGAGAGCAAGTTCTTCGGTGCTACCCATGGTGTCCTCCTGTCTGGCGTGCCGGGGACGGCGACCGCGAGGGCTGCCACTACAGCCTACCGCTGCATACCATGTCGCGTGCGCGTGGCGAACGCTGGTTATTCGCCCATTCGGTACATGTCGCGTGCTGGCCCCAGATGTGACGGGCGCCGTGTTGTTTCGTCGCCGCGAGACATTACGCCGTTAGAGGCGGGGCTTTGCGCTCGCGGTGTCGCCGTGCTCCTGTTGCCGCCGCCGAGCGCGAGCGCTTCTCACCGTTCATCGTTCACCGACTCGTCGCGCTAATGAAGGCGAGCATCGCGCCAGCGTGTGCGGCGCGTGTCCGCGAGAACCCGTGCGCGGAGTGGCTCGTCGGGGTGCGTGCCGTTGGCCCGCGTGATGCAACTCCGTGCAGCGCCGCGGCCTGTGGGCGAGGGGTATGGCGTGATGATGGGGGTGGCGGCGATGTGAAGGTGGGTCCGCGCGTTTACCTTTGTCTAGGCGTCCGAGCGGGCGACGAGTTTTCTGCTCGTCTCAGTCATTGGTCGTGCCGCTGCTCGCGGACGCACGCTCGGGTCGGCGTCGAGTGCCAAACGTCGAGTGGTGTGATGTCCTGGAGGCTGGCGTGGGCCGCGCCTGCACTCGCGGCGTGTCGACACGACTTGGCTCGAGGCGTGTGCGAGCACCGACGGCGCGACCGGCGCCGTTGCCGCAAGCGTGCTTCAGCGATGAGGAAGGATGGCGCCGCGGCTCAGTGCGAGCTCGAGCGTTCGGGGACGGGCTCGGTTGCGGCAGCGCTCCTCAAGTTGTCACACGCCTCGCGGACGGCGGCCAAGCACTGGACGAGCTGCAGCAAATCTTGACCGTCGACATCGGGATGATTCCCTTCTCTCAGGGAGAGGGATAGCCGGTCGAGCTGGCGGGTCATGCGAGATACGCTCGGCATCGCGACGGACGCGCGCGCCGCCGAAGGGCGCCGCGCAGAGGTGATGGCCTCGCGAGCGACGTTTCGTCGCGCCTGGCGCAGCTGGCGGCACGACCACTCGTTCGCTTCAGCCGACTGCAGCAGCGACGCCTGCAGCGGGCGCGGCAATCCTGCCACAGCATCCACGTGACCTACCGTCAGGTGTCCCGACGCTGGGACGAAAGGCAAGGCCTGGCAGACCAGCAGGGTGTTTATGCAACGGTGCAGGTCCGACTTGCTGATCGTCCCCTGCAGGGCCTTGCAGAGGCGCCGTAGGGTCAGCTGCGGCCCCCGCGTCGTCAGCTCGCCCTCGGATACTCGGTCGGCAAAGAACCGCTTCCAGACCAGCTCGCCGATGACGAGTCGGCGGTCGAAGCCCGTGGTCTTCGCGAGCTTCCGGATCTCTGCCGCGAGCTCTCGGATGTGCGGGGTCGAAGCATTCAGTTCAGGTTGCTCGACACTCGATTCGTCGGACATCACCGGATCCCTCCTCGCGCTCCCCTCGCGCCCAACGGGTCCGACCAGGCTCGTCGCGACCCCCGACCATGTCAACGTAAAGACCTCGGGTCCTCTAGTTTGTCGCGTTTGGGCGGTTCGGAGAGCCACACTCTCGAAGCTCGGGGGAGCGGTCCAGACAACGCTCGATTCGCGGCCGGTGGGCATCGACAGTCGAGATAGATGTATCGCTCACTGGGGGCTTCGTGCTGCGATCCAAGCCGTCACCCGCTGGCCGATGACGAGCCGCTCCCGCGCGTCGAACTTCAGAACGACCTCGAGGACCTTCGTGTCGTTACGTTCCACCGGGTCGTCGGCGCGGACGTTCTTGCGACCCATGCGCCGGCCGAGCTCGATGACCTTCGCCCCGAAGTCTGTGCCTGGAAAGGCGGAGGCGCGCACGAGCGCGGTCGCGCCGAGTGCGACACGCGCGATGTCTCGCTCATCGACGTCGATGCGCGCGGTGAGCTGGCGGGTGTCGCCGACGATCACCAGCGCTTCGCCGGCCGCTGGTGCGTAGTATTCGCCTTCGCGCAACTTGACGCTCAGCACTTCACCGGCGATGGGCGAGCGAACGATGCGCTCTTCGAGGGCGGCCCGAGCTGCGTCACGGCGCGCATTGGCAGCGAGTGCTCGGGCGCGCGCTGCATTGATGTCTTCTGCGCGCGAGCCGTTCTCCACGGCGCGACGGCGCGCGCTGGCCAGCTTGGCGGAGGCGCCGTCAGCTTCCGCTTGTCGCAGCGCGCGGTCGACCTCGTCCTTGGTCGCGCCGCCGCCCGTGGCGGCTTGGCTGAGGCGTCCCGCGACGCTCTCGCTCGAACGAGCTCGGGCCGCCGCGGCCTCGTACTCGGCGACGCTGGCTTCCACGTCTTCCGCTCGGCTGCCCCGCAGCGTGCGTGCCAGGTCTGCCTCGGCGGCCTTCAGGTCGCCTTCGGCAGCGGCAAGCTCCGCGGCGCGTGCGGCGCTGTCGAGCTCGACCAGCAGTGCGCCGGCTTCCACGAAGTCACCTTCCGAGACCGCGACTCGCGCGACACGACCACCGACCTGGGCGGCGACTTTGGTCTCTCGTTCGATGGGTTCCACGACGCCGTTGCCGCCGACGTAGTCGCCGACGGGGATCGGCGACTGCTCTTCCGTGCCCGCCGGCTGCAGCGCGCGCTGAGCGGTGCGCACGTCTTTCTCACGCGGCAGCATCGGGGATGGTGCGGCGTACGCCTGCACGATACTCACGGCGAGTCCGACGCCGGCGAGCACGACGAGGGACCGTTTGAGCGCCTTCTTCCAGTTCATGCGTCACCTTTGCTTCGGGCTATCCCAGCGACGGAGCTGGTACCGGTTAGTGAGACGGAGGTAGAATCGATCCGTCCTCGATGTGGCTGATGCGATCAGCGAGGTGAAAGATCCGGTTGTCGTGCGTTACGACCACGACAGTATCGCCTCGCTCGCTGCAGAGCTGCTTCAGGAGCTCGGTCACCAGCAACCCGCTCTCCGCGTCCAGGGCGGCCGTGGGCTCGTCGGCGAGGATGATGGGAGGGTTGCCGGCGAGCGCTCGCGCGATCGCGACCCGCTGGCGCTGGCCTCCGCTCAGGCTGCCGGGCGGGCTGCTCAGCTTGTCTCGAAGACCGACACGAGCCAACAGATCGGCAGCACGCCGATGAGCTCGCGATCGAGCATGGCCCTGCAGCTCGAGCGGTAGTGCGACGTTCTCGAGCGCCGAGAGCGACGCTATCAGGTTGTGTCCTTGAAAGATGAAGCCGATCGTCTGCAGGCGAAATTCGGGCAACCGCACGGCGGGCAGCGCCGTGATCTCCTCACCGAGCAAGTGAACCCGACCCGACGTGGCCGTCAGAACGCAGCCGAGAATGCTGAGCAGAGTGGTCTTGCCGCTCCCCGATGGGCCAGCGAGCATCACGAACTCGCCTCGCGAGACGCGAAAATCAACCCCGCGCAAGGCCTGGAAGGCGACTGCACCGTCCCCGAAGGTCTTCGTGAGGTTCGAGGCGTCGATGGCGAGAGCTTCAGACGCTGTCATCCACCACTTGCTGGCGAAGGCGAGTCATCGAAACACCATGGCCGGTTCGAGCTTGCGGATTCTAGACAGGGCCAGACCCGAGGCCACCAGGCAGATGCCGAGCATCAGCGGTGGCACGATCCAGTAGATCGGCTGAGGGATGATGGGGACGAGCTTGGCATTGCGAATTCCTTGGGCGACTCGCGTCACCAGACCGAGGCCGATGAGGCTGCCGAGCGCTGCGTAGACGAGGGACTGTGAGAAGACCAGTATGGTGAGGTCGACGTTGCGGCACCCGATTGCCTTGAGCGTGCCAAACTCGCGCAGGTTGTCGAGCACGGCAGAGAACATACTCAGCGCCACGATGATGAAGCCGATGGCCAGGCCGAACGACGTCGACACTCCAAAGGTGATGCCGAGCTGCTGCCTCAGCAGAGTGCTTGCGATGGATCGAGAGAAGGCCGAGGACGTCAGCACGGCGACCTCGGGAATGCGCGTACGAAGCCGCCCGACCAATTCTTCGATGGGCTCGCCCGTGTGCGCGCGGATCAAGACGAAGTTCATCCGATCCACGGGTGTCTTCGTGAGCGTTCGCACGAGGTCGATTTCGCCGAAGGCATAGGCCGGGCCAAAAGGCAGAAGGCCCCAGGTGAAGCCTCCAGCTCGAACGCGGTAACCGTTGAGCTCGCGAACGGCGTGCAGGTTCAAGTTGCCGTAGCGTTCTCGCTCCGAGTCTTCAAACACGACGGTGTCGGGGTAGGCGAGGACATCGGCGGACCCTTGCACCATTGCCCAGGGGCCGCCGAGTTGATGCGGAAGGCTAACGCCCACCAAAGTGACCGGTTCAGTTCCTCCGTCCGGCTTGTCCAAGCTGGCTGGCACGAACAGCAGCGGCTCGGCCTGGGCAACACCGGGCGTGGTGCGCGCGCGCGCGAGGACGCTCTGGCCCATCTGTTCTCCCGTCTGGAGTAGCTGGGTGTTCGGAGGAGCGATCCAGATGTCCGCCTTCGAGCGGGTTACGAACATCGTGTTTTTCTCGAGCAACCCAAACAGGATGCTGAGTTGCTGGACTGCCAGCAGAACGGCGAAGACCACCCCGAACAACGTGCCGAGCAGCTTGAGGCGATCGTGAAACATCATGCGAACACCCACGCGCATCATGGCGCGCAGGCGGTTTCGAGGTCGCGGTCGCGCTAGGTCGGTGACGCGTTCGGGGTGTACATATTCTGCGATGGCTTCTCGTGTGCTCATCGAACACCCGTGGGGGATGGTAGGGCCGAGCTCTGTTCGAACGCTGCGAGCCCGGTCGAGAGCAGACGCAGCGTGGCGCGCGCCCGAGCGAGGTCGACAATTGCTCGAATGTGCGCGACGTCGGAGCTCAGGAGGTCTCGGTTGGCCTGGAGGACGTCGAGCTGGGTCGATGTGCCCGCTCGGTAGCGCGCGGCCGCGACCTGCGCCGCCGTCCTCGCAGCATGGGCCTGGGCACGAGTCGCGCGCAGCCGCGCGATTTCGGCTTGCACCTGGTCCCATTCGTTGGCGATGCGCTCGGCGATATCGCGCTCGACGCGCAGCCGCTCAGCGTGTGCCGCCCGGGTGCTCGCGGCAGCGGACGCGAGCTCGCTCAGTGCGCCCAGTTCGAAACGCCACGTGGCCGTCGCCCCGATCGACCAGACCGGGCTCGCGCCGAAGCCCACGGCGTTGGTAAAACGTTCCGCGGCGATGCCCTCGAGCCGTGGAATATAGGCGCCGAGGGCGACATTCTCCTGCGCTTCCGCCGCGCGGACACGATGGCTCGCCGCTTTCAGCCCCGGCTGGTCGCGCACCCCAGCGAGCCAGTGCTGCAGGGGTGAATCTGGCCCGCCGTCGTCGCGCAACTCGCTGGGCGCAAGCCGCTGTCGAGGTGACCAGCCCGTGAGCGTCTCCAGCCGGCGCAGCCCCTGCAGCGTGGTGAGCTGCGCCGAAGCGACGTCTTGCTGTCGCTCCGCCACGGCGGCGCGCGCCCTTTCCACGTCCAGGTCCGAGGCGAGGCCGCTGTCGCCCCGGGCCGACACGACGGCGAGATTCTCCTCGGCGACCCCGACGGCCTCCACCGTCGATTGCTCGAGCGCGAGACCGCCGACCGCTGCGTAGTACGCCGAGATGACTCGCTCGGCGACGTCCTGGCGGGTCGCGACCACGTCTGCCTGGGCGGCCTTGTGCACCTCGCTCGCCGACGCGCTACCCTGGTACAGGGAGTAGTCGACGAGCGGAATGCCGAGCTTCAGAGTCGCATCCCATTGATCGAACGGCGTGATCACCACCGAGCGCACCGCCCCGTCGGGGCCCGGAATGCGCACGACGGCCTCTACCTGGTTCCGGGTGTAACTCGCGCTGGCCGTGAAGCTCGGCAACAGCTTCATCCAGCGGCCTCGATAGTCTGCCGCCGAGCGCAGTTCCTCGGCTGAGCTGGCCATGTTGTCGGCGGCGTGCTGGTAGGATCGCCGGACCAACGTCGCGATGTCGGGGATCGGCTCACCCGCTCGAGCAGTCGAGACGGAAGAAGTGCGCGCCTCTTCGGCTTGGGCCCACACGGGCGAGGAGCTCGCGAGGGACGCCGCGGCGAGGGGTGCCGCGATCTGGCTCGCGCCACGCCGCGCCCAGAGCGCCCGGGCAGCCTCTCCGAGCATTGGCAGCATGCCGCTGACCCTGGCGACAACTCGACGCACCCCCCGGTCGACGCTCGTGCGCCGAATCGGAGCGCAAGCGTGCGCCGCCGACGGCACGCTCGGCGCGCACGCGCCCCACTTGTCGAATGTACAACCCATTTGACCTCACCCCGAGCCGCCCCAGCGGCCCGCTGCCGGCGACGAGCGGGTTGTCACCGTTCCGACGGAGGACGGAAACCCCGTTTGCTCCAGCGGTAATAAGTGAGTACTCATTAACATGCCGTCAGGCGTTGTCAAGATCGCTTCCGCGAGAGGTCGGGAGCGTTCGGGCTGTCCGCGCAACGCCCCGGGGTCTCGTCATCACGCGTGCGGAGCTGACGCGAGGATGCGAGCTGCAGCCGAACGGTCGCGTGCGGGCGGCGCACGCCAGTAGCGCAGAGGAACCTGCGACGCCCGCTGCTAGGGGGGTGGCCCAAAATCCTAGTAGCCGTCGCGCGCGAGTGCTCGGTCGGGTGCTCTTTGCGATGCCCCGGCTCGAGGTAGACAGACTTGTCTACCTCCAAAAAAAGTGACCCACGCCAGCACAATTCCACGATGGCGAGCGAACACCATCCATTCGCGCAAGTGACCGACTCGAGCCAGCTGCGCACGTCTATTCAGGCCACAGCGCCGCGCACGCTACGTGTGTGAGAGCCAGGAAGTTCTGCGCGGTCTTCTCGAAGCGCGTGGCGATGGCGCGGAAGCGCTTCAGCCAATGGAAGAAGCATTCGACGAGGTGATCGGACACCCTTTGGTATCGACGACTGCGTGGAGCTTGGTTGAAAACCTCCTCGAGAACGGCCCAGAGCGTTGGATTGGACCCCCTTTTCCGCCCGACGCATCTTGGTGTGTGCGAACAACGGAACCATCAACGATCGAGCCCGTCTCATCGACCTCCGCCTGCAGTTCCTCAAAGAGCGTCGCCCAGTGCCCTTCTTCGACCAGTTGGCGAACCGCCAGCCTTCTGCTTCGGCAAGACAGCCTGTAACTGACGCCATTGGTCGTCCGTGAGCGCATGTCTAGGGACACCCCCCAGACAACGGCGCGAGCTCGCCCGGAGTTCCCTCGTCGATGTTCGGCTGCAACGCGGTGAACGCGTAGCGGTCGCTCGAGACGCGGTCTCCGCCTCAAGGGCTCCGCCGGCACCGAACAACCCGGCGAAGAAATGGGCGGCCCAGAGCGCGGGCGCGACGTGTCTGCGGGGCCGCCATGTTATGCTCCGCGGCGGTGCTGAACCTGAATCATCTGCGCGTCTTTCGCTCCGTCTGCGAGACGAGCTCGATCACGGAGGCGGCGCGCCAGCTCCACATCAGCCAGCCCGCAGCATCGAAACAGCTCGCCGAGCTGGAGAGTCATCTCGGCGTCGCCCTGGTCGAGCGGCGGCCCAGGGGCGTGCGGCTGACGGCGGCTGGTGAGGTGCTGGCGCATCACGCGCGGCGGCTGTTCAAGGAGGAGGCCGCGGCAGAGGCGGCGCTGGAGGCGCTCCTGGGTTTGAAGCTGGGGCAGCTCTCGCTCGCCGCCAGCACGACGATCGGCACGTACATCGTACCGTCGGTGTTCGGCGAGCTGCACGCGGCCCATCCCAACGTGCAGCTCGCGCTGGAGATCGTCAACGCCGCGCGGGTGGAAGAGCTGGTGCTGGAGGGTGAGCTCGATCTCGGGCTGTCGGAGGGCTCGGTGCTCAGCGAGCACCTGCGCGTCGAGGTCTTCACGCGCGACGATCTGGTGCTGATCGCGGCGCCCGATCACCCGCTCGTCGCCGAGTCGCGCCGCGGCGCGATCAGCGCGCAGGCGCTCGCGGGGCGGCCATTCCTGCTGCGCGAGCACGGCTCGGGCACGCGCGAGGTGGTGCAAGACGCGCTCGCCAGCGCGCACATCGGGGTCAACGTCGCGATGACGCTGGGCAGCACCGAGGCCATCAAGAACGCCGTGGCGGGCGGGCTCGGCGTCGCGTTCGTCTCCACGCTGACCATCGCGCTCGAGCGCGCGAGCGGGCGCCTCGCGATCATCGAGCTCGCCGATCTCACCATCCGCCGTCCGCTGCACCTGCTGCGGCTGAAGGGCAAGCCGTTGAGCCCCGCCGCGCTCGAGTTCCTGCGCGTGCTGCGAGGCCGGTATCCAAACCTGGGCAACGGCGCGCCCCTGGGCGGGTTCGAGGGGTCGGATTCGACGCGGGAGGAGGCCGATTCGCCCGGGGCGTGAGGGGTGAGGGGCATCGCTGTTAGCAGGTCACGCGAACGACGCAGTCTGCGACGGCGCCTGTGCCTTACCGTACGCCGACGCGCGAGCGGTCGAGCCGATGCCGGTTTTGCAAGGATCAGCTCGGCCCGATCGTTCGCGCGGGGTCAGCTCCTCGCCGCCGTCGTACAGACCAACCAGTCGGTATTCTTCCCGCCATCTTCCACGAGGTGCGGCGCGGGCACCGGCAGCGCCGCCAGAGGAGCGAAACGAGCTTCCACGGCTGATGCTTCCAGCGAAGCGGTGGGTCGTCGCCGACTCGGCGTTGGCGACCTCTCCGGGGGGGAAGCGCGGAAGCGCCCAGCCGCCGCATCAGCAGCGCGAGGAGCACCTTCGCGTATAGCCGTCACGTCCACGCTCGGGTTGGCCATGTGTGCCGTCTCTCACCGGACGCCTCGAATGGAAAGAGGAAGCTGCTAACAGGGATGGGGGTGAGGGGAGCGGATGCGGTCGGCCTGTCGAGCCCTGAGGGCGCACTCGTGGTGCGGGCATCGTGCGCCTTCACGCGAGCTTGAGCAGGCGCTTCCTGGGCTGCACCAGGTTTCCGCCGAGCCGTTCGAGCAGCACGTCGAGGGGCTGCGCCTCCTCTGACGTGATGCGCAGGCTGAGCATCTCGCGCTCCGTACCTTCGCGCGCGACCGTGACGGGCTTTCCATACAGCTCCGCCAGGAAGTGTTCGATGAGCTCGCGCAGCGGCTCGTAGCCCGCGTCGGTGTTCGGCGCCTGCAGCCGGTCGACGAAGCGCAAGCGCAGCTCTCCGGTGCCGAACCTCGGCGGCGTGTCGAAGCCCGCGTCGTTCTCGAGCAACCGTGCTGCCGAGAGGCAGCGACGGAACGCATCTGCCAGACGCTCGTGCGGCGGCGGCGCGGCACGCTTGCGGAAGTAGAGCAGGCCGGGGCGCCCTTCGCTGTCGTCGAGGTAGTGATCCGAGCCGTGTCCGATCAGCGCCACGCGCGGCCCGTGCTGAACGTGGCCGTAGTCAGCCACGTCGATCAGCTGATCGGGCAAGGCGCCCTCCTTGATCCAACGGTGGAACACACGCACCGAGCGATGCGTGTCGATGGTGAAGCCGGCCTGGGCATACAGCTTGAGCTGAATTCGGTGCACATGCATCATGGCTGCCTCCATCATTCGGCCGAGGCCTCTTCCTCGACGGCGTCCTCCGCGCTGGGCACGCTCTTCAGGTGAGCCCCCTCGCGCACGTAGCACTGATGCGAGGCGTCCACGAACAGCTGCGCCTCCTCGAGCAGCTGGTGCGCGCCGTCGAGCGTCTGCGGCTCCTCCCGCGTCTCGTGCGCTCGGAAGAAGAAGTGCGCGAACTTGCCGCCCACGAACGGATCGAAGAAGACCTGGGTGTCGTAGTAGTGGCGCCGGAACTCGCTGACGATCTCGTCCGGATCTTCGCTCAGGTTCGGGCTCTTCTCGCGCGTGAGGGCGCGGGCTGATTGCAGCATGGCCTTGCGCGCGCCGCGCGCCACGCCCGCCGCGTCCCTGGTCTCGAGCAACAGCTGCGCCTCGAACAGCTCGCGCTCGGCCGCCGCCAGCCCGATCTCCACGAGGCTCACCACCTCGCCCGCGCACTCACCGACGCCGATGTCTCCGATGCTGTACTCGCGCGGGTCACCCCAGTCCGAGTAGTAGCTCGGGTCGTCCTCGTAGGAGGGCACCTTCGTGTGCGCGTCGACCATCTTGCGCACCTCGCGCTTGCCGATGCGGTCGACGAAGGCGCGGAACGTCTCTTCGGGGGTGCGCTCGGAGGCGTAGCGGGCGGTGAGCTTCTCCATCAGCTCCGGCGCCCGCTTCGAGGGCACGGCGCCGATCGCCAGGCCGTAGCTGCCGCCGTTCTCGGACCACATCCCGCCGACCACGAGCTGGAAATGCGGGACGCGCCGCCCGTTGACGTTGCGGCTCACTCCCAGGAAGCCGATGTCGGCGACGTGGTGCTGGCCGCACGAGTTGAAGCACCCGCTGCATTTGACGTGCAGGCCGCGAGCGGCCTCCGCGACCGGCGACTCCATCAACCGGCGCCGCAGCTCGCCGGCGAGCCCGCGCGAAGACGAGATGCCGAGCTTGCACGTGTCCGTGCCGGGACAGGCCACGACGTCGGCGATCGACTCTGCGCCCGGCGCCCCGAGGCCCGCGGCGTTCAAGCCCTCGAAGAACTCGGGCAGGTCGGCCTCGCTCAGCCAGCGGAACAAGAGGTTCTGATCGACCGTCGTGCGGAGCGTGTCACCCGTGAAGCGACGCATCAGGTCGACCAGGGCGCGTGCCTGCACCGGCGTGAAGTCGCCGAGCGGCAGCGTCACCCGCGCCGTCACGTAGCCCGGCTGCTTCTGGGGCTGCACGTTGCTCGCCCGCCACGCCTCGAACGCCGGTGAGCGCGCGCCCTCCGGCAGGGCCGCAGGAGGCAGGGCCGCAGGAGGCAGGGGCGCCCCCGGACGCAGCGGCTGCTCGTCGCTGCCGTGCAGGTCGTCGAGGAAGGCCGTCCAGCGCGGGTCGGGGCGCAGCGTCTGCCGCTCTTCCCAGACGAGCCGGGAGAACTCGGCGATGCCGAGCTTCTTCACCACGAACTTCAGCCGCGCGCGCGAGCGGTTCTGCTTCTCGCCCAGGCGCGCGAAGAGGCGCGCCACGGCCTGCGCCGTCGGCAAGAGCTCCGCTTCGGGCAGGAACTCGGAGAGAAGCTGCGCCGGATAGGGCACCGCGCCGAGCCCGCCGCCCACGTACGTGGCGAAGCCGCGCTCGACGCGCCCCTCCACCTCGCGCGTGCGCGCGATGCAGCCCAGGTCGTGGAAGTTGGTGAGGCCGCACGCCTCCTGCTGGCAGCCCGAGAACGCGACCTTGAACTTCCTGCCGAAACCCTGCGTGTCGTCGTGCCCGAGCAGGAAGTAGGTGATCGCGTTCGCGTACGGAGTGACGTCGAACGTCTCCGTCTGGCAGACACCCGCGAGCGGACAGGCGGTCACGTTGCGCACCGAGTTGCCGCAGGCCTCGCGCGTCGTGATGCCGACCAGGGCCAACCGCCGCATCAGATCGGGCGTGTCGTCGATGTGCACGTAGTGCAGCTGGATGTCTTGCCGTGTGGTCACGTGCAGGATCTGATCGGCGTACTCTTCCGAGATCGCCGCCAGCGTCTCCAGCTGCTCGGCGCTCAGCTTTCCGTACGGGATCTTGATGCGCATCATGCCCGGCGCGTCCCACACCGTGTTCGGGCCCTTGGTCAAATCTTTGCAAGGGAACTCGAGCTTCTGTGTGCGCTCGCCGTCGCTGCGCTGCCCGTTGTCGTAGCGCTGCCCGTAGACCCCCCGGCGCAGCCGTGTCTCGGCGAAGAGCTTCTCGTCCAGCTTGCCCCGGCGGCGCAGCTCGAACTGAGTCTCGAAGATGTCTATCTCTCGAAACAGCGCCTCATGGGATCGGGCGGCGGTCTCCTGCTTCCAAGTACGACTGGGCATCATGAGCCTCTATATATCGAGTGTAGATACGAATTAGGGGCAGTATACGGCGAGATCGGCGGCGATCCCACCGCAGGATGAGACGGGGCTCGCTGCAACGGCGAACGTCTCCGCCTGGACAGACGGAGCCCCCTTTCTCGGCGTTCCCCGGCGTGCGTGGCGCGCTGGTAGCCCCGGCGCGGCCGGTCGGGGCGAATAGTCCTGGCGGGCGTTTCCCTGCTCGGATGGCGTGATAGCGTCCCGCTCCGATGCACGTCTGGCCCCGCGTAGTTCTTCCGCGAGCGGGCGCGTTCGCAAGCGGGCGCTCGGGCGCGCCGTAGAGCTCTGAAGGATGGCATCGAGCCGAGCCCCGTCTCCGCTGGCCCTCGCGCTCATCGCCGGTGACCTGCCGCGGGTGCGAGCGCTGGTGGCTGAAGGCAGCGACGTGAACCAGCCCGACCCCCACGGCTGGCGCCCGTTGCACCGCGCCGCCGTCAACAACCGGGGCCGCGCGATCGGCGTCTTGCTCGAGGCGGGCGCTCAGATCGAGGCGCGCGGCAACTCCGGCTGGACGCCGCTGCACCTGGCGTGCGTCAGCTGTAGCCCCAACGCTGTCGCCGCGCTGGTCGCGGGCGGCGCCGACGTGAACTCGGTGGCGCGCAACGGCGACACCCCGCTGCACCTCGCGCTCGTGATCGTCCTCGGCAAGCAGTATCCGCAGCTGCGTCGCGCGTCCCTCCGCGCAGCGCGAAGGGTGCTCCAGACCCTCCTCGACGCGGGCGCCGATCCGCTCGCGCGCGATGGCAAGGGCCGATCGACCGCCGATGTCGCACGCGAGAACGGCGCGCCCTCGCTCGCCGTCTTGCTCGAACGGCCGAGGGGCAGCCGCGGGCGCTCGACGAAGCGTCGCGCGCCGCGGTCGGGTTGAATGCTGGCTGATCGTGCTCGAGAATCATCCGATCGTGCGCGCGCGCGCGGCGGCGCGGTCGCATGTCAGGGGCATGGGCAAATATACTGGAAAGGTCGCCATCATCACGGGTGGCAGCACGGGTATCGGCTTCGGAACGGCGCAGGCCCTGGTGGCCGAAGGGGCGGAGGTGCTCATCACCGGCCGCAACGAGGCGTCGCTCGAGGCGGCGCAGCGCGAGCTCGGGCCGCGCGCGCACGGTTTGCGCTCGGACAGCGCGAGCCTGAGCGACATCGACGCGCTCGGCGCGCACGTCGAGCGCACCTTTGGCGGCGCGCGGGGTGGGGCGCCCGCGCCAAGGCAAACAGAGCGGGTTGGGGCGCCCGCGCCAAGGCAAACAGAGCGGGGTGGGGCGCCCGCGCCAAGGCAAACAGAGCGGGTCGGGGCGCCCGCGCCCAATGGATCCGTCGACCTGGTGTTCCTCAACGCGGGCTACTGCAAGATCGAGCCGGCAGCAGAGGTGAGCGCCGAGGAGTACGACAAGACGTTCGCCATCAACACGCGCGGCGTGTTCTTCGCGGTGCAGCGGCTCGCCCCCCTCGTGCGCGACGGCGGCGCCTTCGTGTTCACGACGTCGATCGCCGACGCCGTCGGTTATCCGGGCATGAGCGTGTACTCGGGCACCAAGGCCGCCATCCTGGCCTTCGCCCGCGTGTTCGCGGCCGAGCTCTTGCCGCGTCGCATCCGGGTCAACTGCGTGAGCCCCGGCTTCGTCAAGACGCCGACGATGGGCATCTACGGCGTCGGTGCCGATCAGGTCGCGGCGTTCGCCCGCGAGGGTGACGAGCTGACGCCGATGAAGCGCATCGCCACGACCGAAGAGATCGCGCGCACGGTGCTGTATCTCGCCTTCGAGGCGACGTTCACGACCGGCACGGAGCTGGTGGTCGACGGCGGCCTCACCGAGCTGGTCGCCCCGGCGCACTGAGATTGTACGCTCAGGTGCAGCAGTCGGGCCCGCAGCACCCGCGCTCGCCGGGCTTGACCGCCTCGATCGTGGCCGACGAGACGAGCTCGCCCACGTCGCTTCCCGGCATCCAGCCTTCGATGAAGGCCTTGCTCTCCCGACGGACCTGGATCTGGATCTGTTCGAAGCCAGCGGCCACGAGCATGGCCCGCAGCGGCTCGACCTCGACGGCGCCTCCGACGCACGCGCTGAGCGAGGCGGCTTCGGTGCGAAGCTCATCGGGGATGGGACGGAGCGCGACGACGTCGGAGATCGCGAGGCGACCGCCCGGGCGCAGCACGCGATACGCTTCGCGGAACACCTGCGGCTTGTCCGGAGACAGGTTGATCACGCAGTTCGACAAGACGACGTCGACCGAGGTGTCGCCCACGGGCAGCTGCTCGATCTCTCCGAGCCGGAACTGAACGTTCTGCGCTTCGACCTTCCGCGCGTTCTCGCGAGCCTTGCTGACCATCTGCGGTGTCATGTCGACGCCGATCACTCGGCCGCTCGCGCCCACCTGGCGAGCAGCGAGGAAGCAGTCGAAGCCGGCGCCGCTGCCGAGGTCGAGCACGGTCTCGCCGGCGCGGAGCGCTGCGATCGCTTGCGGATTGCCGCATCCGAGGCCCAGGTTGGCGCCCTCCGGCACACTCGCTTGCTCGGCGGCGCTGTAGCCGAGCGCGTGACTGGCGCCGGGATCAGGCGCGCAGCAACTCGGGCTGCAGCACGACACAGAGCCTCCGGCCACCTTTGCATAGTGATCGCGAACTGTATTTCGGACGCTGTCTGATGATGATTGGGTCACGATTACCTCCACCCTCCAAGACGCGCTGTCGTGAGCGAGGATGCTGACTTTTGTCGAGGGCGCGTCAGCTCCCTCCGCCCTTGCCACAGCAACCGGGCGGTATCGCCGCGTCCGAGCGCTGCGCGCAGCGCACGATGCCACCGCGCGCGTCGAGCGCGATCTCGCAGCAGGCTTCGAGCGAGGCCCGCAGTCGCTCGCGGCCGCGCAGCACGCGCGACTTCATCGCGGGCAACGAGATGCCGAGCATGGCGGCGGCATCTTTCTGGGTGAGGCCCTCGAGCTCCGTCAGGGTCAGGGCCTCGCGATAGGGCGAAGGCAGCGCCGCCACGAACGGCGCGATGTGCTCGCTGAGCTGGCAGTCGAGCTCGGGGTCGTCGGCGGCTTCCGCGGGCTCGGCATCGTGCCCGGCCGGCGACGCTTCACGGGCCACCGGATGCCGCGCGGCCTGGCGCCGAAACTGCGCGATCGCGCTGCGCGTGACCTGATACACCCAGGGGCCGAAGCGCTGCTCGTCACGCAGGCTCGGAAGCGCTCGTTGCATGCGCAAGAACACATCCTGCAACACGTCGTCGGCGTCGGCGGGGGAAGACACGCGGCGCGAGATGAAGGGCCTGAGCTGGTGCTCGAGCCTGCCCCAGGCTCCGCGGATGCTGGCGTCAATCACGGTTCGGAACTCTCCAGCACCTGAAGACGTCGCACCCAGGAAAAGGATGCACGCCGCTTCAAGGGCGCCACGCCAGGCACGCGGCGCTGGACGGGCAAATCGCCGTAAACTCTGGAGATTCCAGCAAGGCCGGCGGCGCCGACGCGCGCTCGACCAGTCCGAAGCCAAAGCGCACGAAGTAGGCGGGGGCCGTGGTGGTGAGCAGGAACACCTCGCGCAGGCCGAGGTCGCTCGCGTAGCCCAGGCGATTGCCGACCAGCGCGCGACCCATGCCAGCGCCCCGGTGCGAGGGCAGCACCGCTACGGAGCGCAAGAGCCCTACCGTGCCATAGCGCTCCAGCCCGGCGACCCCGACCACGGCCTCGCCTTGCCGACACACGACGTAGGCTTGGGGGAACTGTGAATCGACGCCGGCAATGGGAAGGCCGGCGGCGCCGAGCAGCTGCTGGACCCCGGGCGAGTCATCCAGCTCGGCTGCCACCAGCTGCACCTCGTGCTCGTTCATACCAGCCAGCGTTCGTGTTCGAGCAGGTCGAGGACGCGCTGGCGCACCTCGTCTCGGATCTCGCGTACGCGCTCGATGGGCTTGCCCTTCGGATCTTCGAGGGGCCAGTCCAGCCGGCGCAGCCCGGGGATGGCGGGGCAGGCCTCGCCGCAGCCCATGGTGATCAGGATGGCCGCCCCCGAAGCGAGCTCATCGGTGAGCTTCTGCGGTGAGTGGGTCGCGACCTCGATGCCGACCTCGCGCATGGCCTCCACCACCTCGGGGTGCACGCGCGGTCCCGGCTCCGTGCCAGCGGAGATGGCGCTGGCCTTGGACTTGTCTGACAGCGCGTTGAACCAGGCGGCGGCCATCTGAGAGCGGCCGGCGTTGTGAATACAGGCGAAGAGTACGGTGTTCATGTCGTCTTCCTGTCGAGATGAGTGGGCTCGACCAGCTCGGCGTCGCCACGCTGTGGCGAGGGAACGTCGCCGGGGAGCAGCCATCGGAACAGGCCAGTCGCGGCGGCCGCGCCGAGCAGCTGAGCCACGACAAAGCCGGGGGCGTCGATCGGACGAATCCCGGCGAAGGTGTTCGTCGCGGCGCGTGCCAGCGTCACTGCCGGATTCGCGAACGACGTCGACGCCGTGAACCAGTACGCGGCCGTGATGTAAGCGCCGACCGCGAACGGAACGTAGTGCGCGTGGCGACGCGAGACGCCCCAGATCACCGACAGCAACCCGAACGTCGCGACGAACTCGCTCAGCAGTTGAGCAGGCCCACTGCGTACGTGCGCCGAGGCCGAGAACAGCGGGGCCTCGAACATGGCGTGCGCGGCGGCGACGCCGAGGTAAGCGCCCGCGAGCTGCCCGGCCACGTAGGCCGGGACGTCGCGCCAGGGCAGGCCGCCCTGCGCAGCGTCGGCCAGCGTGACCGCCGGGTTGAAGTGGGCGCCGCTGATGGGACCGAAGGTGAGGATCAGCGCGACCAGCCCAGCGCCTGTGGCGATCGTATTGGCGAGCAGGGCCAGGGCGACGTTCCCTTGTGAAAGCCGCTCCGCCATGATCCCGGAGCCGACGACGGTCGCCAGCAAGAGCGCCGTGCCGACTACCTCAGCGGTCGCGCGACGAGACAACGCAATCACGGGTCAACCATATTTGCATATTGGAATGTTGGAAAGCCGAATCAGACGGGGCTGGCTCCACCGGTTCCCGTTGGCTCCGCCGTCTTCCACCACTAGAATGTGCTCATTCGATGCCTCGAGCAGTCGCCACCAAGCTGAACGTTCGACCCGTCTCTCGGTTGTTCAAGGCGCTGGGCGACGAGACGCGGCTGCGCATCGTGGCGCTGCTCTCGCACGGTGAGCTGTGCGTGTGTCACGTCGAGGCCGCGCTCGAGCTCACGCAGTCCAACGCTTCACGGCAACTCGGCATCCTGCGAACCGCGGGCGTCGTCGACTCGCGGCGAGAGCTGAACTGGGTCTACTACCGCCTCGCCGAGCAAGAAGATGAAGACTGCGAGCGCCAGTTGAAGGCGCTGGTCAGCTCTTTCGCCAAACAGACCGTGGTAAAGGCCGACGTGCAGCGACTGATCAAGATCAGAGGTCCGCAGTCCTGCGGGTGACGGCCCCGCGGCGCGCCAGCTCCAGACCTTCAGCTCGATCCCTGCGACTCCGAGCGGGTCGCGCCCCGAGCGAGCGTGTAGCGCCCGACGGGTTTCCCGAAGAGCGTGGTGGCCGCGTCGTAGCGCATGCCGAGATGCTGAGCGACGCGGACCGATGGCGCGTTGCCGGGGTCGATCAGCGCGCGCACATGCGGCTCGCCCCGAACCTCCAGCGCGTAGCGCATGGCCTCGGCGGCCGCCTCGCTCGCGAAACCCCGTCCCCAGAAGGCGCGGTAGGTGTTCCAGCCGAGCTCGATGCCGGGCATGTTCTCGCGAAAGAACGCGCCGACGTGCCCCACGATCTCGCCGGTCTCGCGCAGCGACACGCTCCACCAGCCCGCGCCGTGCAGCATCCAGAGCCCGGCGTGACAGCCGAAGATGCGCCACGCCGTCTGACGATCCGCCGCGCCCAGGTAGGCCGTCGCCTCCGGATCGGCGAGGTGCTCGGCGAAGGCTTCGAAGTCGGCGGCCCGGGGCTCGCGCAACAGGAGGCGCTGCGTCTGGAGACGTGGAACCGTGACGGAGGGAGAAGCTTCCATGGGGGCCGAGTATGGCACGAGGGGCCCGCTGCACGCGGCTCTGCTCGCCGGAGCGCTGGTAGTGGGCCGAGGGGCGTCGGCTGCTCCCGGCCGACGAAGACGAGCGTCGAACTGCACCGCACCGGAGCAGCTCGGCGAGCGAACCGCTTCGGTGGAGCCGAACGCCCGTGCCGGTTCGATTTTGAGCACGTAGTGCGCAGATCATCGAGCGGGAGCAGCAAATTCTCGGTTTATTCGAGCCCGAGCCAAGCCGTTGAGCTACTGAAGAGCATACGTCAGGGGGGCGATGGGATATGGCTGTCACGCCGGTCTTCATTTCTTATGATCGACGGGATCGTTACTTCGTCAATCTATTGAGGGCGTTGCTCGAGCGCGAAGGCGTCGACAACCGGTGCGACACCGATCGGCTCGACGCGGGGGACAAGTACCAGGCACGAATACTCGACGGGCTCGAAGAGTGCCGCTCGCTCATCGCGGTCATCTCCGAGCACGCGGTGGATTCGCGGTGGGTGACGGGCGAGACCTCCGCCTTCTGCGCCTCCAACCCCGAGGCTGTCGTCATTCCCATCGTCCTCGACGCCACGGCGCCGGTGCGCGTGTTCGGTATGCTGGGCGCCTATCAGGCCGTCGACATGAGTGAGGACATGCTCCAGGGCTTCACCGCCCTGCTCGACCGCTTCGATCGAGCCTTCCTCTCCGGGCAGGGCCAACGCCGGTCCAACAAGGAACGCCGAACTTGCCGCGACCGCCGCCAGCACCCGCTGCGCCGGCTGCGGACAGGCCTCTGGCAGAGCTACGCCCAGGCGACGGGCGAGGGCAAATTCAGCCAGCTCGACTTCGCGCGCGCCACCCAGCGATCCAGGATCGCGGAGGCGCTGCACACCGAGATCGCACGCTACGAGTTCTACGACGAGAAGCATCGGCGCATCGACGCTCGCTGGGCGCTCGACCAGGCGCTGGAGGCCCTCGTCGCCCCCAAGGTCGAAAACGAGAAGGCGATCTACATCATCGAGAAGGTCGCCTCCTACCTGAACGAACACTACGAAGTGAAGAGCCGAGATCGCCGGCGAGGGACCGACCGTCGAGTGGATGCGAAGTAACCGAGCCTCGTTCAGCGGTTGATGCCCCCACCCGTCGCGCAGCGCGCCGGCCTCCCCCCGATCGAGTATGAGGCGGCACTACGTGTCAAGTGGCCTAGGTGTGATTCGCGGGCCTTGGA
>Ga0247763_1000302_pt1 | contig 28050 bp, 19 predicted proteins | sample UWRJL141409B4_FD_179926 | JGI IMG/M metagenome (GOLD analysis project Ga0247763, IMG submission 179926) | Plant litter microbial communities from Arlington Agricultural Research Station in Wisconsin, United States - UWRJ-L141-409B-4 | ecosystem: Environmental > Terrestrial > Plant litter >... | reverse complement strand
GCTTTCTCGGTGGAGGCAGGGCTCGCGGCGCTCACCCTCAATTGCGACGACGACGTCACCTGCCAGGGCCAGGAGGTCAACTGCGGCGGTGCCGGCTGCTTCGTCAGCTGCCGCGGTGACGCCGCGTGCGACATCGACCTCAACCTCGCCGGGCAGCTGGCGCGCGCCGATTGCATCGGCAACGATTCGTGCAACGGCAGGGTCGATTGCTCGCGAGATCAGGGCTGCGAAGTCAACTGCGGCGGCCAGAACAGCTGCGCCCAGCAGGTCAGCTGCGGCGTCGAGGGCGGGGGCAACACGTGCAACGTGAGGTGCGTCGGCAACCTCTCTTGCGGTGGCGGAGTGAACTGCCTCTCCGAGTCGTGTGACATCGAGTGCGCCAACGAGGGCTGCCAGAACGACGTGGTGTGCGGGCTCAACAGCGGCACGTGCAACGTCCAGTGCGACAACGACAGCTGCAACGCCGACGTGGTCTGCCAGTCCGACGGTGACTGCACGCTGACCTGCGACGGCAACCGCTCCTGCCAGCAGCAGGTCGACTGCACCTCGGAAGACGGTAATTGTACGGTCACCTGCACCGGCGATGAATCGTGCGACGATGTCGTCTGCTCGGCGAACAGCGGCGTCTGCGACGTGCAGTGCTCCGGCGAAGACTCGTGCCCCCAGGGCGCGGTCTGCGACGCCAACGACGAGAACGGAGACTGCGGGTTCGACGGCGCCAACTGAAGCGGCTTCAGGCGTCGAGCTCTTGGATCTCGGGCCAGTAGAAGAGGTCGTACTTCACGGCAGGCCGCCCGCCGCCCCCCCGCTGCCGCCGAGCCCGCCGAGGCCCCCGCCGAAGCCGGCCGTGTCAGCGTCATCGGGAGGAAAGCCGCCGATCCCGCCGTCGCCGCCGAAGCTCATGCCGGGGCTGGCGCCGATCCCGCCCACGCCGCCGATACCCCCCGACGCGCCCACGCCGCCGATTCCACCGACTCCGATGCCCCCTCCGGCGCCGCCAGCCGCGTTCACGTCGGGGACCTCTTCTGCCTCGGGGTCGGGGTCCATCACGCCGTCGTTGGGCTGATTCGGAGCCACGGTGGTGATGGGCGGCGCGCCGGGTCTCTCCGCCTCCGGATCGAATGGATAGCTGTAGGCCGGCGATGCGTCGGCGTCGGCGCACGCGACGACCACGAACAAGAGCCAGCTCGCCCCGGACCAACCGCGAGACGCGCGGCGCGTTGCCCCTGCCGAATGCGTTGCTCGATGGCTCATCTCAACCTCCTGTGACGCGAGCGCGCGCTCGAAATGAGCGCGCGAGCTCGAGAGAGCGACCCTCGTGAGCTCGACACGTGAGCGATGCAGATGCCGTGCCGTCTGAGTCTTTGCTGGGCTCACCCTGCGTGCACACCTGCCGCATGACGTGGCGAAGTAGCGACCACCTCTGCCTTGCGTGTTGCACCGCGAATACGCCCCGACGTGGCAAACTCGCTGCGCACGGCGAGGGCGCCCACCGCGGGTAGAGCGGTTCTACCGCGATGACGCCGAAGCGACGTGCACTCGAGCGCGCTGCACCGCGCGCTGTGATGCTACGTTTCGATCCAGGACGCTCGACGCGAGGCGCGCCCGACGTGCGCGCCGTCGCGATCGACCCGAGCCCTCGAGGATCGAGATGCAGCGACACTTCCATCACGAAGACGAGAACAGCGCACCGAACCAGTCGCATCACGCGGCGCCGCAGGCCCCCGACGCCGACCTCGCCGAGGGCATCATCGGCGCCGAGCCGCCGCTGGAGAAAGAGCGCGCCCGCTTCGGGCGGCGCGAGCAGAGCGCCGCCGGCCTGCGATCCATCTACGAGACGGCGCACCACTGTGTGCCGGCGATGGGCGCCAAGCGCACGGTGCAGACGCTGCGCCTGCTCAACCAGAAAGATGGCTTCGACTGCCCGAGCTGCGCCTGGCCCGACCCCGAGCAGCGCAAGCTGTTCGAGTTCTGCGAGAACGGCGCCAAGGCCGTGGCCAGCGAAGCCACACGGGCGCGCTGCACGCCGGAGTTCTTCGCGGGGCACGGCATCCCCGAGCTGCTCGGCCAGAGCGACCGCTGGCTCGAGCAGCAGGGGCGCATCACGCACCCGATGCTGCGCGCTCGCAGGGGCGAGCGCGGCGACATGAACTACGAGCCCATCTCCTGGAACGACGCCTTCGAGCTGATCGCCGAGGAGCTGAACGCGCTGGGCTCGCCGGACCAGGCGTCGTTCTACACGTCGGGGCGTGCCAGCAACGAGGCCGCCTTCCTGTATGGCCTTTTCGCGCGCCAGCTCGGCACGAACAACCTGCCCGACTGCTCGAACATGTGCCACGAGTCGAGCGGCCTCGGCCTCACCGAGACCATCGGCATCGGCAAGGCCACCATCACGATCGAGGACTTCGAGCACGCCGACTCGATCTTCGTCATCGGGCAGAACCCCGGCACCTGCCATCCGCGCATGCTGACGGAGCTCGAGAAGGCCGTGCGCAACGGCGCCGAGATCGTCGCCGTGAACCCGTTGCCGGAGACGGGGCTCGTGCGCTTCAAGAACCCGCAGAACCCGCTGTCGCTGCTCGGCCCCGGCACACCGCTCGCGTGCCTGCACCTGCCCGTGCGCATCAACGGAGACGTGGCGCTGCTCCATGGCATCATGAAGTGGATGCTGGAGGCCGACCGTGCCAGCGGCGGGCAGGTGCTCGCGCACGATTTCATCCAGCGCCACACCGAGGGCTTCGAGCCCTTCGCGCGCGCCCTCGAGGCCGAGAGCTGGGAGAGTATCGTCGCGGGCTGCGGCGTCTCGCGCGAAGCGATCGAGCAGGCGGCGCAGATCGCGTGCCGCTCGGAGCGCATGATCGTCTGCTGGGCGATGGGCATCACCCAGCACGAGAACGGCGTCGACAACGTGCGGGCGATCGTCGACTTCGCGCTGCTGCGCGGGCAGATCGGGCGGCGCGGCGCTGGCCTGTGCCCGGTGCGCGGGCACAGCAACGTCCAGGGTGATCGCACGGTCGGCATCTGGGAGAAGATGAGCCCCGAGTTCCTGCGCGCGCTGGGCAAGGAGTTTGCTTTCTCGCCGCCCAGCCGGCACGGCCTCGACACCGTGCGCAGCATCGAGGCGATGCACGCCGGCAAGGTGAAGGTGTTCGTGGGGCTCGGGGGGAACTTCCTCAGCGCGACGCCCGACACGCGCTACACCTCGGAGGCGCTCGCGCGCTGCAAGCTCACGGTGCACGTCTCCACCAAGCTCAACCGCTCTCACCTCATCACGGGGGAGCGGGCGCTCATCTTGCCGTGCCTCGGCCGCACCGAGCGCGACGTGCAGGCGAGCGGCGAGCAGTTCGTGAGCGTGGAAGACACGATGGGCGTGGTGCACGCTTCGCGCGGCGCGCTCGAGCCCGCCTCGGAGCACCTGCGCAGCGAGGTCGCGATCGTGGCGGGCATCGCCCAGGCGACGCTGCGAGGCCGCACCACCGTCGACTGGGTGTCCCTCGCCGCCGACTACGACCGCATCCGGCAGCATATCGAGCACGTCGTGCCCGGCTTCGTGCAGTACAACGCGCGTGTGCGGCAACCGAGCGGCTTCTATCTGCCCAACGCCGTGCGCGACGGCGTGTTCCCCACCCCCAGCAAGCGAGCCCGCTTCAGCGTGACGGCGATCCCCGCGCATGATCCGACGCCGGGCCGACTGCTGCTCACCACGCTGCGCAGCCACGATCAGTTCAACACCACCATCTACGGCGAGACCGATCGCTACCGCGGCATCTCGCGCGGGCGCCGCGTGATCTTTCTGAACGAGGACGATCTGCGCGAGCGCGGGCTGCGCGCGGGGCAGCGGGTCGACATCACCAGCCACTTCCAGGGAGAAGAGCGCCGGGCCGAGCGCTTCGAGGTGGTGCCCTACCCCATCCCCCGTGGCTCGGCCGCCGCCTATTATCCGGAGACCAACGTGCTCGTGCCGGTGCGCAGCGTCGCGCGCGGCAGCAACCAGCCAGCGTCGAAGTCGCTGTCGATCAGCCTGGCGCCGAGCGCGGGCGAGCCCGACGGGCAGCGCGTGGACGATGCCGTGGAGGTCGCTCCCCGCGCCGCCGAGTGAAGCGAGTCGAGCTCGGCCATGGCCAGGGAGCCAATGAGTTTGGAGGCTCGGGGTCACGCCGGTTCAAGTCCGGAGCGGGCTCGCCGATCCTCGCCAGTGGGCCCGCGCGTCGCCCCATCCCCCGAGCGCTACGCCCGCTGTCATGTTGTGGAACAGGAACAAAGCCACTGAACCATCCCGGGTCGCCGCCGCGCCCGCAGCCCCTCCTGTCGCTTCCGGATACCGCGTCGCCGAGGGCGACCGCGCGCTGACCGCGATCGGTACGCTGCTCATGTCGTATGGTCGCTTCGCGTTCGACGCGGCCGAGGCGGCGAGCACCGTACGCGAGCGCTGCGAGGACTGGGCGAAGCGGCTGGTGTTCGGCGACGGCCGACGCTCGCCGACGGAGGGTCCCGCCGAGGGCGGCGTGAACCGCGATTTCCGGGGCGTCGAGAGCTTCTTCGAAGAGATGCGCAAGGCCGAGGCGGCGTTCGTGACGGAGCAGGTCGGCGGGTTGCGGCGGGCCGTGATCTCGCTCGCACGCTCGCTGGGCAACGGCGTGGGAGAAGATCGAGACGCCGACGCGCGGGTCGAGCAGGGCCTGGCGGCGCTCTCGCGCGCCGTCGAGCAGGACGACATCAAGCTCGTGACGCGCGCTGCCACGACGGTGATCGAGACCTGCCGCAGCGCCATGGCACAGCGCCGGCAGCGCGAGGCGCGCCACGTCGAGAAGCTCGACCAGGATCTCAAGATAGTGCGCGAGAGGCTGTCGAGCGACTACGAGAGCGCCAGCACCGACCCGCTCACCGGGCTGTTCGGTCGCGACCAGTACCAGCAGCAGCTCGACCAGCTCACCGCCATCGGCGCGCTGCTCGCCGAGCCGCCCTGGCTGCTGTTGATCGACGTCGCTGCGGGCAAGCCCGACGCCGCGAAGAAGGCCAAGCCCGCGCCCGACACCACGCTGCGCGAGGTGAGCCACTGCATCAGCCGCACCTTCCTGCGGCGCCACGACTTCGCCGCGCGTTCGGGCGCAAACGAGCTCGCCGTGCTCGTCGTCGACATGACTCGCGACGAGGTGGTCGCCGCCACCGAGCGCCTGCTCGGCATGGTGCACAGCGCCGGGCGCTCGCTCGGGAAGACAGAGGTCCCGTCCGTCGCGATCGGGATCGCGCGGCTGCGACCCGCCGATGATCCCGAGCGCTGGCACGGCCGCGCGCGCCTCTCGGTGGAGCGAGCGATACAGGACGGGCGAGACGGATATTCGCTCAACGCTTGAAGGCCGCGCCAGGGCCGCGCTCGCCTTCGCGCGAGGTCAGGGAAGCCGCTCGAGCACGCTGAAGTCTCCGAGCGTCTCGGTCACGCGAAAGCGCGAGCTCAAGTAGTCGTCGACGAGCCTTGGCCCCGGTTCGAGCGGCCGAGCCAGCGTGGCGCTGCCGTCATCGGGCGAGCGCCACGTCACCGCCCAGCGTACCCCGCGCGCCTCGAGATCGCTGACGATGCTCTGCTGCGCGCCGGTCGTGTTGCTGATCTCGCCGAGCAGCAGGTAGTGCCGCGCGCCGAGGGGGCGCCCGAGCAGCCACAGCAAGCGCAGGTTGCTGATCGGAGAGCGCGCGTGATCGCTCACGCCGACGTACACCGGCTCGCCTTCTCGCGTCCGCTCGCGCACGGCGCGCGCGACGGCGCTCTCCGTCGCGTCGGGGTAGATGGCCGCGAGCGCGGGAGCCGGCAGCGCAGGAGCGCCCGCGAGGCGCGCCGCGTCGCTCGTCGTGGTTCCCTCGCGGAGGAGCGCGAGCCCCGCTCGAACGCCCGCCGTCGTAGGGTGACTGCTCCAGAACGAAGGCCACGCGAGCGCGAGCGCGAACGCGGCGAGCACCCAGCCGTCGGGTCGCCGTCTCGCGTGCTCGGGGCTCGCCGGCAGACCCTTCGCCGGCGGACCCTTCGCTGGCGGACCCTTCGCTGGCAGCACGCTCGGCATCAACAGCACCAGCGGGATGGTGCTCGCCAGCTGGTGCGACAGATCCGTACGGCTCAGGTAATAGTGCGCGAAGAAGCACACCGCCAGCAGTGCGACGAGCTCGCCACGCTCGAGCTGAACCATGCGTTGCCGCAGCGCCCCCTCGTAGACGATCGCTGCCGCCACCGGCGCGGCGAGCAGCGGCAACGCCGCCGGCCACACCGCGGCCAGCCCCAGCTCTGCCGCGAGCACCAACCCCACGCCGGCCCACGCCCGAGCTCGCGCGCGCTCATCGTCCGCGCGCCAGCCGAGCCAGCCGAGCGGCACCGCCAGCAGCCACCAGCCCCGCGTGAGCCAGCGCACGGCCCCACGCAGCGACGGCTCGAGCGTCGGTCCAGCGTAAGCGTAGCGATCGAGCGCGCGCAGCAGCGCGGTCACCGACTGCTCGAACATGTCGCGCAGCTGCTCGCCGTAGACCCACGCGATCGCGACGGCCACCACGGCCGCGCTCGACCACAGCGGCAAGGCGTCAGCCGCCAGCTGTCTCCGCCCACGGCCGCCCGCTCCGCGCGCGCGCCAGAGCTCGATCGCCTGATCGACGCCGAACGCCGCCGCGGAATACAGCCCGAAGCTCACGCGCGTGAACAGCGCCAGCGCCGCGCAGAGCCCCGCGCCCACCATCCAGGCCGCTCGCACGCGACCGGTCGGCAGCGCGAGCCCGCGCACGTAGGCGAGCAGTGACAGCATCCCCAGCGCCACTCCGAACACGGACACCTGAATCGGCAGCGCCGCCGAGAGCGCCAGCGTCGCCCCCATCAGCACCGCCAGCCGGGCCCCGCGCGCGCCGAGCGAGACGAACCACGCGCCAAGCGCGCCGACCAGCAGCCAGTACGCGGCGATCTGCGTCGCCCGCGCTGCGAGCGCGGTCTCCCCGAAGAGCGCGAAGGTGGCGGCCACGGGCACGTAGTTCAACGGCGGATACACCGACGAGAAGTCGATGTGCGGCCAGGCGCCGTGCCGCATCGCGCGAGCTCCGACGTAGAGCAGCGGCTCGTCGAGGCTGCCGAGCGGGCGACCCAGATACTCGAGGCCGAGCCACGGCAGATAGGCGAGCGGAACGAACGGCAAGAGCAGCGCTGCCGCTGACCAGCGCTGCCCCCTCGGCTCCGTTTGATCCATCACGCCCGCCGCTCGAGCGGCAGCATGCCACCCCTCGCGGCTCGCCGCGAGCGATCCGCGAGCGAGCCTCAGGGCATGACGCGCACGGCGTCGTCGAGGATCTCCAGGTTAACGGTGACCACGTTGTTGGAGTAGTCGAGCTCGGCGGTGGCGCGGTTCGCGTTGACCGTCACCCGCAGCGTGTAGGCGCCGGCGGGCACTCCGGTGATGTCGACCCACTGGCACTGCAGCTCAGAGCCGTAGTTGTCGGCGCAACCCTGGCCGATACCCTGTCCGTTGCAGTCGAACGAGCGGCAAAACGGGCCGCCCTCGAGCTCCCACGGCTCCGAATCGCGGATGCAGAAGCCGTTCTTCACGCCCGTGAGCACCACGGCGCCGGTCGCGTCGAGCAGCTCGTAGAACGCGAAGCCCACCAGGTCGTAGGCGTCATGGCAGGCGTCGTACGTCCAGAACGGGTTCCCCGCCTCGGGCCTGCCGAGCAGAAAATCGGCCGTGCCGATGTTGCCCGTGCGCGAGCCGAAGCGCACCACGCGGCGCTCGCCGAGGCCCGTCACGCAGCCCTCGTTCATCAGGCAGACGTCGTCGGTGTCGATCGTGTCTTCGATGGTCGTGTCGATCAGGTAGGCGGCGTCGAGCACCAGGTCGGGCAACGGCCCCGCGGGCGCGAGCGGGCCCGCGTCGCCGCTCGCGGGGAGGTCGCCGCCCGACATCCCGCCGGTCGGGCCGCTGGCGGGCGCGCCGCCGCCCGCCGGCCCTTCTCCGGGCGTGCCCGTACCCAGGACGCCGCCCGTGCCGCCCGATGGCGGCGAGCTCTGTTCGCCGTCGGTCGGGCTCTCACCTTCGGTGCCCGCGTTTCCAGCCGAGCCCGCGCTGGCGGTGGGCGTCGACGGGTCGATCGCCGCGGGCTGCTCATCGTTACAGCCAGCGAACAGTGCTGTCGAGACCGCGATCAGCGCGACACGAAAAACCGTCATATCATCCTCGATTCAATGGCCTCGCGGCGCGAGCGAAGGCAGCGGATCTAGCCTAGCGAGCTCAGGTGTTCCATCGCAAGAACCGTTCCTCGGCACCCGAGGGATTCGGCAGCGGCGATCGAGACCTCGACGCGAGCGAAACGGGACACAGCCCGTTCCGGCTGTTCAGATGTGCCCGCGCGCGATCAGGATGCGGCGCAGCTCGAGGCAAGCCGCCGCGACCATCGCGAGCGCGAGGCCCACGATGCCGCCCATTCCGCCACGCTTCACCATCGCCGAGAACATCGACTTCTTCGCCGGGGTCGGCGGGGTGATGATTCCGTAACGGGCTTCGGCGCTCGTACGCTCGCGCTCGAGCGTACGGTCGGTGGCCTCGCGCTTCTTGAGCAGCGCCTCGTGCTCCGTCTTCGAACGATCGTAGTCGCGCGCCAGCTCGGCGTAGATGATCTTCAGCTGCGACAAGCTCTCGGCGGGCGCCTCGCCAGAGGCGAGCGCGGGCGCGCCGGGCGGAATTGGCGCGATCCGGACGCCGCCCGGCTCGGCGGCACCGAGGCCCGCTGGCGCGGTGGCGACCGTGGGCGGCGGCGACGGCATCTGCGCCAGCCGCGCCTTCAGATCTTCCAGCTCGTGCTTCAAGCGCATGACGTTCGGGTCGAGCTCTTGCTCGCCCGGCGACGGCTCGGCGGCGAGGATCGCGTTGGCCTTGGCGCGCATCGTCGCCTGCAGGCTGAGCTGCTGCCGGATCTCGGGGTGCTGGTCGCGCAGGCCGCGGGCGCGTGCCTCGGCGATCTTGTTGTCGGCGCCCGCCACCTGATCGAGATAGGGGCGCGCCTTCTTGGACTGAATCGCCGTGTAGGCCGAGCGCAGCGCGCGCTCGGTGCTCGCGATGCTCTGCTTGATGCGCTCGGGGCTCGCCCCCGGAGCGAGCCGTGAGGGCTGCTCAGGCAACTTCGCGTCCTTCGGCACCGCCTCCGGGTGCTCGTCGCTGAACGCGATCAGTTTGTTGCGGGCCTCGGCCACGCGCTGGCTCGCCTGTTCCTCCTGCTCGCGATCGAAGGCCGCGTCGGTGCGTAGCACCTTCAAGATCTTGTCGAGCTCGGAGTCGACATAGACGTGCAGGTGCTTCTGCAGAAACGTGACCGCCAGCTCCGCCGTCGCGTCTTCATAGTCGCCGCGGTACACCTTCGAGTTGAAGCCCACGCGCTCGAACGACAGCGACGTCTGAATGTCGGTCGCCGTGGCGTCACTCACGGTGGGCGCGCCGAGTTCACCGAGGGTCTTCTTGATCAGCGGCAAGCTGCGGAATGTGTTCTCGGCGCCGATGAAGAACTGCGGGCCGTCGTCTTTCTCTCCGTTGCTGGGGCCTGACAGCGTCATCTCGAACCAGGCCGACCCGGGCGGGGGCCGCATCCACGCTTGCACCACACCCGCCGTGATGCCAAAGCAGGTGCAGGTCGCCACGATCCAGCCATAGCGTTTGACGTAGACCCACGAGGTGCGCACCGTCCGCACCACGTCGGTGAGCGACACCGAGTCTGTGTGCTGGCTGTCCGGCACCATCGCCACGCTATGCGGCTCGTGCGCTCGCTCGCGGCGGATGTCGCGCGCGGGCTCGATCGGGAGATCGGGGTTGGGATCGTTGAGCTTGACCGTGCCCTTCGGCAGCCCCGACTCGCGGGTGACGAAGGTGAACGTCGTCGAGCCCATCCGCACCGAGTCGCCCCCCGCCAGCACCACCGCGTCGACCAGGCGCTGCCCGTTGACGTAGGTGCCGTTGGTGGAGCCGAGATCGCGCAGGGTGAACTTCGCGCCGCTCTGTTCGATGCGCGCGTGCTCGTTCGAAATCGCCTGCTCGTTGATGCTCACCTGCGCCTCGAGCGAGCGCCCGATGAGGACCGACGGCTCTGTCAGCGGGAAGACGGTGCCGGCGGCCGCGCCGGTCGACACCATCAGGAAAGCCTTGCCCTTGCGCGGGCCGGCTTGCGTCACCACCAGGTCGAGCTGCTTCTCGAGCGGGCCTCGAATGGTGGGTTGAGACTCCTTGCTGCTAGTCATGATGAACGCTGCCGGATGACGGGAGGCGGGATGACAAAGGAGGGCGGCTGCAAGAACTGCTGGGTATACGACTGGTGGGTATACAACTGCGGGGCATACGACCGGAGGGTGTACGACCGGGGGTGTACGGCCCAGGGGCGTCCGGCGCAGGCTCGAGCGGCCAAGGGTAGACCATCGTCAAACCACCTCTCTGTATACCGTTTCCAGCGGGGCCTGTCCGCATTTCACGCGCTTGCCCGGGCCGATACGCCGCGACCAGCCCCGCTCGGGACCAGCCCCGCTCGCGACCAGTTCCGCGCGACCAGTTCCGCACGACCGGTGCCGCGCGACCCATGATCGAGCCGCACCGAGGCCGCGAGGCGAGGGCGCAGGGGCTGCTGCACGGGAAAACACCTCGGCTCACTCCGAAGCGTCCTCGAGAAATACGCAGCCAACCACCGCTTGCGTCCGCCCGCGCCTCGAGGCCGCCGCCCTCGGGTCCGACGGTCATGGGCAGATCGCGCGACTGATCGCGCGCGCAGCCCATGGCCTGTCCGTCACCCACGACGATCATGCTCCGCCTTCCGCGATGCACGCGGTGTGCCCCGCCTGCCCTCACTCGACTCGGAGCCACGACATCGGCACCGGTGCTTTAGCCCCAGCTCCGAAACCCAAATTGCCTCTCTCTTTCGCCCGCCTCGCCCCCATCATGCCACACCGCGACGAGTGGCCCGGGAGCGCGAGGTGGGGCGGCGCCATTCCAGATAGGTACACCCGGCGCGACCCGCCCCCTCGGTCATCGAGCGAGGCCTCGAGTGGTCAGGACCCGTCAGGCCGCGAGCTCCCGTAACGGCGTGCCGCTCAGGTAGCCGAGGATGTCTTCCAGCGCCTGCTGGTAAAAGACGTCGTACGTCTCCCGGGTCACGTACCCGACGTGCGGCGTCAGCACCGTGTCGTCGAGCCCGAGCAGCGGATGCCCGGCGGGCAGCGGCTCGCGGTCGAACACGTCGATGCCCGCGCCCGCGATCGCGTGGCGCTCGAGCGCGGCGATCAGCGCCGCCTCGTCGACGATCGGGCCGCGCGACGTGTTGATCAATAAGGCCGTGGGCTTCATCTGCCCGAGCTCGGCCTTGCCCACGAGCCCGCGTGTGCGCTCGCTCAGCACCAGGTGGATGCTCAAGACGTCGGCCTCGCGGAACAGCGTGTCGCGCGGCACCCACTCGGCGGAAGCCTGGGCGGCGCGCTCTGCCGTCAGGTTCTGGCTCCACGCGATCACCCGCATGTCGAAGGCGCGCCCGATGCGCGCCACCTGCGCGCCGAGCTTGCCGAGGCCGAGCAGCGCGAGTGTCTTTCCCGCCAGCCCCACCCCGATGCTCGTTTGCCAGGCGCCCGCGCGCAGGGCGCGATCCTCCGCGGGGATGCGGCGAGCGAGCGCGAGGATGAGGCCCCAGGTGAGCTCGGCCGTAGGATAGGGCAGCCCATCCGTCCCGCAAACGAGCACCCCGTGCTCGTTCGCCGCCGCCACGTCGATGGCCGCGTTGCGCCGCCCCGTCGTCACGAGCAGGCGCAAGGCTGGCAGGCGCTCGAGCAATCGCCGCGGGAACGGCGTGCGCTCGCGCATGGCGACGACGACCTCGAACGGCGCGAGGCGCTGCACGAGCGCTGCCTCGGCGTCGAGATGATCCCGAAAGAAGACGACCTCGCTGCCCGCGGGCAGCGTGTCCCACGCGGCCAGGCTGCGCGCGACGCCTTGATAGTCGTCGAGCACCGCCACCTTCAGCGCTCGCTCGCCCCCTGTGGCCTTCACCGCTTCGACCATGCTGCCCTCATTTCGCTCATTTCACTGCTTCACTGCCGCCGTTCACCCCGACCGTCGGTTCACGGTCGCGCACGAAGCCCGCGAGCCATGCGGCGGCCTGCTCGGGGGTTCGTTTGTCCTGTTCGCGATCGACCATCTGGTTAGCCTGCCGCATGCGATCCACCGTCAGCGCGCCGAGCAGCGGCTCGAGCGCCCGCGCCACCTCGGGCTCGTCGGCCACGCGCGGCGACAGCAAGAGCACGGCATCATACGGTGGGAACGCGCGCTTCGGATCCGACAGCACCACGAGCCCTCGCTCATCGATGCGACCGTCGCTCGAGAAGGCCGTGATCACGTCGACCTCGCGCTGCTCGACCGCAGCATACATGAAGCTCGGATCATAGCTCACCACGCGACCGAACGAGAGCGCGTAAGTCGCCTCGAGCCGCGCCCGCTCGGCTCGCTTCGGGAACTCGTAGTCGGTGCCCAGCGCGAGGCCCGCGCCGCCGCTCGCGGCGAGTTCCGCGAGGCTCGTGACGCCGAGCGCTCGAGCGCGGTCGCGGCGCATCGCCAGGCAGTAGGCGTTCTCGAACCCCAGCGCGCCCAGCAGGCGCACGCCGTGGGTCTGGGCGAGCCACGCGCTCACCAGCGAGAGCATCCTCCAGCTCGAGACGGGCTCGTCTCGCTTCATGTAGCTCGACCAGATCGTGCCCGTATACTCGACATACACGTCGATATCACCCTGCCGCAGGGCATCGAAGACGACGTTCGAGCCGAGGCTCTCGCGCCGCTCGACCGCAAACCCCGAGCGCTCGAGCCGATCTGAGATCAGCCGAGCCAGCACGTACTGCTCGGCGAACGTCTTCGCCCCGACGTGCAGCGTGCCGAGCGGCGCGGGCGCCGGCCTCGCCGACGGTGTTCCACCAGCGCCGACCGCTGGCTTCGACGCGGCGATCGCGCGCTCGGGCCCGCCCCCGACGGCGAGCGGCGCGAACACGCTGGCGAGGATCAACAGCGTCAACGCCGCGCCCGCGATCGACCACCGCCGGCGCTCGCGGCGCGCGAGGCTCGCTTGCAGCGCGCCGAGCCCGACGTCGAGCGCGATCGCGAGCAACGCCGCTGCGGCGCAGCCCACCAGCACCGCCGCCGAGTTGCGCGTCTGCAGCCCCGCGAAGATGAAGCTGCCGAGGCTCGGTTGCCCCACCGGCGTGCTGAGCGTCGCCATGCCGACCGTCCACACCACCGCCGTGCGAATGCCCGCGAGGATCACCGGCAGCGCCAGCGGCAGCTCCACCTCGAGCAAGCGCTGCCGCGGCGTCATGCCCATGCCGTCGGCCGCCTCCAGCACGGCGGGGTCGACCCCCACGATACCCTCCACCGTGTTGCGCAGGATCGGCAACATCGCGTACAGCGCCAGCGCGAGCAGCGCCGGCCAGAACCCGAACGCGCCGAGCAGCGGCACCATCAGCGCGAGCAGCGCCAGCCCCGGGATCGTCTGCACCACACCGGCCATGCCGAGCACTCCGGCGCGCAGCCGCGGGCGCCGCGCCGCCAGCACACCGAGCGGCACGCTCGTGAGAACGGCGATCCCCGCGGCGAGCGCCGTGATCGAGGCGTGCGCCGACCAGAGCGCCGGCAGTTCGCTCAGCTCGCGCGAGAGATCCATACTGTCAGCGCCGCAGCGCCTCCAGCCGTTCGAGCTGGCGCCGCGGCACCTCGAGCAACCGCGCGACCGCCGGCGGCTGCTGCTCGGCGATGAGCGCGCGCGGCGCCGCCAGCTGCGCCACGTTGCCCTCGTGCAACACTAGCACCCGGTCGGCGAGCAAGAGCGCCTCCACCACGTCGTGCGTCACCAGCACGGTCGTGAGGCCCAGCTGCTCGTGCAGGCGCCGATAGACCTGCTGCAGCTGATCGCGCGTGGCCAGGTCGAGCGAGCCGAACGGCTCATCCATCAGCATGATGCGCGGCCGCGCCGCGAGCGCTCGCGCCAGGCCCACACGTTGCTGCTGGCCCCCCGACAGCGCCTGCGGAAAACGCCGGCGAAATACCTCTGAAGGCAACCCGAGCAGGTCGAGCAGCTCGTCGCTGCGCGCCGCGATCTCGGCCGCGCGCCAGCCCATCAGCTTCGGCCCCACCCCCACGTTCTCCGCCAGCGTCAGGTGAGGAAACAGCCCGAAGCGCTGAAACACGTAGCCGATAGAGCGCCTCAGCGCGATCGGCTCCCGACGCGCCACGTCCTGGCCATCGATCGAGACCTGGCCGCTCGTGGGCTCGAGCAGCCGATTGACGAGCTTGAGCAGAGTCGTCTTTCCCGCTCCCGACGCGCCGATCACGGCGAGCAGCTCGCCCGTGGCCACCTCGAAGCTCACATCATCGAGCACGATGTCGTCGAGCGCCACGTCGCCCCGGCCGGCGGCGTCCCGCCCGAGGTCTGCGTTGACGTGACCGTTGCCGTGACCACTGCTGGAGCGAGCAGCGCGCGGCACGACGCCGTGGGCCGCGTAGCGGTGCCGAACATGGTCGAATCTGATCATCGGCCCGCGCCGGACCGTATCGCGGCCTGCGCCGGCTGTCGCGCTTCAGCCGTCGGCGACGCAGGAACGCGTCGTCGCTCGGGATCGCGAATGTATCTTCGCGAGTTCCATGCGCGCCAAATTGTCTCGCCAAGTGTGGCGGAAGCGACGCCGTCAGCGTGTTCCAGCGTCGGGCCGCAGCGCGCTGAGCCCAGACCCGCTCCCCGCGGGTTGCTACGCGCAGCGCGGGCCGCGCGATCGAGATAGTCATCGACGGGCGATCTCGATGCGCTCGCCCGGAACCGAACCGGCGCCGCCGCGCTCATTCACGGGGCTCGCCTCCGCGATCCGGGCAGAGGCGCGAGGCACACTTTCCGGCCGTTTTCAGCTCCGTTTGCTTGACTACTGACAATGTGTTCAGCATACTGCCGTCATGCAGTGCGCGCTGTTCGGCTCCGGCGATCCGAGCTTCGATGCAGGTTTGCGTGGCATCCGGCGGGTCACGTTGTCCGAAGGCGCATGGTTCGAGCACCAGCCGAGCTGGCTCGATGGGCATCAGCGGGTCTTTCAGCAGCTCGTGCAGAGCATCGATTGGCAGAGCCAGCGCCGGATGATGTACGAGCGTGAGGTCGACGTGCCGCGCCTCCTCGCTCGGGCGCCCAGCGAGGGCCCTCTGGCAGAGCTGCTTCGCGCCGTCGCCGGCACGCTCGGTTCTCGTTACGGCCGGCCCTTCCCCAATATCTCGCTCGCCTATTACCGTGATGGGAAAGACAGCGTCGCCTTCCACGGCGACAAGCTCGGCCGCCTCGTCGACGACGCCATCGTCGCCACCCTCTCCGTCGGTGAGCCCCGCCGCTTCCTGCTCAAACCCAACCTCGAGGGGCGACCGGGCAGCGCGTCTGCGAGCTCCTCGCTCAGCTTCGATCTCGGCTGGGGCGACCTGTTCGTGATGGGCGGCACCTGCCAGCGAACGTGGCAGCATGCCATCCCCAAGCGCGCTCACGCCGATCCGCGCATCAGCATCATGTTCCGCCCCGCCGTCCCCGAGAGCTGACCCGTCGCCTCCGCTATGCCCGCGTTGCCACGAGGCCGCTCGGCGGGCTGGCCCTCTCCCGGCGCCGGGGGGCCCTGTGCTGGCCCACATCCTGTGCTGGCCCGTCCTGTGCTGAGCTGCCCTGCGCTGAGCGGGCCTGTGCCGGCCTCACTTCGTTGCCGCTTCGGATCCGTTCCCCAGCGGCGCAATCCACGCCAGACTCGCGTGCATGTTCGTCATCGAGCTCGAATACATCGCTGACCTCTCCGAGATCGACGCCCGCATGGCCGAGCACGTCGCCTGGTTGAAGAAGCACTACGCCGCGGGCCGTTTCCTCGTCTCTGGCCGCAAAGTGCCGCGCGACGGGGGCATCATCCTCGCCGTCGGCGAGAGCCGCGAACAGATCGAGGGGCTCGTGAAGGACGACCCGTTCGTCACACACGGCCTGGCGCGCTTCCGCGTCATCGAATTTCGCGCGAGCCAGCGCGCCAAGAACATCGACAGCCTGATCGCGTGACGGCGCGCGCGCCGTCGGTGCGGCGCGGCCGGTGGCCTCATTTTAGGCCGAACGCCAGCAGCGTTACCCGGCGCGAACCACTGCTCCACGCAGGGTCGGCGACATCCGGCATCGCCGACGTCCGAACCGAGCGCTCGGAATGGCGCCTAGAGCGGGCCCACAGCACGCGCCCGCGCTCGCGCTCGCCCGGTGCAAGTGTTCCATCGACGGGCCTCGCCCGGGTGCCCGATGGCCAATTCAGTCTCATGCGCGCAGGGGGCAAAAGCCTGCTGCACGCCAAACGCCCGTTCCTTCCCCGCGAAATCTGAAGAGCGGATTGGGGCAGACCGGGCCAAATCGCCGGGCACGCTGGCGCCCCGTGTCGAGCGCCAGGGGCGGAAAACTCGGACCGAATTGTGCCGAAGGGTGCGCCAGAGTCAGCGCATCTGATCGCATCGCCAGTCCTTTGGACGGCGTGAATGGCGCGCGTGCCGTGGGCAGAGCTCGGAAGGCGCAGGGCGTGCACCCCGATGGGGCAACCGTAGAAACCGCCAAACGCAGGTGCTGCGCGGCAACCGAGAGAACATGCCGCGTCGCGACAGGGCGCGTCGCGACTGTGCGTGCAGATGTAGGTGCGCACGCAATGATGGCAGGCGCGTTTCGAGCGCTCAAACGCGGCCCCTTCCTGATATACGCTTCAAACGGGGGCCGTGTCCCCACCCGGCGTTCGTAGTCACACTTCGAGGTCGTCACAACCCCATGGCAGATTCCTTCACCCTCCCCACGGCGCGCGGCGCCGATGAATCCGCGCCCGATGCGGCACCCGTGCCGCAACCTCCCGTCAAGGAGGACCACCTCAAACCATCGACGAAGATCGCGTACGCCATGGGCGGCACGACCGACATCTTCGGTCACTGGCTCTACAACGGCATGGTCGATGGTGTGTTCAACATCTTCCTTGGCGTCTCGCCCACGCGCGTGAGCTTCGTGCGCGCCGCGATGCTCGCGGCCGACGCCTTCAGCGGGTTGTTCTTCGGTTGGGCCTCCGACAACACGCGCACGCGCTGGGGCCGGCGTCGACCGTGGATCCTGTTCGGCTCGATCGCCGCCGGCATCGGGCTGCCGCTGTTGTTCCTCGCGCGCTCGACGTGGAGCGCCGACCAAATCTTCTGGTACATGATGCTCTCGGCGATCCTCTATTCGCCGATCATCGCCGCCTACAACACGCCGTATCAGAGCCTCGGCTTCGAGCTGACGCCCGACGTCGACGAGCGCACGGCTGTGATGGCCTATCGCGGCTTCACGCAGAAGGCCGCCGGCGCTGCCTTGTCGGCGGGCATGTGGTTCGCCACCCAGCCGATGTGGACCGACCCCGCCACTGGCAAGCCCGACATCGCGAAGGGCGCGATGTGGTTTGCGGCCATCGCGGGCCTGTTCATGATCATCTCGGGTGTCGCCAACTTCGTGTTCGTGCGAGAGCGCTACTACGACAAGGTTCAAGGCCAGGGCCGAGCGAGCCTGCTGAAGATGTTCGGCGACGCGGCCCGCAACAAGCCCTTCCTGGTGCTGCTCGCCACGCGCCTCGTCTACGCCATCCCGACGGGCCTCATGGGCACGATCGGCTTCTACGCCATGACCTATCACGTGTACCGCGGCGACGTGGCCGGCGCCTCGCCCATGCACTTCTGGACGAACCTCTCCTACATGGGTGCCGGTTTCGTGGGCATCTTCGTGACCCGCAAGGTCGCAGGGACCATCGGCAAAAAGAAGACGCTGTACGCGACCCTCGGCATGGGTCTGCTCGCGTTCGCCTCGACCTGGTGGTGTTACACGCCGGATTCGCCCTGGCTCTCGAACATCGCGCAGGGGTTGAACGGCTTCTCCGCCACGGGCCTGTGGGTGGTGTTGCCCTCCATGGAAGCCGACGTGGTCGACTACGACGAACTCGGGAGCGGTCAGCGCCGCGAGAGCGCCTACACCGCGACGGCCTCGTGGGTGATGAAGGTCGGCATGATGTTCAGCATGCTCATCGGCGGCCCGTTGCTCGAGGCCACGGGCTTCGACGCCAAGCTCCCCGTGCAGACGCCCGACGCCATCCTCGGCATCCGCACGCTCTTCGTCGTCATCCCGGTCGTCGCGATCTTGATCGCGCTCGTCCTGGTGAAGCTCTACCCGCTCACCACCGAGCGCACGAACGCCATCCGCGCCGAGCTGGAAGCGCGACGCGGCACGGTCTGAGCGCTCACGGTTCGGGGGCGTGCGCTCGGCATCGATGAGCGATCCGCGCACGCTCCTTCACGCGGCCCCGACACTGCTCGGGGCCGCGCCGTTTTGTGACGCAGAGCATGCCCCTCTGCGGCCGAGTCGGCGGCGCTGGCGAAGAGCGACGGCACGCGCCGTCACGCTGGGCGTGCTCGCCGCCGTCTGGGTCGCGTGCCGGCCTCCGCCGAACAGAGGTCTGCCGAGCCAGAGCCAGAGCCCCGATCACGTGGTCGCCCCGGCGTCCGTCGACCTGGGCGCGCTGCAGCTCGAACCGGGGCAGTCTGGGGTCAGCGTGAGCGTCGCTGGGCAGGGCACCCGCGAGCTCGCGGTGTGGCTGCCCGCTGCCCAAGGACCTCACCCGCTCGTCATCTTCCTGCACGGCGCCGACGGCGGCAAATGGTTGCTCGGCAGCCGCGGCGTCCTCGATTGCCTGGTCGAGCCCGCGCTCGAGCCGATCGAGCCCATCATCCTCGCGCCGGTCAGCTCGAGCCGCGGCCAGTGGTGGACGGAGGAAGACATCGCCTTCGTGCTGGGCCTGATCGGGGCGGCGCGCCAGCGCTGGTCCATCCGCAGCGAGAAGCCCTTGCTCCTCGGCTACAGCAACGGCGGCATCGGCACCTGGTTCTTCGCCCGCCAGTATCCCGACTACTTCAGCGCAGCCATCCCCATGGCCTCCAACGACTCGATCGTCGGCGCGACGCCCCTGCCCGTCTATGCGATCTCCGGCGATAGAGACGAGCTCTTCCCCATCGCCGACATGCGCCGCGCCATCGGAGCCGCCAAGGCGACCGGCCAGAACGTCACGCTGCACGAGAAGTATCGCGGCACGCACATGAAGGCGTGTAGCTATGTTCCTGAGCTGGAAGCGGCGCGGGATTGGGTGACCTCCACCGTCTGGAAGACCTCTGCGACCAGCACGCCGTAATCAGCCCGGTCGCTCTCAGGGTTCACAGGAAGAGCGGAAGGGCTCGGGAAAGGGGCCTCGGATTGCTTCCCGAATCTTCCGGTCTTCCGCTCTTCCTGTTAACCCCTGGAGAGCTTCGTATGGCTCAGCGCACCGGTTTTGCTGACTTGCCGCTGCATGGGGGCCGCATTCCGGCCTGGCTGGGCGTGCGCATGTCCAAGCTCGGGCGCGTGATCGCCGAGGCCATCGTGCACCACTACGGCCAGCGCGAGCTGCTCGCGCGCCTCGCGCACCCCTTCTGGTTCCAGTCGTTCGGCGCCGTGATGGGCATGGACTGGCACTCGAGCGGCATCACCACCAGCGTCATCGGCGCGCTCAAGCGCGGCCTCAAACCCGTGCAAGACGAGCTCGGCATCTACGTCTGCGGCGGGCGCGGCAAACACTCGCGCGAGACGCCGGGCGAGCTCATCGCCATCGGCGAGCGCACCGGGGCCGACGGCAGCGCTCTCGCGCGCACCAGCCGCGTCGTCGCCAAGGTCGACTCGGCCGCCGTGCAAGACGGCTTCAGCCTCTACCTGCACGGCTTCATCCTCAGCTCCGCCGGCGACTGGACGGTGGTGCAACAGGGCATGCTCCCGGAACGCAAACTCGCGCGCCGCTATCACTGGAAGAGCGAGGGCCTCCAGAGCTTCGTCGACGATCCGCACGCCGCCATCGAAGGCGAGCCGCGCGGCACCATCCTCAACCTGGCCGATGCGCGCGCCGCACAGAGCCGAGCGGCGCAGGTCGAGCTGCTAGCTCACGGCCCCGACCGCGTGCTCGCCGCGCTGAAGAAGCTCGCGCCGAAGCCCGAACGCACCGAGCCTCGGCGCACGCGCAACAACCCCGCTCTCGCGCGCGCTCCGGAACGCGCCGTTCAGCTTCAGCTCGCGCTGCCCGCCCTCGGCCCCGAGCAGCAAACGCTGCCGCACCTCGCCCTGCCCGCCCACCACGAGCTGCGCGAGGAAGACGTCGTCACCCGCCGCCTGCGCGGCACGCTCGCCGCCGCCGCCGATCGCGGCCCCGTCGATTTCGTCGAGCTGCTGCTGTGCCCCGGCGTCGGCGCTCGCACCGTCGAGGCCCTGGCGCACGTCGCCGAGGTCATCCACGGCGCGCCCTGCCGCTTCAGCGATCCGGGCCGCTTCTCGCTCGCGCTCGGCGGCAAAGACGGCCACCCCTTCCCCGTTCCGCTCCGCGTCTACGATCAGACCATCGGCGTGCTGCGCCAGGCCGTCGACAGCGCCAAGCTCGACGACGACGAACGCCTGAGCGCCATCCGCGAGCTCGATCGCCAGGCGCGCTTGCTCGAGCGGGTCGCGACGGAGCCGAGCTTCGACGACTACGTCACGCGCGAGCGCCAGGCCTCCCGCGCCTTCGACGGCAAGACCGTGTAGGCCGGTCTCGCGGCGCTCGGTTTCGCGGCGCTCGGTTTCGCGGCCATCGGTCTCGCGGCGCTCGCCGCCGCGGCCGTGCCCGCCTTCGAAGCTTTTCTCCCCCGTAACCTGAGCGTGACAGTCCGCCCCTACGCCCGGGCGATGGTTGCCACACGTCGAACATTCATCAAATCCGGCTCTCTGTTTCTCGCTGCAACGGGGTCCCTCGCCGAGGTCATCCTCTCGGCGCGACCCGCTCACGCCCGCTCGCGCTGCGGCCCCCGCTCGCACACGGGGTATGGCGAGCTCGTCGCCGACCCCGCGGGCCTGATCGATCTCCCCGCTGGGTTCTCGTACCGCGTCTTCTCCACGAGCGGCGAGGTGCTGAGCGACGGTCACCCCGTGCCCTCCAGCCACGACGGCATGGCCGCGTTCCCGGCGGGTCGACGCGGCACCTTCCTGGTGCGCAACCACGAGCTCAACCCCGATGACGTGCTCGAAGACTCGCTCGTCCCGCTCGCCACCGTCCCCGACGCGACGTATGACCCCGCCGGCGTGGGCGGCACCACCACGCTGCTCGTCTCGCCCCGCCGCGAGCTGATTCACCACAAAATCAGCCTCGCCGGCACGCTCGACAACTGCGCCGGCGGCCCCTCGCCGTGGCGCACCTGGCTCACCTGCGAAGAGACGCTCGAGGTCATCGAGAAGCCGCATGGCTACGTCTTCGAGGTCGATCCCCTCCGCGGCGGCAACCCCGAGCCCATCATCTCCATGGGCCGCTTCGAGCACGAGGCCGTCTCCTTCGATCGCGGCGGTCGCGCCTACCTCACGGAAGACGCCGACACGCCGCTGGGTTGCATCTACCGATTCACGCCCCAGCGCCCGCTCGAGGGTCGCGGCAGCTTGCACGCCGGCGGCGCGCTCGAGGCGCTCATCGTCGTCGGCGCCACCCCCGATCTCTCCGTCGTGACCGAGCCCGGCACGAAGCTCCGCGTGCGCTGGGTGCCGGTGCCCAACCCCAACCCGCTCGGCGACGACACCAGCGTGCGCGAGCAGGTCATCGCGCTCGGCGCCACCCCCATCAAGAAGGCCGAAGGCACCTGGACGGATCACGAAGGCCACATCTGGTTCGTGTCGAGCTACGGCGGCGGCCCGAGCGCGGAAGACCCGGGAGACGTCACCGCCGTCGCGCACGCCGGACAGATCTTCCGCTACGACCCGCGCGCAGAGGTCATCGAACTCGTCGCCTTCTTCGCGCCGGGCGCGCCCTACGACGGCCCCGACAACATCACGGCGGGCCCGCACGGCTTCGCCGTCGCCTGCACCGACGGCGAAGACGATCAGTACCTGGTGGGCATCAGCGAGCAGGGCGACGTCTTCCCCTTCGCGCACAACGCCGCCACCGATGACGAGTTCGCGGGCGCCACCTTCTCCCCCGACGGCGACACGCTGTTCGTGAACATCCAGGGCGACCCGGCGTTCACGATCGCGATCTGGGGCCCCTGGAGAGACCGCTAGACACTGGCAGAGCTGCTGCCCACCCCCGCGTCACGCGCGCAGCGCGCGTGACGCTTGCCTCCTCCCCGACGTCGTCCTCGCGCGCCGCAGCACGGAAGCCCCCTCCCCGCGAAAACGAGCGCGAGTTGGGCACGCCCGCCCCGAGAAACAGCGCGCTGCGGGCGCCGTGGGAGGGGCTCGTTGCGCGCCGAGCGACAGGGTGCCGGGGCGGGGCGCCCGCCGCCGCGCTCGCTGCCCTCGCGCCCCAACTTGGGTCACGCTCTCACCGCCCCCGGTTTCTGGCGGCAATCGAGCGCGCGCTCCGGCCAATCACGTGAGCGCCGTGCAATCACCGCAGCGGTTCATGAGCAAACCGTCCGCAGCGCGCACGTCGAACGGCTGTGGCGCTGCATGCGCCGAGGAATTGACGGACTCAACCATGAACCGACGATTGGCACTCGCTGGCTCGCGCGACTTGGCACTCGCTGGCCAGCGCGGCTTGGCACACAGCGAGAAGGTTGACGAGGCGATGGGCTTCGGCGCATGATGAGCCGAGATGTCGTCGCGTCCCTCGTCCCTGTCTGCGAATGCGTGCAGCTGCAATGCGTGCAGCTTCGCTGCAAGCAGCCAGGCCGTCAGCATGGCTGATGCGGGTCGAGGTGCGCGCCGTGCTGCCAGCGTTCGCCGAGCCAGTGCATTCCGAGCCGCGGCTCGTTGCGCGCGAGCCCGAGCTCGCGCGATGGGCGGCTGATCTAGAAAATCCCAGTTTTCGAACCAGAGCCGCCCCCGAATCAACGGGCGGCTCGATGGATTCCCAAGGCCGCCCCCGACCGAAGGAAACCATCATGACGACTGCGAACTTCTCGACTCCTGGCGAAAGGCCCCTCACGGGGCGCGAGCTCTCGGGCTCACCTCCGGCGCTGTTCACGCTCGCGAACGGGCACACTGCTGCCGTGGGTGCTGCCGCCGTCGACGCGATCGCCGTCGATGCCGTGCAGCGTGAGGCCGCCGTCGATGCCGTGCTCGCCGAGCGTGGGCCAGCACCACAGGTCGATCCGATCGATCCGAGCTTCATGGACGTCGTGCGCCGCCCGCCGCTGGTGATGCAGCGCGGGCAGGGCTCCTACGTCTGGGATGAAGCGGGGCGGCGCTACCTCGACTTCCTGCAGGGTTGGGCGGTGAACGCGCTCGGGCACTGCCCGCCCGAGGTGCAGGCCGCTCTCGCCGAGCAATCGAGCCTCTTGATCACGCCGAGCCCCGCCTTCCACAACCGCCCTGCGATCGAGCTCGGGCGCTTGCTCTGCCGGTTGACGGGCGCGGCGCGCGTCGCCCTCCTCAACAGCGGCGCCGAGGCGAGTGAGACAGCCTTCAAGCTCGCTCGCAAGTGGGGTCGAAAGTACAAGCGCGGCGCCTTCGGCGTCGTGTCGACCGCGGGCGGCTTTCACGGCCGCACGCTGGCTGCCATGGCGGCGAGCGGCAAGCCCGGCTGGGAGGCGCTCTTCCCCCCCTACCCGCCCGGCTTCACGAAGGTGCCCTTCGGCGACCTCGCGGCGATGGAAGCCGCGATCGACGCCGACACCGTCGCGCTGATGGTCGAGCCGATCCAGGGCGAAGCGGGCGTGGTGGTGCCGCCCGACGGATACCTGCGCGGCCTGCGCGAGCTCGCCGATCGGCATGACCTCTTGCTCATCCTCGACGAGGTGCAGACGGGCCTGGGGCGCACGGGGCGCTTCCTCGCTCAAGAGCACGAGGGCATCCGCGCCGACATCACCACGCTCGGCAAGGGCCTGGGCGCTGGCCTGCCGGTGAGCGCGGTGCTCGCCAGCGAGCGCGCCGCGTGCTTCGAGCCGGGCGATAACGGCAGCACCCACGGCGGCAATCCGCTGCTCTCGCACGTGGCCCTCGCGGTGTGTCGAGTGATCGCCACCCCGCCCTTCCTCGAGCGCGTGGAGCGCCGCGGGCTCGAGCTCGCCGCGACGCTCGCGGGCCTCGCCGAGCGCTGGGGCCGCGCCGCGCCGCGCGGCCGTGGCTTGCTCGCCGCGATCGTGTTCGAAGACGCCTGCGCCGAGCGCCTCGCCGAGCTCGCGCGCGATGAGGGCGTACTGGTCAACGCCGCGCGTCCCAACATCGTACGCTTGATGCCGCAGCTGCGCGTCTCCAGCGCGGAGATCTGCGAGATGTCGGCGCGGCTCGCGCGGGCGCACGCTCGCCTCTGATACGCTGCTACCACCTCAGCTACCAGGGTCGCTCGCTCGCCGCGTCGCGAGCCTTTACCGGAGCGGAACAGTGTTGCACCGAAACGACGTGACGATCGCCGATTCGGCAGCGGCGCTGGTGTAAGCCGCGGTGAGGGCTCGGCGGCGCGGCGGTGCGCTCGCTTCGCGCGCCGAGTCTGCATGCTAATCTAGTTAACCCGGCCGTGACCCTCCCCCCACACGACCCGCGCGGGCGCCCTCTCGTCGTCGAGACCGGCACCCGGCTCGGCCCCTATGAGGTGCTGCTCTGCATCGCGCGCGGCGGTATGGCCAGCGTCTGGGCTGCGCGGCAGCACGGCGCGCGCGGGTTCAGCCGCCTCGTGGCGCTGAAGACGATCCTGCCGGAGCTCGCCGCTCCCGACCTGGACGGCATGTTCCTCGACGAGGCCCGGGTCACCGCGCGCATCCATCACCCCAACGTGTGCGAGGTGTTCGAGCTCATCGAGTACGGCGGCGTGCTCGCCCTGAGCATGGAGTGGGTCGACGGCGAGACGCTCAACAACATCATCGGCGGCCGCCCGAAAGAGCCTGCCATCGACCCGCGCATCGCCGCGCAGGTGATCGCGAACGTGGCCTCGGGCCTGCACGCCGCGCACGAACTGCGCGACGAGCGCGGTGCGCCTCTGCAGCTCGTCCACCGCGACGTGTCGCCTCAGAACATCCTGATCTCGCGCAGCGGGCACGTCAAGGTCACTGACTTTGGCGTCGCCAAGTCGCTCGGCGCCGTGCGCGAGGCCACCGCGATCGGCAAGGTCAAGGGCAAGCTCAGCTACATGTCGCCCGAGCAGGCGCAGGGCAAGGTGCTCGATCGCCGCAGCGACATCTTCTCTCTCGGCGTCGTGATCTATCTCGCGACGGTTGGCCAGCACCCCTTCCGTCGCCCCGGCGAGTCTCGCAGCCAGCAGCTCGCCCGGCTCCTCACGAACCGCGTCAGGCCACCGTCCGAGCTGGTCAAAGGTTATCCCCAAGGGCTCGAGGCGATCGTCATGCGCGCTCTCAGCCGAAACCCGGCGCAGCGCTTCGGCACCGCCGAAGAGATGGCGCGCCGTCTCCAAGACTGGGTGCTCGCGACGGGGCCGCTCGTCACCGACCACCAGATCTCGCAGATGGTGCTGAAGCGGGCGGGCTCCGCCATCATCGAGCGCTCCGAGCGCATCGCCAGCCTGCTGTCGCTGCCCGTCGACGAGGCCTCCATCGACGATCTGCTGCACTCGCCCGCCGACCCGACGCTGGTGCCCACCACCAGCCGCTCCGGGACGATCTCGCCCGAGCGAAAGCGCGCCCGCACCACCCTGCGTGCGGTGTCGACCACCCTGACGGCGGCCGCGCTCGCCCTCGCCGCGAGCCTGGCGTTCTCCACGCCGGGCCAAACGCGGCACGACGCCTTGTCTGCGCCGGCAGTGCTCGCCGCCGCTCCCGCGCCCCCGCTCGCCACTCCGGCGCCGAGCCCGCCAGTGCCTGTCGGGACGGCTGCGCCCGGCAACACGGCTGCGCCCGGCAACACGGCTGCGCCCGGCAACACGGCTGCGCCCGGCAACACGGCTGCGCCCGCGAACGTCGCCGCGAGCGGCATCCCCACCGACCCGAGCCGCGCCTCCGACGCCAAGCCCAGCGCCCCCGCCAAGGCCGACGATATCGCAGTTGCAGCGCCGGCAAAGGCCACCACGCCCTCGGCGCGACCTGTTCAGCGCAAAGCGGCGCCCGGCGCTCCCCGCGCCAGCAAGGCGCGCGCCAGCAAGGCGCGCAAGGCGAGCCCCCCGAAGCGCAAGCCAGCGCCGCGCCTCGACGATTCATACGCCATCAAGAGCGGCCGTTGATACACGAGTGACCCGGAGGTCATCCTTGATCGTTCGATCCCCCCTCATTTCCACGATCACCCCTGTCATCCTGCTGTTGCTCGCAACGAGCTGCGCCAAAGACGAGCCGAGCCGAAAGCCTGCCGATGTCGCCGCCGCGGAGAGCGCTTCGGTGAGCGCCAAGGCCGAGGCCGCCGCCAAGGTCGATGTCACGCCATCGATGGGCGGGAGCGTGTTCTTCGTCGGCGGCCACCCCGTCGAGCTCGCCGTCTACGCCGACGGCCGCGTCGATGGTCTGGTCTACGACGAGCGCGGCCAGGAGGTCGCGCCCGAGCGTGTCACCGAGCTCACGGCCACGTTGAGCGTGATGGGCGAAGCGAGGCCGCGCGTCGACCTGCGCTGGAACGGCGCCATCAAGCGCTTCAGCGGCCAGGCCGCTGCCGAGGGCGAGCTCGTCGCCCAACCGATCGACGTGACCCTGCAGATCGACGGCAAGGCGCTCACGGGGGCGCTCGAGACCTATGCCCTGCTGGCCGCCGACGCGCAGCTGGCCGCCAGCGCCGACGCCCGGCTCCCGAAGGCGAGCTCGAACGCGCAGGCCAAGCTCGGCGGCGATGCCAAGGCGCTCGCCGACGCCAGAGCCAGGGCGGCTAACCTGAAGGCACCGAGCGTCGCTGCCAGGGCCCGCGCCAAGGCGGACGCGAAGGTCGTGCTGCCCAAGCCCAAGGTCGGCGTCTCTGCGAAGGCCTCCGCCGGCAGCGACAAGAAGAAGGCCGGTGCTGGCGCGAGCCTCGAGGCGAAGGCGAGCTTCGGTCTGTAGGAGCAGCGCGCGGGCGGCGCAGCGCTCAGCGAGTACGAGCGCCCCGCCCCCGCTCCGCGCCCCGAGAGCGGGCTCAGCCGAAGTTGACGAGCTCGAGCCAGTGCCCGAGCATGCTCACGCCGGCGACGTGCAGCGCGCTGCCCGCCAGCTTCATGCGGGCGCGGAGCTCGACGACGTCGACGTCGGTGGCGGCGAGCTCTGCGGCGCGCCCGATCAACCACTGCTCGAAGCGGTGCGGATCGAGCTCAGGGTGGAACTGCAGCGCGAGGACGTTGCGGCCGAGCGCGAATGCCTGGTTCTCGTAAGCCGCCGTGCTCGCCAGGCGCACGGCGCCGTCGGGCAGGTCGAACGTGTCGGCGTGCCAGTGCAGCACGGGCTGCCCGGCGAGCGGCGCTAGACACGATGACCTCCCCGCTTCGGTGAGCTCGATGCTGGCGACGCCGATCTCCGGCGCAGGCCCGCGGTAGACGCGCGCGCCCAGCGCAGCTGCCATGAGCTGCGCACCGAGGCAGATGCCGAGCGTGGGGCGCCCCTCGCGCAGGCGCCGGCCGAGGGCGCGCTGCTCGTCGGCGAGGAAGGGGTAGCGGTCTTGCTGATTGACGGAGATGGGCCCACCGAGCACGACCACCAGGTCGGAGCGGAGGATGGGCTCGAACACGTCGTCGACGCCCGCGTCCATCACGCTCAGGTCGAACCCCGCGCTGGCGAGCACGGGCGCGAAGGTTCCCAGGCTCTCGAAGGCCACGTGCCGCACGACGCACGCCTGCAGTGACAGCCGCGCATCACCCGCCCGCACTCCGCCCTCGGCTCCTCCCGACATCATGACTCGCTCGAGGAGCGTGGCACGCGGCGCCCCCCGAGTCCAGGTCGCGACCGCCGCACGCTCGGAGCGCGCGCGGCCCGGGGAGAGACGCTCACCCACGAGAGTTGGCCCTGCGCCCGTGCCCTCGCGTACGCTGATCGAATGGACGTGGTGCTGGGGATGATACTGGGGTTTTTCTTCTGGTTCGTGGCACGTTATGCACTCGGCGGATTTTATACGATA
>Ga0247763_1000300_pt1 | contig 28078 bp, 17 predicted proteins | sample UWRJL141409B4_FD_179926 | JGI IMG/M metagenome (GOLD analysis project Ga0247763, IMG submission 179926) | Plant litter microbial communities from Arlington Agricultural Research Station in Wisconsin, United States - UWRJ-L141-409B-4 | ecosystem: Environmental > Terrestrial > Plant litter >... | reverse complement strand
CCGAGGAACAGGTAGCCGTTCGGCCGCAGCGCATAGTGGAAGAGGGGGATCAGCTTCTTCTGCAGGTGCGGCCCGAAGTAGATGAGCAGATTGCGGCAAGAGACCAGATCCAGACGAGAGAACGGAGGATCGGTGATCAGGTTGTGCGGCGAGAACAGGCAGAGTTCGCGCAGCTCCTTGGTGACCTGGTAGCGCTTACCCTTCTTTATGAAGAAGGCGTCCAGCCGCTCTTTGCTGACCTGCTCGGAGATACCGAGCGGGTAAATGCCCTGACGCGCGACGGAGAGGGCGCGCTCGTCGATGTCGGTCGCGAAGATCTGAACCGACACCGGCTCCGACAGCTCGGCGAGCGCCTCGCGCACGATCATCGCCAGCGAATACGCCTCCTCGCCGGTCGCGCACCCCGGCACCCAGAAGCGCAGCGGCTCACCTCGCCGCTGCTTCACCAGCGGCAAAATGACGTCGTCCTTCAGCACCTCGAACGCGGCGCTGTCGCGAAAGAACGCGGTGACGCCGATCAAGAGCTCGCGAAAGAGCTGGATCAGCTCGTCTGGCTCGCCCCGCAAGCGATCGACGTAGACGCGCACGTCGCCCGTGCGCAGCACCTGCATGCGCCGTTGGATGCGACGCACCAGCGTGCTCGTCTTGTAGTGCTTGAAATGGTGATCGGTGGCCTTCTGCAGCAGATCGCAGATCTCGGGCAACGCCTGGTGGATCGCGTCGTAGCCCGTCGCCTTCGACTCTTCGGCGGCCAGGTGCTCGACGTGTCCGACGTAGGCGAGCAGCTCCTCGGCGATCTGGCTCGGGGTGAGCACGTGGTCAATGACCCCGGTCGCGATCGCGCTGCGCGGCATGCTGTCATACTTGGCGTTCGTCGGCTCCTGCGCGATCGTCATGCCGCCTTCGTTGGCGACCTGCTGGATGCCGACCGTGCCGTCGCTGCCCGTGCCCGAAAGCACGATCGCCACCGCGCCCGGACCGAACGCCCCAGCGAGCGAACGAAAAAAGGCATCGATGGGGGCGCGACGCTGGTCTGAGCCGTCCAGCGGCACGAGCCGGAAGGTGGCGCGGTCGAGCTCCACGAGCGAACCCGAGGGGGCCACGAACACATGATCGGCCTCGAGCGCGCGGCCCTCCTGGATCTCGCTCACGGGCAGCGAGGTGCACTGCATGAGGATCGACGGCAGCAGGCTCTTCGTCGCCGGGTCGATGTGCTCGATCACGACGAACGCCATGCCGGCGGCTTCGTCCAGCGCGGCGAAAAACTCACGCAGGGCATCCAGCCCACCGGCGGAGGCACCGATCGCCACGACGACCTTCGGAGCGTCCGGCGCGCGCGCTCCTTCGTACGTTCGGATCGAGGGTTGCTCGTGCTCCTCTTCCATCATGATCGTCCGTTGGCCCAGTCGCTCGGTCTACCCGGAGTGCACGGGTCTCACAAGGGAACAGCGGCGCGCTGAAGCGATGGTGTCTAAGTCGCTGACCATTGCTGGATTCCGCCGGCGCCTCCGGGCCGCAGTCGGCGACCTCAGTCAGCGGCAATGTCGCGGACTATTTCCAGTGATGGGCCGCGTCACGGCGCCGGACGTGGCTTAATTCCACGCTTCTTGGGCGATGGGCGGTTCTCCGCGCCTGATTCGGCCCTTCCTCGAGACCTGCAGGCTCAGAAGGAGCCTCGAAGGGTCAGCTCGGTGCCATGTTCGCCAAGGCCGATGCCAAAGTTGGACGCGGCGCTAGCAGCGCCGGCCCCCGCCGCGTGGCTGCTGTTCGAGGCCGAAGCGATCAACGCGTAGATGAGCGTCGAGACCCCCGCCGCTGCGCCCAGCGCGTAGCTGACCGTAGCCCAGCGCGCCTGTCGATCGTGCGCGGCTGCGGCAGCGCTCAGCTCGCGGCATGCCTCTTCCGCAGGTACGCGGCAGCTCAGACCCCCGAGCGATTCGCGGATGCGCTGGGCCTTGTCGGCGCTATCAGCCGCGAGCAGGCTCAGCGTCAACCCCGTCACCAGACCCCCCGCCGTGAGCGTTCCACCCGCCACCACGACCCAGGGGTTCACGCCGCCCCGCTCGATGTCGCGCGGGGGCGGAGCTGCCGGTGCGACAGCCTCGACGGGCACCGGCTCTTCAATCGCGGCGACCGGCTTCAGGTTGATGCGCAGATGCTGCGCGTTGCCGGCCCTCGCGAGCCGCGTCTCCGTGTACGCGACGAAGCCAGGCTTGCTCACGCGCACGTCGTACCCGCCGGGCTCGAGGTACCAAGCGAACGGCAGAGGCGATACGCCCAGGTCGACGTCGCCGATCTCGATCTCGGCGCCTTCGACGTTCACCTCGACGGTGACGCGCTCGAGATGCGCCTCCGCCTTCTTGAGGCTCTCGACCATACGGGCTCGATCGACCGAGGTGCCCTCATCGGTGGTGTGGATCACCCGCCCGAGGCGGCGCGCGCCCTCGAGGTAATGACCGCTATAGATCTCGGCCAAGCCGAGGTTGCGGCGCACCACCGGCGCGGAGGGCTTGAGCGCAAACGTTTGCAAAAATGCGACGCGCGCGGCCTCGAAGTCGCGGCGATCGAACGCCGCGATACCTTCCTTGAAGGTCTGCATCGCTTTCTCGTTCTCGACGTCGGGCGTTCCTTCGGACGCCGGCTCGGCACGCGCCAGTGCGGGCACCTGCGCCGCGAGCAATGACGCCGCGACCAGCAGCCCGCAGCCGCGCGACGTTCTCGAGACGATAGCCCTCCGTAGAATCACGTCTCGATAAAACACAGCTGAATCACAGGCGCTCTGGCAATGCGCGAACGCCGCTAGAGCGGCAGGTCGAGCCCGAGCCCGGCGCTCTGTGCCGGCGTCAACGGGGCCGACGGCGCTCGGGAGCGCTCGGGTGATACCGCTTCTGGCGATAGCACTCCGGGAGATAACGCCGCCGCCTCCACCGGAACGCCCGTGGACTCACTCGGCGCCGCCCGATGTGAGCGCACCGCTCGGGAGGGGACTGCCCTGGATGGAACCGCACGGGATGCGAGGGCACGCGCGGTGACCCCTCGCTTCGGCGCCCGCTCGGAGTCGCCCGGGAACGCGGTGCGCGCGAGCAAGTCAGAATCACCACCCCGGGCAGCGCCACCGAACGACGCGTCTCCGCGCTGGACCGGCGACGACGCCCCGGCTCGAATCGCTGCGCCTGCGACAGGCTGTGCCGGCGTTTTGCCCTCGGATGCGGCCGCGCCGGAGGCGCTCGCCATGGCGCCGGAACTGGCGGCCCCGGAACTGGCTGCGCCGGAGCCCGTTGCCTGCGCCGCCGCTTCGGGACGGGCGCTCAGCGTCACCGACTCCAGGGCGGACTCCGGCTGATCGGCGACCACGTCACCCCGCATGTACGCTTGACCCAAACCAGCGAGCAACAGCGAGACGCCCAGTCCGATCGTCAGTCCCAGCACGATCTCGCCCTTCGACGAGCGTACGTCGCGCGCGAGCGCGAACGCGGCCCCCGCCTCTCGCGATGGAGCAGCCCCCGGCGGCACCGTCACTGCCGGCGCAGGACGCCGCTGACGACGTCCGATCAGGTGTTGCGCAGCGAGCGTCGGCAGGTTGCGTGAGCCCACGGAGTTCGGACCCGGTACGAGGGAGATGTCCACTGCACCGGTCGCAGGCGCGAGCGCCACGCGCGGCACCGGGGAGGGAGTCAGCTCGACACGCGACGTCGACGGCCGCTCGAGGTTAGCCATGGGCACCCTCGGCGCGCGAGACGAGGACGCGGAACCCGGATGAGCCCAAGCGAGACCCGGGCGCGGCTCGACGTCGGGGTAGCCAACATTCGGGTCGCCCCCACTCGGGTAGCCCGCATCGCGATGAGCAGGAGCGGACTGCGCAGCCTCGAAATAGGCACCCCCTTCGGGGTCCGCCACCTCTTCGATCACCACTTCTTCGACGTCGAACTGCGTCGCGTCGTCGAAGTCGTCTCTCAGATCGTCATCGGCGAGCATCGCGGGCGCTTCCAGGTTGCGTGTCGTGTCGAATGCCTCGTCGCGCTCTGACATCACTCGGTGGGCATCGCTTCCGCCGTGCTGCTCGTCGCTTCCGCGGCGCTCGTCTGCGGAGGGCGCGTGCTCCGCACCGTCGTACGCCGCATCGGTATACCCGGACATTGCTTGCCCTGCGCGCTGGGCCACGAGCGGGGCTTCCGGCGAGGCCTCCAAACGAACCCGCTGCACCAGCCGAGGTGGCCGTGCGTGAACGGGAGCTTCGGCCGGATTCTCGGGCTTGGCCATGCGCGCATGTATTCTAGCGTGGTCGTGCGTAGATATGGAGTCGGTTTTGGTGCCCTGACCACTGACCGGCCCGGGAGTATGCCCTGCAGACGGCGGTGCTCAGTTTCACCAAGCGGAAGGTCGGAGCGGTGACGCAACGGAGTCAGGACGTCGCAGCGCCGCTCGAACGGAGTGTCAGCTCACCAGGAACCAGGCGAGCGCGAGCGCGCTCAGCACGATGGTGAGGACCGCCACACCGACGACCAGCGCGTCGAGGGTCGACCACGATTTCTTCTTCTTCGCTTCGACTCGGCGCGGCGGTTCACTCTGCCGAAACGGAACGACTTCAATGGGGGCGCTGGGCGCCGAGCTCGAGCTCGAGGTGCTGAGAGAGAGAACACCCTTCGCTTCGTTCACGCTGGAATGGCCGACGCGGGCTTCTCCGAGCGTCGAGAGACGGGCGGTCGACGAAGACACCGAGTGCGGCGTGCCCGAGCTCAACCGGTTGTTGCCGGAGGACCAGCCGGCGCTGAGCTTCTCGTCGGGCACGCGCTCCAGGCTGCGCAGCGCCGAGCTCACCGGATCGTCGATGCCGAACTGGTTGCGCCCGAGCTCCAGCACGACCATGTCCGTCCAGGCCTCGGCCACGTTGGGGCGCAAGCGACGTCCGTCGAGCCGCGTCCCGTTCTTCGAGCCGAGGTCGATCACCCACAGCCGCGATCCACGCCGGACCAAGCGCGTGTGCCGACGCGAGGCGTCCTCGTCGCTGAGGCGCAGATCTGCGTCGTCGTCGCGTCCGATGATGTAGCTCCGCTCTTCGCGCAAGATGAGCTCTAGCCCACGATCGGGCCCGCGGATCACGCCGAGGCGCGGGGCGACGGCTGACCCCGCCTGGATCAACGTGCCCTGCACCATCGCGAGGGCGATGTCCTGTGTGGAGAAGGCGGTCTTGGGTGCTGTCGACGGCGTGCGGAAGCGCACGCCGAGCCAGGCGCGTCCGATTTGGACGCGGTCGCCGTCGGCGAGCAGCTTGGCGGCCCCCGGCACGAGCCGCGAAGCGTTCAGATAGGTGCCGTTGGTGCTGCTCTCGTCGATGATCACGTAGCCGTTGGAGCTCGGGCGGATCAGCGCGTGGCGCAGGCTGACCGAGGCGTCGGGCAACTGCACCCGGCTCTTCGGATCCCTCCCGATGCTGATGTGCTCATCGGTTTCGAACGTCAGCTCGAAAGGGGCACCCGCCGTGGGTGATTCGACGATCACGACCAGCACTAGCGCCTCATGCCTCGAATCCGCGCCGGGGTCGCACCGCCCCGCTGCGCGGGTGACGGGCGGTGCGAACCCGGCCGGACGCGCTTCCTTGCATTCGCCGCCGCCTCTTCATCCCGTTCCCGCCTCATGCCTCGAATCCGTGCCGGCCTCGCCCCGCCCCGCTGCGCGGGTGACGGGCGGTGCGAACCCGGCCGGACGCGCTTCCTTGCATTCGGCGGCTCTCTGCATCCAGAGAAACCCGGAGCAGCCTTCGGGTTTCTCCTGCGCGCCCGATCACTCGGCTGCTGGGGGCCGGCGGATCTGGACCAGGTGCTCCCGCCGGAGCGGGTCGCTCTGATGAACCAGGTCGTTCTGAACCTCGCGAGCGGCGCTCGAGCCAACGAGATCGCTGTGACAGGCTGCCTTCTTGCCCGCCTCCGTCGACACCGCCTTGCGCGTCTTGCTGGCCAGACGATGGATCTCTTCCGGCGGGAGCACGCCGCGCCGCTCGAGCACCTCGCGCTGCTCGGCGTTCAGCGCCGGGCTCTTGAGCACGCGCTCGCGCTTGAACTCCTCGTCTTTGCCCGAGTCAAACTCGGCGATCTCCTTCGAGATGCGAACGGAACACCAGTCGTGTCCGCACATCGCGCAGAAGTCGGTGTCCACATCGAGGTCCTCGTCGTGAAACGCACGCGCGAGGTCGGGATCGAACGAGAGCTCGAAGTGCTTCTCCCAGTTGAGCGCGGCGCGGGCCTTCGTGAGCTTGTCATCCCAGTCGCGGCTGCCCGGGATGCCGAGCGCGACGTCGGCGGCATGCGCGGCGATCTTGTACGCCACGCAGCCCTGCTTCACGTCGTCCTTCTTGGGCAGGCCGAGGTGCTCTTTGGGGGTGACGTAGCAGAGCATGCTAGCGCCATGGTAGGCCGCTGCCGTGGCCCCGATGCAGCTCGTGATGTGGTCGTAGCCGGGGAACACGTCGGTGACGAGCGGGCCGAGCACGTAGAACGGCGCGCCGTGGCAAACGTTGCGCTGGCGCTTCATGTTGTATTCGATCTGATCGAAGGGCACGTGGCCCGGGCCCTCGACCATTACCTGGCACCCCTTGGCCCACGCCTTCTCGGTCAGCTCGCCGAGCACGTCGAGCTCACCGAGCTGCGCCTCGTCGCTCGCATCGGCGAGCCCCCCGGGGCGGAGGCCGTCACCCAGCGAGAACGACACGTCATATTCCCGCATGATGTCGCAGATCTCGTCGAAGTGCGTGTACATCGGGTTTTCCTTGCCGTGCACGAGCATCCACTTCGCGAGCAGCGAGCCGCCGCGGCTCACCACACCGATCAGCCGCTTCTTGATCAGCGGCAGGTGGCGCCGCATGACGCCGGCGTGGATGGTGAAGTAGTCGACGCCTTGCCGCGCCTGGTGCAGCAGCGTCTCCAGAATGACCTTCTCCGTCAGGTCTTCGATGCGGCGACCGATGACCATCGAGTAGATCGGCACGGTACCGATCGGCGCCCGCGCGTTCCGGACGATCGCCTCGCGACAGCGATCCAGATCTCCACCGGTGGACAGATCCATGACCGTATCGGCGCCCCAGCGCTCGGCCCACTCGAGCTTGGCGACCTCTTCATCGGTGCCGGAGGAGACGGGCGACGCGCCCATGTTGGCGTTGATCTTGGTCTGGCTCGCACGGCCGATCGCGACCGGCGCAAGCCCATAGCCGAGGTGAATCGTGTTGCAGGGGATGATCAGGCGCCCCGCGGCGACCTCGACCCGGATCTGCTCCGGGGTGAGGTGCGTCTCACGCTCGGCCACGCGCCTCATCACGTCGGTGACCTGACCGAGCCGAGCGTACTCCAGCTGAGTAACGGGCCGGAACCCGTCGGGCGCCGCCCATTCGGCGCCGCTCACCCGGCGCCAGTCCGCGGGCATGAAGTCCCACGCGGTGCGAGGGCTGGGCGGCGGCATTCCGGGCGTGTCGGGTGACGAGAACGCGCGCGGCCCGCCGATGTCAGGCGCGTTGGCAAAAGAGCCGGGGTTGGTGCCGTCGCGCAGACTCGACGGGTTGTGGCTGACGCGAGGCGTCCATGGATAAGATGACATGCTGCTCCTGCCTAGCTCTCGTTCGAAGTGGACTCTGCCCGAAAGGTGGGCGCGAGCATAGCTCCCTCGCGCCCGCATCTACAGCACATAAGCCGCGGTTTTTCGCCGACTTGGCCGTAGCGCTCGGGAGAGACTCGCAGAAGGGCCCGGGCTGCCGCCACCAAGCGACCTGCCGGAGCCCGTTTGCCGGAAATGTGGCCGACGCGCGTGGCCGGGGAGTAAAGGCAGGCTCTCGAGGGGCCGGAAGGGAACGACGTGCCGACTTTCACCTGGGATATCGACCCGATCCTCTTGCACTTCCCGCCGTGGCTCCGCTGGCTGCCGATCGACGGAATCCGCTATTATAGCTTGCTCTACGTCGGCGTCTTTCTGGGCGGTTACAAGCTGCTCGACTGGCAGATTCGCCGCGCCGGCGGTGAACCGGAGGACGCCAACGATTTCGTCCTCTACGGCATCATCGCGGTGCTCGGCGGCGCCCGCGTCGGGCACGTGTTCTTCTACGAATGGGATCGCTTCAGCAGCGACCCGCTCTGGCTATTCAAAATCCATGAGGGCGGGCTCGCCAGCCACGGCGCCACGGTGGGGCTGTTCCTGGCGATGTTCGTATTCACCAGGTTCCGCCGGCAGTCCTTCATCGAGGGCTGTGACCGTTTTGCATTCTCGGCCGCGCTCGGGGCGATCCTGGTGCGCATCGGCAATTTCTTCAACTCGGAGATCGTGGGACGGGTTACCGGCGGCGGCTGGGGGGTGCGCTTCCCCCGCTACGATCGCGTGACCGATCCGCCGCTCCGCCATCCGAGCCAGCTCTATGAGGTCGCCCTCGGCCTGGCCGTGATGGCGGCCCTGGTCTTCGCCGACCGCGCGCTCGGCAAGGAGAAGCGCCCGCGGGGCGTGATGATCTCGCTGTTCCTGGCGCTGTATTTCACGGGCCGTTTCATCGTGGAGTATTTCAAGGAGTATCAACCGGGCGAGACCGCCGCGGGCTTGACCACGGGCCAGTGGTTGTCGTTGCTGCCCGCCGCACTTGGCTACGCTGGCGTCTGGCTGAGCTTCGCGAAGCGAGTGCCCGCCCGCTGGAACGTCTACCGGATGCCGCTTTCCGCAGCGGACGACGGGGACGATGGGGACGACGACGGCAGGGGTGACGACGACGTCGACGAGGTGTTACTCGACCGAAGCGCTTCGCGCCGCTCGTCGAAGGAGCGCTGACTACGCGGACCAGCGAGCGGCAGCGTCATTGCGCAACACTGACGCGTTCGCTCTCGCCAATGGTGGGGCCTTTTCTCACGCTGCCGGTGGCGTGTTGCACGACGCCGCGTCCAGAAGCGGAGCACTCGGACGAGCTGGCTGTGGCGGCAAAGCGAGAGCGGGGCGTCGGTGCTTGCAACAAAACACGCACTTGGCGGTTTTCATTCGACAATTCCGCACTATACCCTACACGAGGAGAGGTTGATGAGGAGCGCGAGTGAGCCCGATCGATCGGAGACCGGCATTGCTGGCCTCGACGAGATCCTGGGCGGAGGCTTTCCGCGCGATCGCATCTACCTCGTACAAGGTGATCCCGGCGCCGGCAAGACCACGCTCGCCATGCAGTTCCTGGCGAGCGGGGTGCGCGCTGGCGAGCGCTGCTTGCTCGTCACGCTGAGCGAGACGCGCGTCGAGCTGGAGGCGACCGCACGCTCACACGGTTGGTCGCTCGACGGCATCGAGGTGTTCGAGATGTCCGCGCTGGAACAGGCAGCGACCGTCGAGCGCGAGAACGCCCTGTTCGAGTCGTCGGAGTTCGAGCTGCAGGAAACGACGCGGTTGATCCTCGAACGCGTGGCGCAGATCGCGCCGCAGCGGGTGGTGCTCGACTCGCTCTCGGAGCTGCGGCTCCTGGCGCAGAGCTCGCTCCGGTACCGCCGGCAGCTGCTCGGTCTCAAACAGTATTTCTCGGGCGTGCAATGCACGGCCCTGTTCCTCGACGATCAGGTCGCCAATGGCCGTGACTCCCAGCTCCTCACGCTCGCGCACGGCGTGCTGCGCCTCGAGCACTTCGCGCCCGCCTATGGCGAAGACCGGCGGCGCCTGCGCGTGGTGAAGCTGCGCGGCGTGAAGTATTGCGGTGGCTATCACGACTTCGCGATCGGCACCGGAGGGCTGGCGGTATTCCCCCGCCTGCGCGCCTCGACGCACGATCGCTCGTTCGATGGTCCGCCGCTGTCGAGCGGCGTGGCCGGGCTCGATCGATTGCTCGGCGGCGGCATTGATCGGGGAACTTCGACCCTTTTGATTGGGCCCGCCGGAGCCGGCAAGTCGATCATCGCCACGCAGTTTGCGATGACCGCGGCCGAGGGGGGTGAGTCTGCCACAATCTTTGCGTTCGACGAGGGGGCAGCGACATTCTTCGAGCGCACGCGAGGGCTCGGGTTCGACATCGACGAGCACGTGAGCAGCGGAAAGATTCGGCTGCAGCAGCTCGACCCCGCCCAGATGAGCCCGGGCGAGTTCGCCCGCACCGCCTTCGCCGCCGTCGAGCAGGGCGCGCGCTTGATCGTCATCGACAGCCTGAACGGCTACCTGACAGCGATGACCGATGAGAAATTCCTCGTCGCGCAGCTGCACGAGCTGCTGAGCGTATTCGCCGCGCGCGGGGTGAGCAGCATCTTGATCATGAGCCAGTTCGGCCTGCTCGGGCACATGGAGACGCCCGTCGACGTGAGCTATCTCTCGGACACGGTGCTCCTGCTCCGCTATTTCGAGGCCGCGGGGCGAATCCGGAAGGCCATCAGCGTGGTCAAGCGTCGCAGTGGCAAGCACGAAGACACCATCCGTGAGCTCCGCGTCGAGCGCGGCGGCGCGCAAGTCGGCGAGCCGCTCACCAGCTTCAGCGGCGTGCTCTCGGGCGTGCCGCATTTCCACGGTTCGGTCGAGGCCCTCAGCGGGGGAGAGTGATGAACGTCAACGGCCTGCGCGATCGCGTGATGATCTGGGCGCCGAGCGGGAACGATGGCGCGACGATGGCGAGCCTGCTCGAGCGGCACGGGATCGCGACCTCGCCGTGCCATTCGGTGCGCGAGCTAGCGGGCGCCATCGGCGAAGCGGGCTGCGCGATCGTCGCGCAGGAGGCGCTCGCGGCAGGGAACCTCGCCGTGATCGCGCGCGAGCTCGAAGCCCAACCGGCGTGGTCTGACTTTCCGTTCATTCTCCTGGCGTTCAAGCCGCCGCCGGGACAGGCCGCGAGCGCTGCCTGGCGGTCGCTCGGCAACGTCGCGGTGCTCGAGCGGCCGACCCGCAGCCGCTCCTTGCTCGCTGCGGTCGCCGCCGCCCTGCGCGCGCGGCACCGGCAGTATGAGGCGCAGCAGGCCATCCTCCACCGCGACCAGTTCCTCGCGATGCTCGGCCACGAGCTGCGCAACCCGCTGGCCGCGATCTCGCTCGCCACCGAGGCCGAGCGTCAGAAGCAGGCTGCGTGTGGGACGGGAAACGGTCGCGGCTCGGACGTGATCTCCGTCATCTCGCGGCAGGCTCGCCACCTGTCGCGCTTGGTGGATGACCTGCTCGACGTCGCCCGGGTCACCACGGGCAAAGTGGTGCTCCACCCGGTGGTGCTCGATATCAACGACGTGCTGGAGCGCAGCCTGCAGAGCCTGCAGATGACCGCACGCGAGAGCCACATCGAGCTCGTCCGACAGCCTTGGCCGACGCCGCTCTACGTTCGCGGCGACGCCGTGCGCCTGGAAGAGGTGCTGACCAACCTGCTCGCCAACGCCATCAAGTATTCTGAGCCGGGCGCTCGCGTCGATGCGGTCGTGTGCGCCGAGGGGCAGCGCTGCCTGCTCCGCGTGCGCGACAGCGGGATCGGCATCAGCGCGAACCTGCTGCCGCGCGTCTTCGACCTGTTCACGCAGGCGGAGGTCTCGCTCGACCGCTCGCGCGGCGGGCTCGGCATCGGCCTCACCATCGTCAAAGCGCTGGTCGAGCTGCACGGCGGCAGCGTGAGCGCCCACAGCGACGGGATCGGCAGAGGCAGTTGTTTCTCCGTCTCGCTGCCGCTGCTCGACGCGAGCGCAGAGCCGAGCATCCCGAGCTCACGCCTGGTGTCGAGAGAGCAGCTGCCCCCCGTCTCGGTGCTGGTGGTCGACGACAACAGCGACCTGCTCGAGATGACCAAGGAGCTGCTCGAGGGGCTCGGCTGCGACGTCTCGACCGCGCACGATGGCCCGAGCGGTCTCGAGCGGCTGCGCGAGGTCGAGCCGAGGCTCGCCTTCATCGACATCGGACTACCCGGGCTCGACGGCTACCAGCTGGTGCGTGAGGTGCGCTCTCACGATTCACACGTGCCTTGGCTGGTGGCGCTCACCGGCTATGGACAACCCGAGGATCGCGAGCGCGCACTGGCCGCTGGATTCGACCGGCACCTCACCAAGCCCGTCAGCATGGCCGCGTTACGACAGATGGTGGAGGAGGCCAGCCGGAGCCGCTCGGCGCCGAGCACCGGCCAGCACACCTAATTTTTGCGAAACCGCACGGAAACTCGGGTTTCCCAAGTGGGCGCCCAGTGCTCGGGAGGGCTTCCGGGTGTTTCGCGATGATGCCGTCCGCGCGTTGGCCGGCGCCAATTGCCGCAAGAGTTCGCTAAATTGCCCCTTGGGGCAATGCTCCAGAAACGCCACTTTTGGCAAACATCGACCATGTCGATGACTACCGCGACGTTCGGCAGCCTGCCGGGCGCCGCACCCCGCGATGATCGTGAAGAAAAGGACGGCGCGCGCAGGCGCTTGCCGCTGATCGACTCGTATTTAAAGGAGCAGCAGACGCTGACCGCCGTCACGCGCTTCTCGCAGTTGCACGAGCGCGACGCGCTGCCGGCTCAGGCGCGGTACTACGAGAGCCTGCTGCCGCTCGACAAGCCGAAGCCGGGGCAGCAATACGCATTCAGCGTCGACCTGGATCGATGCACGGGGTGCAAGGCCTGCGTCACCGCGTGCCACAGCCTGAACGGCCTCGACGAGGCGGAGACTTGGCGATCCGTCGGGCTATTGCACGGCGGCAGCGCGACCTCACCCATGCAACAGACGGTGACGACGGCTTGCCACCACTGCATCGAGCCGGGGTGCCTCGCGGGTTGCCCCGTCAATGCCTACGAGAAAGACCCGCAGACCGGCATCGTTCGTCACCTCGACGATCAGTGCATCGGCTGTCAATACTGCACGCTCACGTGCCCGTACGATGTGCCCCAGTTCAACAAGAAGCTCGGCATCGTGCGCAAGTGCGACATGTGCAGCGACCGCCTCGCCGTGGGTGAGGCTCCCGCGTGCGTGCAGGCGTGTCCGAACGAAGCGATCGCCATCCGCATCGTCGACAAGGCCCAGATCATCGAAGACGTTCAGGCCGACGCCTTCCTGCCGGGCGCACCCTCGCCAGGCATCACGCTGCCGACCACGGAATACAAGACCAAGCGCGTCTTCCCGAAGAACACGCTGCCGGCCGATTTCTACAATGTGCGCCCCGCGCACAACCATTTCCCGCTGGTGGTGCTGCTCGTGCTCACGCAGCTATCGGTGGGCGCGTTCTCGGTTGACTACGTGGTGACGTCCTTCTTCCACAGCGAGGAGACGATCCAGCGTTATCACGCCCTCGTCGCCCTGGCGCTCGGGCTGATCGCGCTCGGCGCCAGCACCACGCACCTCGGCCGGCCGCAGTACGGTTTCCGCGCCATCATGGGCATCGGTCACTCCTGGATGAGCCGGGAGATCGCCGGGTTCGGTGCTTTCGCTATGCTCGCGGTGGCCTACGCCGCAGGCGTGTGGGCCAACTCGCTGCTCGCCATGCTCGGGCTCCCTCAGCTCGACGCGGGTTGGGTCAACGCCAGCCTGCGCTGGCTCGGCGCAGCGGTGGCGCTGAGCGGGCTGATCGGCGTCGGCTGCTCCGTCATGCTCTACGCCGTCACGCGCCGCGCGTTCTGGAAGCTCTCGCAGTCGGGCCCGCGCTTCTTCTCGACGACCGCCGTGCTCGGCACGTCGATCACGCTGCTGGTGTTCACGGCCGCAGCGCGCGCCGGCGAGCCTGTGCCAGGATATATCGCCGCCGGGCTGAACGGCGCGCTGATCGCCTTCAGCGTGTTCAAGCTGCTACACGAGCTCAGTATTTTCTCTCATCTGCGGCTGAGTCAGGCGTCGGATCTGAAGCGCACGGCGAGGCTCATGCGGGGCGAGCTCGCGCCCCTCGCGCAGCTCAGATTCCTGCTCGGCATCCTCGGCGGCGTCGCGCTGCCTTTCTGGCTGTCGGTGTTCATCGAACCGAAGGCGTCGGCGCTCGCGCTCGGAACGCTGCCCGTGGTCATCACTGCGGTCGGAGCGGCTTGCCTGACGGCGGGCGAGTTCATCGAGCGGAGCCTGTTCTTCATGGCGGCGGCATCGCCCAAAATGCCGGGAGCGGTGGGTCAATGAGCGAAACGCGAGCGCCTCGGGCGATGCTGTCGAAGCTGCTCTTCGACCGGCGGGGAACGCTGACGCAAGATCTGTTGCGCGAGCCCGGTCAGTTCGGGCTCGGGCAGGTGCCACGGCGGCTCAAGCCCGATCGCACCACGACCATGACATGCGGCTTCTGCTCGACGGGCTGCGGGCTGTCGATCCACCTGCGCGAAGGCGCCGCCATCAACCTGTCGCCCGCGACGGACTACCCGGTGAACCTGGGCATGGCCTGCCCCAAGGGCTGGGAGGCGCTCGCGCCGCTCGCCGCGAAGGATCGCGCGACGACGCCCATGCTCAGGCGCTCGCGCGGTGAGGCGCTCGCGCCCGTCGACTGGTCGACGGCGCTCGACGAGTTCGTCCGCCGCTTCAAGCAGATTCAGGCAGCGCACGGCCCGGCGTCGGTGGCGTGGCTGGGCACCGGGCAGATCACCGTAGAAGAGCTGGCGCTGCTGGGCTCTTTCGCGAAGTTCGGCATGGGCATGGTGCACGGCGACGGCAACACGCGCCAGTGCATGGCCACCGCCGTGGTGGCCTACAAGCAGTCTTTCGGGTTCGACGCACCCCCGTATACCTACGCCGACTTCGAGGCGTCCGACGTGCTCATCTTCGTCGGGGCGAATCCCTGCATCGCGCACCCCATCATGTGGGAGCGCGTGTGCAAGAACCGGCTCTCTCCCGAGGTGATCGTCGTCGATCCGCGCAAGACGGAGACGGCGATGGCGGCCACGCTGCACCTCCCGCTCGCCCCCAAGAGCGACCTGGTGCTGTTCTACACCGTCGCCAACCTGCTGATTCAGGGCGGCTTCGTCGATCGCGCGTTCGTCCAGCGCAGCGTGAGCGGATTCGACGAGTTCGCGGCGTTCGTGGCGCCCTTCACGCTGGAGCGCGCCGTGCAGGCGACGCGGCTCGAGCCGGCCCAGATCGAGCGGCTAGTGCAGGCGATCGCGCGGGGCAAGGCCGTCAGCCTGTGGTGGACGATGGGCGTCAACCAGAGCTACGAGGGCGTTCGCCTGGCGCAAGCTCTGATCAACATCGCCCTCATCACGGGCAACATCGGTAGGCCCGGCACCGGCGCCAACTCCATCACGGGGCAGTGCAACGCGATGGGGTCGCGGCTGTTCAGCAACACCACCGGGCTGCTCGGCGGTCGCGACTTCGGCAATCCGGAGCACCGCGCCGAGGTGGCCCAGGTGCTCGGCATCGACGAGAGCCGCATCCCGACGCAATCGAGCTGGGCCTACGATCAGATCATGGAGGGTATCCTCCAGGGCAAGATCAAGGGCCTGTGGGTGGTCGCCACAAACACGGCCCACTCCTGGATCAACCAGGCGGACGCGCACGACGTGCTGAAGAAGCTCGACTTCCTGGTCGTGCAGGACATGTACCACACGACGGAGACGGCCCAGTTCGCGGACCTGATCTTGCCAGCGGCGGGCTGGGGCGAGAAAGAAGGCCTGTTCATCAACTCCGAGCGGCGCCTCGGGCTGATCAAGAAGGTCTCCCGCGCTCCGGGAGAGGCGCTCGCCGACTTTTCGATCATCAAGCTGCTCGCCGAGGCCTGGGGCGTGGGGGAGATGTTCGAACGCTGGTCTTCGCCGGAGGCCACCTTTCAGATCCTCAAGAGCCTGAGCGCGGGGAGGCCGTGCGACATCACCGGCATCGAGGACTACGCCGCCATCGACGAGATGCGCGGCATCCAGTGGCCGCTGCCCGCGGGGCAGGCGCCGACCGCTGGCAGCGAGCGCCGCCTCTTCGAGGACGGCAAGTTCCATCACGCCGACGGCAAAGCCAAGCTCCTGTTTGACGAGCCGCGCAAGCAGCCCGAGAGCACCGACGACAAGTACCCTCTGCTGCTGCTCACGGGTCGCGGCAGCTCGAGCCAGTGGCACACCGGCACGCGCACAGACAAATCCGCGGTGCTCCGCAAGCTGTTCTCGGAGAGCCCCTACGTGGAGCTCAATCCGAGCGACGCGCGCGCGCTCGACGTCGAGCAGAATGAGTGGGTGGTCGTCGAGTCGCGCCGCGGCCACGTCATGGCTCGCGCGTTCGTGAGTCACGTGGTGCAGCCAGGGCAGTGCTTCATGCCCATGCACTACGCGAAGACCAACCAGCTGACATTCGCCGCGTTCGATCCGCACTCGCGGCAGCCCTCCTACAAGAACTGCGCAGTGCGCATCCGACGCCGTAGCGACGTTCCTGCCGCAGGTTGAAAGCGGAGTTAACCCAGCGCTCGACGTCGCAATTTGACCCGACGCACTGGTGTGGTCCGCGGCATCTCCGCCCACTGTACCGAAACGGAGCATCCGAGTGGCATTGCGTTGTCGTCGTGGCGCGACGGCGGCTCGATCAATGCCCGAGTCGAGTCTAAACTCCAGGCTGGGGTATGAGGGATCAGGGGTTAAATCGCTTTGCTGCGCCGTGGGAGCGGCTGCGCGCGAGCTTAGACGCCGAGGCGGACAAGCCCACGCTCGTCCAATCCTCGGAGGAACTGCTGGCGATCGAGCGCGCTCCGCGCACCATCCCTGCCCGCCATATCAGCGAGTCGTTGCTCGAGCTCGAGAATCGCCTCGATGACGCGACCTCAAACATCGACCCCCGCTTCGATGCCAGAGCGGCGGCGTCGAACGGCGTCATCCTCGACGACGCTGGCAAGAGCCCGCGCCCCGTCGGCGAGCTCGAGGCAGCCTATGACGACGCCTGGAGCCCGGCCCCACGCAGCAACGAACTGTCGCACCTCGGGCAGGTGATCGACAACCGCTACGTCGTCGAGTCGTTGATCGCGCGCGGGGGCATGGGCATCGTCTACCGCTGCCGGCACAAGCTCATCGATCGCCGCTTCGCCGTGAAGATCATCCGCTCGACGATGGCGCACTTGCCGGACGCGCCACGGCGGTTCCTGATGGAGGCGAAGGCGGCCTCGGCCATCGGCAACGAGCACATCATCGATGTCGTCGACTACGGCTCGCTGGCGGATGGCTCTGCTTATCTCGTGATGGAGCTGCTCGAGGGCGTGCCGCTGTCCGACGTCATCGCCAAGCACGAGACGCTGCCGGTCGGGCGCATCACCACGATCGCAGCACAGATGTGCGAGGGCCTCCGCGCGGCACACGAGGCCGGCATCGTGCACCGCGATCTGAAACCCGAGAACATCTTCCTCACCAACCGGAAGGCGAGCGACTTCGTCAAGATCCTCGATTTCGGCATCGCCAAGATGGCGCGCTCGAGCGAGCAGCTCACCAAGAAGGGCCTGATCGTCGGCACGCCGCACTACATGTCGCCCGAGCAGGCCGCTGGCGCGACGGTCGACGCCCGCGGCGATATCTATTCGCTCGGCGTGATCTTGTACGAGCTCGCCACCGGGCGCGTCCCGTTCGATGCCGTGCATTACATGGCGGTGCTGGCGAAGCACATGACGGAGCCGCCGCCCCCGTTCCACACCCTGAGCTTGGCGCAGCCGCTTCCCCCCGACTTCGAGAGCATCGTGCTGCGCTGCCTCGCGAAGCGGCCCGAGCAGCGCTTTCAGACGATGACAGATGTGCTGGTCGAGCTGGAGCGGCTGAACCTGCGCTTGCGCTCTCCGTCGCGGCCGTCGATCGAGGCGATACTGCCGGTCGCGCCGCTCGTCATGACAGACGACACGGCGCGCGGGACCGGGCACTCCGTTCCGGCCGCTCCCAGCCGCAGCGTGATGAACCTGCCGAGGCGGCGTAGCCTGGGGTTGCTGCTGCCGGCGCTGGGCCTGGCCGCGCTCACCGGCATCTCGGTGTTTCGCATGCAGGGTGACGAGGAGCTGCTCGGTGCCCGTGGGCCGCGCGCGGGCGCGCGTGCTGCGACGAGCTCAAAGCCGGGTGCGGCGGCGGCCATGCTCGACACGGTCAAGGCGCCGCTGGCCGCCGCGGCGGGCCCCGGGTCGATGTCAGCGGCGGCGAGCGAGGTTCGCCCGGCTGCAGTCGAGGGGGCTCCGGCGTCGAGTGACGCAAACGCGGCGCGAGTGGCACCCGCATCGATCACGACACCCGATACCGAGCCTTCCGACGGCCCAGCGTCGGATGCCACGCCGGAGCTGGTCGCTGACGGCGAGCCGCTCACCACCATGGAGCCGCTCACGGTCGAGCTGGCGCCGGGCAAGAGCCTGGAGATCGAAGCACGTACCCGCCTCAGCCTGCGGCTGACCAAGGAGGCGCGGGCGGCCGCCCAGGCCAGCGCGAAGAAGTCCGCCGCGCGCAAGGCGGCGAAGGAGACCGCCACGGACGGCGAGGCGCCAACGCGCGCGAGCGGTGCGCCGCCCGCCGAGGGCAAGGACGGCGCGCCCAAGGCGCGCAGCAAGAGCGACCGCAGCAAGGCGCGCACGCAGAAGGTGAGCGGCACCTCCGGGGCAGGCAAGGCCGTGGCAGGCAAAGCCGGGGGCGGCAAGTCCAGCGGTGGCAAGAGCGACCGGGGTGGAGAAGCGCGCGCGCCAAGCGAGCTCATGAATCCTTGGCCGTCGCCGTGACCGGGGCGGCGCGAGACTGAGCTCGAGGCGAGCTCTCAGGGCTGGGCTTCGGCGCCCGAACTCCGGCCAAGGCCGATACGGAAGACCGTCGCTCGGCCGCGCTCAGCGGCAGCGAAAGGCGTCTGCTGGTGTCAGGTTGGTATCGATGCCCGTGCAACCCGTCCCCACGCGCGCGACGCAGTTCCTGCGAATCTTGCTGCCGCACAGTGGGTTGATCCCTGCCCCGCCGCGCGCTTCGTCCGCCAGATACCCCTCACCGCTGCAGATGAGCAGGTCCGTGATGTCGTCGCACCTCTGGACTTCGTTCGGTGGACTGTTGGTCGGATCCACCTCCTCGACACCCGAGCAGTCGTAGTCGTAGGACTTGACGCCTGGATTGCGCGAATCGTCGAACCCGTCACCAAAGAAACCCTCCTGCCCCGGGTGCGCGAGCCCGTCGCCGTCACCGCAGTCGTCAGCGTTCGTCACCCAGCCCGGCTGGGGACATCCCTGGAAAGCCGGGCCCGCTCCGAACGAGTCGCCGTCGGCGTCACGGTACACGGTGATGGGCGCGCAGCCGTCGCTCGCATCGGGAGGGCCGTCCACCCCGGCGTCGAGACCACCGGCGCCTCCGGCTCCGCCACCTGCGACCCCTCCGTCGTCCGAGGGCCAGAGAGCGCCACCGAAGCCGCCAGGTCCGATGCCACTGTCGCCACCCCAGTGCACGGAGCCCGAGCCTCCCCCGCCCCCCTCTGACGGGTTCCCCGAGCTGCCCCCCGAGCCCGCCGATGGCAGCGGCTCATCGGTGGGAAGGCAAACTTTCGTCTCCAGCTCGCAAGAATAGCCCGGGGAGCACTTGTCGTCTCGGTTGCAGCGCTTGCCCGCCAGGTCGAGCTTCAGCTCGCTCGTGCAGCCCCCGACGATCAGACCGGAACACCACGCGACGAGCAGCGGGCGGGACAGCCTCAAAATCGCCCTCCCGCAGCCAGCGTGCAGCCGGTAGCGTCGCAGCCGACGGCGACGTCGTTGGCTGCCGCCTCGGCCTGGTCCCAGTCGAGGTAGAGCGATATTCCTCCGGCGACGAGAGCCACCGCTCCCACCCCGACGAAGACTCGCGCGAGCGTCTGCCGATCCTCCATGCGTCGGAACTTTTCCTCGAGGGCGGTCTGGACCTCTTCGTCACGCGCCTGCTGTTCCATGTCGCTGCGCGCGAGTTCGAAGCCTCCTGCGGCGACAAACCCCGCAGCGGCCCCGCCGAACAGGGTCCACGTCCACCAGCTGGGCATCCAGCTCACCTCGACGCTTGGGGGCGAGCTCTCGGAGCCCATGAGCCCTGCGGGGTTGACGACAGGCGCAGCTTTGACAGGCGCTGGAGGCGCCTCGGGCTCGTTTGCGACCAGGTCGGTGTCGATGTCGATGGCGTACTCGGCGGGCAGCTCGACCTCCGCCACAGAATCGCGATACCCCGAGAGCGAGAGCGCCAGGGTGTGCGGGCCCGGGATGAGCTCGCCCGTCCACGGCGTGACGCCGCGCGAGACGTTGTCGATCGCCACCGTCGCTCCACGGGGCGTCGACAGCACCGTGAGCTGCTGAACCCCCGTCGCCTGCAACGCCTTCTCGAGAGCAGTGACGCGCTCGAGCACGGATGCACGATTGTCGGCGTTGGGCAAGCGCCTCAGGTAGTCGCGATACCAGGCCAGCGCGCTCCGGTTGTCGGCCATGCGCTCGTACACCTTGGCGATGTTGAAGCTGAGCAGGGGGCTCGGGGCGAGCTGGTCAGCCTCCTTGAAGCGCTCGACGGCCTCGCGATAACGCCCCTCTTGGTAGGCGGCGACCCCGGCCTCGAAGCGGGACTGCGCTTCGGGGTTGGTGCGCGGCACCTCGGTAGGCGGCGCCTGCGCCAGACTACGCCCAGGCCAGGCGAGGGCGGCGAGCAATAACACGCCGCGTTTCCCCAATCGTCGAGCTGACGTAGCCACCCTCATCACTTCACGGCCGGCGCGTGTGCGCGCGTTTTCAATCTATAGCACCTGAACGCACGGAGCACGCATCGATGCTCCACCGCGAAACGCCGTGCGATGTCATGAGTAATCACTCGACGTACGTTCGCGCACGGTGTGCGCCGCGCACGGTGTATCCTGCGCCAGCTCGCGCGAAGCTTTCTGCAACGAGCTCGCGGAGAACGCTCTCACTCGTGCGGTCGCCTCACGAAACCCGATCTGCTGCGGCCGCGGCTTCCCTACAGCGTCCCGCGGCGTCCGCGCGGCGTCCGCGCGCGCGCCCGGGGCCTGATCATGCCCTATTTCGCGCTCGCGCCCGCGCCCGCGCCGCGGCCCAGCCAGTCACGGTGAATGTCGGGGATGTCGTCGAGCAGCTCGCGTGTGACGGGGCTCTCGGGCGCCGTCATCACCTGGTCGGGCGCCCCTCGCTCCACGATCTGCCCGCAGTGCATGATGTAGATCGTGTCGGACACGTAGCAGGCGAGCCCAACGTCATGCGTGACGAAGACGATCGTCATCTTCAGATCACGCTTGAGCTTCATCAGATAGTCGAGGATGCTCGCTCGACTGCAGGCGTCGACCATGCTCGTCGGCTCGTCGGCGATCAGCACCTCGGGGCGAATGATGAAGATGCGAGCGAGCAGCATGCGCTGCATCTGACCGCCCGAGAGCTCGAACGGATACTTTCCATCGATCTCGCGGGGCTCGATGTTGACGGCGCGCAGCGCGGCGTCTACGCGCGCGGCCACCTCGGCGGGCGGCGGGCGCTGCTCGAACAGGCGAAAGCAGCTCTCGAGCTGCGAGCGAATCGTGAAGAACTGATTGAACGCCGAGAACGGATCCTGGAACACCGCCTGCACCTGACGGAAATGCCGCTTGAGGTCGCGCTCGGCTTCGATGTCGCGCCCGTTGAACAGGAGCTGGCCGCTCGTCGGCTGGTCGAGCCGCAGGAGCAACTTGGCGAGCACCGTCTTCCCGCAGCCAGATTGGCCCACGAGCGACACGATCTCCTCTCCCTGGATCTGAAAGCTGACCCGATCGACGGCCACCTTTCGGCCCTTGCCGTGACCGAACACGCGCGACACGTCTCGCGCCTCGAGCTTGACGTCCGCGCTCCGCTCGGGGCTCATGACGGGACGGGCGGTCATGGCTGCGCCTCCATCTGTGGCTCCGCGTCCATTTGTGGCTCCGCCGCGACTCCCGGCTCTGCCGTGGCGTAGCTGCAGCGCACCGCGCGCCCGGCGACGGTGCGCAGTGGCTGCTCGGCGCCCGAGCAATCGGGGCGCGCCACCGGGCAGCGCTCAGCGAAGCGGCAACCCCGGATCTCGTGCTTCAGGTCGGGCGGGGCGCCGTCGATGCCGACAGGCTTCTTGCCCCGCTGACCCGGATCGGCGCTGAGCATCGAGCCCATCAACGCGCGCGTGTATGGGTGGCGCCCGTCGAAGATCACCTGCTCGGTGCGACCGTGTTCGACGAACTCGCCAGCGTACATGACGGCGATCGAGCTCGACACGTGGCGCAGCAGCGGGAGCTCGTGCGTGATGAAGAGCATGCTCGAGATAATCTGCCGGTCCATCAAGTCGAACAGGAGCCGGATCACCGACTTCTGCGTGGACACGTCGAGCGCCGACGTCGGCTCGTCTGCCACGACCACCTGCGGGTTGAGCAGGGTCGAGACACCGATCACCACGCGCTGCTTGGTTCCCGCCGGCAGCTCGACGGGGTAGGCGTCGAGCACGTGCCGCGCGTCGAGGCCGATGCGGGTGAAGCGCTCGCGCAGGCGCTCCTCGATCTCGGCCTTGCCGGAGCGGTCTCCGTGGCTGTAGATCATGTCGGCGGCGAGGTCTCTCACCTTGCGGGTGGGGTTCAGCGAGTTGAGCGCCCCCTGGGGGATGATCGCGATCTTGCGGCCCAGCACGTGCTTGCGGTGCTGCTCGCGATCGAGCCCGAGGATGCTCTCGCCGTTGATGCGCACGCTCCCCGAGCCGTAGAACAGCGGCGGCATGTACAGGCCCATGCAGGCGCTCACCAGCGTCGTCTTTCCGCAACCTGACTCGCCGGCGATGCCCAGCACTTCGCCGGCGGCGAGCTGAAACGATACACCGTCGACGGCCTGCACCTTGGTGCCCGCGCGCGTCCGATAATGGACGCGCAGGTCAGCGACGTCGAGGATGGGAGTCGTGCTCATGGTCGCTCCGTTCAGCGCAAACGCGGGTTGAACACGCTCTCCATCGCCGTGTTGACGATGTAGAGTGAGAACGCGATCACGGTAACCAGCATGGTGGCGGGCAAGAATGCCCACCACGCGCCGTCGCCGAGCGCCTCGTTCCGGATCGCCTCGTTCAGGATGGTGCCGAGCGACACCGAGTCGTAGGGGCCGAGGCCGAGCATGCTGATGCTGGCCTCGGTGAGGATACCGCTCGCCGTCTGCAGGATGAAGACCATGAAGATGTAGCTGGCGAGGTAGGGCAAGATGTGGAGCACCACTATGTGGAAGGTGCCGTACCCGTTGATGCGGGCGAGCGCCACGTGGTCGCGATGGCGCAGGCTGCTCGACTGCGCGCGCACCGCCCGCGCGCTCCACGTCCATGTGGTGAGGCCGATCAAGAGGGCGATGAGGGTGAGGCTGCGCCCCTCATCGAGGCTGGAGGAGAGCAAGATGAGGACGATCAGCGTGGGTATGACCAGAAACAGGTTTGTCGCCACCGTCAGGATATCGTCGAGCAGGCCGCCCTTGTATCCACCGTATACCCCGATCAGCGTGCCGACGAGCGTCGCGACCGTGCCCGCGAGCAAACCCACGTAGAGAGACGAGCGCAGGCCGTGCACCAGCAACGACCACATGTCGATGCCGAGGTGATCGGTGCCGAGCCAGTGCTCGCGCGAGGGCGGCGTGTACGCGAGCCCGACGCGCTGCTCGACATTCAGCGGCATCAGCAACGGCAGCAGCAGCGCCGCGACCAGCGTGAGCGCGAAGAGCCCTACGCCGAGGATAAAGCCAGGAGACCGGAGTAGACCGCGAAACATCGACGCGCCTTCCCTTTCCTCATCTCGAGGCGGCGCGCCCCGAGCGGACGCGCGGATCGAGCAGGCCGATCAGGAGATCGACGCCGAAATTCGCGCACAGCACGCAGACCGTCACGAGCAGCGTGCAGCCTGTGATCACGGGATAGTCGTTGCCCTGGATGGCGGTGAGGATGGCCATCCCCAGCCCGGGGTAACTGAAGATCATCTCCGCCACCAGTGCCCCTCCGACCATGCCGCCGAGCGCCAGAGCGAGCCCGGTGAGCTGGGGCAGCATCGCGTTGCGGAACATGTAGCGCACGATCTTGCGCTCCTGCATGCCGAGCAGCTTGGCGTAGCGCACGTAATCTGTGCCAAGCTCGTAGATGCACATCGAGCGCATGCCGATCGCCTGGTGTCCGACGATGATCACGAAGATCGAGACGAACGGCAGCAGATAGTAGTGGCTGGCGCTGGCGAGGAAAGCATACGAAAAGCTCGGCAGGATGCCCTCATCGTAGCCGCCCACCGCCGGCAGCCACTCCAGCTGAATGCCGAACACGTACACGAGCAGGATGCCCAGACAGAACGCCGGAATCGCGCTGGTGAGCAGCGCGGCCGGGTAGATCACTCGATCGAACACGCCACGGAAGTAGGCGGCGAGCGCGCCGAGAGTGTTGCCCACGAGCCAGCCGAACACTATCGTCGGCAGCTGGAGCGCGAGCGTCCAGGGCAGCGCGCCGGCGATGATCTCGCTCACGCGGCGCGGGTATTGAAGGATCGACGTGCCCAGATCTCCCTGGGCGCTCAGCATGAGGTAGCGCGCGAACTGCACCGGCAGCGACGTGGGGACTGGCTTGCCCGCGGCGTCCCTCCGGATGTCGCCCTGCTGGTCGAGCTGCACCAGGCCAAACTCCTTCAGGTAGGTCGCTTCTTGCTCGCGCGCGGTGGCCGCGTCGAGGTTCGCGCCGGCCCGCGCCATGATCACGTCCACCGGGCTCGAGTCACCCAGCCGTGGCAGCACGAAGTTGATGGTGACGGCCACCATGAAGGTGATCAGATACCAGCCCGCGCGGCCGAGGATGTGCGCCAGCACCGGATGGCTGTCGAGCAGGCGAGACGAGCGCGCCTCCGGCGCGAGGACTACCGCGCCGGGCTGCTCCTGCGAGCCCGTCGTCATGGGGCGACCCCGTCAGCCATCGACGTCACCTGAGGGACGTCGCCGGCAGGAGACAGGTGCCAGAGGATGCGCGTGCCCATCCGCGAGCTCGGGATCTGCGGCGGAAGGAAGGGGTTCTTGCCCGTGGGGAAGCCTCGCCAAACGCGCGTGCTGAACTCGAAGAACTGCTCGGGGCGGTAGACGATGGGCAGCGCCGGCTGGTGCTGCATGAATAGAACGTTGAGCTCGCGATAAGCGGCATCGACCTCTGCCGGGTCCGTCAGGCGCGGGATGCGATCGAGCAGCTCATCGAAGCGCGCCACGTACCCCTCCCCCTTCGGATCGTTGAAGCGCCCGAGGTTCTTGTACATCTTGTCGCCCTGCGGCGCAAAATCACGGGTGTTGAGCACGGCGTCGAAGCGCGACCAGGGTTTTGACGGCGTGGGCGTCTGCGAGGGCGTGAACAAGATCATGTCGAACTCACCGGCGTACGCGGACGGGTAGTAGAGCGCGCCGTCGATGAAGCGCTCGCGAGCATCGATGCCCACCGCGCGCATGCTGCGCACCATGATACGCACCGCGGACTCCCAGTCGGTCCAGCCCGCGGGCGACTTGATGTACACCGTGGGGACGCGCCGGCCGTCGCGATTACGCATCTCGATCAGCTCGCCCCCAGGACCCCAGATCGACTCGTAGCCTCCCGCGGCCAGCTCGGCGCGCGCCCGCTCCGGATCGTAAAAGGTGGCTCCGTACTTCTGGGCGTCGGCTTCGGAGTAGTATTTAGCCTCGAACCCGAAGGGCAGGATCAGCCCCGGCCTGATCGGCTCGCTGTAGCCCGATACAGCGAGCTCGCGGATGTCATCGTACTTGATCGAGAAGGCCATCGCGCGCCGGATGTGCACGTCACCGAGCGGCTCGTGCTTCACGTTGAACCAGAGCGTGGGCATCGACGCCGCCTGAAAGTACGGCACGTCGTCGAACCAAGAGCGCACGCCCTTCTGGTGCTTGAGCCAGATGCGCGGCATGAACGACGACGAGATGTCGAGGCGGCCTTGCTGCAGCGCCACGCTGTAGTGATCGTTGCTCTTGTACAGGGCGTGCGCGACATACTTCGGCCCCGCGCGACGGCCGCCGAAGAACACGGCATTGCCCCAGTAGTCGTCGCGGCGCTGCGTGACGATCTTCTCTGCGCTGTACGAGTGCAGCGTGTAAGGGCCCGTGCCTATCGGCACCTCGAACTTCAGCTTCGTGAACTGGTTCATGTCACCCCCGCTCGCCTCGAGCAGGGGCTCGATCACATGCCGCGGCAGAATCGGTATCTCCTGCAGCGAGTCGAGGACCATCAGCGGGTTCTTCCGCGCCGGCTCGAGCACGAAGCCGACACGGCGCCCGTCGGGCGATGGCCGTATCTCGCGCAGGAACGGCCAGACGGTGGCGACACGCAGCCCCTTGTAGCGCTGGCCGAGCTCGAACGTGTATTTCACGTCATCGGCCGTCAGCGCGCTGCCATCCACGAAGCGCGCCGCCGGCTGCAGTTCGACCTCGATGACGTCTTCCATGACCGAATACGAGGCGGCCAGCATCGGCTCGATCTGGCCGCTCGAGGCGTTGAACAGCAGCAGCGGCTCGTAGAAGAGGTTCTGCCCGTTGTGCGGGTTGAGCGGCCACGACGGCGCCTGATCGAGCGGGTTGAACGTGCTCGGCTGCGACCACTGAAAGCCGCCGACGTAGAGCGTCTCTTCGCGGGGGAACCCCTCGTCAGCCTGCACGGGCCGACGGCAAGCGAGCGCGCACACCGAGAGCGCGCACAGCCAGACGGCGAGCAACCCCGCGCGCGTGGGTTGGGGTGCCCGCGTGCCAGAAAAACCGCGCGCGGGCTCGGGTGCCCACCCGCCAGAAAACAGACGACAGCCGAACCGCATCACGCCACCACGGCGCGCGCGCGGCGTGCCTACCACCCCGCGCCGGCCGAGCTGTCGATTCTGTTCAGCACAGAATGGGAGTCAATGGCGAAGCGTCGCGACGTCTCGCGGCGGCGCGGGAAAGACCAGCGTCATCCGCGATTCGGACACCCCGCGGCGCGCCGTGCCATCGCGCGCCGCGCCATTCGTCCTGTCGAGGCGGTCTATTCCGCAGCGGTCGGAACGCGCATCAGGCGATCCGGCCCGATCAAGCGCTCTGTCGTTTGCTCGTCGGGCAGCTCGACGCAGACCCAACCGTCCTCGATCTTCACGGGGAAGGTTCGAATCTTGTACTCGTCGTCGCCCAGGCAGCTGCCGTCAGCGAGCGAGAAGTTCTTCTTGTGCAGCGGGCACGCCACCTTGGGTACTCCCTGCTGGTCACCGATGAGCCCGCGCGCGAGCACCATGTCTTTCATGTGCGGGCACTTGTTCTGCGTCGCATACCACTCGCCCCGGCTCTGGACGTTGAACACGGCGATCTGCGAGTTGCCGTACCGCACCGAACGTCCGCCATCCTTCGGGAACGTCTCCACGCGCGCCAGTCGCACCCACGAGCTCTGGACGACAGGCAGCGAGATACGCGCGTTCTCGCGCGCCGGATCGCCCGGCTGACCCCAGTCGACGGGGCGGCACTGTGAACGCTCCGTCATCATCTCCACGCTGTCGTCGCTCTCGGCGCTGTTGGCGAAGTGCGTGAACTTCTGGCGCGCCACCGGGTCATTCACGACGGCGGCCCACTCGCAGTGATAGGTGTCGACCAGGAACTGCATTTGCCGCTCGAGCTCCGCACCGATGCCGAGCGAGTCGTTGACGATCACGTCCTTCAGGTGCTGGATGCCACCCTCCATCTTCTCGACCCAGACCGACGTGCGCATCAGCCTGTCCGCCGTCGCGATGTAGAACATCAGGAAGCGGTCGATGTATCTGATGCAGGTCTCCTCGTCGATGTCGGAGGCGAGCAGATCGGCGTGGCGCGGGCGGGCGCCACCGTTGCCGCCCACGTAGAGGTTCCAGCCCTTGTCCGTCGCGATGATGCCGAAGTCTTTGCTCTGCGCCTCGGCGCACTCGCGCACGCAGCCGCTCACGGCGCTCTTCAACTTGTGCGGGGCGCGGATGCCGCGATAGCGCTCCTCAACGCGGATGGCGAAACCTACCGAGTCGTGCAGGCCGTAGCGACACCAGGTGCTGCCGACGCAGCTCTTCACCGTTCGCAGCGCCTTGCCGTAAGCGTGCCCGCTCTCGAACCCCTCTGCGATCAGCTCCTCCCAGATGTCGGGCAGCTGATTCACCCGGGCGCCGAACAGGTCGATGCGCTGGCCGCCGGTGATCTTGGTGTACAGGCCGTACTTCTCGGCGATGCGTCCGAGCGCCATCAGCTTCCGGGGCGTGATCTCCCCGCCGGGAACGCGCGGAACGATCGAATAGAGGCCGTGGCGCTGGAT
>Ga0247763_1000296_pt1 | contig 28180 bp, 24 predicted proteins | sample UWRJL141409B4_FD_179926 | JGI IMG/M metagenome (GOLD analysis project Ga0247763, IMG submission 179926) | Plant litter microbial communities from Arlington Agricultural Research Station in Wisconsin, United States - UWRJ-L141-409B-4 | ecosystem: Environmental > Terrestrial > Plant litter >... | reverse complement strand
CCTTTACCCGAATTTATACCCGCCATAGCATGTTGAAGATCCCACCCCCACTACGAGTAAAGGAAAAGACAATCTCGTTTCATTCTATTTTAAAGTCTACCATATCGAAATTTGCAGATCTTTTCTGTAAGAAAGAAAAAGTCCTCGTAATTGACCAGCTACATGTACATATATGTGGGAAATGCAACGTTAGTTGACCATGGGACCGACCATACCCAATTCAGCTCAGTTGCAAAATCAGGGACCACACACACAGAATCGATAATCTATCTATCCATCTAATCGACATGATATGATTTTTGTGCGGATCTATCCCGGTTTGTATGTCCCGGTGCATGGCACAACAGCGGCGGCATGTCGGTGAAGTTCGCGGGAATTGAATCTGGTGTGATTACATCACACCCTCCTTAAGAGAAGAAATTGGGTGGTTGTCTTTCCGGTACTTTTATACTTTAAGGGGGGGGGGATATAAGCTCACTATTAAGACACCTTACACACCCAACTTTCACGGTGAAGTCCCCGGACAAATTTTGGTCTGTTCAGTCAGTTCGATTATACATGTACCCGATCAAATCAAATATACCAGACTTCATCTTCCTCACCCACACTCCGGGGTCTCGTTGACCTTCAGTTGCAGTCATGGTCTCGGCGAAATTATTCTGCAGTCTCGCTGCCTTGACACTCAATATTGGAGTCCAACGCCAGGGGACAGGCTCTTGTGTCGAAACAATAACGGCACGCTCAGGGGATACGTGCGCTTCCCTGGCTGAGCTCGCGGGCATATCGGTCGCAGATTTCCTGCGGTCTAACCCTTGGGTCTCAAGTTGCTCGACGCTTATCACCAACGGTATCTACTGCAAAACAGGGACAGCCACCGTACGACCTACAGCTCCAGTTCCGGTCGGTGTTCCATCAAATTCCCCTTTTACACCTCTCGAGGTCAGCAAGGACGGTACTTGCGGGCGGGCCATTACATGCTCTGGATCGCGATTTGGCCGCTGTTGTTCTGCCTATGGATTCTGTGGATCTTCGGCCGATCACTGTGGTGAGGGATGCCAACTCGATTTTGGAGAGTGCGGTGACGCCGCCTCGTCGTCAAAGCCGATACCAGCAACGCCGACAGAACAAGAACCGGGCACAGTTATAGTGACAATGACGGTTAGTGTCACCGATACTTATACCGTTCGCGCGTCGACCTCGATCGTCACCGTGACTGCGACAGCGGTTATTCCGTCAACTGCAACTGTTGGGTCTACTTCGACTGTGAGAGCGACTTCAAGTCGTCGGACACGTACTACTCGGGCAAGTACTACTTTGGTGACGACAACAACAACTGCGACATCGACTCGGCGCGTCAGACCCACGACGACAACGACGAAATCTCAGGGGCCACCGCCCAAGCCATCGCCTGTACTTCCCAACACGCCTAGAAACTGTATGTTACAACACACAAGACGGGCTGTATTCGTACCAACTCGTTGTGAGCTGTTGGCTGACTATTTGTTTTTTTCCTGGGGGTTAGGTAAATCCTACGATTTGATCCGGCGTGGCGATAACTGCCAAAGCGTGGCAAGGCGCAATGAGCTTAGCCTGCGCGAATTGTATGTTCCCACCCCTCTACACCCCCACCCCCTCACATACTGCGTTCATGTTAGGTTCTGTCTAGTTTCACTCTAATCAAACCAAGTTGCTGACACTTGCCGCACAGCTACGATCTCAACCCCTCGATAAGCAACAGGAGATCCCCCCTCGGAGACTTGCTCTGCGAGCTGGGTGGGGCGTTGTCCGATTTGCTTGGGGGGAAATGCCGGATTGGCTGTAACGATCTGTGGGTTGGGTATTATGTGTGTACATCGAGGTGATTCGAAAATTTGAATTGAGCAGGCAGGTAGGTACCTAGGTAGCTAGGTACCTAGGTAGTGAAAAAGGGGGTTTGTTTGGGTTATCTTGCGTGTGTGTGTGTGTCTCAGGGTTTTTCACAGCATCGAGGGTTCAAGTTGAGCTACTGCAGCATTGAAGCTACCACAGCATTGAAGTTGAAAGTTGGGCTATCACGGCATCGAATGTTTAAGTTGAGCTACATAGCAACCTGATATTATACTGAACGAGAAGAGGAGAGTGATGAAATAAAAATACCAAGTTCAAGTTATCCGAATCAAACGCCCACAAACGCACTCTCAGAATTAGGTAGGTACCTGTCAGACCATACTACCACACAAAAGTCTACTCAAGAGGATGCTCAGGTGGATGGGTGAGTCACTTCCCCAAGTCGGCCAAAATCTCATTGATCCCCGCAAACGAAAATTCCGCCATGGTTTCTTCCCAGAGTGCATCCATCAGCCGCTTGCCATCGGGTGTGTTGACGATTGCTGCAAATCTATCACCCACCTGTCAGTGCTTTTTTCCCCCAACCCTAAATAAAGTAGAGAGAAAAGAAAAGAGAAAAAAAAAAAAAAAAAAAAAAAAACTTACGGACGAATCTCCCAATCCATCACAAAACACCCATGCGATTCCTTCCCCTTGACTACCGCCGCATCGACATAAGTCCACGCCCCATCGTCCAGCGGTCTCGCCATTATGGTCTTGCCCGCGGAGATGGCGCGCGATAACATGCCGCCGGCTTCACGATGGAGGTCTGTTCCCTTGCAGAGACCCGGGTCGACAATATTCACAATAACTTCATCCGCCATCGTCGGGGGTAGATGATCAAGTAAGCGGATGAAAAAAAAATGGCTGAGAAGTTTGGAGGACGCATATCGCTCCGAGAGATCTAGCGGGTTCGTCAGGGGGTCGTCAAAAGACGTGAGAAACGGTCGGGAATTCCGGTTAGGGACTTTGGCGCGGTGACTGATTCCAGATCCGACGATTGTTAGTCTTCCCGGTCCCCCTTCTGATGATGATGATGATGATGATGACGACGATGGTCGATATCGCAATACAGGAAGGAGAAGTAATGCCAAGAGGGCCGTAGACCAGTAATTCACCTGGATGGTGTTACAATGTCCCGTCTCCGGGGCGGCCGTGAATTCGATATGCGCGACTCCGGCATTGAGGATGGCGATATCGAGGCGCTTTGCCGAGGGTGACTGGGTCAAAAATTCATCGTTGCAGCGCTTAGCTAGAGCTTGCACGGATTTGTAGCTGCTCATTTCCAATTCCCAGACCTCAATCGTAGCAGATGGAAAGTCATTGCGAAGCTGGGCGGCGATGCGTTCGCCTTTTTCGGGAGAACGCACAGGGAGGATCAGTCGTGATAGTTGCAGCGACAAAAGATGACGAGCGGCATGGAGACCAAGACCGGCGGTGCCGCCGGTGATGAGGGCGGTTTTGCCAGAGAGGGAAGTGGACGGGGTGAGGGCGACGGGTCGGGTTTTGGTGTAGAATTGGGATTCGATAAACACGCGGCCGAACGATTTAGTTTGCCGTAGCTCGAGGGAGCGGGATTTGGGTTTCGATGACATGGCGGGGAGACTCGAGAGAAGCCCTGTAGGGGGATCAGTTCACTGGGTTGTTAAAGTTGAGAATTGTGGTGTTGAAGTCTGGCTTTGTTGTTGACGCGACAATGACAGGCGTCTGTTGGAATAAATGTCCTACGACTAGACTTTATATATGCACGGCCAACTTTATGGTAAGCTGACTCTTTGCCTTCAAGTGCAAAATAGCTCACGCCAGCAAGTCATGAGCTGTATAAGTGATATCCAAGCAGCAACTTCTTTCCTAATCCGGAACGCGCGATCGGACCGGACTTAATGGTGTTTACGGCATGGTCTGCCACGGTGGCTGACCAGAGACAAAATTCCCTGCCAAGCCGAAATTATCTTCCTTTTCAAGACCACTGCTCACCAATCCACAAGATGGTTGCTCGCCACAGACAAAGGATCGGACCTTTGTGTAGGATGCCCACTGTTCCTAAAATGGACAGCAATCCAGTCTTGGCACCGGGATCCGCGGGTCTGGGCCGCAGGCTGCCGCTACCACATCTTTCTTGCATCAACCTCGCACACCTTCCAAGACTGACTATTTTCCTCATTCACCAGACCTACTTCGCGCTTCGGCAAAACCTGCTGTTCGAGTCCGAGTCGATGAGTGATTTTGGTATGCGACTAGGCCTATACACGGCATACGACGGCGTCTGCGACCATTACTGGGCTAATTACGAGATTCGCTGCGAGTTATCTCTCGCGCCTCACCAATATGAACAAAAGCGGCATGGACAAAAACGGCAACTCGACGCGACGCCAGCCCGAGGCTAGGCCATTCGCATTCATCACCTCGTCATCTTTGAGCGACCCGGCGGCCCGGAAACAGATCCGCAGCCATGTCATGCGCGGCAAGAATCGAAAGCGACCAGCCAGAGAAGACGCCGACCCCGTCGGATCATGGATCAACAGTTCTCGCAGCCAGACCCCGCCAGGAGAACGCATACCCCGAAGCATTTGTCATGATTTGGCTCTGGTTCCCTTTCCCCAGGCTATGCAGCCAGCCATGTTCCAGCTGGTCTTTCAATGTCACCCTTCCCCAGCCCGTTAACGTTGACGTGTTCTGACCGTGCTCTCAAACAGTCTTGACGGCCATTAAACAATCCTTGTATCCCGTGGAAGTCTGCGTTGACTTTGACCTCTCCAAATCGCAATGGCTCGCCTATCTCGTCGAGGACAAGGCGTATCTGCATGCCTGTCTGTTTACCTCGCAAGGCATTTCCGACTACGCGCGAAATGTCAAACCCGGAGCCACTACTTTGGCCTACCATAGTCGGTCTCTGCAGCTTTTACGACAGAACCTGACGCAGAATGAAACTGCCACTTCCAACTCTACCCTGGCCGCGGTGGTCTCCTTGGCGCTAGTCTCTGAACAGTTGGGCGAGCTGGAAGAGGCGAGGAATCACACGCAGGGACTGTATCGGCTGGTGAGCCTGCGGGGGGGCATTGAGACGCTGGCGGAGAATTATCAGCTGCAAATCAAGGTTTGCCGGTACGCTCTCTCTCTCTCTCTCTCTCTCTCTCTCTCTCTCTCTCTCTCTGCTCTTTTTCTTTCTTTCTTTCGTTTTTTCTCCTTTGTTCTTTTTTTCTTGTTGGTTTCTAACCCAACATGACTTTTCAGAGCAGATTTAGGACTTGCCCTCCGTACCGGCAACAAACCATTATTTTTTACCGACAACCTCTGCTGGAAACCCTACATTGCCCCCCCTGACAAAAAACCCAACAATACAATTCTGCATAAACTTCATCGATCTTCCTCTTCTGGGAGTCCGGACCCGCGGCTGGTCAACGTCTGGCTGGACCTCTGTGAATTTTCCCGATCCGCCAATATCGCGTACCAAACTGGTCGACGGATTCGAGGCGAGGTTTTCCAAGAGGCGATTGTGTCGGTTCAATACCGGCTTTTGGCGTTGGAACATGAACAGAGGGACAAACAAGAGTTGGGCGAGTTGGAAAGCGTCCCGATCGAGGAAACCATGGTTAGGCTGGGCATGTTGGCATTTTGCGCAACGGCATTTTTGCAGCCGAAAGGTGTACGGCCGAACCATCCCCGTTTTGCGACGAGGATGAAAGAGTGTTTGGAGTTGGCGATTCCAGCAAGCCAGATCTCAAGCCAGAGGCAGACATCTCCCGAGTCGGACATGGAGATGGAGACCACCAAGATCTTTTGGCGACTGAAGCTCTGGCTGCTCTACATTTCGCACATTTCCGTCTTGCCCGGAAACGAACACGGAGACTTGGTCGTGTCTACCGTGGCGGACGTGCTCTCGGTTTTGGGCTTGACGTCGTGGAAGGAGGTTAGAGATGTCTTGATGGAACATGTCTGGATTGATTGGATTGATGGACCGGCGGGGATGGACCTTACCGAGAGGGCGTTGGCTTTGCAGTAAATATGATCGAGAGGGATATAGATGCTGGAGACTAGACCTGCACCTAAACCTGTCGGCTCGGAGGAAGTACACGCTATCGCCGAGAATTGTCGGAATTTTTTTTTTTCTTCCTATTTGTGAGATTAACTTTTATACACGCTTCTAGCCACAGACAATAGAATTAGTTGCTCCTCAAACCTAACAGACAGAAATAGAATGAGGACAACGCTGCAGTTTCGGTTGTCAGCTCTCAGGTGTTTCGGTGATGTCATACAGACTGCCAGCTGGACCCAGCTGACCCGCTGTCCCCCCGCAGCCCCCAAACTCAATTGGTCACCACACGATTCGTCACGTCTCCGTTGTTGCCTGTTCGAAAACGCCGGCGCAGCAGCGTTCCGGCGAAACAGTCATCAAAAATGAACCACTGACATTCCTGTCCCCAACATCCTTGTCTCCAGAGTTCTCTTTACATTCTCGCCAGTTTACGCTACATCTTCAAAATGAAACTACCAGAGAATGACGAGCATGACAACGACGAAGTTACGGAAGAGGGGCTGGTTGACCTCACGCAGCCCCTCCCGATTCGATCCAAACGCACAGAGCGTCTACGGAAAAGACACGAGAAAAAGAAAAATCCACAGTTCCGGCAATTCTTGGACCTCCCCTACGATATCATGATGGTCATTCTCCAAATCGTCCGGCCTCGCGATCTCTTTGTTCTCTGTCGCGTAAACAAGTCGTTGCGCGACTTTATTCTCGCCGAAGAGGATCGCATTTCCGACTCCGTCATCGCGCTTCGATATAGCGTTCTCGCCAAGTGTTTGCGCCGACCGGTGCTTTTGGCGGATATTGATGACCCTGTCGCCCACGTCGCTCTGCTGAGTCCTCTACGATCAGAGATACAGAATATGCGAAAGAGACCGTTTCAGCATATTCAGTTGCCCGACATGTCGTTGGTGTGCACTTGCTTGACCTGTCTACTTCGTTGGAACTCGTTTTGTTTGGTTCCCGATTTCGCTCACTGGCAAGATCACCTTGATAAAGGTGAACCCATTCCCATCATCCCGCGAGGCATCAACCCAGTCTGGAACCAAGAGCTTCTCGCGAGAAATGCCGAGATTGCCGTCAAAGCGATGCGCCGCCCTCTGTGGTATGCGAGACTTTTGGAGGTGCATCTCGATTCCATGGTTCGGGCTATCCGACGCCATGGTCAGAACAAGGGAAATCAACGACGGCGCTTCCACATGACAGAGCCGGATGCTCGAGCGGGAACCGATTGGTTTTTGGAAGCCCAGGGTCCTTCTACGCTGGATATTCCGTTTAGTCGCGATAATTACTATATGCTGGAGACTTTCCTGCCTAGTCGTAGCTGGATTGCGCATCTGGGACGGTGGGGCTATCTCCCGGCAGATCAACATGATAAAGATGTGGAAGTTGCGGTGAAATGGGAAGCTTGGCGGAGGAGGAGGGTGGATAACCCGCCGTTTGAAGAGGTGTGTGTGAAGGTTTGACCTTCTGGATTCGGGGGGTCTGATAGGAAGAAGTCAGTCAGGAGGCACCAAGAATTTAAATGAATGAGTGAAATGTCACCGTACTGACCGTACGCTGAAGATGCAGCCCCCACTCACAAGTGAACTCCAAGCTCCGTCTCCAGGGTGTGCTATAGAACACAACACGTGCTTATACTTGTAGTACTGTACGGTCAGATGAAAGTCAGCTGAGCACATTCGAGATATATAAATCTCAAGCCACGCGCCATCCCAAGGAGGAGTCTCCACAGCTGTTTTCGTTCGAAGTTGGACGTGAAGGACAATCCAGGGGTAACCCAACAAACCATTTCCGTCTGCAGTGTTCATCCCTTGATCCAAACTCCACCTCCCCGCTCAAACGGTTCATTGCATAAAAATGGTGGCTGGCCACGTCGTTTCCACGTCATGGTTAGCGCAAGGGCGGGTTCCAAATGTTTCGCTTTGCAACTTCAACAACATAGGGGTCATTTCAGTCCCCCCGCTTTCACATCATCTCTTTCCTTTGTGGTTGTTTTTATTGAGTTACGCTCATTTCTTGTCTGTCTGTTTTGCTAGGTCTTGACTTTGTTCCGCGCCGGACGCGATAACCAACACCCACTACCTTACCCAACACTGCACTGCACTTCCACTGTGTACGCCATGAACCCCCGCGCCGTGGAGGCTTTCGTCATGATGGCTCTCGGCATCATGGTCGTTGCACTTCGTCTGCATGTCCGCATCAGCACGGTGGGTTGGAAAAAGCTCCAACCTGATGATTATCTGATGGTTCTTGCTGCGGTAACTCACCCCAATGGTCACCCACAATATAGATATGGTACAGTGATTTGATATTTTATGTCGTTTTAGGTGGCCTACGCAGTGGAGACGGGCCTCTCCTTCATGACGGGAACATGCTGGAAAGGTCTCGCCAACGGCGGCATGACCGAGGAGCAACGACGGTTGCTCAGTCCGGACAGTGACGAGTACCGGTGGCGGTAGATATTCACCTGGGATACACTGAAAAAAAAAGTCAAAGACAAAAAGCTGATTTGAAGTTTATATAGCGTCAATGGCTCCAAAACCCAGGTCGCAGGTTGGCAGGCTTATGCTTTTGTTCTGTGGACAGTCAAAGCTGCCGTGTGCACGTTTTATCTTCGCTTGATGGTGAGTTTCTCTTCTTTAACATTTGATGTTGGATATCCTACTTTTCTTCTTTTTCTTTCTTTTTCTTTTTTTTTTTTTAAGAGGTGCACTGACACGCACAGAACCATGACATTCTCATACTACGACGCCGCATCTACTTTGGCTTTGTCCTCATCTTTTGCACCTGGCTCATGGTCATGCTCACTCTCCTTTTGAGCTGTCGGCCATTGCATAAATACTGGCAGATTAACCCTGATCCCGGCAGTGAGTTTCTCTCTCTCTCTCTCTCTCTCTCTCTGTGTGTGTGTGTGTATGTGTGTGTGTATGTGTCCAGCCTCTCCTTCAACTTAAAGGCTTACAAATGATAACCATAGTATCTTTTCTTGCTTAGATCTCTGCCAACCTGCGGCGTCGCGAGTGAATATTTTCACTCTGCTCGTTCTCAACTTTATTTCTGACCTGTACCTTCTGAGTATTCCTCTCCCAGTATTTTTACAGTCGTCGTTTAGTTTTTGGAAAAAAGTTGGGTTGGTGTTGCTCTTTTCGGCGGGCGCGTTTGTTACCGTTGCGGGGATTGTACGGTGTGTCCTTATGCTCTCGGTGAGTTTTTTCTCTCTTCTCTTCTCCTTTCTTTTAAATGGCAGGCAAGGAAGCGGTCCCGAATGAGTTCTCTCACTCCCAAATACCCTATATCTTGTTATTTGCTACTAACCACAATAAAAACTAGCAGGATACCGTCCACGGTGCACAAACTTCAGGCTCCTGGGCTGTTCGCGAAACGTTTGTGGCGATCGTCACGTCCAATTTGCCTCTGATCGTCCCTCTGCTTCGTCGCATCGCCTGGCCGGTTATCAAAGTCTATCGCTGTTCACTTTCTGTCTTGAAAGTCACGGTTACGGTGTCTGTTTCTGGAGTTTCCAGAACTTCGAGAACATCCCGAACGGGAAGCGGTGGTCCCCCGCCTGTTCAGCCTCTGCCGCCGAAACATGGCACTGGTACTACCGCTGGTATGAACATGAAGCTGGACAGAAATATGAATGGGAATGGAAATGGAAATGGAAATGGAAATGCACGGGGAAGACGACGGATGAGCATCTTCCCCACCCCCGAAGACTTGACCCTGTCAACAGACACGACAACGACAACAGATTATAGTGAAGAGAGAGGCAGTATTGGGGATTATTATAAACGAGCGAGAATGGGACAGGATTTTGATCGTATGGCCAGTGGGAGGTCTGGAGAGGAAGATTTGGAGTTGGGAATGAGGATGGAGACGGGGCAGTGTCACCGAGACGAAGAGATTGAGGTGGAAATGGAAACCGATGAGCGGGTGGTGGGGCACATGGTAGTGGATTTGGCTGATTTTGGTTCTGCTGGTCAGTGTCAGGAGCCTTGATGTCCAGTGGGTGTTGGGTCATGTCAATCGCAGAATGGTATCGAGTCGCGAGAACTAGCCAGTGTCACTACCACTTTGACGTATTTTTGACAGAGGCTATGGAAAGAACATTTCAATAACGCCATGAAAGTAAGTCCGTCTCAACCTTGCTGTCCTTGAAGAATGCACCCAGCAGTAGACTTCCACGACACAGGTAGGTAGGTAGTCGCTACCAATCAAACTTCTCACCCACCAACTCCTCACTCAACTTCCACAACCTCTCCGCCGCCATCGGGTCACTCGCATGCGGAGCCGGGTCTCTAAACTGACAGTCAAACAGATACAGTCCCTTGGGTTCATTAAGCGCGGGATCTGTCGCAGCAACGAGGGTCGTCGAGCAGCCTTCGTCGGCCGTCTTCCAGTACGAGGCCACTTTGAGAAATTGCGCGTTGAGTTCGTCGTCTTGATGTCGGCTCAGTTCGGTTTCGATGGCTAAAAAAGGAATACACGTAAGCTTTTTTACTCTGGGAAACTGTTTAAAGAGCAACATAGTAACAAACAAACGGAACGAAAAACAGAGATAAGAAGAAAAACTTACAGCCAGGGTGCAGACTATACACACCCACCCCCCGCCCGCCAACCCTCTCCCTCAACGCTTTCGTAAACAAAATATTCGCCGTTTTACTCTGCGCATATGTAACAATCCCGTTATACCCATCCTCTGTGGTCTTGGCAAATGCTCCTGCAAGAGGTTTCACGTGGTCTTCTTCCGGAGGGACTTGTGTCTTTCCAGTGAAATTTACGTCGGAAAACCGAATTGGTGAGAGCCGATGACCTGCACTCGATAAGGAAACCACCCTTGTTGCGCCAGCAGGTTTAGTCTCTGCGGCTTTCAATAAAAGTGGAAGAAGAAGATTGGTTAGTAAAAAGGGGCCGAGATGGTTGGTCGCGAACTGTCGTTCAATTCCATCCGGCGTGGTTTGACGAGTCGTCACGACGACGCCGGCGTTGTTGATGAGGAGGTCGAGGGTAGATGTGAGAGAGGAGATGGCGCGCGCGGCATCACGAACGGAGGATTGTAAGCCGAGATCAACGGGGATGGTCTCCACGTGGACAGAGGGGAAGAGAGAGTGGATTTGGGAGGCGACTTCATCGAGCTTGGATTGGGTTCGGGAAGCGAGGATTAGAAGGGCGGGGGATTGAGAGGCAAAAGCGAGGGCGGTGGTGGCGCCAATGCCTTTGGGACTGACACCAGTGATGAGGACTGAACGTGTTAGTGAAAACTCTCATGATGAGGGAGATGGAGGTGAAGGCTTACTTTTCCTTCCACGGATTTGGTCGGCAAAAACCTTGGCCACCTCGGAGCCAGGTGTACGCTCGCCAAACTCAGGGTGAGAAGTCATTTCGTCCAATGTCAAGTCCAAGTGAGGTATGGAGTCTCCAACTTGATGTGACGGAGGCGTCTCGCAATTGAAGTGAACCGAGATATCAGGGTTCAAAATGAACAATGTTTCCTAGACGTTACACAACTTATGGGGACAGCACCTTTGGTTGAGGTCTGGCCTCTTCTTCCGGATTATCCACCACTTTTGTCCTGAGGTCCGAATTCCCGAGACGATGGTAGTCCGGCAATTCTACGAACCTGGTACCGCCACTCTGCATTACCGGTAGGTAGGTAGTGTAGGGAGTTACCCCGCAGTGGGATAGCAGCTCAAACAGCCGCTTTGGGGAGGTGGAGCAGGGAAAGGTTGTCCGCTAAGATCCGAGATGCCAAGTCTTTGCCGGTTGTTTTTCTGTCTCCGGGATACCCAAAACCCCAGAGTTGTGCACTCGTGTTATTGTGTTGAAGTCGGGTTGTCGAGTTTAAATCGGGTTGTCGTAGCCTCTCATTACACACCTCAGAAAAAGCAATGTACCAAGGTCTTTCCATGAGCTAGGATAGTTTTAGTCTTTACAGGGCCCACGTCCTTTCCAATGATAGATAAAAAGACGGTTTCAGAGAAAAGTACTGCGTGGTATGACAATTGGCTGAGATGAAGCGATCTCGGTATGCTATGAGATGTAGCACGCCAATTTTCTTTCATTTTGTCTGCCTCTTGTCGTTTGCCTAGATAGCTTATAGATTAGGATTTAACCTTTGTTTCATCTGTCTTTATACTCTCCCTACTTGTCACTTTTACCTCAAACTGCCCACACTAGCACAACATGCAAGAATGCAGCCTCCATAAAAGTCAGGAACTGCACACGCCTCTTGTGAGTCCTACCAATCGTGAAAATACGAAATCCCATCCAGCAACGCACTCCCCCCCGTACTCGCATGGTCCATCCCCTCATACCCCTTAATAACCACATCTCTCAACTTGCCACTCCCTACCAACCGATCATACAATTCATGGCTCCATTTCCCGGGGCTGAACCTCTGCAACAAATTCTTTCTTGTCTGGAACTGCGTTTCCGTTTGCGTCCTTTTGCGGAGCGGGTAATCCTCCAACTCGCCGAATCCAATAAACACCGCCGGTTTACTTCCGTTCTTTCTAAAGTCCACCTCTCCGGGAATGCCCATCCCATCACCCAATCTCCTCGTGATATCCGCGAGCACCGTTCCATTCCGTAGCGTCAACGACGGACTCGCCGCCACAAAGGTATCGAACAAGGCCGAATAAGACGCCAGCGCCCATGTCACGAATAATCCGCCGCTAGAATGCCCATAAATTGCATCTCTCGTAAACTTCACTCCGGGAAAAACTTGCTTCTGGATCCAAGGCCGGAGACCCCCATCGATAAACTCCACAAAGGCTTCTGCCCCAAAGGGCACAGGTTCCCCCGGAATGGGCGCGCCAAAGTCGATTGCTCGCTGGGTGAGCGCGTATACGCTGTCCGTAAGCGGGTAGCCTATCCCCACGACTAACGTGTCTGGTTGCGATGGATCGACGGGCTTGCGGCGTTTGAGGACTTCAACGGCAGTTTGGCTGAACGCATTACCGTCGAGGATGTAGATGGATAAAGCGGTTTTATTAGTGATTTTGGCGGTCGGCAAAGAGGGGGGACCCCATTCAAAGGGATATGATACGGTAATTTGGTAGGTGAGGTTCGAAAAGTGGGGGTTGGTGGCGTTGTAAAAGAGTGTGTTGGGGAACAGGGTTGCCGGGAGGGGTGGGTAGGGTGTGAATGTCCAGGGGGTGGCCATGATGTGAAAATTCAGCTCAGCTCTGGTGGTGGGGGTTGGAGTTGGTAAACTGTTCTCCCTGAAAGTGGTGATCAAGACCTACTTGTACTTGAATTACCCCTGCTAAACTATTGACGCAACGACACCTATGATGCAGTGTATGCGAGGTGATGCATGCTGCAACATAATACCCCCGCGGTATTTCCCTTCTGGTAGTAGTCTCGGCAAAACTCAGCCCGAGCTCTCAACAAGGATACCACAGTGTAAAAACAGCGATTGTGATGGGAAATGTTGACGACGTGGCTGCAGGTGAATATTTCCCATGCCGATGGTGGAAGGTGTGGCGCTGCAGCGCATGCATGATAGCTGAGATAAGATTGAGGTATGAGGTGACATCCTCTGAGGGGCAGATTGTGAGTAGGTCATGGGCACCACTTGTCGCGCGGTTGGCTCGGAATTCGACGTACAAAATTGCGATGAAATTCACATCGAACCTTTGCGAAATCGTCGCAGCGAATCGAATTTGAGATTGCTGCCTCAGATTCGGGCAACGCCAGGAGCCCGCAATTTTAGTCAGTGCAGCGACGCCTTTCAGCCCCGCTTAACAATTCCTCGCAGGCTAGCATCAGCCCAAGCCCCACTAAAGGAGGCCCGTGCCACCCCCATCACATGGCAACGCGTGCTGACTTTTCCATTCAACATCATCAAAAAATCGCGTCGTCACCCTCCACTTCCAAGAAACACCCGCCTGGATCCGCAACCATGTCGCTGGTCGCGGACGACTCCGATGGGAGCAGTGATTTCAATCCCGAGCCCGAAGTCGATGCCGAAAATGTCCATCTCAATGCCGGCATGGATGAAGGCAGCGACAATGACCGAGATGACGACGAAAGTGCCAGCGGCGGCAATATATTCGACATGGAGGCCATTGAATCCGATGGATCTGAGGCCCACGACGAAGAGGATGACGATCAGAACTCGGAGGGTGGTGAGCCTCGCTACTTCCCGCAGTTTGCTCGCCTCCCGTTCGAACTGCAGATGAAGATTTGGGAGGCCTTCTGCCCTGACCTGACAGCCAATGTCCGCCTTTTCGACCTTACGGGCCCAAATCGCGAGTTTCTCCGCGATCGTACTTTTCCGGTCCGCGCGGTTATGGCGGTCCACCAGAAGAGCCGTCAATTTGCGCTAAAGTCACTTCCCCACTCTTTGTCGTACACATATAAAGAGGAAGGATTATTTATTCACTTCAACAGGGACAAGGACATTGTCATTGCTCCAAGGCCTATGGATCCGCAATATGAATTCTCCTTTATCAATCTTCCCTTTCTTATTCCCGGCTTAACGGACCAGATAGTCAATCTAGCCGTTCCCAAACCCCTACCCGACCACCACATGCCTCGGCCTGGAAGGTCTCGCGTTTTCCCCCGTCTGAAGAACTTGTTTATTATGACGGCGCACGTCGACTACAAAAACGACATGCTCCGCTGGTGCGCCAGCGACAAGGCCAGATCATATGAAACCACCGACATCGACTGTCACGAAGACGGGGAGAGCCTCTACCAAGTACGGTGGGTTTGGCCAGATTTGGACCGCCATAGGGACTACTTTGCGCACGACATGTTCGTCATGCTTCATTATGTGTGGAGAACGGAAGGGCTTAGAGGCTACGCAGCTTCTGGGATTGTGGAAGATGATGCCGGATGGCTCCAACACCGTGTTGCTGAACAACTCGACAAGTTACCTGTATGGCCGCTGATAATGTTCGACGACCATTCGGGAATTACTCGCCTCAGTCGGCTTACGGACCCGACATACGACGGGCCTTGGAATGCGCCCTCCGATGCTGATGGTTCCCAGGCCGGCGAACCGGACGAATACGAAAGCTCAGGCATCGATGATAGCGATATCGAAGAGCCTGAAGACTCTGATTCCGAGGATGATATCCAATTTCTTGACGACGGAGACAGCGTCGACGAAGACGGAAGCCACGCGGGGGAGCCGAGTTTTGAAGGGCTCTCTTCCCCCACAAGCCAAAATGGAGGAGTCATGTTGGGAGTGACTGAGCAAGCCAACTTCTCGAGCCCCGAGCCTGAGTCGGAAACTGCGGACGAGGCCACGGAACCTGGGGTTGGCGGTCGCGCTTCGAAGCGCAGGAGGCGAGTTCTCGAGTCGGATGATGAACAGTCGGAGGACGAAGCTCCAAGGAAACGACTACGACACCGCCGGATCGACTCGGACTCGGACGACTCGGACGGAGAGAACGGGGAAAATGAAAATGCCAACGAGGAGGAGTCTGGTACTCGCATTGGGGAACGCCAGCGGCGTATTCGGGAACGTCGTCGTCGTCTTGCCGTCGGGGATGATAACGAAGAGAGTGAGGACAGTGACGAGGAGAGCGACGATTCAGAACCCGAAACACCGAACCCAAAGCCGATGAGCCTTGCTCAAAAGCTTCAGCTACATCGAGAGCAGAATCCCATTCTCGACGACCATGATGATGAAGAGTCGGACGAGATGGAGGAGAGGGCTGGTGGTGGACTCGATTATGACAATCAGATGGACTTTCAGGACGACGAAGAGGGCGACGACGGATCCGGCGAGGGTGCGGAAAATGGGTATGCCGTCAACTTTGATGGTTTTGAGGAGGAGGATGAAGAGTATTGAGATGAGGGGGGTGCTGGTCTGGAAACATGCGTCCAGGAAGTAGATGCGAATAGATAGATACTTTGAGGTTTGGCGCTTTTATGGTGCTTTCAAGCGCAAGTACTTATCAACTTTTAGCTAATTCAGCCTGCTGGGGACACGAGGCGCGTCCTTTCTTTTCCCCAGTTGGTGTTTCTGTTTCTGCACTGAGGCTGCATGCGCGCGTGATGCCTGTTTTGAGGATCGTGACTCCTTCTATGGTGGCTGTAATGTTTGTTATATGAGACGAATCTGGGCACACAATATTTCCATTTTCGTACCTTCCCACGTGATATTACAACAATGGCTCGGATCTAGCTCAGTTTTTGCTCAGGACTTGCTCAGGCTTTGCGCTTGGTGTGCCCTATGTATTTCGTGCACCTAGGTGCCAGCGATAAGCTGCCGGCAGACTTCAGTCTCAATGCGTCAAAAAGTCGAGTCTGTTCGTCGGCGTGCTGAGCACCTGATAGAATGGAGAGGATAATGGCATCTCTCGGCTAGTATACAGAAATTTCTCCACGCCGGTGTGTGCTTAACCGTATCGAGCGGGTGGTGTTGAGGGTGAGGGTGCTGGTGAGGAGTTGAGCCCTTGTGTTTTCTCCTAGACCAGATCTATTGGCTTGCTGTAACTAACTACTACATTTAGACTGTTTTCTCGTACCAAAGCACTAAATTACCGTTTTTTTTAAATTGTGTAACTCAAAACAGGGTTAAAAGAAATTGATACTGAAATTCTAGCTTAATTGAAAAGTAATCTGCGCTGTTCTGAAGGGGAACTAACTGTGGCCGTTTTATAAATTCTGGAGCTCAGTCGGCCAGAGTTAAAAGCAACTTAGTATACTGTGGTGCAGCCCTGCCGAAAATGATGATTAAGATGAGCGAAGGTGTGCAATGTCGCAGCAGCACAAAGATATCAAGCAGCCAGGTCGGTCCCGCCGCCAGGACGGCAAGCCTCGCAACACCCCACCCAGATCCGGAAACTGGCACGCCAACGTCTGCGTCTTGGTCGTCTACAGGCCCACCCCACACTAAAACGGGGACGTCGTCGTTTGCAATAGGGGCGCTTTCTGAAGGACCAGCATTCGGCATTGTGCATGAGAAGTTGTTGGGATGAGGCGCAGTCCAGCTAGAGACCCCTTGAACTCTTCTTGTAGAACGGGCAAGAGGGTGGATACTAACAATGTGTTTGCGGCGGTGACGGGTGTTTCAGGCAAGCAGCCAAAGGTTGATAAACATTACGAGTAAGGTTTACGGGCAGCATAGAGGTCCTCACCATAAACATCTGAAAGACGCCATGCAGAAGATGGAGTGGCTTAATTAACGCGAACAACGGGCAATGCATAGCGGGAACAAGGAACCCTCTTGCAACATTCAGTCTTGGCGCGCGCCCTGATGCCCACGTTGTGTTTTCTAGCACCTGGGTCTTCGTCTCTTGGGGGGGCAGGCTGCGGGGAATTTATGCGCCGAAGCCAGAGCCAATTAAAGCTTAGTGCACTCCCAGATGGTGAGTGTCCTTGATTTTACAAATGGAGCAATTGAGTATTTATTGGGCAATCTTAACAAATCTGAGTGGGCGTCTTATTCGGTGTGCTTTGTGCGTCGCCGAGTTCCTAGGGGCGATGGTGGTGAAGGGTCATCGGGACAAGCCACAATGGCGCGCGTCGCACAGGCTGCACTAGGGCTCTCTCGGAGATGAGCTTTACGTTCTGCGGCTGGGCTTTGCTTGCCTGACCTATTTATATATAATGTAGTTAGACAGACATCTAAGGGGCATGAGCCCTCAAACTTCCTTTCAACTCTTTGCCACCGCGTAGTTATCCTTTTTCCAAATTCTTACTCTCTCACGGAACAACCCTCGGATCTAAATGATGGCTTTTGCTGCCCCCACGTGTCCCCTGGAGTTCGATTACCGCACATGCCCATTGCAACCACCGTCTGCACAGATCCGGCTCTTGGATCTTTATCCCTCCCATCATCATCATGACGGCGCCGAGCTGGCAAAGAACGATCCTCTGCGATGCCGGGTTTCTGTTGTAGACTTTCCCGCTCCCACACCCTACAAGGCTCTTTCCTACGTCTGGGGTTCCGCCGAAAAGGATTATTCGATCCAGATCGTCCAGCAAATTGGTGGTGGTGGTGGTCCACACATGACTTTGCCCGTGATTCTAATAACAGAATCCCTCGACACGGCTTTGCGGTCCATTCGCAGCCAGACCGAAATGATTACCCTGTGGATCGACCAAATCTGCATCAACCAGAACGACAATGCCGAAAAGAGCGAGCAGGTCCTCCTTATGGGGAGTCTGTACCAGAGAGCAGACCAGGTCTTGGCTTGGCTGGGTCCCGCCGAGAACGGCTCGGACGAGCTGATGGACGCATGGCGCGAGATTGGCCAGGCTGCGCGGGATTGGGGCTTGGAGAGCTTCTACACGCGCGAGCGCTTCCATTTGGTCACACCCATGACGCAGGAACTCAATCCTGCGGACCAGGAGACCATCGGCTTGCAGAAGCTGATGGCGCGTGCCGCCGTCGTCTTTGCGCCCCTGCTGAGTGGGTTGGTGTTCAAAAAGTGGATGGAACGGGAGTGGTTCTCGCGTACGTGGATAGTGCAGGAGTTTTGCTTGTGCCGGGACACGGTGCTCGCCTGCGGCACGAGGGTGGTGGCTGCGGAGCTTGTGATGCTGGGGCTCCACGTGTTGACATTTGCTGCCGGAAACATTTCTCGCCACGGATTCCAGGCGCTGGCCGGCCTTCCGCTGGAGCGCCTACGGGAGCTGGAGGACGAGCCGGCAGGGCGCCTCTTGAGCTGTCGCAGCAAGCGGCAGAATTTTGCTGCGGGTAGGCCAGGGTCGGCGGGCCACCAGCTGCATGTGCTCCTTCGGATGCTGTTTGTGGGACGAGGAACAAAGGCCACGTACGCCCAAGACAGAATCGTCGCGCTGCTGGGCCTAGCCGTGGACAGCTCGGAGCTGAAAATCGGCAAGCCAGACTACGGCGCCGCCTTTGGGAACGAAGAGCTTCTCACAAGAGCCGCGCGTGCCTTGATCGAGACCGGTGGCAAAATCGACATCCTTTGCTACTCACAGTTCCCCAAGGAGCCAGGACTGCAAGGTCTGCCATCATGGGTGCCCGACTGGCGCCCAAACCTCCGCCCATCCTTCTACACCACCGAGGAACTGACCGACCCGCACCTCTTTTTTGCTGCTGGTCCGCATCGCTTGGTTGAAGCCTTGAAACATCCAGCAGCAGAACACCCAAAAGTCTTGCGCCTTAAAGGCTACAGCGTTGATATTATTGAAGACGTTGGAAGAGACGTTTGGGCCGATGAAAAGATGGACCATGACTGGTTCCTCAGGTTCTTTAGCCAAATCGACAATATCTGGCGACGGTCTCTCGAAAAGGTCGTCCGGATCTACGGAGAGCAGACAGGGCGACAAAAGGTGGAGGCACGTTGGCGTGTCCTTATAGGAGACATTTACTGCACACAGACAGAAGGATCACGGCGCGCGACCCCCGACGTTGTCGTCCGCTATAAAGAGCTAGTGGAATACGTCCAGCTCTTGCAGGAGGTGCATTTATTGTCGGGTAAGGAGTGGAAAGAAGCTCATGAGAAGCTTCTAGCACGAAACAGGGCGGGGAGAACTGGTGACATGTTTCGAGCTAGTATGAGTGTTATGAAAGGGAAAAGGCCGTTCTTGACGCGGCTCGGGTACTTGGGAATGGGTCCTGCAGAGGCCAGGGCGGGGGATAAAGTTGTCGTGTTCTGCGGCGGGCGTATTCCGTTCGTGTTGCGGCCGAAAGAAGCGAGTGAGGAATTGCTTAGTTTCATAGGCGAGTCTTTTTGCCATGGTGTAATGGACGGCCAAGCCGTAACGGGAGGAGCCAAGCGCGTCTTCAGTCTGGTGTAACATCGGGAAAAGATCAGGAAGATCATAGAATCTACCATTTTTTTGAGCCGAAGGCTCTGGAATTGTCACAACTTTGGGACGACACCCCCCCCCTTTCCCCCATCAACATAGACGAAGGTTATGACCCTTAGGGCAGCCATGACTCCCAGGGCATCCGTACCCCGTAGGGAAACCCCAACCTCACCAGCCGCCCCCGGTCGTGATCACACTTATGCTTCATCTAGGCACAAGTCGCGCGGTTTTCCATGGGGAGGCTCTGAACGTCCCACGCGTCCCACCACTCCACCAATCCAAAGTACGGTATCACCAACAGATTGCCGAAGGTCAACCTAGTTTTAGCTGTCGAGCGGTCGCACGGTTGGCTCGGCAGTAGCAAGCCAGGACTGGACCTGCCCAGCCTCATTATTTTCGGCTTCCGCTTCTAGGTGAAGGAAGAAGGTAGTCATCGCCCGTCATGCAGTGCATCTCGTGGCAGGCTAGGGCCGTCCATTAAGTGCACCACTATTAGAGGAGCCATCAGGCGGAGTCTGTTCACCTCCCCGACCCGGTTCTGTCCGCTTTCCTAGGAGATCGTCGTCTTGTATGATACGCCAGGTGACAAGGTGTCGCTGGTCAAAGTGGAAAACCGGTTGAACTGCTCCTGGAAGGTAAATATTGTGAGAATAGCCGGCTAGCACCGGGGCTTAATGAAGGGTTACCATACTCAGCCGAACCTATGCGTCGGCAGGGTCTCCTCCTTTTAAGCCAAGTACACGAACATGTAAATTGCTGAGGGCAACTTTAGGGTAAAACATTTCAGTTACCTTCCGATATCCAACAATGTAAACGCTCTCCCCCTACGATATTAGAGCCTACGGATGCGACCAGGCCACCAACCGGACCCCATTATCATGGCCCTCCAGTGTTGACATGCACTGGCCTGTTGCCGGATCCCAGATCTTGACTGTTTCATCGCGTGAGCCTGATGCGAGCCGGGCCGCATCGTGCGACCAGGCCACTGAGTAAACCGATCGTTTATGCCCACTCAGTGTTGACATGCACTGGCCTGTTGCCGGATCCCAGATCTTGACTTTCTTATCGGATGAGCCTGATGCGAGCCGGGCCGCATCGTGCGACCAGGCCACGGACTGGACCACATTGTCATGGCCCTCCAGTGTTGATATGCACTGGCCTGTTGCCGGATCCCAGATCTTGACTTTCTTATCGTATGAGCCTGATGCGAGCCGGGCCGCATCGTGCGACCAGGTCACTGAGTAAACCGGACCTTTATGCCCACTCAGTGTTGATATGCACTGGCCTGTTGCCGGATCCCGGATCTTAACCGTGTTGTCGTCCGAGCCTGATGCGAGCCGGACCGCATCGTGCGACCAGGCCACTGAGTAAACCGGACCTTTATGCCCACTCAGTGTTGACATGCACTTGCCTGCCGCCGGATCCCAGATCTTAACTTTGCCATCGAGTGAGCCCGACGCGAGGAGCGGCCGGGTCCCTGTCTGATCCTTGACGGGTTGTGCCTCCACATCAAACACCCTGTAGCCCCTGCCACGGTTGTCGCGCAAGTACCGAGTTGCGCTTGCTGGTATGTTTTCAGGGCTTTGTATCGCCCCCACAGGCCTGGAAGCTTGCCGCGTCGTTGCAGCTGGCCTGACTGTAAGATCCTCAGCAGGCTGTTCGACAGCGACCACCGAGTCCCACTGCGCAGTCGCACGGTACTCGTCGGCGAGCTCAGGACTTCCAGGGCTACTCGTCGTAGCTAGCAGGACCCTTTAACAGGTTAGGCAGTTAGCAACTGTAAGGCGGCTTCCTGTCATGTAACTGGTAGCAGCTACTACTTACTTGGGTTCATAGTTCGGCACGCCCGGTGACAGCCGCCAGCTGGGTGCCATCCAGGGATGTTCCATCGCCTTCTGGGCTGACGGCCGGCGCTTCGGATCCCGATCCATGATTGCTCTGATAAAATCACGGCCCTCTTTGGTTGTTTCGTTACTGCTAAGTGTATTCTCGGGAGTAAATTCAGCCCCGCGGTCGAAATATTCAAAGAGTCCTCTTAGGTCAAACGCCGGGCTCCCCGTGATCAAGCAGACGCAGATGGCCCCGAGGCTCCACATATCGGCCGCAACCGTGTACGAGGCCTTTTCGCCCTTGTGCCGTGGCGTGAATAGGCGAACCTCAGGCGCCATGTAATCCTGAGTGCCGATATGCGCGGTCGAGTAGGCCAGTCGCCCGTCGGTGGATCGCTTGCTGATACCAAAGTCGCTAATCTTAACCCACCACTCCTTCTCGGGCGCTTTCTCTACGACGAGGAGGTTCTATATCCTTCCAATCAGCAGGTGTTGGAAAAAAAAATTAAAAAAAAAAGGGTGGGGGACGGGGGCACTTACTGCTGGCTTCAGGTCTCGGTGAATAAAGTTACTCCGATGCATGAATCCAAGTCCTTTGGCCACCTGAGATGCGATCCGCTTGGTCTCGTGCTCTGAGAACTTCCTGTCTAGGTAGCGTTGGAGGTCCAAGTGTTCAATGTGTTCCATGTTTATGAAAATGCGGTCCATGGCCTCGTACCAGCCAAAGCACTCAACAAACCAAGAACGATACTAAGGTAGGCATGGTTGTCAGCGTATAGAACTAATTATACCAACCTGGAACTTTTGACACTGATACCTCTCTAGGTCAGCTTAAACTCACCCTCGGAGCTGAGAATTTGGCCAACGCCCTCAATTCTCCTCTGTAGTACGCCTTAGTAACCTGATCCCCCATTTCTATCACTTTGACAGCACGGAACTGGCCCATTTTGGCGCGCCGAACATCACTTATGCACTTCTCCTTGTAGACGCTGCCAAAGCCCCCGCGGCCCAGGAGGTGGTTGCCACTTGCAGACTCCCGCCGCCATATTTCTTCGATCTGAAGCAGATGGAGCTCGGCCTGGGGGTCTGGGAGGTCGCGGACATGGTAAACGAGGTCGTCTGAGAGCTTCACACAGAGTTCTAAATCGTCGGCTCCCTCCTCATCGCGGTCCATTTTTCGGATGGTGACCTGAAGCGTGACAAGCAAGTTACCCGATATTTAACTACAAAGGTAAGGGGAAGAGGAGAGAAATGGGCCCGCGCGGAGCTGGAGGGGCGTGAAAAAGAGAGGTAAAGCAAAGAAGATTGGGCTGAATGCCGTGTTAGCCGGCATCACTACAGCTTCGGGTTAGCTCTGGAAAACCTCCGGAAAATAGGTTGCGCCGGTTCCGAAAAAGAGGGGTTTTACTGAGGTTGCCAGACTGGAAACAGCGGATTGGAGCGATTTAGAGGGGGGGCAGATTCAGTGGAGCTGAGCGGTTTTAACGGGTTTTTACCGATAACTAATCGTTTAATCGAGTTTGTGATTGCAATGCCTGGCACCTGATGCCAGTTGACACGCCAGCCCAATTAGAAGACAGAGTGAAGGTGGGGGGGACAATGGGCCGAAACGTACGTTCCCCAGCTGCATGTTATTGCAAAAAAGATTTCCCGCGCAACCCGCCCATTATGTTCTGACTTGGTTAGGGCCCCTCTTTCTCGTCGTTCAGTCTCTCCGTCCCCAGACACCTACCCGTATACCTATGCAATGGGCCCGTCGAGCATAATAAGCGGTTTAGAGACTTGCTACCAGTATGATGCATAACCCCGCTCTTGGTTACCTCGGCACACATAGGCGGGCTGTTTTGCAGCGCTAATTCACGGATGCAGGTATGGCAAGGCTCTGGTCGACTTCTGCCAGAGATGGAAGGATGCAGATGCGGAGCTTGCAGACAGGATCATTGCGGTTGAGTTGTGCTGGATGAACACGTCGGCACAGCTACAACTCGTCGAGGCGCTCCATCCTGTCCTGAACGATGAGATACGGAGGATTTTCGAAGACAGCCTGGCCGTCCTTGTGAGGAAGCTGGACCTTGCTGTCGTGCAGGCGCAGAAACTCCAGGATCCACGTTCGGCCCCGCGTCTTGGCTTCCTACACTTCCGCCGCCGAGCCAGAGGCAGCAAGTACGCCTTGAATCAGAGTGTGTTAGATGCCGCCATCCAGGATCTTGAGACGTGGCAAGGACGCTGCATGGTGGCCTTGGACCTGAACATGCGCGATCCGAACCCCCTCATCGACGAGAAGCTGAAGAAAATGCGGCAGACGCAGCATTCACGGGGGGGGGGACAGGGGGCCACGCCGGCCACGGGCGGCGGCGGCGCCTCACCACTCTCTCTCACCGGAGGCATCCGAGATGCCCTCCAACCCGCCGGGACTCAGCCGTCGGTGTTCCTACCAAGCGCCGTCTTCGAGACCTCGGCCATCCCGTTCAGCAGAGCAAGGGCGGCCTGCATGCAGAGCCCTTCCAAGACGCGGTGGTTCATCCTCGACACGCTGCCGTGCCGGCCCGAGACCGACGTGCGGGCGCTGCAAGACGACGTGCGAGACTTGGCCCTCAAGCTGCGGCGCGCCGACCCTTTTGCCTTTGGGCTGCTCAACTGCAAGGGCGCGATTCGGGTGTTTAAGCCGCCGCCGCCGCCGCAGCAACTGGACCTCGCCGGCTTCGACCTCGTCTTCAACCTGCCCGAGGGCACCGACGCAAAGCAGCTCCAGAGCTTGCGGGCCCTGCTGCTGCTGTCGCGTGACGGCGCGCCCTCGCTGTTGCGCCGGGTCCGCCTAGCCCAGGAGCTGGCTACGTCGGTCAGCTATGTGCACACCTTCCGCTTCGTGCACAAGAACATCTGCCCCGAGTCGGTGCTCCTGTTTCAGGACACGCAAGGGGCGGGGGGGTCCGCGAACCGTCGGTCCAGCTTCCTCATCGGCTTCGAGAGCTTCAGGTCCGCTGCTCAGAGCACCAGCTTGACGGGCGACCAGGACTGGGCGCGCAACATCTACCGCCACCCGGAGCGGATGGGCGAGTTCCCCGCCGAGGCGTACAAGATGCAGCACGACATCTACAGCCTCGGGGTGTGTCTGCTCGAGATCGGGCTGTGGGAGCCGCTGGTCGAGTATCGCTCGAGCGGGGACACGGAGCCCGAGCATGGCCGCGTGTGCCGCGAATTTGTCAGCACGGGCAAGCACTGGCTCTATTTCAAGGAACATCTGGTTCGCCTGGCCGAGAACGAGCTGCCGCGCAGGATGGGCGACAGATATGCTGACGTCGTGGTAACCTGTCTTACCTGCCTGGATGGGGACGGCGAGTTTGGTGGCCAGGCCGAAGTCGCTGATGACGACGGGATCCTCGTTGGTGTGCGTTTTATCGACACAATATTTGGACAGCTCGAGGCGATTGTGCTGTGACGGCGTAAAGGTAAGGTATATATGCATGTTGAATATCCCCACGGAGCCTGCAAGAAATTGAACGATTACATTCTAATATCCTACATTATTACCTCGAACCAACTCTAGTCCTGGCCCTGTACCAACTCAAAAGGTCCATCAGGAATCTCTCATGCTATTAATAATACTGTTGCTGTTCTGAAAATGCTGCCGCTGTCAAAGCAACCCGGGGAGGGTTGCACTGGTCCATAATATCAATTTCTCAATCAACTCCCGCTACACAATAACCCCACGGTGATCTATAGCCAAGGCTGCCCAGAACTGTAACCCCCTCGCTTAATCTGGCTCGGTCTGGCTCAGGCCAAGGCGGCAACCGCTCAGTTCCGAAGAAGGAAAGGGAAATTCATGGTGTCGATTTTAGGGTCGTGAACTGGCTGTTATATAAGACGAATCTCGACATGCGAAATTTCCTTTTTGTACCTCGCCTACGTAACACTGCTCGCACGCATCTACAGTCGAGGACTAATCTAAATGCCCTTTAAAGTTTAATAGGAGCCTAGAGCAGAGTGAGAGGAACCTTCCATCGCCTGGGAACAGAACGCAAGGACATCAATCGCAACGATGAACGGGTAGGTAGGTAAGGTTAGGTTAGGCCATACCACATTTTAATTACCAATTCCCCTAATTGTAATTGTCGATGAGACGGCACATTTCCGAATCGCCAATCATCCTAGCTGCGTCCAAGGCTTCTTGCCGCTCGTCTAAGAAGCGGTCGTCGTGCCCATTAACGTTACCGACTTGGACTAGCAGGATAGATGCAGCCTCACGCCGATCCCGTGACGCAGCGCTGCTTAGGACAATCCGAGTCAAGACGGTGTGGCCGTCTATATCTCTCTGGCACATGTGCACATCCTCTTTGAGAAGGGGCACCAGCTGCCGGAAAACCGCGGCATTGCAGAATCGTGATGCCAAGTGAAGCACATTCTCGCCGCGGTCATTCCGGTGCTGAAGGTGCGCCTCCATACCTTCATGTTGCATGTGCTGCTGCCCCAGCAAGTATTCCACAATGTCAACGTGGTTGCCCAAAACAGCCGTCCCGATCAAACTGTTCTTAGATAGAGACAGGGACATGTCCAGCAATTTTTCCATCCTGAGCTTGGGCCGGTCCTGTTCCTGTTCATGTTGTTGTTGAGTCGCGTCGAAAAGTCGCCGAACCAGCGGAAGGCATCCCACTCTGACGGCCTTGCTCAAGAGGGTACATGTGCCGCACCACTGCTCTGCGACCATTGTGTCGTACACATCGTGAAGGAGTCCGAACACCTCTTCCCAGTCCACGCGATACTTGTCTGAAGGAGATTTCGACCATTGCGCCAAGACAAGGTGGAAAAAATCCCAGTTTCGGATTTGGTGGCCGGCGTTACCCTCTTCCCAGAGGAGTTTTAGTCTCCTTAAGTCGCCCCACTGGAGAATCTGATCTGCAGCTTTCATGACCGGACACGAGAGGAATGCATTCCCCGGACCGTTCAAATCCGACTCCTCCATAATGCGGCGGAGCATGGCCTCTGAGCCATAGAGAGAGGTGATGCTGAGTGGGTCATACAAGCTGCTGTCGAATGTGAACCTAGGCTTAATCGCACAATCCGGGCGACAGTTTTGCGCGATCCAGTTTTGCAACCGGTTTGAGCCCGCTCGGCACAAAATCTCAATGTCAGCCACGCTCGGGAGCAGAGATTCATCCGACACAGCTCCAAAATGCTCGGTCCAGTAGCAGGACGCATAGACGAATAGCTCGCCAAAGCCGCGCTCGGTTGGGTCGTAGTGGTCCATGTCTTGTTCCCAAGCCTCCCACGAGCAGTATAGACTGAAGTCGCTCGGTGCCGGGTTATCATCAAACAGGCCAGGATCATACGGCAGCTCTTCGAGCGCTAAGCGCTCTTGGGAAAACAGGCTGTTCTCGCCAATTTCGTGGAGGAGCAGATACCTGATGCAAATGGCTAGGATAACTGCCTCTATCCTCTCTCTGCTCTGCTGTTGTTGCATCGGTGCCGTTTCCGGCACCACCCGCGGCAGGCTTGCAGAGCTTGACTGGTACAAAGTTGATAGACCGAGGACGAACTCCTGTACTGACTGATGAACAAGTTTGACCTGGCGTTTGTTCACGTCAGCAAAATCGACATGAGCCACGAATGGCTGGATCAAGCTCATGACCCTTTGATAATCCACTAGCTGGGAAACGGCATCCACAGTCCTGGCCGTTTCGTCAGCGGTGCCGAGGGCTACCGCCCAGCCCAGTTCTAGCAAGCTGAGAGGTCGTTTGGCAACCGAGAGGATTTTCAAGGCCATGGTCGCGAGCATCTGGTTCTCAGGGTCGTCTGCTGTGTACCGCGAGTATAGGTTCGCATAGAGCTGCCAGAGCTGCTTGGGCTGCGGCATCTTGGCCAGGAATGCATGCATTGGATTCAGTGCCTTGATGGCGCGGATTTCGATGAGTTCGACAGTCATCCTCGTCCATATTGCGCTGCCCTGTGCCGAGCGGGACAGCGCTTCAACAACGAGCGCTTTCACCTGGTCCCTCAGGTAAAAAAGCCGGGTTTCGACTGCCTTCTCCACGATAAGGCGGTCCCGCGCGACATTGCGCTCCAATGCAATCTTGCTCATTCCCTTCAGCTGCTCTAATATCTCCTCTTCGGGTCGGGTGGAGAGCAGGACCTTGAGCCTCGAAGTTTTGTCTGAGACGGTTTTGAGCGACCTGAGTATATACCCCCGAGACTGTCTGTCACATTCGTCCAAACCGTCAATGGCGAATATGAGTGGGCGATCAAGTGTTTCCAGAGTGCTCTGCAGCCACCCCTCGAGTGTTTTGTAGCTCGTTGCCGGCTCTATTCCAGAAGCGACAGCGCCTCTGTACCATTCGGAAAAAGTTTTCTTGAGCCCAGGAAGTTGCTCGAGGAGCGACAGAACCAGGACGCATAGTACGTGGATCGCCTGGCCACTCACCTCATTCTGGCAATAGTGGTAACATATTTTTGGTTGCGGGAGCTGGTGCTCGCTTCGCCGGCGGAGCTCGTCTATGAGAAAACTCATTGCAACGGACTTCCCGGAGCCCATTTCGCCGGTGATCACTAGCTGCTGCTGCTGGCAATCGATAGCGTTGTACCACTCGATGAACTTGGCATCCGCGAGTAGGAACTGGCAGGCTTTGTCGGATCGCATCTGCTGCAAATCGACGTGACGTTGGCTCTGGAGGCTCATCTTCCCACTGCCTAACCAACTCGCGACTTTTGGGGGGGG
>Ga0247763_1000295_pt1 | contig 28233 bp, 11 predicted proteins | sample UWRJL141409B4_FD_179926 | JGI IMG/M metagenome (GOLD analysis project Ga0247763, IMG submission 179926) | Plant litter microbial communities from Arlington Agricultural Research Station in Wisconsin, United States - UWRJ-L141-409B-4 | ecosystem: Environmental > Terrestrial > Plant litter >... | reverse complement strand
AGTTACATTCTTACCTGACTTAAAGCTTGTGGCGTCTAGATTGGCCGATAGGATTGTTAAGATCTGGGATGCGGCGACGGGTATATATACGTAGACGTTTAAGGGGTATAGCGATTACGTTACGTTAGTTGCGTTCTCGCCCGACTCGAAGCTTGTAGCGTTTGGATTAATTAATAGGACCGTTAAACTCTGGGATATAGTAACAAGTATATATACGTAAACGTTTGAGGGGTATAGCGATTGGGTTAACTTAGTTACGCTTTTACCTAACTTAAAGCTTGTAGCGTCCGGGTTGGCTAATAGGACCGTTAAGATCTGGGATACGGTAATAGGTGTATATATACAGACGCTTAAGGGGTATAATAATTGGGTTAACTTGGTTACGTTCTTACCCGACTTAAAGCTTATAGCGTCCGGGTCGGTTAATAGGACTATTAAGATCTGGGATGCGGCGACGGGTGTATATATGCAGACGTTTGAGGGGTATAGTATTTGTACCAACTTAGTTGCGTTCTCGCCCGACTCGAAGCTTGTAGCGTCTGGGTTATATAATGATACTGTCAACCTCTGGGATGCGGGGACGGGCGAATACGTGCGGACGTTTGGGCCGTTTTGGTTAGACGATAAGATCGTTAAGGTCTGGGATGCAGCTACGGGCGTATATACGTAGATACTCGAGAATATAGATTTCTTAACCTTTATTGCTTCCTAGTTTTGCGATGCGAAAAACCCCCTCTAATAAGATTATGGTATAGGCTTGAGGGGCAGGTGGATTACGAAGGGTTTAGAAAACTGGTTATAGTTGCCTCCGGGATTCTAGCCAGAATGTTCGGCTATTACGGTATTAATAATTGCCATTGGCTATATATTGGGACGTGTCCTAATTATAACTTTCCCAATAAATAGCCAATGGTAGTCTTACCTTCTCTCTTTTTTCTTTTATAGAATCTTCGACTCCTTAGCTTTTTAATTATTTAAGTGCTTTTCCGCCGTGAAGATATTGTAAGTTGTGGCGATTTCGTATAGACTGTGGTAGGTGTAACGTGTACGTTAGCGCTGTTAAATACTTCCGGACTAAAATATTTTCTCTTTTGTTCTGCGGATTAGTTGGGCTTTCGGAAAGCAACTATAAAAATATAATATCGCTTAATATAGGCTCTCTCGGGTATATTACTTATCCTATTCGTACGGTAAGACCTTAAGTAAGATATAAGGGTTGTAGGAGGTAAACGAACGGTAAAAATGTATAAATGGCGGCGTAGGAGTGTAGATATAAGAGACTGTATTGTAGGAGATTATGTGAAGAGATAATTCCGTATGCTCGGAATTACGGTTCTTGAAAGGTTGGGAGGGAGAAGCAGTTGAATCGTAGATCGGCTAGCGCTTGGCCGTATCGGCTAGTTTATTTTCAATTGGCGGCTCCGTTATCGCTCCGATGAGATTGGCTTATTATGGGCAACTTACCAGCATCCGTGGCCAATTACCTGTCATACGTATTGTGGGGTGGGGCTTGGGGGCCTGAACCGGTTTAGCAGATTGTGGGGTCTTATACGGCCTCTATAGTAGGTGAGATCTTGCTAATTCTTTCAAATTGCAAAACCTTCACTTGGAGAGTTCCTCCAGGCTTCCTTTGGCGTGCCGCTCGTCGGCACGGTCCCTCCTGTGCCTGGAGGAACTCCTAAAGCGAAGCGGGAAGTTCCGAAAGGTTCTTTAGCGGCGGCTCGACCATGATACCACTAATGTACGGTCCAAGTGGTACTTGCAGATACTTCTTCTATACGGTTCTGAAGTGGAGACTCCGCCTGTTATAAAAGTATAATAATGGCAGCGGTAGGTATATAACGTTGGAAAAATCTACTTAGCTATAACTGTTATAACTGGAGGATTCGGCCGTTATACGGTATATATTATATGGTAATCTCGCTTTACTCCTACGGTACTATAGCCGTAATTAGCTGGGTACCCGCAGCTACCTCTGTATATAACCTAAAATACGGGAATCTTACCCGTTCTTAAGGTTCTATAGCTGTGTTTCCAGGTAGTTGGTAAGTTGGACAGGGCTACGTTATTTTTCCTCCTCGCAGTTATCGCTTGCTCCTAACCTAAGTAGTAGCGTTGTCCTTCCTTACGGTTAAAGTCTCCTCTTTTAGCCTTCCTTTTTTATTTCCTTTTCGTCCGTGGTATTAGCTCCTCCAGTTATCTCCAGTATGGTATCCCAGCCTTAGAACTAGCTTTTACGCCTATAATCTTATTTAAAGTACCGCCGGGTTTCTTCCCCTATTTTCTCCAGCCTATAGATTACGTCCCTTATATCTCTGCCTAATACGTTTTTCGGCTTAATAAAATCGGCTTGTGCTAGTTTTTGGAAAAGGTATAGCCCCTTTTACTTCTTTACCCTAAATAGCTGTATATATAGGCTTATAAAGCTAGGTTTCGCCGTAGCGCCGTTACCGTAAATGCCTTTAAGGTTTAAAAGGACCTTGGTAAATTGCTTCCCCTGGCTCTTTTAATCCGTTATTGTAAAAGCTGGTGTATATAGAAGTCCCGTCCGATAAGTAACTTCTCCGAATCCTAACTTACCTCTTGCCCTAAAACCCTTACCTCGTATAGAATTAGGGATGGCTACCGTTTTGCTCCTAATTAGGATAGTCCCTTTCGGAAGCCCGGGAATTACAAGGCCCGAAATATCGTCTAATTGGAGGAGGAGGGCCGCCGGGGAGGCTAGGTAAAGGGTTACGTCGCTAGTTAGTGCTATAGTAGCAGCGGTAAAATCGGGAAGGATATTGATTACGTTGAATAACCCCCCGTTAACTACTTTTAACCCGATGTGCTGGTTTCGGGTTACCACTACCGGTATCCCTTATGTATAGAAGAATAAACCGGGGATTGGGAGGTACGAATCATTTCTATAGCGGAGTATATTACATAGGTCGTTTATAGCAAGACGCTTTCCTGGCTTAGTATTGTATTTTGCGGTAAAGATGGAGATATACTTGCCTTAAACGCGGCCCTACTGTACGATAGCAACTATATTAAGGTTTTACCGATTTTGGTTTAAAAACGTGATTGCTTTTAGCCCGTTGGTGAAGGAGGGTTGCGATAATTGGCTGTAAAGGCGGTAATATAGGCGTTTATAATCTATTTTAGTTTATTAACCGTTACGCAAGCGGCGTAAAAAGCCCTGCAGCCTTTTATAGCCAGCGGTGCGGATTTGCTCTCGAAGGATAACGATAGTAGTAAATTAAAGAAATAGCTTATACGCTATTATATACCTCGCTAGGCTCTCCAGTTTTTATTTATCGCTATCTTTAGGCGCCGGTAGTAGGAGGCTAATTTACCTAACCGGCTTAAACTGGAAGAAGTTACCGAAGAAGATAACGATAGGGATACCGCTAAACGGGCGGTACGCGTCCTTTTTATATAGTCTTAAGCGGTTGTCTACGGAGGCTAGTGTTAGCCTGCTAACCTAGCTGATCTCGTCGACGATTAATACAATTTTATTTTTCCAGCGTAGCTTTTTTTCCTTCGATATATTCCTTGGTATCTCGTTTTGACCCTTAAATCCTATACCGGACGCCGAATAAAGTATTACTCTGTTAATAAACGCAGCCGCGTTTTTACTGGTACTGGTAAGGAGTACCGTATATAGGCCGTCTTTGAACCAAAATATATCCTTAACGGCGTATATGATACGGGACTTACCTATACCCCCTTCGCTACCGATATATTAGAGGTGTTACTTGCCCTTTGGTTCCTGGAGCTATATGTTACGTTCGTTGAGAAATGCTATAGGTAGCAGTAATATTATTAACTAAAGCTTATTTAAGGTCCAGCGCCTAATTAGAGCTATGGTTACGTTAATATATAAAGTATAAGGGCCTACTTCGATATATATGTAACCCTCCGTACCATCTCCGCTCGCTTTTATTCCGCCCGTATAATTAGCCTGCCGTATTATACTTGGACTACTATTATACTCGCGGGCGTTTGTAAATAGTACGTTGCTCCCCCTGCCCTCGATATTGGCCGTAATAACGTTATTTTCTTTCTTTTAAAGCTTCGATATCGCATTAATCTCCTTTTGGCTAAGGAGGCCTATACTTCGGAAAGGTAAATCCTGGATATCTTGCAGCTTTGTATAAAACCGCTTACCCTATTAGCCGGCGGTGTAGTCGTCCGGTCCTTCCCCTGCTACCCTCGCCTCCTTTTCCAAGCGTTTTAATAATAAGCTTACTTATATATCCCCGATCTTACTTACTATAACCTCGGATAAAATACCCAGAAATATATCGTAATAATTTTACAAATCGATATCCGTACCCCCTCCTTCGACGTTATCCTTTCCTTTTATCTAATCGTTTAAGGCGTACGTATTTACGATTTTTTTAAAGTCCTGGTTAAGATTTTATAACTTACTATTAACCCGAGTATCTTCCGCAAAAACGCGTAATAAAGTGATATTCTATATATAAAAGCGAATTCTACTATACAGCCTCTCCCGAAACCCCCGCTACAGATTAGGTATATTATTTGCTAATTCGTCCCGAAACTTTTCCCATAGAATAAATAAAGTAAGATGTAAAACGGCGTTCCTATTAATCCGCTATATATAAATTTTTACTTTTAGGTTGTATAAAGGCGCGCTACCTACCTTTTTACTAAACTTTTATCCTATTTATCGAAATTGTTTACTAAACGACTATTAATAACCGGTATTACCGTTTTACCCGGAATTCGAAGGTATTGGACTTAACCCGTATACGCTATTGCTATAGGTGGAAACGGAATTAGTATCGTTCCTTTCTAGCGGGAGCGTTCCTTTCTTAGGATAATTATAAATATATAATCGTAAAAGCAGATATTTTAGAAAATCGGGCTACGGTTCCTATAAGCTTCCAAGTAAGGAAGCTTAAAACCGTTAGCTTGGAAGTAAACGTTATCTAATTGCGATTCTTGGCCTTGTAAGGAGAGGGCTTCCTTAAAAGCCGGCTATTACCTAGCGTAGGTTTAGTATAAGGCGTTAAGGCGTACCTAAGTCTATATAAGTATATTTGTAAAGTCGGTCCCGAAGCCGAGTAGGTAGCTTAGTACCTTTAGTTATAAAAGCTTTCTGCTTGTAAAGATACGGTTTATAATTCGTAAAAGGAATAATTTCGTTTCCTCCCTTATTACCAAAATTATATTTAAATTGCCGGGTTGCTGCTACCGTACCAGCTCCAATAGCTCCGTAGTATAAGCGAACCGCTTTTATATAGAAACGTTTAGCTTCGTAGCGTAATTGTAAATGTAATATAGAAGCGCTAGACTTTTAATTCGCGTAAGGATTTGCGATAAGTTATAGTTGTAACGTAGGCCGATAGCTATGCTCTGGTTGTACCGATTAACCATTTAGTAGTTTTTTTTTACCTTAAGCAAACCGTTAATTATAAAATTAATCTCTGGTATAAGTTTCTAAGGAGTACGAAACTAGTATAACTAAGTCCTATACTTTAATATACCTCGCTTTAATACCTCCTTAATAAAATATTTTACATACGTAGCGGTATAGTGGTAAATCTAATAACGGGAGGCGATAAAGTTAGCCTCGCGTTTAAATTTCCTTAGTAGCTATCCTGTATCTTTTATTAACTCGGGCTTTACTACTATTATCTTCTTACCGTACTTTACCATCTCCTTAATAAGGGTTTTATTTAATATCTCGGTAAATATATTATCTACGAAAGTTTTAATCTTCTGCCGGTATTCCTCTTTATCTGGATTTGCCATATTACGGATAAGATCTGTAAGCGCTAGGTTACCTTTTAGCTATAGTAAACCGTATAGATGGAAAGCTCCGCAGTCGTTCGTCTCTACTGTAGTATAGTAGTAACTAATATTCCCGAAAATAGATAGTTGTCCGGTACGGATGAAATACTTAAAGAAAAGACTAATTTTGCGGAAGAAGAAGAGTGTGGAGCTTAAAGGGTTGTAAATTAAAAGAGTCGCCGCCTGTAACGCTATACTTAGTACTTAAAGCAGCGCCCTGGTAGCTTCGCTATTATGGTTCCTATATACTGTAAATTTTACTTTTACCGGGTTATTAATATCGTTGGGATTTACTGTAAACTAGATAGCTGTGAGGCCGAATACGATAATTATTAATCGAATCTTCTTCCGTATATATAAGCGGCTTTCGTTTGATAAAGGATACCGGTTATTATAAAGCGAAAGTTCTTTTATAATTGCGATAATATTGCTATTAGTGGTTTTGCCCGTTTTAAATATCTCGTCTTGCGCTTTTTGGAGACGCTTAGGTGTTAGCGTTTAGTAGATTTCGTCGACGTGCCGAAATACGGACCGTTTTAAGCGGCCTTAAGCAATCCATCAATTCCGGGACCTTACTAGTATGTTAAAAATAAGGAAGGAAAATGTAAAATGTTGGGTATAATACCCGCTATACCGCTATAGGATAACCTTGGCCCAGGGCTCTAGAGTTATATCCCGAACCAAGAGATTCGCTGGCTCTCCTTCCTCGTTTTGTTCCGCTACTTACGGCTTACCTTGGCTATAAGGAAAGTAACTGGGGAAAGTCTTCGGAAAATAGTCTGGGGAGAAGGCGTTGGCAAACTTATAACCCCGTAATATACGAATAAACGGCCGCTTTGAAGAGCTATGGACCTCTATCGGCCGGGCTTCGCCTATATTATCGTCGTAGCTATTATCGAATTGGCGTTTTACTTAAAGTACTATACCGATAAACCTTAATTTATCGTATTTTGCGGAAATATGCTAATTATTAATCGAAAATATATTAGAGGAGCGTAGCTTAAATATTACCTTAGTTATTTCCGCTACCGCCGCCTCCTCCAAACTAAAAAGTCTAATCTTATTTATAAACCCCGATTCGGTAACCTTACTATTTGGCCCCTTTACCAGCTGCGCTATAATATCCTTAACTATTGGAGGAAGAGTAGGAAGGTTCTGCCCTTTATTGGTAGGTAGTACGATTTATACTATACGAATACGCTTCTTTATAATCTCCCCTTCTATTACAATACTTTGATATACTGTTTTTGGCATATTACTATTATCCTTAAAAACCCAAGTACCTATTTCGTACTTGTTAATAATAATATTAGCGTATAGATAATTATGTAATTGTAGCTAACGTAGTATTAATTGAAAAATACTAAGTCGGATACTAAGCAATTTGCTTATATTCCGAGGCGTGGGCTGCTTTAAACCAGTTTAAATTATATATACTTGCTCTAATGCTAATAGTAGTAGATGCAGTAGAATTTGAGAAGCTAGTGATTTTACGTCGTTAGGGAATACCGTAATATAACCTGCGATGTGCTTTCGGTATATTGGATTGGTTTACTAGCTACGCTAAAGGTTAAACTTAGTAATAAACCCGTACGCTGTATTAAGAGAAATCAACTTTTCCTCGAGCGGGGTGAGATCTTTTAGCTCCTTTGGGTACTTATGCTTATAACCTATAAGTATGGTGCTTCTTATATAAGTATCCGGAACCCGGCCTCGGTTAAAGGCCGCTTAGTATATGTAATAAATCGGTACTATAGCTTCGCTGTTTTCCTTTGGGAAGTATTTCCGATATCTTAGTACGCCCGCTATAATAGGCTGGATTTTGTATGGGATCGCCCTACGCCAATCGACGCGGGTTAGGTCTCGTAGCTTCCTTTAAAAGTAGTAAACCGAATATAGTGTTATTTTTATAATCTTTTCGTTATGGAAAGCTTTTAGGAACGTTTATATAGTTTTAACCTTATATTATACCGGTATAGGGTTATATTAATTACGATAAGCTAAGGCTGTTTGCTTTTTATAAAATAACTGCTTAGCTACTTGGAGTAGTTAATCTAGCGCCTCCTTTTACTGTATAATTATCTCCGCGATTATTAAATTATGGGAGACTGATGACCCTACCGGTACTATTAACTCGTTTTGCCTTAGCCAACGACGTCTCCTACCAAACTTATTATTAGTACTTTGGCGTATTAGCGAAGTATTACTATAAACGGTAAATTTTTATACCGGGGTTAACGAATTAAGCTTTTTCCTAATGCTCCTGGCTTTCTGGCGACGCTGGTTCGTATGCTGGGCTAGCTCCTCCTTTCGCCAAGCTTTTTCCTCTTGGTTATAACGGTATCTTTCCAACTATTGTTTTATTTCCTCGGCCTAAGGATGGTACTTTCTCTCCCGCTCCTATTGCTGTTTCCTCCTCTCCTTTCTTTAACGACGTCCTTTTTTTAACCGTAGATAACGTTGCTTATATTAGCGGTGGCGATTTTTTTCCTCTCCCAGTTCCAATTTTAGCTACTATCTAATTACATTACGCGCCCGCTCTTTTTACTTTACTAACTACCGTCCCCGTATTTCCTGTTGAAGTAGTATTTGCGGCGGAATGGATAATAAGTTAGGATATAATTTAGCTATACTAAAGTATTTACAATAGTTAAATATATGTGCTATAGGTTACTAACCAGCTTAGTTAGCCGATAGTATATTAGCACGATATTGGCTAATTAATACTATATATCGGCGATTAGGTCTAAAGAGTACGAAGAAATCCTTATACTAAAAACTCCCTTCTCAAATGCATTTCGGAAAAGATGGTAACGCCAAATCCGAGTATATATCTAAACCACCTTACTCCCTTCTATAGTTGCTTAGTACTAAGATAAAATTAGTATAGCTATTATATATATCCCTATTCGGTTAACCTAAACCGGTCCCCTTACCGATAATGGACTGCCCGGCTTTTCTACCCAGTTGCTTTCGATAAGGGCGTATAAAACGCCCTTGCGGAGACTAGTAATTTCTAACCCATCGCTATTGTACCTATTGCGATAAATTGTGCCTGCTTAATGTCGTTGGTGCGCCCCTTTAGGAAACCGAGCTCGATAAACGAATCCCCCTTTTTATTGACTATTATAAACGGTATTTGGCGATAAGCTGATACGATTGCGTGATGGTAATTCGAAGGCTTACGTGGGATGGCTATTTATTCTTGGTGTTGATATTGTAGGGTTAAGAAACGGAATTGGTTGATTCGGGTAATGGGTACTGTAACTTATATTACCATTTCGCTAACGAAGTTAGTATATTGCAAAGCAATATTTATATATATATATACTAGCCGGCCCTTTTAAAAGCGATTAATCTCCTATACTACCGTTCCTCCTCTCCGAAATTCCATTCCCTTCCACAACTAAACCATAGCTACCATAGCTTCCTCTCTCGTTTACCCGATACCTTTGCCGCCGAATAAGCGAGTGTAAGGAATAATAGGTGCGGATTTTATCGTTATTTACTACTTTAACTTGGCCCAGTACGAGATTTTACCGCCTGGCTCCCGTTATACGAATGCGGGTAATTTTAAGGCGGGGACCTTCCTTCCCTTTAACTAATTTGTCTTTATTTTTAACCTTTACCCGCGTTTTTTTAGTATTGAAGAGGGAGAGAGTTCTGGTATTCCTCTTTTACTTTTAATGTTTAATGCTGGAGTACGAATAGTAACTTTAGAGGATGATTGGGAGGGGAAGTGGTTTACTATTGTCGCCTAAATTTACCCAAATAAACTTACCTTTATTGGTATACGCCTGGACGGATGGGAGACGGATAATACTCGGTCCGTTTAGGTTTCGCTAGCTTTATCGAGGGATGGCGGCCTAATTCCGTATATTATCCTATTTACCCCAGATTGTTAATGATCGTTTATGCTTATAATTATGTAGTATTATCCCCCGCGTTCTTTTTAGTAACGACGATAGCGGCCCGTAGCCCACCTTTTTAGCATATACGTCCTTTACTAGTCCTGTCGATTTTAATATATTTTATATTAAGGAGGATGTCTAGCCCGAGGCGCTTACTAAAACCTTGGTATTTATAAAGCTGGGTTTATACTTGCTGCCAGAGAGCGACCGGCCTTTTTATAAAGGCGTGTATATATGCTACGTCCTCCTCCTCTTTCCCCTGGAGCAACAATTATAAAGTTCTTTGCTTGGCTGGATGCGATAAGCCGTAAACCCCTTTCCCAAAGGTTCGTGGATTGTATGTAGCGGCTGGATCCTGGGGGTCCTTAACCGTAAGCTTATTTAAGGGCCTTAAGTTATCGACTTAATTACCCGGATTTTGGTTATTCTTCCTAATAATTGGGAATTCGTTTGGTAAAGTGCCTTATTAGTATATAATATACTTACGTCTATAATATCGAATCCCGTTCCCGAATTACTTATAATACTACGATTAGCGGGCCTTGGTAGCGTTGCGAGTAGAAATCCGTTTTTGTCTCCGAGTCGCGGGAATAAGGGACCTCGGCTGAAGAACGCCGAATTAGCAATACTAGGTACTACTAAGGATTTATATTGTAAGGTGACTAAGCTATTAATTTTTACTAGAGGAGAGAATATAATATAAGGTAATACGATAATTAATATGGACCTAATAATAGTATCGAGTTTAAGTATATCTGGTCCCTCCCAAGCCTATTAATTTCGCTAACTGTTTATTTAGGTAGTGATATTACGGAATACGACTCCGATGTTGAATAATTGTTAGACGATTAACTAGTTACTACAAGTGCTACCCCGATATGTAAGAGGAAGGTACTAAACTCTCCTGGGTTAGGTAGAGGCAAGAGGATAATAGTAGGGAAAAGGAGGGTATAGCTATACGATTAGGTACCTTCTATATATTTTTCAAGAATGGTTTATGAAGCTGGCCTATAAAGCTATTTATTTAATACTATCTCCTGATATTACTGGGCCGGCGCTGCTACTATTAACCTTAGGTGAAGCGGTATAGTCGGCTATATATACTGCCTAGTGGAGCCTTTGATATACGTCCCTATAGTACCCTATAATACGATACAACTTATATTTCCTCTTAAGACTTGCCTAGGTGTAACTTAAGCGCCAAGGGTCCCGATCTTCCGAAGTACCCCTTATCCGTCTTAGCAGCCTAATAAAGGGGTAGGAATTACTCCGCTTTATTAACTTTGCAATACGGCTCCTCCCCGATGTAACGCCGTAATGTAATTTCGACTATATCCCTTCCATTTCTGTTATTTAACTGTTAATTCAAGGTAACTTCCCGAAAAATAGTAAAAGCGGTTTAGGGTATTATCGTTAAAATTACGGAGGATACCTTCCCAAAGTTCTACCGCTTAGTAGGACCGCAAATATCGAAAATTTTATTGGAAGAGAAGCGAGTTATATAGGTCTCCGGACTTTACCTTTGCGGCTATCGCGCTTAAAAAAAAAAAAAAACCTGACAGCGAACTTTTTTAGCTATAGCACTTGCTAATGAACGCTTAATGCGGCTTTATCTAAGGCAGCGCGTTTGTGGTATCGGCTACTAATTAGTATACTAACGTACTAAAACGACGGTTTTGTAGAGAGGGGAGAGTGTGTTTACGTATGCTAGTAGAACGTACCAATTACGTACTTTAAATATGCGTAATTTGCGCCAGCTATTTGGGCGCTAACGCTAGTAAATACCCGATATACGGGGTTGGTGATCTGGCCGGGTAGTACCTCGATCCTTGGAGATAGTAATAATAATAACTACCTTTAAGCTGCAATAATTAAACCTACCGGGATTTGGACTACGCATCTTAATAGTCTCTTACGGTAGGTAATTTTTATTTATATATAATAACTTACCCTAGTTTTAGCTACTGATCTCCTGGGCCTGCTAGAGCCGTCCGTAACCCCGCGTACCTTGTCGCCTTTTCCAGCTATTAAATAGTTATACGGGTAGCTGCGATAGCTGAGCCCGGTAGGCTTTAAACAATGCGCTTCCTGGAACGTAACGATACTAGCGATATCCGTTTAACGGATAATCTTCCCATTGATAAAATTCTACTGTACGTAATATTATTATATATATAGGGTAATGGGGAGGTTGCCTTTAAAGAATTAAAGGATGGTATAAGCGAAAAGAAGGCCGGTTACGCCAAAATTAAGTTTTGCGGAGATTAGGTATAACTTAACGGCTTAAAATACTTTTGGGTTAATATATACTGTATCGATAAATCCGACGCTACCGAGCTTTAGTATACTCTTAACTTTATGTTCTAGTGGTACCGCAATTTGGCTAAATGCTATATTTATCTCGTAAACGTTTTAACCTGCCAGCAGGGCGCCAATAGCAACCCTAATTGGAAATTGGCTTTTTAAAACTCCAGATGGTTTACTTACGGATGGACCCTCTAAGAACTTATTGCTTTAATAATCGTTAAATTCTTCTCTATAAAGGGTACGTACCTAGGGGATAAGCAGTCCCTATAGTATTAAATTTAAAACGCAACTAGTATTTCCCTCGGAGCTTTCCAAGGTAATATATTACCTGATTTTAGTATCGAAGTATATATATCGTGGGTTAAAAAGCGTAATATAATACGTAAAGAAGATAAGGTATATTTTCTATTTAGTATCTTTAACGTATATATACCCCTTTTTTACGGTAAAGGAGAAGATAGAGTATTTAAGCGGTTACAAGAAGAAATTAGCAAGCACGATCGCTACCTAGTTAATTTGTATTTAACTAATCTACTTTTTAATAAGAAGCGTATCGAAGACGCGAAGGGTGGATTACTTACCGACGCTTATAATTAGGTTTTTAATTACCCTAACTTTTAACGGTAACGTGATTAGTTAGAGAGTCGCCTTCTTTGGATTAGAGAAGATCCTGGCAAAGGCAAGACTATATTACTTTACGGTATTATTAACAAGCTATAGCGAGCTATTATTATAGATAAATATTATCGCAATTTAGCTTATTTCTTCTTCCAGGCTACCGACTCGCGTATTAATAACGCTATTACCGTACTACGTAGCTTAATTTACCTTCTTACCCAATAGCAACTACGTTTTATCTCCTACGTATGTAAATATACTAACGCGGGTAAATCCTTTACCGACGCAAATACGTAATTTACCCTTTCCGATATTTTAAGGGGGATGCTAAGAAATCCCAACTTAAAGGCAACTTACTTAGTTGTCGATACCCTGGATGAATGTATAGGCGATTTGCCGAGACTTCTTAAATTTATCGTAGAGAAATTATCTTTATTTCCTTACGTTAAGTAGATCGTCTCTAGCCGTAACTAGCCGGATATTGAGAAGGATTTTAATATAGCGATACGAAAAGTATAATTATATTTCGAGTTAAATAAAGTATCCGTCTCTAAGGCTATTACTGTATACGTTAGGTTTAAGGTATATTAGTTAGCGGAGCGAAATAATTATAAACCTGATTTACGAAACGTTATTTAAAGCTATTTGTCGGAAAATATATATAGTACTTTCCTCTAAGTAGCCTTAATATGCCAAGAGCTTGCTAATATCTCCGTATAAAATGCTCGAAAGAAATTAACGGTATACCCGCCCGGACTTAATATACTTTATAAACGGATGATAAAGTAAATCGCTAAGTTTAATAATACCGAGCTTTGCAAAAATATATTGGCCGTTATATTAATTATGCGTAGGCTAATAATATTAAATAAGCTACTAGCTTTTATTGATATACTAAAGGACGCCTTTACTAAATACGAAGTATTAGTAGAAATTATAGGGCTTTGTAACTTTTTTCTAATACTTTATAGACGTATAATCTCCTTTATTTATTAATTAGCCAAGGACTTCTTACTAGGAAAGGTAAACGATAAGGTATTTTCTTCCGGGATAGAAGATATATACTATATTATATTCTCGCAATTACTACAAATTATGAATAATACGTTACGCCGCAATATCTACGGCCTTATCGCTCCTGGATCATTTATCAACGATACTAAGCCGCCTAAACTAAACCCACTAGCCATAGTACGATACGTTTATATCTACTAGGTTAATTATCTCTACGACGCGTAATTAAGCGATAATATAAAGTATTAAAATATTTTCGAAGATGGCGGTATTATCAATAACTTTCTCAGAAAGTACTATCTCCACTAATTGGAAGCTCTCTCTCTTTATAGGAGCATACCAAATGGAATATTATTAATAGTAAAGCTTAAGAGTATTTTTTAGGTCAGCTCCAACCCAGTGATTACCACCTATTTTTCGTTAAGCGGTTCTAATATTAATATAGTAAAGGACTATTACGTTATACTTACTAAGCCTTGTTTATAATATACGCCGATTCATTTTATACTGTAAATAGCTAGTTAAGAATTATCCCCTTTAGGTATACGCTTTAACGTTTATATTCAACCCAACCCGCAGTATAATAAAAGGCTTATTTAAGCAGGAAAAATAAAGGTAGATTACTTCCGAACCAGCTATAAAAGATAATTGGAATACGTATATGCAAACGCTCAAGGGGTATAGCGATTAGGTCCAATCCGTCGCGTTCTCGCCGGACTTAAAGCTCGTAGCATCCGGGTTATCCAATAAAACTATTAAAATCTGGGATGCAACGACGGGTGTATATATACAGACGCTTAAGGGGTATAGTAATTGCGTCCAATTTATCGCGTTCTCGTTGGATTTAAAGCTTGTAGCGTCTTAATCCGACGACAAAACCGTTAAAATCTGGGATATAGCAAAGGGTATATATACGCAAATACTTAAGGGGCATAGCGATTAGGTCCGATCCGTCGTATTCTCGCCGGACTTAAAACTCGTAACGTCCGGGTCTGACGATAAGACCGTTAAAATCTGGGATACGGCGAAGGGTATATATACGTAAATACTTAAGGGGTATAACTGTTAGGTCCGGTCCGTCGCGTTCTCGCCGGACTTAAAGCTCGTAACGTCTGGGTCCGACGATAAAACCGTTAAAATCTAGGATATAGTAACGGGTGTATATACGCAAACGCTTAAGGGGTATAACGGTTAGGTTTAATTCGTCGCGTTCTCGCCGGACTCAAAGATTATAACGTCCGGGTCCGGTGATAAAACCGTTAAGATCTAGGATATAGTAACGGGTATATATACGTAAACGCTTAAGGGGTATAGTAGTTACGTTAATTCCGTTGCGTTTTCGCCGGATTTAAAGCTCGTAGCGTTCGGGTCCGACGACGAAACCGTTAAGATCTGGAATGCGACGAAGGGTATATATATATAAACGCTTAAGGGGTATAGCGGTTGGGTTTAATCTGTTACGTTTTTACCGAACTTAAAGCTTATAGCGTCCGAGTCCAATAACGAGACTGTTAAGATCTGGGATACGGTAAAGGGTATATATACGTAAACGCTCAAGGGGTATAATAATTGGGTCCAATCCGTCGCGTTCTCGCCGGACTCAAAGCTTGTAACGTCCAGGTCCGGCGATAAAACCGTCAAGATCTGGGATACAGTAATGGGTGTATATACGCAAACGCTCGAGGGGCATAGCAGTTACGTTAATTCCGTTACGTTCTCGCCGAACTCGAAGCTCGTAGCGTCCGGGTCCGACGACGAAACCGTTAAGATCTAAGATGCGGCAACGGGCGCATATACGCAGATGCAAGAAAACGTAGATTACTTGACTTTTATCGCTTCTTAATTAGGCGACGCGAAAACTCCCCTTTAACAAACTTATAATATAAGCTTAAATAACAGGTAGATTACAAAAGGCTTGGAAAACTGGCTGTAGCTGCCTCCAGGATCTCGACCAGAAAATTCGGCCGTATCCGCTTCAACAATTACCATTAGCTATTCTTTAGGATAGGTCCTAATTATAACGTTCCCGGCAAATAATTAGTACTTAATCTCTCTTTCTTATTTTTCTATTATAACGTACCATAGGAGGGGTCCGGGGGGCTCCTTTAATTTATAGTTGTTATAATATTCCAGAATCTTCTACTATACGCCTCAATTTCGTAATCATTTTAAGCGTATTACCCTGATAATTAGTTGTTCCTGTAGCAAGGTATAGCAATAGTATACACAAACTGTAGTTACTAAATCGAACCAAAGGAAAAGCGGAGCCTTTCGCTAAGATTATCTTTCCAATTAGCTAATCCAAATCGCATGTAAGCTTATAGTATCAGAATCGCTTATCGTACGCGTACAGCCAATTACTTGGCATTCTTGCTAATAGAGGCTTAGCGGCAGCCGGAAACAGTATAGCGGACTGCGGGGGGTTGTTCGACTACAGGGTAAATTTGCTGGCCTCTACATCTGTATATCTTCGTTTCTCTGGCGAACAACACCAGGACAGTTCCTCCAGGCTTTCTTTGGCGGGCCGCTTGTCGGCACGGTCTCTCCTATAAGGAGAAAAAGGAAGCGCTCCAGGACCAAGAAGCACGGGCCAACTCATTACCGCTTTGGGATCTTACACAGTGTGAACTCGTACGTGACCCTTCAAAACATAACAGGGCTGAAATACGGCTTTGTGGCAAGCGCCCAGCGAGTAGCGAAATCGCGTGAAAGCACGTCCATCCAAAAGATGGCACCTGGAGAGTTCCTCCAGGCTTCCTTTGGCGGGCCGCTTGCCGGACCGGTCCCTCTTGTTTCAAAATGTTCGTCAGAACAGTCGGGGATACAGCTAGGAGCGTCCGGTCGCGCGCACTCTATTCGTGTTTCATAGACGCACGGACGCGCTGACGACAGTATGAATTTCATTTTTATTCGCACTCAGTACTGGTGACTCATGGACGGGTACGTTTTCCGAAAGACGGCTTTGCATTTTCCCGATCCGAGAAGTCAGCGCCAGAATTTAGGACCGCGGGCAGCCCAGAACTAGGACGCAATGTGTCTTCAACCTCACCTCTCCGCCACCGACAGCGACATCATCAACCGTACCACCAACCGCACCACGACCACAATGGCGCCAATCTCGCTCTCCACAAGGGCCTTGCGCGGGCCACCTCGCTCCGTTGCGACAACCCACGAACTGGTTGTCTCGCGGAACTAGTGGCATTATGAATTTGGCGTTGCGGCTCTTCGCCGCTGGACCAATCATTTGCGGAGTCGTCTGAATCCATTGCCCGAAAGATTTAGAGTGAAGGCAGATCGTGCACGAGTGGCGATGTAGGAAACAGGACGTGTTGTCTTCGGTACTAATCACGTGACAATCCACTAACTATTAGCACACATCATGACCCCAAGCAAATTCGCCTCCGCCGCATTACATGGACGTCAAGAGAATCAAAGCTATTGATCTTGCCTTCTTAAAGAAAACTACGTAAGTGATCTCGATATCAATGGAAAATGATAGAGTTTCTATAGTTTCTATAAAGCAACCCATCCTCCCAGACCCTTCTGGTGTCGAGCTAGGAAAAAGAAATAAAGAGGACGAGTAAGAGAGAGCTAAAAGGTACTGTACTAAACATCTTGCGAAAAGCTTATTGTAAAGACTTGTCCCAATGCACAGCCGATAGACATCATCCGCCCTTGGGTGGTAGAACAGGACGGGCGGTATTCTGGTGGTAACCATACTACGTTCCGGCCGTTACAATTAATCCAAGTTTGGTCGTGCCCCCAATTATATCCATACCTCCCTAGATTATCTGGCGAGAGGGCAACTGACCGAACCGAGTCGCTGTGGCCTTCTAACGTTTGTAGGCATTGCCCTGAGGTGGGATCCCAGATCTTAATGGTTGTGTCGTCTGAACTCGATACGAGCCGCTAGCCATCTGGTGAGAAGGCAACTGACCAAACTAAGCCGCTGTGGCCTTCTAACGTTTGTAGGCATTGCCCTAAGATAGGATCCCAGATCTTGATGGTTTTATCGTACGAACCCGATACGAGCTGCTGGCCATCTGGTGAGAAGGCAACTAACCGAACCGGGCCGCTATAGCCTTCTAGCGTTTAGAGGCATGCATTCTAGTCTGCTTCTACTATTGGCTTCGTGCTGATCCAGCTAGGTTCTTCCGCCTTAAATTTCTTTTTTACTAAACTGGAAGCTGGTGTAAATAAAAGTACTGATATATACGCTTAGAGAGGAACTTGCTCGATTATCGATTTGTTAAAGAGAGCGAACCGATATATATCTCGAACAAAGGCCGTTAGCTGCCTCTGATCAGCATACCCCTATATTTCTATTAATATAGTTCTCTAACAGTAGTAGGTTATATATATAAGTAGGAATTTAAGCTGTCTTATTGCAATAATACCCTCTAATATAGCTTAAAGTAGGCTAAGAGCTTTAAGCCAGTAAAGGTACTTTTGCTCTAGGAAGGTTTGGATCGTATTTAGCGTGTTGTATTATAGCGCGTCTTTATTAAAAATCGAGTTGCAGAGATGGTTAACCCAGAAGACGCATAAGTACCGTATTATAGCCAGTAGGTCTGAAGATAGCGTTTGAACCTCGTCAATTGGGAATCCCAATGCCTTCTATTGAAATTACAGCCCAGTTGCCCTGTAGCTACAGCACCCTTGGGTGCTGTAGCCTAGTTGATCTACTACCCTAGGAGTGCTGCCGACTGCATTGTGGCAAAGTGCAGTCACCACAACCACGGGGCGTTGGTGTTGTGGTTCAGGGGGGCTGCCAAGCCCCCTGGACCCACTGGAACCCACTAGAACCGACGGGGAGTTCCGGGGACCCACCACCTGTAGGCTTGGCCTACAGGGGTAGACCCAGCACCATTGTTACGTCAGCCCAGCCAACTCGTTGCCCTGGAATCCAAAGGATTCCAGCGTCAACGTAAGCACCTTTCCCTTTATAGTATAGGCTTTCCTTTTGTGTTTTAGGGCCCTCACCCCCTGTAAGATTGACCCATACCCACTGAGGGCCCTATAAAGAACCATCTCCCCTCTTATATTTCTAGTATCTAATTCTTTCCCTTTCTTCTACCTTAAGTAAAATAGTTTATATATAGCCTTAGGGCAACCTTTTAACCTTCGTGATCTCTATGCAAAGCCCACTATAGTTACCCTATTACAGGGTATAGACCCCTATATCTCTGCTTATTACAGCAGGTTGGTCTACTGATCTTAGCTTCCTTTAACCCCATCCTGGGCAGTTATCATACCCTCAAAGCCTTCCGCTACGCCCGTTACAGGGAACTCACCCCCTGTAACCTCCTATACTAGACCTTACTAAGACCAGTCAGGCCATACAAATTAACAGGTTATGAGCCCGGATTTTACAACCCTCGGCCGACTTTGCCTCGTTGCCTACAGTTGGTAACCACCCCCATAGCGCTTCTACGCCCTCCGCAGGCCACATCGTCTATCCTCCGGAAAAGCCTATACGCCGGCTAAAGTTGCCCTTAGTATAGCTACCAACCCTCCTAAAAAGCCCTTATGCCGGCTATAGTTACCCCCGTAGGTAGTACTGTGACCCTTGTGTTAATTACCAACCCTCCTAAAAAGCCCTTACGCCGGCTATAGTTACCCCTGTAGGTGGTACTATAACCCCTGTATTGGTTACCTATCCTTCTGAAAAGCCCTTACGCCGGCTAGAGTTACCCCCGTAAGTAGTATTGTGATCCTCGTATTAATCACCAACCCTTTATTTACGCTACCAGTACTACCCACCGTAATCAGTAGGTTAGGTCCCCGTGAGACCACTATACCTCAATCCTCCAGGGGAACAATACCCCCTAATTTCCATCACCAACAGGAGCATTGCCCCCTGAACCACTGTGGACAGCACTGCTGCCACACACCACCGTATTTCAGCCTCCCGCGCGCGATTGCTACCCCCTAATTACGAACGTATTCAGGAGAACCACCCCCCTAAAGAACACCTACGCCCACTGAAATTCGACCCCCTACAATAGTCGTTGCTACTAAATATACCATCTGTACAGTGGGTTGACCTTAACGTGTAGCATACCTCCAGTCACCCACTTGCGATCCCCCGGCTCCCTCAAGAACCCACCAACCCAATTACAGTGGTGCGTACGGGAGAGGCAGTTCCGTTACGTAATCAGAATTCCGATCGGAAATCAGGTACGGTACAATAGCTGATGACGACCTAGATATGGCCTTTATAGGCCAAGGCCAGCAGCCTGAAGAAGTCCCGCCTATTTAGGGCCTGGCATAGTAAGTTTCCGAGCTTACTTAACGTTTTGATAGGCTGTTAGTAGTACTGGAACAATAGTAACAGGCCCAAAATATACTAGATATAAGCACTTCCGGGGCCTTCTAGAAGGGGGGTAATAACTTAACGGCAATTACTGGAGCCCCTGGGACCACTTATCCTTTAGTAATTCCAGCCGTCAGGGACGAGTTCAGCGCCCTTATAGTTAAAGAGCTTACTAAACAGTCTCTTTCCTTACCTAAAAAACAACGCTTATTAGGACCTAAAAACTATTAATAGTAGTTTTAGGCATTATTGATTTAGTTCAAGGCCCTCTAGATCCCTGATTTCCTTTACAACCCATAAGCAATTATAAAACGCCTTAGTAACCTTTAAAAAACCGCCCTTTTATTAATTTTCCGGAATATATTAAAGGAAGGCCCCCTTGCCACCATAGCTTACAAGGAAAACCCTAGATTTGCCTTTAATCGGCTCCGCTAATAATACGCCCTAACCTAAACTAGTTTCCGTAATGAATTTTACTACTAATACTACTCCTTAACCTTTAATGGTAGTATTATTATAGTAGACTTTAACGCTATCTTTAATACCTTAATAGGCCGTTTTAATGCTTAGGGAGTTATAATTGCGGAATAAAACTAAATTAACTACTATTTTAACGTTTTAAAACCTTAATTTCTATAGTAGGCTAAGCGTTCCAGGGTATTATTGCGATAAAATTAATAGATTGCGAATGTTAATACTAGGTTCTAAAGGCTACCTAGTACCCTTACCCTTTTATATTTTTAGGAGGATTTATTTACTAAAACCCGGAACCTTAGTACCTTTTTAATACGTACTTTGGCTATATTATAGGCTAATTGGAAGAGGTCTAGGGAACCTAAATAAGGTTTTAAAGGAGGTAAAGGTTAATAATAGGGCAAATTAGAAGCCTCGCAAGGCAACTCCAGGCTTAAAGAAGTTAGGAGTTTAAAGAAACAGGGTAATTCTAATAGTAAGAGGGTATATAATAGTAATACCTTTAGTACGGAAAATACCCCTAAAGGTATTAATAAAACCTACGAAACTAATATTATTTCCAATAATTAGGGGGAGCCAGTTACTATAGAGGAGGTTTTCCCTATTTACTACAACCTTGACTAAGGTACTATACTTAACGCTAAACCTACCAACCTTAATAATACCTTTAATGAACTAAATACCTTAATAGACCCTAAACTCCCTATTAGTAACCCCCCTGAGCCCCCTGCGGTTAACCTTTTTATAGGGGGTAATTTTAATAAATAATAGCTTTTTAATACCGATTCTATAATATATATTTATACTAATAAAGCCCTATTTACAGAGCTATATACTAAAAAACTGGCTATGGTACGTACTAAAGGTAGCCTAATATAGCCTTAGGGTATTAGAATAGTTAAATTTAAACCTTATACTGGTACTATTAGGGGTAGGCCTTAATATAATACCATCGTACTAAAGAAGTGCCTTTATATTCCAACCTTCCCTGTTAATATCGTTAGTAGCTACCGCCTTTATAATTCAAGGGGTATACTTATTAAAAATAAGCTTTATAGCGTTTTTAAAAAGCTTATTATCCTATTAAATTTTAAAGGTTTAGGCTTTTATATCCAATTACGGGGGTTACAACCCCCTAAAACTAACTATACTTAATAGGATTATAGAAGTACCTGGTATTATTACCTATCCGGAGACCAATTTAAAGCCCCTATTATAATATAACTTATTGCAAAGGGGGTAACCCCCTTTTTAGTATATTATAATAAGGTTTAGAGGGGTCCTTTAGCAGTAATAATCAAAGTAGTTAGACTCTAATACGTTCATTTAGGCTATATAGGGTTGGACCTTTTAAGGAAGATTGTTCTAATTACTAAAGGGATGCCCGATTTTAGTAGTATACGCCTTGAACATATAACCTGTAAAAGTTATAATATTATTAAATTATTACGCTAACCCTTTTTTAAAGCTATTATTAACCCTCCTAATACGTTAGGGTGGATAAAGGGGGATATATTCGTAATCCGCCCTATACCTTTAAATAATAAACCCTATAGGCTTATTTTAATAAACCGAAAAACCCGTTTTAAAATTATTAGGCTTTTAAAATCCAAAGATAAGGTTATTATAAAAGCAAAGGCTGCTATAAAGGAGATTAATAATACCTTTAAATAATACCTAATATACCTATACTATAATAAAGGTAAGGAAATTAGTAGGTTTAAGCCTTACTTACGTAAAAAGGGCATTATTTTCTCGGAGTCTAGCCCTTACGCATATAACCAAAACAACCTAATTAAACGTATTATATAAGTGGTTTTAGAATGCCTTAAGGCTGTAATAGTTGCTTTAAAACTTTTATTTTCCCTATAGGGATACATTATAAGCCTTATAATTAAGTTGGTTAATAGGATAGTAAATACTACTAAGGAACTTACCCTATACTAGCTCTTCCTCGATAAGTTAATACCTTTATAAGCCCCTTATATCCCGGATCTTTTTAATTACAGGGCTATAGGCGCCAATTATATAATATTAATCCCCCCTAAGAAACGTATTTAATCCTAGAAACTTATCTCTAAGGGCGTTTAAGGTAGGTTACTAATTATATTAAGTACCCAGACCTACCTGGTTTAGTTCGGCTAACGGAAGGTTATTTAAACCAGTTTTATTAAATTATATAAGAACCCTTCTACCTACCTATAAAGGCTACGGGGCCTAACCAACGCCCTAAACCTCCCGGATATTATTAAAGATATGGAGGATTAGTACCCTAACCATAATAACTCTCCCCCCAAGACGCCTATTAAGTTCGCCCCACTGGTAATACTACTATGTAAACTAATTTAATTACCCGTAGTAACCCCTAAGCCCTTTAAGTCCCTTATAGGAGATAAATTCAGGCTTATTATAATAAAAGTCCCAATTCTATAAGTTACTAAGACCTAGCAAAAGGAATTTAAATAAGTAGAAATTAAACCTATAGATATTACAGTAAACCTAATTAACCACCTCGTTAATAAAACCACTAAATAAGCCAAGCCTAGTAGCTACTACAACCCCTTTAAACTTACTAAAGACTTGGAGCCTAAGTTTTTTAAGCAAATCCTAAAGTACCCCTTAAAGGATTAGTAATTAGTAATATATTTTAAGGAAATATAGTAACTATTAACCATTAAAACCTTCTATTTTATTAAGCGGTCTAAAGCTAAAAAGCTACCTATTACTACTAAACTAATCACTAAATTAAAAAAGAATACCTAGGGTAAGGTTACTAAATTTAAGGTCCGGTTAGTAGCTAGGGGGTTCCAATAGGCCCCTAGAGTCAATTTTAGGGAGACCTTTGCAGCTATTACAATACCGTTAACCTGGCGAATTATATTAGTACTAGCTACTATTAAAAACTGGGAAATTAAATAAGTAGATTTTATAGGAGCCTTTTTAAATAATAAGTTAGATGTAGAGTTTTATATTAAGGTCCCTAAAGGCCTGTATAAGTTTAGTTTTAGTAATCCTAAGGTACTGGACCTCCTAAAATAGTATAATTGGGACCCCTTTAAAGATTAAGTTATATTACTAGGTAAGGGATTTTACGGTTTAAAACAAGCCTTTTACCTTTAGTAATAAAAGGTTGCGAAGCTATTGAAAACGCTAAATTACAGCCCTTTTACCAGTAACGTAGCTACCTATTACAATACAGTTTACAAGATTATAGTAGTTACCTACGTTAATAACTATTTCCTTATCGGGCCCTTTATAATTAAGATTAAGGTATTAAAAGTCCAATTCGGTTAAGTATACAATATAAAGAATCTAGGTCCTACTCGCTACTTCCTAGGGGTCGAAATCTACCGCGATAGGGTACGCCGCCTTTTATAAATTAACTAAAAGGCCTATATCGAATAGGTTATTTAGCATTTTAAACTTAGCTACAACGAATTAATTACTCCTCTTTCTTTAGGATTTATAAGGCCTGATTCCTCTTCTAAGCCCCTAAATACTATTAAAATCCAGTTATTTCAGCAACTCGTTAATACTACTATATACGCTATAGTTTAAACTAGGCTAGATATAATATTTATAATATAATAGCTTTTCTACTAGTTATAGTAGCTTATTATTACCTACCTCAAAGTAGTAAAAAAGTTCCTTAGCTACCTATTCTCTAGCGCAAACCAGGGCATTTGTTTTAGTACCTTTACTAATCTTACCCTTATAGGATATACTAATAGTAATTTTACAGGGTGTAAAATTACTATAAAATCTACTTACGACTACCTATTTATAATAGGTAGAGGATTAATTAGTTAGAAGTTAAAAAGGTTATTTATAGTAACCTATTCGACCTTGGAAGCTAAGTTTACGGGGCTTATAAAGGGTAATAGAGAGGCAATCTGGCTTCGGGGGCTATTCTCTAAACTAAAGCGCCCCATATAGGGACCCGTTCTACTAATAAAAGATAATAAGGGCGTTATAAATACGGTATATAACCCGAAACACTATAACCGTACGAAGCATACCCTTTTAAAATACCAGGGGGTAAAAGAGAGCGTTATAAAAGGTAACATTACTGTAACGTACGTACCTACAAGGGAGATACTAGCAGATAGGTTGATAAAAGCCCTAACCCCAGCTAAATATAAGCAATTTCTTAAGTTATTAAACCTTTCTAGGCCCTGTAGATTCCAAAGGGGGTCTGTCTCGAATTAAGAGGCGTACTAGGGCTTAGGGCTATAAAAGGGGTATTAAAATTACAGCTTAGTTACCCTGTAGCTACAGTACCCTTAGGTACTATAGCCTAGTTAATCTACTACCCTAGGAGTACTACCAACTGCATTGTGGCAAAATATAGTTACTACAACCACAAGGCGTTGGTATTGTAGTTCAGGGGGGCTACCAAGCCCCCTGGACCCACTAAAACCTACTAAAACCAACGGGGAGTTCCGGGGACCTACTACCTATAGGCTTAGCCTACAGGGGTAAACCCAGCACCATTATTACGTTAGCCCAGCCAACTCGTTACCCTGGAATCCAAAGGATTCCAGCGTTAACGTAAGCACCTTTCCCTCTATAGTATAGGCTTTCCTTTTATATTTTAGGGCCCTTACCCCCTGTAAAATTAACCCATACCCACTAAGGGCCCTATAAAGAACCATCTCCCCTCTTATATTTCTAATATCTAATTCTTTCCCTTTCTTCTACCTTAAGTAAAATAGTTTATATATAGCCTTAAGGCAACCTTTTAACCTTCGTAATCTCTATACAAAACCTACTATAGTCACCCTATTACAGGGCATAGACCCCTATATCTCTACTTATTACAGCAGGTTAATCTGCTGATCTTAGCTTCCTTTAACCCCGTCCCGAGCAGTCATCGTACCCTCAAAGCCTTCCGTTACGCCCGTTACAAGGGACTCACCCCCTGTAACCTCCTGTACTGGACCTCACTGAGACCAGTCAGGCCACACAAATTAACACCTTCAAATTGTATATATCGCGTCGTAAAATTATAGACATTGCATTAAGTGACTTTGAGAAGATAATTTGGTTTGCATCTTCCATCCTAAGAGGAAAGGCCCAGTTAAAAGCGTCTCAAAAGGCTTGGTGCGTGGCCTTACCCAATAGAAAATCCTTGGCGGATTAGTGGACAAAATAGACGATTTGTTCTCGAAGGGTTAAGAATAAACCGTAGATCTTAATAATCTCTTCTAAAAATTCCAGATTATTTGAAATATTATCTGGCATTTCGATAAAAGTAGTAAGTTCCTGAAGTATGATTGGTTGGTGAATAATTGTGGTAATAGTAAGTATTCGCTTATAGAGATTTATACCCTTAAATTAACGAATCTGCTTTATTATTTACGTATATAGAGAATTTAACCTTGGCGGGAATATACGTAACTTTGCCAGGGTTTGCCACTTCCGAACCTTGGGGTTTACAAGTGCTTAGTAGGCTAAGGCCACCCAGAGAAATATCCTATTTGCGTTGGAGGAAAGATAATCGCGTATAATAGTCTTTATTTTATTATTATATCGTTTTAAGTACGATAAATAAAGGACTTTATAATCGATATATGTACTAACGGCGGCGGCCACGGATTCCGCATTAAGTTCAAAGCTTAGCCTAGCATTCTGCGCCGCTATTACCAATTATTTCTTGATCTCCGGCCAATTGCGGCTTAAAACGATCCACTTAACACGAGAAGATACATATGACATCTGGATAACCAGGTTAAGGAGCCGCGTTAAATCTATCACGTATTTGTTAAGCGCGTTAATAATCACATAAGTCGTCCTTAATACTGGATTTTGTAGGATAGCAGTAAAGATCTCCCACAAAATCTCCCACGCGTTTGTACCTTTAAATATGCTTTTCCCTGCGAGATTATACTACTTTTATATATAGGAGATAAATGCTGGTTATTAGCTGATAAGGAGGTAGATCAATCTACGTAAAACCGTAGTAACGTTATTAATACGTGAATTGGTTACTTAATAAAAGAAAAAGGATAGTAGGCAGAACAGGGCAGATATCTTTATCTCATCTATAATGCCGCAGAGCAACATGGTCTTGCCCTTACCAGGGTCGCCTGATTATCTTCGCCGTTGTACCATTGCTAGAATTGGGCGTTACTAAGCACCCAACGGTACGAGTCTTTCAGGAGGCCGCCCTTTGCCGTTTTAATACGCTTCTTATTATAGCGTAGGTCGGTAATATATAAATCGGCTAAATAGCGAGCTTCGGTCTTGTCGAAGGTTTACTTACTCTTTAAGGCTTTACTAATTTCCTCTTGTAATTGCCTAAATACTTTCTATTTTCCCTCGTTATAGAGAAGAGGCAATTAGACGTCGAAGATGCCGAAAAGCGAGTATACTATATCTTCTTCGCGTATTATTGTACGTTTCTTGATCCATGCTATTCGGTTATCAACATTAAAATCTGATAAAGGGGCACCTCGGAATGCCTCAAGTGGAATCCTTATTACGTTGTAAATAGCTTTTTCCAGAGTTGTTTTGTCCCCAAGACGCATTTTTTCCCGAGAGAAGAATTTGATTAATATTGGAGTAATAAGCTCTTGGAGAATCCACCCGCGGGTGAACCACCTACTCGCTCGGAAGGCCGGCTTCCAGATGGACATGTCGTTGATTGATGCTGGGGTAATGGGCTCTTGGCGAGTCCATCCGCGGGTAAGCCACTTACTCGCTCGGAAAGCCGGTTTCCAGATGGATATGTCGTTAAAAGCGGAGGAAGGGATTGAGACGTTTACGAGATAGGCGTAATATTTAGTTACATTGCGGTACCAACGAAATATTGAGTTGATCGCCTTTTGAAGCTTAATACTATTTGCCTTGTCGATGCAACATATGTCGACCCAGAAGAATCTCAACCCATCGCGTTAGGCTTGATCTCCATAAAATCGAATCTTAGCGTAGCCTGCTTTGTTCTTACCTATACCGTCTACTAGGTCCCTAAGGAAACCTCCCCCTCGCCCCATATATGCGAAAGTATCGCATATGGCGGAGTCTTGTCGCTGGGGAGGTCCTCTGTCAACCGGACCCCACCGGTATCGTCACGTGCCAGCAGTCGCATTGTAGAAGATCGCCTGGCTCAGCTCTCGAGGCAGCTATGCAAACGAATTTTCGGCGATGGGAAATGGCGAGCAGGCGCCCGACCGGACGGCTAATGTGTGCGGGACTGTCGGTACAACTAATCAGCAGCTGAAAATTGTCAAGTCGCCTTTGCCCAACCCCGCACGTTGGGCGTTTTGTCCGGGTGGCGGACAGACGCCACGCGCCAATCGCGCATAATTCGAGGCATCTTCATTGGTTGTATTTCGCTGGTGTGCATCGGCGCGCGGCACGCGGAAAACTACCTTGCTGAAGGTAAGGTGGGAGTTCAAGACGAGCGCGCGGAATGCATGATGCTATTGTCTGAATGGGCGCATGCTCACTTGAACTCTGAAGCAGGAATGTCTCGTCGCGGGAGCCATCGACATAAAAAACTAGGGCACCTCCAGGGCCGGGGATGGGTCGGAAAGTGACTGCTGTCTTTGCCGCCAGGGTTGCAACGTGCGCCTCGGGAGATTTGATTGTCTTGAAGAAAAGCTTCCCAATGTTTAGCCAGGTTGTGCCATCGGGATGGGGTTCCCCCAAGCTTGAGAAAAGCGGTTTGACGAGCCTGGGCTTCTTTCTCCTGTCGTCGGGCGATGGGTCCGAGTCTGCGTACTTTCGTTTGGCCATGATGTCCGGCAGCTGAGCAGAGGAATCAAAATGATTAGCCATGGATTC